>Ga0114981_10000529_pt1 | contig 24819 bp, 24 predicted proteins | sample S_140806_MF_Meta_FD_87028 | JGI IMG/M metagenome (GOLD analysis project Ga0114981, IMG submission 87028) | Freshwater microbial communities from Lake Simoncouche, Canada to study carbon cycling - S_140806_MF_MetaG | ecosystem: Environmental > Aquatic > Freshwater > Lake | place: Lake...
AGTACGCTGCTATTAACGTGTCGTCGAATGCGGCGTCCACTGCGGCCTACCCGGTTGCACTGTAAAAGGAGGAACTGAATCATGGCAGCTCCAATGCGTAATACGGACTTTAGGAGCATCGTTGAGCCAATCCTCAATGAATGCTTCGACGGAGTCTACGATCAGCGTACCGATGAATGGTCACGGGTTTTCCGCGAGCAGACCGGTATCCCCCGCAACTATCACGAGGAGCCCGTCCTTTATGGATTCGGCGCAGCTCCGCAACTGCCTGACGGGACTCCGGTTTCGTACCAGCAGGGCGGCGTACTCTTCCTCAAGCGCTATGTGTACAACGTCTATGGCTTGGCGTTTGCACTGACGAAGGTGCTTGTTGAAGACGGCGACCATATCCGTATCGGCCAGGTTTACTCGCGTCACCTTGCTCAGTCTTTGATTGAGACGAAGGAGACGTTGGCCGCGAACGTTCTCAACCGTGCGTTTAACTCGTCCTACGCTGGCGGTGACGGTGTTGCCCTTAACTCGGCATCCCACCCAATCGCTACTGGTACGTTTAGCAACCTGTTGACTACGGCCGCTAACCTTAGCCAGACCTCGCTCGAGCAGATGTTGATCCAGATCCGTCAGGCTGTGGACAACAACCAGAAGAAGATTCGCTTGGTGCCCCGCCAGTTGGTGGTCGCTCCTGGCAACGTCTTCCAGGCTGAAGTGCTCCTTAAGAGTGTCCTGCGCTCTGGTAACGCCAACAACGACATCAACCCGATCAAGTCGATTGGCTTGCTTGATGAGGGTGCTGTTGTTCTTTCCCGTCTGACCAACCCCTCCGCATGGTGGGTGCAGACCGACGCTCCAGAGGGCATGAAACTTCTGATGCGTCGTAAGCTTGAGAAGACGATGGAAGGGGACTTTGAGACCGATTCGATGCGCTACAAGGCAACTGAGCGTTACGACATCGGCTTCACCGACCCTCGTGCGATGTACGGAACTCCGGGCGTTTAAGCAGCGCCTGGCAAGGGGGTGGTTCAAAAGGCCTCCCCCTTTTTTGTTTAACTGGTCAAGCTTTTCAAGGAGAAGACCATGCCTCAATTTTCAGATGATCTGTTTCTCGGTCCTGCCCAAACATATATGGGCACGGGGCTCCGTCCTTACACCACAATTTTTACTGGTTCGATGTCTTCTACGACATTGACCGTGACTGCGCTATTGCAAGGCGCCCCTATCGTTATCGGTATGTACGTTGATGGTTCAAGCGTAACCGACGGCACCTACATTACCGGCTACGGCACAGGCACTGGCGGTATTGGCACTTACACCATCAATCAATCGGTGACTGCCTCCAGTACCACGATGTACGCGCACGGAAATATTGCGTTTGATGATCCGTCGCCGATGGACTTGGGGATTGGACCTCTAGGTCGCGTCTATACTTGGGACGTTATGCCTCAAGCTGCGGTGACCAACAACATTGCCGCATCGCAGACTGCTGCAGGCGCTGGCGCTGTGACGTTGACTGCTGGTACCTCTGCCAAGTCTGTTGTTCGCAATGACGGTACGACGGCGATTCAGTTGGATCTGCCCCGCGCTATCAAGGTGAACTGCTCTACAACGGCTCGCGCTTTCACCATTAACGGTTACGACTACTACGGCCAGGCAATGAGTGAAGTTATCACTGTTGCCACTGCTGCGACTGCTGTAACTGGCAAGAAGGCGTTCTACCAAGTCACTAGCGCAACGATCGCCGGTTCTGCAACTGCTGTCGTAATCGGTACAAGCGACGTTCTGGGTCTGCCGGTTCGCGTGTTTAACGTGGCTTATGTGACTAGCGTCAAGAGCAATAGCACGTTGGCGCAAGACGCGGGTACTTTTGTTGCTGCGGACATGGCTACCGCCACAACTACCACTGGTGATGTTCGCGGCACCTACGCGCCTGCTACAGCTTCGGACGGCACTGTTCGTACTGTGATGACGATTGCTCTGCCAGGAATCGCAGTCGGCCCCAATGCAACCCGTGTAGGCGCTCTGGGCGTCACGCAGGCATAAGGAGTAATGAATCATGCGTGAATTCAAGCCAATGGTAAAGATGGAGACGACCGAGCCTACGGTTGAGCTAAAACTCAAGAAGGGCGGCGCGGTCAAGAAGATGGCCGATGGTGGTATGCCTATGGGCGCCATGATCGGTGCTCCTAAGGGCGGGATGATGGCTGGTGCAAAGCCCAAGAAGCCTTCCCTGGCCTCTCGTCGTCGTGCAATGATGGCCAGTGGTGCTGCTGGTGCTCCATCGGGTCGTGCTGAGGCGATGATGGCCGCTATGCCCCCTTCTATGCCTCCTAGCCTTCCTCCTAAGCCTCCTGCCATGAAGAAGGGCGGCGAGATGGAGTCTTCTAAGGTCCACAAGGCCGAGATGAAGGAGCTTTCCGGCATCAAGAAGGAGCTGACCAAGCACGAGGATATGCCTGCTAGCAAGGGGCATCGTGGCCTGAAGACTGGCGGCGTTGTGAACGGCAATGGTGGTTTCAAGGCTGGCGGTTCTGTAAGCGGCAATTGCGGCTACAAGACAGGCGGTGTTGCAATGGCTAACGCTGGCGGTTTCCGCAAAGGCGGTGCTGCAAAAAAGTTTGCTGAGGGCGGCCGCGTACAGCACGACGGCGGTCCGGAGCAGATGCCACAAGGCCGTAAAAAGCCGATGGGTCCAGTGTCCATCAATCAACTCTCCGGCACCTATAAGAAGGGCGGTGCGGTGATGATGGCCGAGGGCGGTGATCCTAACGCAGACTTCTATCGTCGCAAGACGGAAGAGAACGAGGCCGATGCAAAGGCCGTGAAGGATGCCCTTTTGTATATCCCTCGCAAGGTTCGCAAGGCTGGTAAGGCTGTGGTTGATGCAATGAGCCCCGGTAAGGGTTCGGTGACGGATACTGAGCGCGAAGTCAGTCGGACGGTTGTGCCTGGCAAGAAGCGCGGCGGCGCAGTCTGTTAAGGGCGGGGGCTGCGGCCCCTGTCTTCATTGGAGATTAGTATGGGCGTTTATTCTTCAGCCACTCGTCAGGGTGCTTATGAACCGTTTGACTTGCAAGTAAGCCGTGGACAAGTTGACGGGCACACATCGGTATTTGTGTCTGGTTTTAATACAACTGTTGGCACTTCATATGAAACTGTATGGAGTGAGAGTACGGTTTATGCATACCCAGCAAGCGCGGTTGCAATAAAAGTTTCGAGTTCAGACGCAAACGATACTGCGGCTGGAACTGGTGCAAGAACTGTCACTGTTTACGGTCTCGATGGCAGTTACAACCAAATCAATGAAACAGTTTCATTAAATGGCCAGACCGCTGTTACTACTACTGCTACTTTTTTGCGTGTATTGCATTTAATGGTCAATACAGCGGGTTCTGGCGGTGCGGCGGCTGGAAATATTTACGCGGGGGTTGGGACGGTAACGACAGGCAAACCTGCTACTGTATATGGTGTTTATACCGCTGATGGCGGCGCAACGGCTTGTATTTACACCGTTCCTGCTGGATATACGGGTTACATTTTTGATTTTCTCTGTTCTTCCGGTGTTACTACCGCTAATGCTTATACAAGCATTGGTTTGTACAATAGGCCGTTTGGCGGGGTTTTTGACAACACAATTCAAGGCAGATGCGCAAACGGCGGTTCTTTTACCATCCCGTTGAATTACCCGGTAGGTTTTACGGAAAAAACAGACATCGAAGTCCGGGCAAGCGCCACAAACTTATCCAATGTAACGGCAAACTTCAGCATTGTTATCATCAAGAACCCTGACTAATCATGCCAAGCAAATCCCCAGCCCAGCACCGTCTGATGGAGGCGGTAGCGCATAGCCCCAAGTTTGCAAAGAAGGTTGGCATTCCCACCTCTGTCGGCAAGGACTTTGCCAAGGCGGATGAGGGTAAAAAGTTTAAATCTGGCGGCGGCCTCTATGCCAATATTCATGCAAAACAGGAACGTATTGCTGAGGGTAGCGGCGAGAAGATGCGCAAACCAGGCTCTCCTGGCGCCCCGACTGCCCAAGCCTTTAAAGACTCAGCCAAAACTGTAAAGCTCAAGAAGGGCGGCCCTAGTCTGGCTATAGGTCGTGGAGAAAAGCTCCCAGCAGACCAAGGAGCGGGTTTGACGGCTAAGGGTAGGGCTAAGTACAACCGCGAGACTGGAAGCGATCTGAAGGCTCCCCAGCCGGGCGGAGGGGCAAGGCGTGACTCGTTCTGCGCACGGATGGGTCCTACAGCAGAAAAGAGTGAGAAGGGGAGTCGCGCTCGGGCCTCTATGAAACGGTGGAACTGTCCGGGATGGTGACGTATGGCGTACAGCGGTACAGTTAGTAATACGGTCGTAAATGTTCAGAAGCTAATTGATCATGGCGCTCGCCGTGCGGGGAAGCTTGCTGAAGAGTTGACGGTTGAACAGGTTAACGCCGCTCGAGAGTCGCTGTATTTTGTTCTGTCTGAGCTTGTCAATACCGGCATCAACTACTGGTGCGTTGACAAGAAGGTCATCGGGCTGCAGGCGAACAAGCAAGTTTACGATATGCCGGTGGGGTTCAATGACGTCCTCAACGCGCTATATCGGAAGATGAACCGCCCTAGTGGCGCTTATTCCTCAAGTTCTGGGATTGCAATCAACGCATTTGATGGCGATGTAAACACAATATGCACACAGACATCTACTAATGGAAACATATCCATTTATTACAGTTCGCCGGTCTACGTCGGCTCAATCGGAGTATTGCCGGGCGTTTCTGGAAGCCTCACGGTTGTATTTGAGTATTCCACCGACGGAATTACCTGGCAGACGCTCTACTCGCCGGGCCAGCAGACCTGGGTCAACAACGAATGGCTCTGGTACGACATCGAAACCGGGCAAAATTGCCAGTATTACAGAATGCGGGCCATTAACGGCGGGACTTTAGTCGTTAGAGAGCTGTTTTTTGGCAATAATTCGACAGAAATCACGATGGCCAGGCTTAATCGTGATGATTACACGAACCTGCCCAATAAAAACTTCACTGCAAACCAGCCATTTCAGTTTTGGCTGACCAGGACGCTGCCGCTTTCTCAAATGAACCTGTGGCCGGTGCCTAGCGACTCGTTTGTGCAGGTTGTTGTCTGGTATTCGCGGCAGGTAATGGACGTCGGGGCCCTTACGGATGAGTTAGAGATCCCGCAACGCTGGTATATGGCCATTTTGAATATGTTGGCGCATCAGATGGCGCTAGAGTTGCCTGCTATTGACCCAGCTCGCATTCAGTATTTGGCTGCGCTGGCAGAGAAATCGTTCAATCTGGCCGAGCAAGAGGAGCGCGACAAGTCACCGATATACTTTGCGCCGAATATCGCTGTATATTCAAGGTGATTCATGCCTCTATATCTTGATACAAGGGGCTTATCGGATCTTGCAATTGCAATCTGTGACAGGTGCCGCTTCAAGAGGGCCCATGCTGTTATGAGGTCCGATCCTAACTTTCCTGGCCTGCAGGTATGTGATCAGGGTTGCGCGGATAATTTTGATCCATATAGATTGCCGGCAGCAAAGACAGAAAAGATTACAATACGCTTTCCGCGCCCTGACGAAAGCATTGCGGTTGAGGATAACAACCTCACGACTGGCGGGTACGGTGATTTTGTATTGTCGCCGGAGCAGAATACGCAGACGCCAGAGAATAACGGCAACCTGGATAGTATTGAGATATAAATGGCTAATGTAACGATTACCCAACTTCCAGCGGCCCAGGCTCTAACCGGCACGGAGCTGGTTCCTGTTGTTCAGAACGGGCAGACGGTCCGCACGACTACCGGGGCTATCGGTGGCGGCGGCGGAGGTGGCGGGGGCGTTCAGTCTGTTAATGTTTCAGGCGGCACTACGGGTCTAACGACGTCCGGCGGGCCAATTACAACGACTGGGACTATCACACTAGGTGGGACGCTTAATGTTGCTAACGGTGGAACTGGTGGCCAGAACGCTCAACAGGCTCGAGCAAATGTCCTCCCGAGTTATACGGGGAATGCATCATACGTTCTTCGTGTCAATGCCGGCGCTACAGATGTTGAGTGGTCCGCTTCCGGTGGTGGTGGTAGTGGAAGCGTTGTACAGGTCAATACTGGCACGGGTCTAACTGGCGGCCCGATCACCACCTCCGGGACGATTGCGATTGCCACGAGTGGGGTAACGCCTGGCAACTATTCCAACCCTAACTTTACCGTTAATGCTCAGGGCCAGCTCACCGCGGCATCCTCTGGCTCTACACCTGTTACAAGCGTAACTGGCACCGCTAACGAGATCACATCATCCGGTGGCGCCACTCCTACGCTGTCCTTGCCTAGTGCGCTCACCTTTACCGGCAAGACGGTCACTGGCGGGTCGTTTACTGGCGGGACGATCAACAACACGGTGATTGGTGGCACGACGCCTCTTGCCGGCACATTCACCTCTATCAATGCCACGAGCGGGAACATTACTGATACACCCGTCGGCGTCAACAACATTGTTAATAAGGCGTATGCGGACGCGGTTGCATCTGGTTTGACGTTTCACCAGAACTGTGACCTAGCGACTGACGCGGCTCTCCCCTCTTGTACGTACAACAACGGCAGCTCTGGTGTTGGGGCCACGCTCACCGCCACCGCTAACGGGCTGTTGAGTGTTGACTCTGTTGCTGTTGTGGTCGGCAACCGGGTACTGGTAAAGAACCAGGCAAATCAAGCGCATAACGGGATCTATTCGGTCACTCAGATTGGGGATGGTTCGACGCCATTTATTCTGACACGAGCGGCGGACTACAACACACCTGGCTCGACGTACCTCAACGTTGACGCTGGCGACTTCATGCTGATCCTGACCGGGGCCACGAACGCCAATACATCGTGGGTTCAGACGGTCCTGCCTCCAATCACGATCGGCTCTACCTCGCTTGTTTTTGTTCAGTTTGGCTCTGGCTCGGCAATTTATTCAAACGGCACCGGGTTAAGTTTATCCGGCACAAATCAGTTCAGCATTACGAATACGGGCGTATCCTCCGGCACATACGGTTCTGGGTCTCAGGTATCTCAAATTGCGATAAATGCCCAGGGGCAGGTTACCGGGGCAGTTAATACAAATATTGCAATTAGCGGCAGCCAGGTTACATCGGGGGCTGTGGCAATTACTCGTGGCGGTACTGGTCAGACATCGCAGGCCTCTGGATTCAACGCGCTTTCTCCGATCACTACGCTTGGCGATATTATTGTTGGCACCGGGTCTAATGCCGCGGGGAGGCTCGGGATTGGGTCTTCTGGGCAGGTATTGACGGTTCAGAGTGGAACGGCTACCTGGGCTGCTCCAACTGGCGGCGGCGGAACTCCGGGTGGCAATGTAAATACAATCCAATATAACAATGGTGGTGTATTTGGTGGCCAGACCAACTATACGACTGACGGGACGAATGTACAATTAGGGGCTCAAGGGGTATTTAAGTTTGCCGATTTTGACTCAAGTAATTTTGTTGGATTTAAGGCTGCCGCGACCATTCCTAACAATGTGACTTGGACGCTGCCCACGACAGACGGGACGGCGTATCAGGTTTTGGCTACGAATGGCTCCGGCACACTTGTCTGGGTTACACAGAGCGGCGGCGGTGGTGGTGGATCTCCCAATTTGGATGGTGGGATACCTAGCTCAACCTACGGCGCGATTACACCAATTAACGGGGGGACACCGTAATGCCTGTTCAGATACAACTTAGAAACGGCACTGCATCCCAGTGGACCTCGGCCAATCCCGTTCTTTCTGGCGGTGAGCTGGGCGCGGAGACGGACACCAACAGATTCAAGATCGGCAACGGGTCTACCGCCTGGAACAGCCTTGGGTACTCTCTCGGGGTATCGTCAAGGGGAGCATATGCCAGTGGTACTCAATACTATGTAAACGATATTGTTTCGTCTAGCGGCTCGAGCTACATCTGTATCCTGAACTCAATAGGTAACGCGCCTCCGAATGCGACCTATTGGGCTCTACTTGCGCAGGTTGGCACTAACGGCACGAACGGCACAAACGGAACAAATGGCACGAACGGGACCTCGTTTACATGGCTTGGGGCGTGGGCTCCCGGTACAACTTACAACGCAAATCAAAACGTTTCGTACAACGGCAGCAGCTATATTGCTATCGCGACGAGTACCGGGGCCAATCCTTCGAGTTCGCCTGCTTCGTGGAGTCCGCTTGCTCTGGCTGGATCGGGTAACGTAAACGGCCCAGGAAGCTCTACAAACGGCAACCTGGTCTCGTGGAATGGCACAGCCGGGACTACGATCGCTGACTCTGGTAAGGCGGCTCCGTCTGGCGTCATTGTTGGCACGACCGACACCCAGACGCTGACCAACAAGACGCTGACCAATCCGACAGTAACGAACTACACCGAGACTAGATTTTCGGCCACGATCTCTTCGAGCCCTATCGTATTGGCGCTTACGGATGGGACCTTTCAGTCTATTACGACAAAAGTTGGCTCTAATTCAATTACGTTGCCGAGTCCGTCTTCTGGCAAATCTCTGACGGTACAGGTAATTTATGCTTCAACTCCAACCAGCTTGGCCTTTACGTCGCCCTCAGGAACTTTGCGGTGGCCCGGTGGAACGCCCCCAACGGCTACACTAACGAATGCGAAAGTTGATATTTATGCTTTTATTTCGGACGGCACGGACTGGTACGGCGTCCAATCCGGGGCAAACTTCTGATGTTGTCAACTAGCAAAGCTCTATTTCGTAATCCTGCTGGCGGTGCTGCCCCTACCACCGACGCCACTTTCGGCTATGTCCCGTTGTTATTGGAGACTGGCTCATCGTCATCTCTGAATACAACCGTAACCGACTCAAGCGCCAGCCCAAATACGGTCACCCGAGTCAGTAACCCAAGCACGGGGTGGGTCTCTCCGTACCAGACTGATGGGTATTGGGGGAATCAGTTTAACGGCACTAACGCTTATTTAACGTCTACCATACCCGCACTAAGTGGACAGTTTACGATTGATTTTTGGTTGTACAGACCGGCAAGCGGGAATAATTATTTTTTTACAATTGGCGACTCCCTTGGCTCAACCGGACTTGAGGTTTACCTAGGCACTGCTGGGACTGCGTTCAATATTTATTCAAACAATGCAGCACAAATTACTTCTTCGACTTTGCCTTCGGTTGCAGCTTGGAATTATGTTGCAGTAACTAGAGATGCAAGTAACGTAGTTAGGATGTATTTGAACGGAACTCAGGTTGGCTCTACTTGGACAACTTCGGCTACCTTTGCTACTACATTGCGAGTTGGTGTTGAGTTTTATAATTCAACGGTGTCTGGGTATGGCAACAACTATATTTCCAACTTCCGCATTAGCAACAACGTTAGAACTGTAACCTCCGTCCCCACCGCACCCTTTTCAAACGATGCTAATACTCTGTTTTTGAGTTGCCAGAGCAATAGGTTCAAGGACAACAGCAGCAACAACGCCACGGTCACACCCAGCGGCACCCCACAAGTAGACCCATACTTCTACCCTAGTGGATTCACCGCACCAGCCGCGAGTCCGGGTGCTGCTCTATTTAGGGGGACGAGTCAGTATTTAAAGTCCACTACGGCCACTACTGCTTTTCAGTTTGGGACTAATCCATTTACTATTGAATTCTGGCTATATCAACCCGCTAGACCAACGCGGCAGTATTTTTGCGGCGGAATATTTTCTGGCCCCGGATTTCAAGTAGTAATGGAACCTACAGGCTTTATTTTTAGTGGAGTTACGGGAGTTGGAGATTTACCCGCAGCTACAATTGCAGTCCCGTTAAATGCTTGGACTCATATTGCGGTAGTTAGAACAAGCACATCCGCAAGTGGGGCGGCATATTATATTAACGGCGCCCCTGCTGGAACATTTACAATCTCATCAAACATTTCAGGAACAGCTTCATCCTTAAATGTTGGAACATCAGGCGACAGCGGTTCTGAACCAACTAACGGGTACATCGCAAACTTCCGTGCTGTCAAAGGAACCGCAGTCTACACAGGCGCATTCACCCCACCAAGCGGACCACTGACCCAGACCGGCGGGACGTATCCAAGCCTCACCAACGTAATTACAGGGTTCTCCGCAGCCAACACATCGCTGCTGCTCAACCTCGCAGACAGCAACTACCTCAGCGCGACGAACTTAGTACAGAACAACACCTTTATTGACGACAGCAACTACGCCTTCCCCATCACCCGCAACGGCACCCCGACGCAGGGTTCAATCACTCCGTATTGGCCGAATGGGCAGTGGAGTAATTATTTTGTTGCGTCATCTTCGCAGACGTTGCTGACCACAGAAACCCAAGTGATCCCAACTGGCAACTTTACGATTGAGTTGTTTGTTTATGTCACAAGTTCAACTGCAACGCAAGCATTTGTTTCTCAAGGTACAAGCGGCTCTGCGGGAAGAACAGCAATAGGAATTGACAATAGTTCGGGAGCCAAATGGTTTTGTCAGGTTGGCGGTGTTTTTGTTTATTCCTCTGCCGCCCCCACGCTGAATACTTGGAACTATTTGGCGATGACCTATAACGGAACCGCCATCGCCCTGTACCTTAACGGGGCGCTATTAGGCTCACAGTTAAATGTAATAAACGCGCAAAACTCGCAACTTCGCATTAGCGGCTTGTGGACATCGCCCACTGCTGGATATTACCTTGATGGCTATCTTTCTAATGTTCGCGTAAGCAATACGGTCAGAACGGTAACTTCGACCCCAACTGCTCCGTTTACTTCAGATGCAAATACAACGTTGTTGACCTGCCAAGGCAATAGGTTTGTTGATGTTTCTGGTACGCCAAAGACGCTTACTCCATCTGGTGGGCCCCGCGTCCAAGCATTCCAGCCGTTCTCCCCAACGGCATCGTACACCACTGCGCTGTATGGTGGGAGCGGGTATTTTAATGGTAGTACGGATTATGTAAGTATTACAGACGGAACCGCCTTAAAACTTGGTTCTGGCAACTTTGCAATTGAGGGGTGGGTTTATCTTTCAACATCCGGCGGCAGTCAGGCTATATACGCCAGAAGCGGGTTTGGAATAATCATAGGTATTGGCAGCGGCAGTTTTGTTTTGTATGCCTCTTCAAATGGCTCAAGCTGGGACCTTGCGGCCGGGATTACTTTTGGAACGGCAGTAGCAAACACATGGACGCATTTTGCCGCTGTTCGCAACGGGGCAAACATTACTTTATATGTAAATGGTGTTCTAGGTAATACCGTCGCTGTTAGCACAAGCACACTGTATGAAGCAACCGCGCCGACTGTAGGAAACTGGAACTACGCCGGGGCAAACTGGTGGTTTAACGGGTATGCGTCTAACCTTCGAGTAGTCAAAGGCACAGCAGTCTATACCGGAGCATTTAAACCGCCAACGCTTGCACCATTAGCTACGTCAGGATCAGCAAGCGCCGCAAGCTACACAGACACCACCAACGTCAATACAAGTTTTGCAGCCTCTAGCACCAGTCTCCTGCTCAACATGACCAACGCAGGAATCTACGACGCCGCCGCGCAGAATGACATTACGACTGTTGCGGATGCTAAGACCGACACTACAATTAAACAGTGGCCGCTAAGTAGTGTGAAATTTGATGGAACGGGTGACTTTTTAAGGATGGTGGATTCCCCCGTTTTTAATTTTGGCAGCAGCGACTTCACGATTGAGGCGTGGGTTTATACGGCTTCTGGCAGCGGACAAGTAATTTATTCAAGAGAGACCCCCACGGGAGACGGTATTTTGTTTCAAGTGGCTACGGGATTAACTTTGGGAACAAATCTATCTTCAGACGGAACTACATATTCGTTAATATTGACTGGCGGTTCAATATCTGCAAGTACATGGACTTACGTTGCAGTGACTAGAGTTGGAAGCGGAACTAATAACATTAAACTTTTTTTAGGCGTGACTCCGGGCGGCGCAACAACACAAGTTGCTCAAGGTACTTTTTCCGGGGCAATTGCCACTCCAAGCGGTTCCGTTCCTATTATCGGCGCTAGAAATACAAACGCTGAACTTCCGTTTAACGGATACATTCAAGACTTCCGCATTACCCGAGGTGTCGGTCGTACAATCAGCACCGTACCTTCCGCATCATTCCCAACGAGGTAACCATGCAAATCGCTAACCAAGACCTCATCATCAAAGATCACACTGAGTGGTTCCCCAACACAAGTTTCGGTGAGCGTGGGCCGTCTGTGGATTGGATCAAGTCCGAGGGCTACTACATCATCTCGGCATGGAAACCCTACGACCACGCAACGGAGAAGCTGGTACCAGCCGCGCCTCACCTGCATGACGATATGTGCTGCATCGTTGACGTTGAGCCACTTACCCAAGAGGAGCTTGACCAGCGCGTAGTAACACAGTGGCAGGTGATCCGTACCGGACGCAACCAGATGCTCAAAGATACGGACTGGACTCAGGTGTTGGACTCACCCGTTGACAAGGCGGCATGGGCAACCTACCGGCAAGCACTGCGGGACATCACAACTCAGGCTGATCCATTCAACATCGTCTGGCCGGTGGTGTAAATATGGCTCAGGCAACCTTCACCCCGATCCAGCTCTATTACAGTGCTAACGGCGGAGCCACGCCATCCACGACAAACCTGGCCGCGGGTGAGCTTGCCATCAACACCGCAGACGGGAAGCTTTTCTATAAGGATAGCTCTGGCAATCTGCAGACGATCGCAACGAAGGCGGCCGCGACCAACCCCATTGCGGTAAGCACAGGCGGCACAGGCATCCAGACGCTCACACAGGGCGGTATTGCCTACGGTGGGGCTACGACCTACCTCTTCACTGCGGTAGGCACCACGGGCGATCTGTTGAGTTCTAACGGTGCAGGCGCCCCCACCTGGATTACCCCGACAAACTTAAATACGGCCTCGGCGATCGTTAAGCGGGACTCCTCGGGCAACTTCTCTGCTGGAACAATCACCGCATCTCTTACCGGGACCGCCAGCACAGCAACCAACATAGCGAACGGTGCAGCAGGCTCTGTCCCCTACCAATCGGGCGCTGGTGCTACCACGTTCGTTCCTGCAGGATCTAGCGGCACCGTCCTCACAATGTCCTCTGGCGGCGTTCCTACATGGGCCACGGCGGGCGCTGCAACCTCAGCCTCAAACCTCTCTGGCGGCACTGCTGGGGCTGTTGTCTATCAGTCTGCGCCAAACACGACGGCATTCCTAACTGCAGGCAGTTCTGGACAAGTGCTGACATTAACATCGGCCCAGATTCCTGCATGGACAACGCCAGGCGCGGTGACCTCGGTGGCCAATCTCTCTGGTGGTGCAACAAACAAGATTCCTTATCAGAGCGCGGCCAGCACAACCACCTTCATTGATGCCCCGACGGTATCTAGCTACCTCAAGTACACCGGCAGTGCGTTTGCCTGGTCCAATCCTGTTACAAGTGTCTCCGCCGGTACCGGGATGGACTTCACAGCAATTACAAGCACCGGCAGCGTGGCGATTGACACCACAGTGGTCCCTAGGTTTGCGAATGCCGGGACCTTCACCGCCACGCAGACATTTGCCGGGTCAAGCAGCGTTCCATCCATGATCCTGGACAATGCACTCGAGATCTGTACGGTTACAGGGACTGCTGCGTCTGGTGCCCTTGATATCGACATTTCCACGCAGTCGGTAATCTTCTACAACACCGCCACCACAAATCCATGGTCGCTTAACTTCCGTGCAAGCAGCGGTACACCACTAAGTTCCTTCATGAGCCAGGGACAGTCGGTAACGGTTGCCGTTCTTGCCCAGATCGGTGCGGTAACTAACGCCTTTAACAGCGCATTGTCGGTTGGTGGATCAGCGGTGACGATTGACGGCGTGGCTCCTGCTGCATTGAGGTGGCAGGGTGGAACTGCGCCTACAACGGGCAACGCAAACAGCATCGACGTATACACCTACACCATCATCCGTACAGGGCCATCCTCATACACGGTATTGGCCTCCCAGACCAGGTTCGCCTAACCATGCCTGTACTTGCAACATTAGGCGCGGCGTCCACTCGAGGGTTTGGTGGATTTTATGAAACAACCGCCATCTCTGCAAGCAACTGGATAGCTAAGGCCGGGACGCGGCTCGTTAGTACTGCATTTGACGGGGCTGGCAACCTTTATAGTGTTTCGGGCTCGGGGATAATTATTAAAACAGCCTCTGACGGTAGTGCTACATGGAAAAAAGTAACTACCGTCGGCTCATCTATAAACATTTGGGAAAAGGTTGCAGTTGTATCGCCAAGTGTAATTTATGTTACTGGGTCCTATTTTACATCCAGTTCTATTCCTCTTTTTGCTGTTTTGAATGGAAATGGAAGTGTAACGTCCGCAAGGTCAATTACAACAGGCGGGAGTCTCGCCAGATTAGAGGTTTCAAGTAGCGGGGCTATATACACATCTGGATATATAACCACGACAAATGGGGGGAGTGTTCTAGTTAATCATTTTTTTAAAATCGTAAATGGCGCCATAACAACAAAAAGATATTACAACAACACAGCAGAGACAAGTTTTGGTTTCATTGGAACCGGCAGCTCTGATTCTGCCTACATAGGAGGCGACGTTTCAACACCTCCTATTACAAAAATAAATTCAAGCTTTGGAATTTTATGGAAGTTTCTATATTCTTCTATTGACGCAAATCAGGCTGTTGAGTCAAACGGAAACCTTTATGTTGCTGCCACATATAGTGTAAGCCCCTTCCGTGTTGCTGTTATGAAGCTCAACGCTAGCACCGGAACACTTGTTTGGGCAAGGGTCCTGTCAGCAACATCTAGCTCTCGTGGATTTTACGTTGCCGTAGACGACTCTTCAAACGTATATGTTGGCGGCAGAACCTCAACCGACAGCGTTATTATAAAGGTTGATAGCGACGGCAATTTGGTTTGGCAAAGAAGTGTATCTATAGGGGTTGCTTCTTCAATTTTATCAATTTCTGTAAATACCGCAACCAATACGATTTATGCGCTTTGTTCGCCCACTTCTTCAGGTAACGCTTATTCGTTCATCTTGTCCATCCCAACTGACGGGTCTTTGACTGGGACTTATTCGGTTGGAGGGACCTCGGTGACGTATTCAAGTACATCAGAGACTTTCAGCACACTGACCCCTGCCTCAACTTCGCCATCTCTTTCTTTTACTACGTCAACGCTTTCCGATACCAGCAGGGCTCTAACCGTAGCTGAAGCAACTCCTACTTATGACCTAATCACCCTTCCGTGAGATCGCTAATATGGTTACCGTATCAGACATTGATCACAAAATTGATGCCCACGTTGATGTATGCGCTGTCAGATACGAGGGTATTGAGAAAGAGATGCGAGGGGTTCACGCACGAATCAAGCGGCTTGAGCAGGTATTTATTACAGGCGCCGGGGCTATTATTGGCCTGCTTGTGACGATCATATTAAAGTTCCAGGGGTGAGTTTTCCTTGGTGTAAAATCCCCTCGGGCGCTTGCCCAATCAATTTTAGGGGGTTTTCATGGACGATTTGATCATTGAGGTTATTGATGGTTCAACGCCGCTCGAGGCCTTGAATTCTCTGTTTTCTGTTGCCTTTGCAGTTGCCGCTGAGAATGGCATCAGTGAGTTCACCTTGACCCGTTTGTTTGATGCTCAGGTATCTGCTCATTTTGAGATTGCAGACAAGGCCGAAGAAGACGGCGAAGAGGACGGCGAAGAAGACGACGATTAAGAACAGGGCCCTGGTGGTGATCTGCCGGGGCCAAATTAAAGGGCGGACATGGAAATTGCCGAACTTTTTCTTAAAGCCTGGCCGGTGTTGCTGGGCCTTGTCACGCTCATCGTCGTGCTATCAAAGCTTGATTTGCGGGTTGCCGTGCTTGAGGAAAAGGTAAAGAGCGCCTTTGAGATCATAAACAAGATGAAGGACAAGCAATGACCGAAAAACTTGAGGCCAAGAGTCAGCTTATTGAGAAGACTGCATTTGCCGTGCTGCCGATCCTTTTTACTTGTGTCGTCTACCTTATGAGTGCGTTGGATAAGCTGACTCATGACGTAACGGTCTTGAATGCAAAGATCAGTCTTGTAGTTACCAGCGACAACAAACAGGCCGTAAACAGCGGGGCTGAACTTGCGCGGGAAAAGCTGCGACAAGACCTTGAGAAAGAGATTCAGCGCAACCGCGACATGATTCATGACAATCAGAAGCACATTAGTATCATCGAAGACCGCATGGCGAGGAAATAATGGCTGACTTCAATCCTGCTTTTGAGAAGATGATCGTCGACGAAGGCGGTTACGTTTTACACACTGTTTCGGGTGATACTGGGGGGATGACCTATGCTGGAATTGCGCGAAACCCAAACCCTAAGTGGCCTGGCTGGAACCTCATCGACCACAACGAAATTGACAGCCCGCTCCTTACTGGGATGGTGCGTGGGTTTTATAAGACTGAGTTTTGGGACCGTATCCGAGGGGATGAAATTACGAACCAAGTTGTTGCCGAAAACCTCTTTAACTTCGGCGTAAATACCGGGATAAAGATTGCGGTCAAGTTGGCGCAGTTGATTGTTGGTGCTACTCCAGACGGCACAGTTGGCGATGTCACGCTGCAGAAATTTAACAGTATTGATGGCGAGGCGTTCAAAAAGTCCTACGCACTAATGAAGATTACTCGTTACGCCGACATCTGCAATAAAAACAAAACGCAGTCTAAGTTTCTGTTGGGCTGGATCAACCGTACTCTTAAAGGGCTTAAATAATGGATCTGATGGGTATTGGTTCTATTATTGAAGGGGTTGGGAAAATTGCTGGGGACCTCGTCACGACGGACAAAGAACGCCTCCAGATGGCGCTGGAAGACCGGAAACTGGACCTGGAAGAAAAGAGGATTGATCAGGCCACCGACCTTGCCCAGGTGGATATCAATAAAATCGAAGCGGCGTCTACTAGCCTATTTGTCTCTGGCTGGCGCCCTGCTGTCGGTTGGGTTGGGGTTCTTGGCCTCGCTTACCAATTTCTTGGCTACCCCCTGATGCAATGGTTTTGGGCGTTTGGGCAGGGAGTAGAATGGATCCCTGCAGGTTTGGCTCCGCCGCCTGATCTTCAGGTTGAGCAGCTCATGACTCTACTTGCTGGGCTACTTGGGTTTGGCGGGATGCGTAGTTTTGAGAAGCACAAGGGCGTAGCCTCAAAATAAGGAAGTGTCATGGCCGTTGAGATGACGTATGCAAGTTTGGTGACCGACATCTCCTCTTATCTGGAGCGCACGGACACGGCCACGATTGAAAAGATCCCGACCTTCATCATGCTGGCGGAGCAGGTTATTGCTACGGAAATCCAGTTCTTGGGTAACTTGACGGTTGTTACTAGTACGATGAACGTCGGCGAGCCCATTATCGTTAAGCCGGCAAGGTGGCGCAAAACCGTATCCATCAACCTTATTGACAACAGTCAGCGCCAGCCGGTTTTCTTGCGTAAGTACGAGTATCTGAGGAATTACTGGCCTAACGCTACTCAGAGGGATACGCCCGTATATTACTGCGACTACGACTATACGCACTGGCTAGTGGCGCCGACTCCAGATTTAGCTTACAACTACGAGGTCCTGTACTACGAGCGGGTGCAGCCCCTGGACGTTACGAATCAAACGAATTGGTTTACTCAGTACGCTCCTCAGGCGATGCTGTATGGCAGTTTGCTGCAGGCGATGCCGTTTTTAAAGAATGACGAACGGATGCCGATGTGGCAGGCGCAGTACGATCGGGTAATCGCCACACTGAAGACAGAAGACGTTGCCAGGATTGGTGACCGTCAAGCAATTGTGAGGGATTCATAATGAGTTTTATTAGCCCGTTTACCGGCGACGTCATTCAGCCTACCGACGTCTCCTACCGCAGCATCTCTCTAACGGCTAATACGACGCTTTCCTGGCCGGTTAATGGTAACGCCTCGGGTGATGTGATTGCCCGCATCATGGACGTTTCTGCGACCACTGCAGGGCTGGCGATCACCCTCCCCGCCGCGAACCAGGCCTCTGTCGGTCAGGATAGCCTAATCCGCAACACTGGCGCAAACTCTTTTAACGTAGTGGACAACGCGGGTGGGGCGGTGGCTACGATCGCCGCTGGACAGGCTCGTTACATATACATCACCACTAACACGACCGCTGCCGGAACCTGGGGCTCTATCGCTTTTGGTGTTGGGTCTTCTAACGCCGATGCCGCCACTCTTGCTGGGTACGGTCTCAAGGCGATCTCCTCCACTCTTAATACTGCGCACCAGGTCAACACGTTCTCTAATGCCTATACGACGGTTGCGGCAGATAGGGCGGATACTTTTGTCTGGACGGGCGGCTCAAACACCCTAACGCTTACCTCGGCCGTTACGCTTGGTAATGACTGGTTTATCTTGGTTCGTAACGGTGGCAGCGGCAACCTTTCTGTTGCACCGAGTTCTGGCCAGTTGATTGACGGCGCAAATTCGATTTCTTTGGCTCCCAGTGACTCGTGCATGATTTGCTGCTCTGGGGCCGCTTTTTATACTGTTGGACTGGGCAGAAGCACTCAGTTTAACTTTACGCAGTTGACGAAGGCGGTCTCTGAGGGGACGTATACCCTGACCGCCACAGAGGCCGCTAACGTCATTCAGAAATACACCGGGACGATCATTAACCCTGTGACGGTGGTATTGCCGCAGACGATCCAGGTTTACTACGTTACGAATCAGTCAAGTGGCTCAATCACCTTCACGACTGGGGCCGCCGGTGCTGCAACTGTATCGGTTCCTGGCAGCCAGCAGGTTATCTTGCTCTGTGACTCGGTGAACCTCTTTAATGCCTCCACGATCGCTGTTGGTGGCTCATCGGTTTCTCTTGTAAATGGCTCAGTGGGTTCGCCTTCTTTGGCTTTTTTGTCCGAGGCCTCAACTGGGATGTACTACGTTGGCACCGGGGAGATTGGCCTGGCCATACTTGGTATCAAGCGGTTTGGTCTTAGTGCAACCGGGCTAACGATTAGCGGCTCCGGCACATTCACGGGCGGGGTATCTGGCGGAGTATTCTGAGATGACTAATAAGGTTTTTTCTTTAGATACTCAGCCGGGTGTACAGCGCGACGGGACGATCTTCGACAAAAACTACTACACCGACGGGCGTTGGGTAAGGTTTCAGCGCGGCAGGCCCCGTAAGATTGGCGGGTACCGAATGCTCTCTGACCAGCTTACCGGGCCCTCTCGAGGGATGTGGTCCAACGCCACAAACGGTATAAACCAGATCTTCTCAGGCTATAGCGGTGGCCTGCAGGAGCTGGTGATTGACAACAACGGGAACGGCCAGGGTATTCAGAACTTTACGCTGTCTAACTTTACCGCTAGCGCCAACAACCTATGGCAGTTTGATGGGTTCTATGACGTTGGCGGTAACGGCGTAGGCTCTATCGTTGCTCATCCAGGTCAGAACCTTGCCGCGGTTGATAGCTCGGTCAATACGCCGGTACTGATTGGCGACATTAACGGCACCACGATGTCGAAGATCGGTGTTTTTACGGCGTCTATTACGGGCAACAATACGAACGTAGTAACTCTGGCCGCCGCGAATGTATTGGTTGGGGTAGGCCAGACGATGACCGGCACCAATGTCCCGGCTAATACGGTTGTCTTAGGTGTTAACACTACATCGGTGACTGTTAGCAACGTCGTCCCATCTGGAACCATTACGGCCACGTTTGACAACAACGTAGACGTCTCTGGAGGCGTTGTCTCGCTGCACCCTTACATCTTCGTTTACGGCAACAACGGGTTCCTCAAAAATTGCTCGGCCGGGAACCCTTCAAATTGGGTGGGGTTGGATTCAAACGAGGTTAACGTCGCCACTGGGAAGATTGTGCAGGGGCTGGCCGTTCGAGGCGGTAGCAACTCCCCGTCTGGCTTGTTTTGGAGTCTGGATAGTCTAATTCGCGTCTCTTATATTGGCGGCGCTGGCACTCCCCCTCAGTTTTGGCGCTATGAGACGGTCTCAGGTCAGTCTTCTATTATGTCTAGCCAGTCTGTGGTTGAGTACGACGGAATTTATTATTGGTGTGGCGTTGACCGATTCCTGCTCTACGGCGGGACGGTTAAGGAGATCCCTAACGACTTCAACCAGAACTACTTCTTTGACAACCTTAACTATTCGCAGAGGCAGAAGGTCTGGGCGACAAAGGTGCCACGGTTTGGTGAGATCTGGTGGTTTTATCCTCGAGGGACGTCAACCGAATGCAACGATGCGGTGATCTTTAACGTCCGCTCTGGGGCATGGTATGACGCTGGCCAGGCTTTAGGGGCCCGCAGGAGTGCTGGGTACTTCTCTATGGTCTTCCCCTACCCGATTATGGCGCAGTCAACCACAATCCCAAGTACGCAGGTGTTTGTGGGCGATTACACAACGGTGAGCGGTAGTGTTTGGTTAAACGCAGACTTTGCAAGCACCCTGGCGGACCCGCTTCAGGTCATTACCGGCACCAACATCGCGGCTAATACTACCGTCGTCTCGGTTGTTTCAAATAGTCTAAAGACGCTCGGTGCCTTGACTGGTGGGTCTAGCTATACGCCGGGGACGTACAATGCAACTGCATTATCTGGTGGCGGGGGCTTCGGTGCGACGGCAAACATAGTCGTAGGTGGCGGAGGTTCTGTTACCTCGGTAACGATCGTCAATAGAGGCTCTGGGTACGTTATTGGGGCGGTGCTGACGGCGACCATCCCTGGAGGAGCTGGCTTCTCTGTTCCTGTTAGTGAGGTTTATATCCAGAGCATTCAGATGTCAATTGCGGCAACTGGATCGGGAACCCAGACGCTAACGTTTAGCTCTCCACTGAATCGAATTCGCGTCTACCAGCACGAGTACGGTGTTAATGAGGTGACTGGCCAGGACTCCGCGGCAATTGAGTCCTACTTTGAGACAAACGACCTGGGATGGGTATCGGGAGGCCCTGCAGCGCCGGCTCCTGTTCCTGGGCAGGCTGGGGTAGCCGGAGATAATAAATGGCTGCGTCTAGAGCGCGTGGAGCCTGATTTTGTACAGACCGGGGACATGAGCCTGGTGATCACGGGAAGACCTTACGCACAATCCGCCGATGCAACGTCTGGGCCCTATGTGTTTGGGCCTGATACGGGGAAGATTGACATGAAGGAGCAGAGGCGGGAGATGAGGTTGCGTTTTGTTAGCAACGTGGTGAACGGCAACTACCAGCTCGGGAAGGTGTTGTTAAGTGGAGATGTCGGCGACGTTCGGGGGTATTGATGGCTGTTTTATATGACCCGCGCTATCATACTTTTGTGTCTTGGGCTGACTTGATGGTGGAGCAATTTGCCAGCAACCAGCTTGAGATACCAAACGAGAAGACTGATTGGAAGCAGTGGGGTCGAGGCCTCAAGTCAATCGGAGTCTTTTCGAACGAAGCCACCCCCGATCCTGATCAGTACGGAGACTGGTCGGAATGGGCCTCTGCCCTTATTAACACGATGAATGGAAATGTCTGACACTATTTTTATTGGTATCTCATCCTATCGCGACCCGTTACTAGCCCACACAATCAAAAGCGCCCTAGACCACGCCAAGTACCCAGAGAGGCTTAGGTTTGGCATTGTTGAACAGGAGGTCCTGGAGCATCGCATAAACCCGAGTGCCTTCTTTGGCGCAGACCTCACCTATGTTGCCATAGACCCGGCAGCCTCGAGGGGCGCTTGCTGGGCTCGGTCTATTCAGATGTCGCTGTACAACGACGAGGACTGGGTTTTCCAGATTGATTCTCACAGTGTTTTTGACAAGGACTGGGACGAGTATTTTGTAGAGATGTGCAAGATACTGAGAATGACAAACCCTAAAGTTGTTATTTCTGGGTATCCAAAGGGGTTTGAGTTTAAAGACGGAAGATCCCTAAGGCACTACGACGACAACAACGTAATAGTTCACGCCTGCTCCGACGATACCTCGTTTGAGAATGGTCCTATTTTGAATATCCCGCCGAGAGGGAGTGAGCTAAAGGTTCCGGTAAAGGGTTTCTATATTGGTGCCCAGACCATGTTTGCGCCCGGCAGGTTTCTGTATGAAGTCCCCTACGACCCGTATTTGTATTTTAACGGCGAGGAACATTCATTGGCTGTCAGGGCTTTTACACATGGCTGGGACGTCTACCATTGCCCTGGGATGCCTATTTATCATCTGTATGAGGGCGGGGACAAGGATAGCTACCGCAAGAAGCATTGGTCGGACGGTGAGAACGAAGATCGCAAGGTAAAATGGGGATCTTTGGATATGAGGTCCAAGATGAGGCTGGCTGATATGCTATTCCACGGAAAAGACGTCGGGCAGTTTGGTTTGGGCAACGTCAGGACTTTAGAGCAATTTGCAGAGTTTTCTGGTATTGACTACAAAAACAAAACAATCCATGAGAAGGCTCGGAAAGGAATCTGGGAGTAGAGATTATGGTTGCGCAAACAAGCGATGACACCATTGAGGACGACTATAGGCTTGCCACTAGAGCATTAAATTCGGCAAGAACAAGATTAAATAGCGCGATTTCTGTAGCAACCAAGGTAGGTTATGACACTTCAGGTCTTGAAAAAGCAAGGGCAGCTTTAGAATTAACAAAGCTCCCTGATGGAGATGCGAACGACGTTTATTTTAACGAAGGTAAATTTAATCAAGCGTTTCAACCTGAAGCAGAAAAACTATACGCTTCTCCCGGCGGCAAGGCTTTTAAAAGAACTGGGGAGTTAATAAGTCTAGCTCGGTATGAGGGGAATTTTGACTTCGCGAATGCCCCTTATGCTGATCAAATTGTCAAAGAATTTGGTCAAGAGTCGCCTTATACCGCTGCAATGGCGATGCGTTTGGCGCAAGACTACGGCGTCAAGTCACTTAGCGATCTCAGCTTTTATGAAAAAGTAGACGACGACGGGAACAAAACTCCGTATATAACAGTAAAAAGCACTGGCAAAGTAATCCCCAACGAGTTTGCGTCTTACGATAACGGCGGGACAAACAAAAACGGTGGCGCAACTTTTTATTTTAGTTGGGCTTTAAATCCTGACGGAACACCAACACTAACGACTCGCGCCAACCCTAGAGCTGGCGGGTTTATCAATGATTTTGTTAAGCCAATACTCCCTGTTGCCGCGCTATTTATTCCGCTTATTGGGCCGCAGCTTGGCGCGTCAATGCTTGCTGGTACAGCCCTTGCCGGGAATGCTTTTGTAGCGGCGGCATTGGGAAACGCCACTCTTAACCTAGGCGTTCAAGCATTAGCCGGAAATATTAAAAACGGGAGTGATGTACTTAAAATCATGGGTGCTGCTGGCGTTTCTGCCGGGATTGCATACACAGCCGATTTAGTAAATCCAAACGGAACATTAACTCCTGGAGGATATACAACGGACGCCGGCAAGCTTGTTGAAGGCTTAACTGGTGGTGCCATTTCAGGGAAGTTCGCTGACATCGTTGGCGGTGCCATGCAGGGTGGGTTGACGGGGCTAGCAACTGACACAGACCCTGGTAAAGCCGCACTCATGGGTGGGACGGCTAGGCTTTCTAGCGTTATGAGCCAGCAGGTCGCAACGGCAACGGGTAGCCTGGCCATTGGAAACGCTGTAGGGGCTGCGCTTACTACCGCAATAACGACTGGAAAACTTGACGCTGCCTTGTCTTCAGCGGGGATTGCCGGTCTAAATACATTTTTAAACGAAACACTGGCTGGTGTAGCAAGGGATAAAAAGCTTACTCCTGCAGAAACTAGCGCGCTCAAAGCCGGTGGGGCGCTTGCGTTACAGACTATTGTTGCTGGGGCGCCGAATGCTCAACAGGCTATACAGACAATAGTCACAACGCTCTCTAACGACTACAACGCCAATAAGAAAAAATTGCCAGTACCAGCGGCAAATTCGGCAGAGATACCTAAAGATACTGAATCAACTTTATTAGCTCTTACGGATGAAAACGGCAACATTGATTTGATGAGGCCGTTGAAAAGCTCAATCCCGCCAACTCTTGAAGGCCTTGAACAATACGCTGCTGTAAACGCCGGCAAGATAACAGACATATCTAATATAAAGGACATCAGTCTTGAAACCGTAGTTATTCAAGGAAAAAAACTAACTTGGGCTGAAGCGTTAGCTACAAATGCTTTAGAAGCTTTAGGATTTAACGTTCCAGAGGGTTCAAGTTTATCTAAAATTGGGGAAGATTATTTTAACGGCATGGTAGAGGCCGTAAAAAAACTTCCTAAAGAGGACCCAAACAATACCGCAAAAGATTTGTTGCGTGGAATTTCATACACCGTATTGTCTGGAGTTGTTGCGGCGCCGGCTGAGGTTATTAACAACCTTAACGGGGTGATGAAGGTATTAGGTGCAACGACAGAAGGCGGCAAAGTAGATTTATTTGCCAAAGAAATAAGTAGATTGTCAGATGCATTGACGCCAGATAAAACTAAAGCTCAACAGAAAGCATTTGAAGACGAATGGGCGAAAGCCAAAACCGTAGGAGATATTTTTTATACTTTAGGAAAGGCTACGGTTGACTCCCCGCTTTTTCTTGCAAAAACAATAGTTAACGAGGGCGCCCAAGAATTTATTGAGTGGGGTGTTACTGGGCCCACGGCAAAGCTTCTTTCTGTAGTGATGCATAGTGGAAAAGCCGCGGGGAAAGCTGCAAACTGGGCATATGGAGTTCTTGAGGCGGTAGGGGGAACCGCGAATGAAGCAGCAGAGACAACTGCCAGAACTTTACTTAAAGATTTGCAGTCCGGTAAAATCACCCAACAAC
>Ga0114981_10000531_pt1 | contig 24798 bp, 16 predicted proteins | sample S_140806_MF_Meta_FD_87028 | JGI IMG/M metagenome (GOLD analysis project Ga0114981, IMG submission 87028) | Freshwater microbial communities from Lake Simoncouche, Canada to study carbon cycling - S_140806_MF_MetaG | ecosystem: Environmental > Aquatic > Freshwater > Lake | place: Lake...
GTAATAATTACAGTAGCTGTGTTCGAGGTTATACTTGAACATCCTCCACCGGTAAGCGTAATGACAGCGTAGTAATAGGTTGTTCCTGCGTTAGCAGATGGCGGTGTGTAGCAATTTGAAGTAGCTCCGCTGATAGATGTACCTGTTGTTGTATTGTTGTTTGTATTGCTATACCACTGATATGCTGCTGTTCCCGTTCCATCTGAATAGTTAACGCACATTTGAGTTGGAGTACCTCCAACACAGACGTTACTTGAAGCAGGTTGTGTTGTGAAGATTGGAGCAGGATTAACAACCACTGTGCCTGTCGCGCTTGTCACTGAGCAACCAGATGCGGCCGTAGTTATAATGCAATAATAGTACTGTATACCGACAGTTGCTGTTGGAGGAGAATAAGTGCTGTTTGTAGCTCCAGGAATCAAAGTTCCTCCGGTTGTGTTATCTGCTGCATTGCTATACCATTGGTACAACAAAGTTCCTGTTCCTCCTGAAGCCGTTACCGTTAATAAAGTTGGAGCAGCATTTTGACATAGCGTTTGAGTTAGAAGTGGTTGAATAGTTATTGTCGGATCAACAACAACAATAACAGTCGCAACTTGAGAAGTAACTGTTCCGCAACCGTTACCCGCGTCAGTCACCACACAATAATAATAAAATGTACCAGCCGTGCTGAAAACAGGAGGGGTGAATGTTGCTGCATTTGCTCCGGATATAGACGTTCCTCCAACTGTTGAAGAAGATGTGTTTGAATACCATTGGTAGGTGAATGCACCAATTCCGGTAGCAGCTTGGAGAGCAACAGTTAGCGGTGCAGAACTTCCGCCAACACAAATGGTTTGTGTTGAAGTGGGTTGGGTCGTAAGGGCGGGGTCGGGCGTTATAACAACTGCCGCAGTATTGGATGTGATGACCGAACAGCCACCTCCGGTAAGGGAGATAATGGCATAGTAATATGTGGTTCCTGCAGCAGTAGCTGGTGGAGTGTAGCAACTTGAAGTAGCTCCGCTGATCGATGAACCTCCTGTGGTATTGTTATTCGCATTGCTGTACCACTGATAGGAAGGAGTCCCTGTTCCGTTAATATATGTAACACACATTGGAGTTGGAGTACCTCCTACACAGACGTTACTTGCAGTGGGCTGGGTTGTGAATGTTGGAGCAGGGATAACAATCACAGTGCTTGCAACACTGGTTACGGAACAACCTGAAACAGGAGTGGTAACTACACAGTAATAATACAAGGTTCCCACAGCAGAGGTGGGTGGAGTATAAGTGTTATTTGTTGCACCCGTAATAAGCGATCCCGAAGTTGTGTTGTTTGCGGTATTGCTGTACCATTGGTATTGCAATGTGCCCGATCCCCCAGAGGCAGTTACGGTTAAAACAGTAGGTGTGGCATTTTGACATAGCGTTTGAGTTGCAATTGGAACCGTGATTGTTGGGTCGGGAATTACGATTACCTCTAATGGAGCAAAAGTATTGGCCGCACAGCCGCTGCCTGTCGTATTAATGGTTACGGAAAAATTGAATGTTCCTGTAGTACTGAATATTGGCGGCAAATATGTGCCTGTAGTTGCGTTGCTAATTGGTGTTGAAACACCATTGGAATAAGTATTCCATTGATAAATTGGCGTTCCGGTTCCATTGGTGTAACTACTTGAAAAAACACTTGAGGCGCCGCCCACGCATATCGTTTGAGTTGTCGGGGTTGCAGAAGCTACAGGGTCTGGGACAACGATTGCAGGAACATTGTTCGAAATTATTTGAGTACAATTCGTATTGTTTGGAAAGGTTACTACACAGTAATAGTGAATGGTTCCAACCGCAGTTGCAGGTGGGATATAACTTGCTGAGTTTGCTCCTGGTATTAAAATCCCACCAGAACTTGTAGGATTTATATTGGAATACCATTGATAGGAAGGTAACCCTGGGCATAAATAACTAACAGTAACGCTCAATGCATTGAATGTTCCATCGAGACATACAGTGGCTGGCTGAACAGGTTGCGTAATAAAAGAAGGTTGTGGACATACTGTTACGGTTTGATTGCATGTGGAAGAGCAATTGGGAACCGGGGTTGTAGTGCCCGGAATTAAAGGGTTGACGAGCACGGTAATTGGGAAGGTAAGGACGGCAAGATTTGGTGCTACAGTATTGTTGTTAAGCGTAATAGTAGGGTTAACAGAAGAAGCTGTCGTGTTAATGGAAGAAGTGCCATTGGCAGGATTAGCCACGGTCCATTGATAAGTTAAAGCGAGAGGAGTATTTCCGCAAGACGGACCTGTAGTGTTATTTGTAACGGCGGTTACAAGCGGGGTGCATGAGCTTGTGGGGTTTACTGTAAAGGCACAAGTTGGAGGAGCAACAACGCAAATTGTTTTTTGCAGAGTAGATGTTCCACAGCCGTTTTGGTATTTTTGTGTTATGGTGTATGTTCCAGGTGTAGTAAAAGTAACAGTCGTTGAATTAGTTGCAGTGGTGACACCATTCCAATTAGTTGCGGGGACTCCCGATGCTCCTATGCTTCCTGCTGAAACAGTCCATCCAGTAGAAGGTGAAATTGTGTAGAAAAATTTACCTGAGTTCGTGCATGAAAAAGGTGCTTGATTATTTGGACTAGATACAGCGCTGCCTGAAATCCCCGTATTGGTTATTGTGACAGTAGAGTTCGTGCAAATTGTTGTAGGTGAAACGGTGAAATTAGCAGTTGGTGTGGAACTAACAACTATTGGAGAAACGCTACTGGTAGTCGTTCCGCATGCATTGGATGCCTGAATTACCGCGTAAAAGGTGTTTGCTGGAAATACCGCTGGGTTTTGGCCGCATGAAGATGTGTTAAATGTATATGGTACATTTTGATATCCGTTAATGTCCAAGTATGAGGCAAAGGGAGTACTGTTGGGAAGAGTTGGAATGGATGAAGGTACATCGCTTACCCCAATTGTGTAGGTAGTTCCTGAGGCATTCGGTGAATTGGTAGCTGGATTAATTGTTGAAATTGAAAAATTTACAGCTTGACCCGCGCAAAGTCCAACAGAGTTAGATGCTCCTCCTGCCACGTAGGGATTGGAGCCTGCGTAAATATTGAATGTTTGACTTACCGCACAGCCATTTAAAGTTCCTGTTATCGTAAAGTAATTATTGCCAATACTAAGAAGCATATCTTCAGGAATACCGTTGCTAAGAGGATTCTGATTTTGAGTCAATGATGTGTATGTATAGTTGGCATTACTTCCGTTTGGAAATGTATTGTAGATGGAAGCGTTGCTTCCCCCAGAGGATCCACCACAAATGGTGTAGGTAATTGTGTTATTGTAAGTGTTAGGATTAAGAGGATTTCCAGCAAATTCAACATAAGGATTTAGCACTTGAACGTCAGTAATTGAAACGTTTTGGCTAGATGAATTGGTAGAACATCCGTTCGAATTTGTAGCTGTAACGTAAACATTATAATTCCCACCATTGTTAAATATGACTGATGGATTTGATGCGCTTCCGTTAGAAAATACTCCTCCATTTGGGTGCCAATAATATGTGATATTTGGATCAGGCAAAAAAGATGAAATTGGCAATGAAACATCTGGACAACCCGTTGCAGGAATTGTAAATGCCGGAGCTGTTGGGTTGGGATTTACCGTAACTTGAATCTGGTCGGTGTCTGTGCAACCGTTAACTGTGGCAGTTCCCGTGAATGTGTAGGTTCCTGCAAGTAGATTATTAAAAGTAGGGTTACTTGGAGAGCCTGTTTGAGCCAATGACACTGGAGTTCCAGTATTTGTATTAACAGCAGTCCAACTATAGTTTACTGTTTGATTGTTCGGATTATTTGAAATTGAAGTAGTAATGGTGAAAGGACTACCTTGGCAAATTATCTGATCGTTACCAGCGTTTAAGTTCAGATTGTTGACAATAACTTGAACAATATCACAACCAATAGATGTATTTCCATTATTTGTTGCTGTTGCACTCACAGCAAAATTATAAGTCCCTGTCGGAAGGCCCGAAAAGGTGGGGTTGGCTACAATGGGGTATGTTCCCGGAATACTCGGAACGCTGTTCCATTCATAGGTTACGTTACCTCCGCCTGGGGCATTTGATAATGTTGTATTTATGGTTGCATTTGACCCTTGGCAAATTGTAAAGTCGCTACCTGCATTTACATCGAAATTGTTGTTGTTGTTATTTGGGAAATTAACATTGACATTATCACTATCAGCACAATTATTTACATTCGAAAATGTTACCGTGCAACTGTATGTTCCGTCTGCAGAGTTGTTAAAATTGGGTATTGTGTAAGTACTTGAATTGGCGCCTAGGATGATAACGTATCCTCCACCACCTCCTCCGTTGCTGTTAAAAGACCATTGATAAGTTGGCGTGCCAGAACTAGGTCCGCCGTTATAAGTCGCAGTCAAAGTTATATTGGCCCCATTGCATGCCTCTATGTCTGAACCTACTGAAACACTCAAATTATTACACTGCCCAAAAACATACTCCCCGAACACACTCAAAAACACGAGCAAAAAAACGTGCTTTAAAACCGCATTAATATTATTATTCAGAGACAAAACTTTTAACAAACGGGGCATCGCATTTAATTTGTCGCAAAGGTAATTCTTTCTTGCTGAACAGTTTGTTTTGTTTTTAAACAAAAAGGGAGCCCTATTGGACTCCCTCAGGAAAAGAATAAAGTTAATTATCTCTTTTTATAATTTGGACATTTAAATTTCAACTGATCACCACCCGCTTTTTTGAAACGCTTATCTTGATATCGCTGAGCCGATTTGTTTTTTTTGTTATGCGATGAATAATTGTATCCTTTTTTAGGGCTTGAACAACCTGTTTCAGTCAATACAATTGCACTTAAAACGAATATCAGAAGTGTCAAATGAGATATCTTAAATAAGCGTTTCATATTAATGTTGAATTATAACTGTTTTGTTCGTTTTTCCTTTCGAAGTGGTTAGTCTGAAAACATACAAGCCATTCGGAAGATTCGATACTTCCATGCGATTTGTATTGAATTCTGCTGCTACCAATTCTCCTGTTATATTGTAAATTTCAATTTGTTTAACGTCTGTGCTTCCAATGTATACGTCCGAATTTGCTGGATTCGGATAAACCAATAAATCCTCTTCTTTCATACTTAACTCATCTGTTCCTACAGTTATTGTGCGGTAGCTGCAATCGAGTGGAATAGAACAAATGTGATGCGTTAAAAAATTCGACATAATACTCATGGTTGTATCTAAAATAGCGGCATTGGTCATGTGAGGAACGTGGTCTTGACCTTCATAAATTTCGAAGCAATGTTCCAATCCAATCTGATCCATTTTCTCGTTAATGCTATGACTTCCGTCTACTTCAACAACAGGCGCTACACCGAATGCATATTGCATGGCAGATCCGTAAGGAACCGTCTGGTCATTCGTTCCATGAAACAATAAAGCAGGCTCGTCGCCAGGGTGAATCCATGCGGTGTCGCCAATAGCTCCGCAAATATTCACAATAGCTTTTACATCTGAAGGATAACCTGGATTTCCGCTTTCACCTTCTAGCCCTCCAGTAAGTCCCGGATTACTTGTGTTTACATAAGATGGAAGTTCGGATATATCATCTAAATAAGCCATGTGTAAGGCAATGTATCCGCCAGCGCTGGAACCCGCGATGTAGATTTCGTTGGCGTCTATGTTATACGGATTCCCATCTACTGCAACGGTCTTACGAAGAAAACGCACTGCTGCTTTTCCATCTTGAACACCACGCATTACGGCCTCGGTCATGGGTCCAGCCAAGTTCGCAGTGATGGTCACACCCAATCTGTATTCTATAGAAATGGCTACATAGCCCATCTTAGCAAGTCTCTCGCAAATTGGAACGACATCGGCACCTGTCTTCGATCCCGAAAGGAAAAATCCGCCGTGAGCAACAATCACTGCAGGTCTATTGATGACGTTATCGCCAACGGGCTGGTAAACATCGCATAACAAGATTTGACTCGTTCCGTTGTTTTTTAAGTTTTCTCCGTAAGGAACATCAGACGTCACTTGAACATCGCTAAAGATGTAGTTCAAATAGCGATTGCCGTCACACTGAGCGCTTGTGTTGACAGCAGATACAACAGTTAATGCCAGTAAAATTTTTTTCATTTGGATAGTTTTAGGTAGCACAATTTAAGATTTATTCTTTTTCAATCAGGAAAAAACATTATTCCCCTTCAAATGTTAATGAATTTTAGAAGTTTGAGCGTTATGTGTAGTGAAAGAAGTAATTTTGCTCGACTTCACAATTATGATTGAAACTGATATCCTTGTTATTGGTGCAGGCCCATGTGGTTTGTTCACCGTTTTTGAAGCTGGCCTTCTGAAATTACGCTGTCACTTGATAGATGCTTTGCCTCAAGCGGGCGGACAATTGACTGAAATTTATCCGAAGAAACCGATCTATGACATTCCGGGTTTTCCGGAGATATTGGCTGGAGAGCTGATAGATAATCTAATGAAGCAAGCCGAGCCGTTTAAACCTGGTTTTACCTTGGGTGAACGCGCAGAATCTTTCGAGAAGACCGAAGACGGAAAGTTTATTGTGACCACTTCACGTGGGACAAAACATGTTGCCCCAATTGTTGCTATTGCAGGCGGATTGGGATGCTTCGAGCCACGGAAGCCGCCGATTTCAAACATCACAGATTTTGAAGACAAGGGAATTGAATACATTGTTCGTGATCCCGAATTCTACAGAGGGAAATCTGTTATCATCAGTGGAGGAGGAGACTCTGCCTTAGACTGGGCAGTATTCCTTGCGAACGATGTTGCGAAAGAAGTGACACTTGTGCATAGAAGTAAAAGTTTCCGCGGACACCCGGACTCAGTTCAAAAAGTGCTTGACATGGCGGCTTCAGGAAAAATTAATCTGCACACAGATGCTGAGGTTGTTGAAGTTGCTGGGGACAATGTTCTTCGCAACATTACTCTTCAACATAACGATGAAACAAAAACGGTGTTGACGACAGATCATTGGTTGCCGTTATTCGGATTAAGTCCGAAGTTGGGTCCATTGTCGGAGTGGGGATTGAACATTGACAAGAATAGCATTGAAGTAAATACATTCGATTATCAAACGAATGTTCCAGGACTCTATGCGATAGGCGATATCAATACGTATCCTGGTAAATTGAAATTAATTCTATGTGGTTTTCATGAGACAACTTTGATGGTTCAAAGCGCATTCAAACGCATTTATCCAGATAAAAATTTGGTTTTAAAGTACACCACGGTAAACGGAGTAAACGGATTTTAAGAATGGAAAATACAGTTCAAATTACAGTTGTAGATAGAGAAGATAAAGAGCATATTCTAGATGCGCCAACGGATATGGGTATGAATATGATGGAGCTTTGCAAGTCATATGAGCTGCCTGTTGAAGGAACATGTGGCGGAATGGCCATGTGCGCGAGTTGCCACATGTACATTCTTTCAGATCATGACTTAGGTGAAAGAAACGACGATGAAGAAGCTATGTTAGATCAAGCCTTCTTCGTGAAAGGAAATAGCAGATTGGGATGTCAGTTGCACATTGCGGCAAACTTCGACGGACTAAAAGTAAAATTGGCGGAAGTAGGAGGGTAGACTTAGCGTGTAAGCTGTTCAACAGCTAACACGTATGAATCGAACCCGAATCCAGAGATTGTCCCCAAACAATGTTGTGCAAGGAGCGATGTATGTCGCTCCTTTTCTCTTGCCATGACATTGCTTAAATGCACTTCGATAACGCGAGGTTTCACTGCAGCTAGTGCGTCAGCAATGGCTACACTGGTGTGTGTATATCCGCCCGCGTTGAATACAATGGCATCATACTTTTCAGAATCTTGAATAGCATCAATAAGCACACCCTCGTGATTCGATTGAAGGTGTAAAAATGTTACGCTCTGAAATTTTTCTGAAAGAAGATTTATAAGCGAGTCTAAATTTTCTGAACCGTAGATGGATGGCTCGCGTGTGCCGAGCAAATTCAAATTAGGCCCGTTGAGAATGAGAATGCGCATTACTTTCTTTTTGTTTCAATCAGCCATTGATCCACAGAGATACACTCGTCGTTCTGATAGTAGAACGTTCCTGTCTTAGAAACTACTTTGCGATAAATAATTACTTTAGGCCCTTTTTTTACAGTCGTTTCAAGAACATTTATACTCGGTTGACTCGTTTCATACGACCTTTCTGAAATCTCTTCGGTTACTGTTGGTTTCTCAATAATTTTTTCTTCTTCCGCAATTTCTTTACGAATCTTTTCTGTAGATGCTCCCTCTTTATTATCCTTTTCTATTTCTTTTATTTCAGAGGCGTGCGTTTCGCTGTTCACTTGGATTCTGGTTCTTTCTAATATTTCATCTCCCTTTGCTCTTGAATTTTCATTGGCCTCTCTTTCGTTTTCAATGACGCTTTGTTCGAGTTTGAGATTTACATCTTCAATTTTTCTACTTTCATTATCTAAGGAGATTTGGCGAGTCTCAGAATTTTGAATTTCTTCAGCATCTTCAGTTAATTTCTGTTTTTCTTTTTCGGTGTATTGGTATGATGTTTCATTCTCCCTTTCTAATTCTCGAGAAACACTTCTCTGTGTGTTTTTTTCCTTGTCTTTGTTGTTTTTTCGAGATGTAGTTTCCTGCTGTTGTTCTCGTTCAATGCTGGTATTCGCCGTCTCTATATTGCGCGCTTGCGCCTTACGGTAGTCCTCCTTTAGGTTTTCCGTGAGCTCAAGTTCAGATTTGATTTTAGATTCAGCCTCTAATATTTCAGCTTCATTATTTTTCGAAATTTCATAAAGTTTGTCTTCAGAGATCGCAATTTCTTCATTTACTTGATCGACTACTTTTTGTTCTTTTGTTTGGTTTGCCGAACGATTTAAACTGTCTCTAGATTTTTCTTGAATGATATCCAAAATCTTTCTTTTTTCGGCCTTTTTCTGAGCGTCCTTGTAGAATTCTTCTACTTTTTCTTCTGCGCTAAGGTCAACTTCGCGTCGGGAATTTCCTTCTTCTTGAGATTCTATTCTCCTTAATTCTTCTGCTTCAGCCGCTTCTTGTTCCGCTAATCTGGCAGCTCTGGCTTCCTCCAATTCTTGTTCCTTTAGTCTTCTTACTTCTTCAAGTTCGTTTTCCTGTCTAATTCTTTTTTCTCTCCAACTTTCGCCGGAATTACTCGCCGATGTATTGATATTCGCAAGGGCCTGCTCAATGGTTTCAATTTGCTTGGTTGGATACCTTTCACCATTCTTAAGGGCCAAAGCACTGTTGTATTTTGAGCGAGATTCCTTCAGCTTAGATTCGTTGGTCATGTTACTTTCCTGCAAAAGTTTATCTCCCTCTTCAAGCAACTTTTTATATTGTGCAAGATTAGGATCAACAGCTGGGGGGGTGTTATTGACCACAGTTTTACTCGCGTTAATGGCCTTGTTCGCTTTATCGATTTGATCTTGTGGATAATCTTCATTGGGTTTTACACCAGACGCACTTTCATATTTAGCAATAGATTCTAAATATTTCTTTTGAGAAAAAAGGTCATCTGCTGATGCTATTAACGCCTTGTAGCGACGTTCAATTTCTTCTTGCTTGTCTTTGTCGTTCGATATGGCGAGAAGGGCAGCTTTTGCAGCCTCTATTTGCTTTTTGGAATAGGTGTCTGTTGATTTTATTTGGAGAGCTTCTTCGTATGAATTGATGGAGGTCTCGAAGTTCTCACTATTGAATTCTTGGTCAGCTCGTGCAACAAGGGCTTTGAACTTTTTCTCGTTTTCAATTTCGAGTAGTTTTTTATCAATTTCTGTAATTTGATTCTTAGGGTAATTTTCAGAGGTTCGAATTACACTGGCTTCAGCGTATTTGTTTTTTGCGTTTTCCCAATTTTGGTTTTTGAATAAAATATCAGCATCCTTAATTAACTGAGTGTATTGGGCGTCATTGTTCTTGTTGGCTAAAAACTCTTTGTATTTTCTCTCTGCTTCGTCGTATTTGTCTTGGGCTGGTTTGTCGGTCGGGAAAATAGCTAAAGCGCTTTTGTATTTATTCATGGCTTCTTCATACTTTGAGCCAGTCATTTTCCCATCTCCTTCTTGAACTAATTTTTCAAAATCCTTTCTTTGCTTGTCTCCATTTTTCGCCAAATCGGCTAATCGCTTGAATTCATCTTCGATTTTTTTATTCATCGAAGCGGTATAATCAAAATCAAAAGTTATAAAGTTTGTTTGAGAGTCGAAGGCCGCTTTACCCATCGGTTCCTTCAGAATGTCGGTGTTAAATCCATCGACATATTTAAAAAGTGATGCTTCAAATTCCATTTGAAATCCTCCGGCTCTATCCTCGGTCGGTATGTTGCGCGTGTCAACGCGAATAATCTTAGTGACGTAATCGGTCCGAGAAAATTTTAAATCATACGAGTAACCTAGATCGAGCTTAAAATCGAATTTACCTGCCTTGCCAGCGTCTGTAACACTCTCCTGCGCGCCGTTTTTAAATACAATGATTTGAACACCTTCTAATTTGCTATCCGTATTTGCATCATAGATGACCCCCTTGCTCTTTATTCGAATGGTTTCGTCTTGTGCCTTTAAAGAAGTAGAAAAGAGGAGGAAGCTAAGAAACAATGACCAGCTAAAGTATTTTAGTGCAGCGTTCATAATTGGGCAGTATTGTTCTGAATTGAATACGTAAATATAACAAGAGAATGCCTTTCATTAAAAGAAAAATAACTCCCCGAAGGGAGTTAGATTTCAATAGCAGTTTGATTTAAGCATTTGCCTTCGCTGTTTTCTGCAGAAAGTGAGTAGTTCCCTCTGGAAAAACCGGCCAGGTCTATAGTTACGGGTAAGTTTAATTGCCCCGCTTTTTGGCCATGAATGAGCTCAACATATTTAACGATTTCTCCTGCTTCATTGCGCAGAACAACGCGAACATCTTCTTGTTGGTTCAGTACAAACTGTAAACTACTTTCTACGTGCTTTGGTCTTCCAGAGAATGCCAGTCCAGATCCTTCTTCAGATTCTTCGTAGTCGACTTTGTAATTGGGAAGAGGAACGTTTTTATGTTTAGCAGCAATTGCCTGAAGCGGATTCGTTGTCATTTCAAAATTACTGTAACTCACAATGGATGCCACTGAATGGTTATTAGTAAAAGCCCAAACGAGTTGCTGTATTCCTTCATGATTGCCCAAGCGCTTCATTTCAACCTCTTCCAAGCAAGCAACGAGATCTGCACTGGCCATTTCTGTTTTGCCTAACTCATTAAAACCATTGCCTGTTGCAGAAGCCGATGCGTTTCCGCATGCCGTGTTCAATAAAGTTGTTGATTCTTCTCCAGGTGCTAAATAGATTTCTCTTGAGCGCAAGACTACAAAGGGCTGATATCCATTGCTAGCGGTATAAAAAACGCGTCCGGTTTCTACATGAACTGCCAGAGAGTCCTTGGTCGTGTTTTTAACTTTTAGTTTGAAATAGCCATGGCTTCGCACGTGATCAACAATGCCCGAGAAGGATATTTTTTTTTCCTTTTGCGCCTTTCCAAAGTTGCATTTTTGAATTTGTTTTTGCGCGTATGAATTTACGCACAGGGTCAGCAGACCGATAATTAGGATTTTAGTTTTCATTGTACTGGAGTGTTTGGGGTTGATGAATTACTGATGCGCGTTAAATCTTTCTTGCGGATATAGACAATGGTATTGTTCTTTTTGTTTGTTCGTCTGAAGAAATCTGGTATTTCTCCAAGTTTGAATCGATAAGTTTTTATCTTCGATTCGTTTTTTAATGATACATCCATTGAAAACTCAGATAGAATCGAAACATCACCAAAAGGTATTTCTGCTGATTTGCCCTTGTTCGAGAGCTGCGTTTCAAAGTTCACCTGGACATTTCTTTGAGAAAATTCGATGCGACTTAAGCGGATTGATGGAGCCATAATCACTTTTATTTTTCCTTTTGTCTTGTCGTTTTCAAATAATCCGAAGACCCCTGATTCGTTCACACGAACGAGATAGTACTTCATGCCGTTAATTGTTTTAGTGCCCGTTTTTTTATTCTTGATCACCGCCCACTCCTTTTCTTTATAGTCCCATTTTAGGAAAAGCAGCCTTTCATTTTTAGCGTTGGAAGATTGGGGAACAAGTATGTCAATTCCTTCTTCTGCAAATCTTCCTTCGGGAAGAAATACATCGAAAGCTGATTTGCATTTTAATATCTGTCCTTTTGTATTTGTAGTGTTGAAGTTCGATGACAGTTCTTCGAAATTCAAGTAGCGTACATCTGGCGCGTCTTTGGCATTAGCAATAAGTAATGAGCCAAATAGGAGGAGGGTTGTTGCGATCTTTTTCATGGCTTTGTTTATTGTTTGAAGTAAGCGTTTGTTTTCTTTTTATTGTTGAAGATGCTGAGAATGGTTTTGTTCTTAACCGCTGTTTCTTCGATCCACTCTTTTCCAGTAGCATCTTGACATACAGTTCGAATTACACAATCTTTGTGGTTTTTAGGACCTTTGAAGGTTGCCTCTTTTTGGTTGTCTGAAATGGTGCCTTCAATTCGAACGAACGGTTCGCTAGAGATAAGTTCGATGTAGGTTATAGCTGCGTTTTTAGGAGCGGTAACAAGGATAGGTGTGACACTAACAGACTTGCTTTCGACTAGTGCGTAAATTCCCGACTCTTCTATAGTTGCAGAGAAATATTTCTTATTCTTTTTCGAGGTAATTCGAACTGTTGTCCCGATCTTACTCCACTCTCTATTGATGTTATTCCAGTGCAGCAAGTGATAGCTCTTTTTTTCTGATGCCGAAATGGGAAGCTGCGCAATTACCGGCTTGTTTGGAACTCTTCCGTTTTGGAAATCAATTTTAATAAGCTCACGAATAAGTATAATTTTATTTTCGAAGTATGATGAAACGTTCGCATTATACATTTCATCTTGTGAAGTCAATGATTTGTATGAAAGCGTATTTGCTAGTTCAGTGTCTTCCGGTTGGCAAGTAATTAGTAGAGAGTTTTTATTCGTGAAAACACTATCAGGATGAATAACTGCGGCTATTACTTCATTACTTACGATTTCGATATTTATCACTGGCAGGCCCTTTTTTCCTTCAGCTTCATAGGTAAATGAAATGCGGCTAAAATCTAAATGCTCCTCTTTGAAAAATTCTTTCAACTCCTTTTCCCGTTTGTAAAAAAGGGTGAGCTTTTTAATGTCAGCATTTTTTGAGGGCTCTTGTAAAGTCACCTTTATGCCTTTTGCTAAGTAGAGTTCCTCTGCGGAACGAAACAAATTATCTTTCGTTTCTGAAGTGAACTTTTCAGTGTCTTTTTCAAATTCGATTGGAATATTTGTTGCGGTCGCAAATAGGATCTTTCCAGCGCAAAATAAAACAGCAATTAATTTTTTCATAGCGTTGGGTTTTTTGAGGTTCTCCTTGGTAACGCGATTTATTTTTTATTAATTGCCTTTTAGAAAATATTATTTTATTGTGTGAACGGTGATTTTTTTTGCAGATTTGTTTTATGAATATGAGTTATTGGGAAAGACAGTCGTTTTTAGAAACCTTTGATGTGCTTGTTGTAGGTGCAGGTATTGCAGGACTTTCAACAGCAATTGAATTGAAGAATAAAAATCTCGATTTGGAAATTGCGGTTTTAGAACGAAGTTGGCTAAGTGATGGTGCAAGTTCTAAGAATGCTGGATTTGCTTGCTTCGGAAGTATTTCTGAATTTGTAGACGACATGAAGGATATGTCTTTTGATGAAGTTGTGAATCTTGGTGTTAGACGATTTCGAGGAATTGAAAAATTGGTAAAAAATTATTCTGAAGATGTTTTAAAGCTTGATTGGAATGGCGGACATGAATTGTTTTTTGAAGAGGATAAAGAAAGTTTTATTGAGTGTTGCAAACTCGTAGAAAAATTTAATGATGCCTTTGATTCAAAAATAGGCTTGCGTCCATACACTGTTTCAACACATTCAGAATTTCAAGGAATATTGAATTTAGTTGGTGTCATTTCGAATAAGTATGAGGGAGGTTTGAATACGGGGGCTATGCTCCGAGCTATGGTTGATCGTGCATTGAAAACAGGTGTTAAAGTATTCAATGGCGTTGAAGTTCATGGTTTTCAGGCGAACGGAAACAAAATGCAGGTTGAGACATCAGTGGGAATTTGGAAGTCAAGACGATTGGCGTTTTGTATAAGTTCTTTTCACGCCCATTTGTTTGAAGAATTAGAAATGAAAACCAAGCGAAATCAAGTTATCGTTACAATGCCTATTCCCGATTTGAAATTAAACGGAACGTTTCATCATCAAGAAGGATACAACTATTTTCGGAATATAGATGGGAGAATTTTAATGGGTGGTATGCGCCATATGTTCCCCAAGACAGAATCTACCGACGTCCAAGGCAATACCGACGAAGTAATCGCTAGCTTATTGGATTTCGTTCAACAGAAAATACATACAACTTCAGCAGTAGAAATTGATTTAGCGTGGAGTGGTATTTTAGGAGTTGGGCAAGATGAGCGGCCTGTCGTAACGGAAGCTCAAGAGAATGTTTTTGTAGGGGCGCGATTGGGTGGAATAGGCGTAGCAATTGGATCGCTCATCGGAGAAGAGCTAGCCGGACTTATTTATTCTTCTTTTTCGAAATAAATTCTGAAATAGCATCTGCGCAGCGCTCTCCGTCTATTGCTGCAGAAACAATTCCGCCTGCATAACCAGCACCTTCACCGCAAGGAAAAAGATTTTTTATTTCAGGATGATTCAATAATTCTTTGTCGCGAGGAATTCTTACTGGCGAAGAGGTGCGCGTTTCAGGAGCAAGAAGTAAGGCATTCGGTCCGGAGAAATGTGGCATTTTCGTGTTGAAATGTTGAAGCGCACCGACCAAGCATTCTGAAATGAATTTCGGAAATAAATCGCGAAGATTAGTTGAAGTAATTCCAGGACTATAAGAAGAGTCTGGAAGGGTAGTGCTTTTTTTATTGTAAATAAAATCGGTTGCGCGTTGCGCTGGAGCGAATTGATTGGCTCCGCCTAGTTCATAGGCCTTTTTTTCTATGTCTTGTTGAAGGTGCAATCCTGCAAGTGGCCCCGAGTAATTCAGGTTTTCTAGGTCGCTCAACTTCACCTCAACCACAATGCCTGAGTTTGCCCAAGGATTGTTGCGTTTGCTTGGCGACCATCCGTTCGTTACAATTTCTTCTTGCGAAGTGGCGCACGGAGCAACGATTCCTCCGGGACACATGCAGAAAGAATACACGCCGTGATCGTTCACTTGCGTAACAATGGAATAGCTTGCCGGAGGTAGAAATTCTCCGCGATCATCACACTTGTATTGAAGCTTATCTATTGTGCGTTGTTCGTGCTCAATACGAACGCCAATCGCGAATGGCTTCGCTTCAATGGCAATATTTTTAGCATGAAGCAATTCGAAGATATCCCTCGCGCTATGTCCAGTTGCCAATAAAACACTGTCGGCCTGAAACGTATTTCCCTTTGCTGTTTTTACTTCGTGAATGGAATCGCTTCCAATGTTGAAATCAACCACTCTTTCTTCGAAATAAATTTCTCCTCCGTTTGCCAAAATGCTTTCACGCATGTTAGCAATAATTTGAGGAAGTTTATTTGTCCCCACATGCGGATGGCTCTCAGTAAGAATGTTCTCATTCGCTCCGAATTGAACCAGCGTCTCTAAGATGCGAACCACACTGCCTTTTTTTGTGCTTCGTGTATATAGCTTGCCGTCGCTGTAAGTTCCAGCACCCCCTTCTCCGAAACAATAATTGGAATCTTCGTGAACAATTCCGTTTCGAGTGATTTCAACAAGATCGCGTCTTCTTGCGCGGACATCTTTTCCTCTCTCGAGAATAATGGGCCTTACACCCAATTCAAGAAGTCTCAATGCTGCGAATAGTCCGGCAGGACCAGCACCGATAACGATGGCGGAGCCTTTTATTTCATGCTGAAATTGGCGTTGATGAACAGCAGGAAACTCTTCATTGGATGCAATGACCGAAATTCGAAGAAGGACAATTGCTGTTCGCTTCCGCGCGTCGATTGATTTTTTGTCGATGCGCCATTTAAAAGAAAGAGGAGATAAATTCAACGTGAATTGAATTTTCTCCTCTAAATAATTGAAGTCGGCCGATTGGGCAGGACTTACTTGAAGTTCAATAGTGTTCATACTGTTGGTCTATTCAACCAAAAAAGATGATAAAAAAAATATTATTATGCTTTCACTGCTTTTCCAGCTTTTGCAGTCTTAGCAACTTTTGCCTTTACTGAACCTGGCTTTCTTCCGCGCTTTTTCAAAACTTTAGGAGCCGCAGGAGTTGCTGGTGCTACCGCTGCCGATACAACAGTTTCTTTTTTCGGTCCTGTTTTCTTTGCACCTGGTTTGTTTTTAGATCCTTTTGGACGACCGCGACGCTCCGAGCTTGCTGATGATTTTGATGTGCCAGCTTTGCTCAAGATAGAAGCAATTTTACTTGTGATTTTAACTTTTCTGCCTCTGCCGCTTTGAAGTGAAGCAATAAGATTTGCTGCGTCTACCAATGAATTTAGTTCTTTCTCTCGGCGCGCAATTTCTTGTTTAATTTCGTTTAATAGTTTCATAAAAACAACTTTGTATTTATTAATTTGTGCGAAAATATCGTGCTAATTTAAATTTAAATCCTAACAGAATGTTAAAAAATGTGAAGAAAATTTTAAGGGTGCCGCATTCGGATTACTTTAGCGGCTCAATTTGAGCAATATGAAATTCAATAAAAAGGACATTTCGAAGGAAGAATTATTGGCATTGTACGAAGCAATTAAATTGCCCCGTTTAATCGAGGATAAGATGCTAAGTCAATTGCGTTTGGGGAAGATCTCGAAATGGTTCTCTTCCTACGGACAAGAAGCAATTTCCGTGGGTGTAGGAATGGCAATGGATGAAGATGAATTTATTTTACCCATGCACCGAAATTTGGGAATCTTCACTTCCAGAAATTTAGATTTAAAACAATTGTTTCTTCAGTTTCAAGGAAAAAAAGACGGATTCACAAAAGGGCGCGATCGTTCGTTTCACTTCGGAACGAAGAAGCACCATGTTGTTGGAATGATTTCTCATTTGGGCCCGCAACTGGGCATTGCAGACGGAATAGCACTAGCCAATAAATTGGAAGGCTCTGAGAAAGCAACAATAGTGTTCAGTGGAGACGGTGGCGCAAGCGAAGGAGATTTTCATGAAGCATTGAATGTGGCAACCGTTTGGGATCTGCCGGTTATCTTTTGCATTGAGAATAACGCATGGGGTTTGTCTACGCCAAGTCGTGAGCAATTTCGCTGCAAGCAGTTTATAGATAAAGCAATCGGATATGGAATGCCGAAAGAAGATGCTATTCAGATCGATGGAAACAATATTCTTGAAGTTTATTCAACGGTTAAAGAGATTGCAGAAAGCATTCGCAAGAATCCACGTCCTGTAATTTTAGAGTGCATGACTTTCCGCGTTCGCGGACACGAAGAGGCGAGTGGAACGAAGTATTATCCGGAAGGAATGATAGACGAATGGTCGAAGAAAGATCCCGTGGCCATGTATGAGGAGTTTTTAATAGAAGAGAAATTAATTACTCAAGGCGATGCAGAAGCCATGAATTTAAAGTTGAAAGATAAAATCAACACGAATTTAAAGTCGGCCTATGCAGAGCCAGACATTGAAGTAAACGAGGAAGAAGAATTCGAAGATTTGTTCGCCCCGTTTTCAAACTCCGAAATCCCGGCATCTTCAACCAAAAAGAAAATGCGTTTCATTGATGCCATTCAGGATGGGTTGCGCGAAAGTATGCGCAAGCACGATCGCTTGGTTTTAATGGGACAAGACATTGCTGAATACGGCGGTGTATTTAAAGTGACTGAAGGATTCCTTGAAGAATTCGGAAAAGGCCGCGTTCGGAATACGCCGTTGTGTGAATCTGCTATTGTGGGTGCTGGATTGGGATTGAGCATGAAAGGTCACAAGGCCATGGTGGAAATGCAATTCGCAGATTTCGTGACTTGCGGATTCAATCAGATTGTAAACAACCTTGCGAAGTTGCATTACCGTTGGGCGGAAAACGCAGACGTTGTCGTGCGCATGCCAACAGGTGGTGGCGCTGCAGCCGGACCATTCCACAGTCAAAGTAATGAAGCATGGTTCTTCCATACACCCGGATTGAAGATTGCATATCCTGCTTTTCCCTCCGACGCGAAAGGATTGTTGTGTCAAGCTTTTGAAGATCCGAATCCAGTCTTGTTCTTCGAACACAAGATGCTTTATCGCAGTATTGAAGAGGAAGTCTCTGAGGGATATTACACGCTTCCATTCGGAAAGGCACGTATTGTTTCATCTGGAGATAGATTAACATTGGTGACCTACGGGCTCGGTGTTCACTGGGGAATGGATGTGTTGAAGGAAGAGAAATATTCTGGAATCGAATTGATCGATTTGCGAACACTTGCTCCTTTGGATTACGAAACAGTCATGACCTCAGTGAAGAAAACAGGACGCGTTGTTGTGTTGCACGAAGACTCGCTAACGGGCGGAATAGGCGGGGAATTGGCTTCACGCATTACCGAAGAGTGTTTTGAATATCTTGATGCTCCTGTTACGCGATGCGCAAGTTTGGATACTCCCATCCCTTTTAACGCGGGATTGGAGGTGAATTTCATGGCTAACAATCGATTGAGAACAACATTGGACAAAGTCCTTTCGTATTAAGTTTTCCTAGATTAATTTTATCGCTAATGAAAAGGCGGTGGAATTTATTTCAAGTCGTGCAGGTGTTTGTGCTTGCCCTTGCGACGAGTGCTTCAATGGCGCAGGTTTCGCTTGTTGCCGATTACACCGCTCATTACGGAATTGTTGAAGGGACAGACCTTACGGGATATGTCACTTATGATGTCTATGTCGCTTTTCCGAATACGAATTACAGATTAACTTCTATTGGAGGCGGGCTTCAAGCAGACCCGAACTTCACCGTTCAGATTTCTTCCGATTGCAATTTCTTCCAACATATAACTGGAAGTTATTTTTCTGAAGGAATCAATTGCGCTGATTACGCTGCAAGTCCCGCCTTGGAATGGGACAGTCGTTTTGCTCTTGGAAGTGAATGCAACAACACGAGCTCTTCCCTTTATAACGTTTCTTCTGAAATGAACGCTTTGAACAATTGGGAAAATGGCAGTTCAACACTCTCGCTTTCGAATACGTTGTTTTTCCGCATGCCGAATGACCCTTCGGTGCAAACAAATACAGAGAACAAAATTTTAGTTGGAAGATTTACCACGTGTGGAAATTTGTGCGTGAAGTTGGGTGCTCAGTATTTTGAAAATTATTCCGGCCCTGGTTCAGCATTTCAAACCGAAGTGTTGGAAGGGTGTTTTAACAATCCATGTTTAGCTAATCCGATTGCACAGACCGCAACCGTAACACAAACCGGATGCTCAACAGAAACTCAAGTGATAAATTTGAATGTAGGTGGAAATGTTCCTGTGACCTATGAGTTGTGGAATACCTCAGTGAACGCGCTTGTTGGAACTTCAAATTCTATGGATGGAAGTTGTTCTTTCAACGCGCCAAGTGCAGGGTCTTTCGTTATTCATTCAACCGATACGTATGGATGTCGCGATACAACGAATGCCATTTCAATTTTAGAATTTATTGCGCCAAGTGTTCAGTTGATTGGAAATAATCTCACGTGTTTTCAAGATGCTTCTGGAAGTATTGAAATTTCAGGTTCAGGCGGAACAGGTGCTTTAACAGAACTTTCCACAAGCTCACCACTTCCATTTACATTAATGAATTTAAATGCTGGAGTCTTGAACGTGCAGGTGATTGATGAAAATGGATGCCTAGCATCGAGCAGTGTTCTGTTGGAAGAGCCAGCTGTTCTTCAAGCGACACTCACGCAACAAACTGATCTTGTCTGCGCCACGCAATGCACAGGTGCAATTTCGTATTCGTCAAACGGAGGAGTAGGGAATTATTCCGTCGAACTTCTTTCGAACGGCTCGTCAGGTTTGGCTTCTGGAATCTTGACTAATTTATGTGGAGGAGCAGACACGCTTGTTATTTCAGATGGAAACGGCTGCGCCTTTCAACTTCCATTCGAATTGAATTATCCCGACTCGCTGCAAATTCAAAGTTCTATTGTTGAGCCAACGTGTTACGAATATGTTGACGGAAATGCGAACTTGTTTTTCTCTGGAGGAACGGGGTCTTTACTCATAGATATCGCAAATGGTAATTTCGAGATCCTTCCGCAATCGGTTGTTGAATACCAATTGGCAAATCTTGGAGTAGGAACAATTTCCATTCATGTGGAAGACGATGCCGGTTGTTCAATCGATGAAGTCATTACTGTTGAATCTACTTTTCCTTCCAACTTGAATTTGAATACCACCTCAACGGAAGAGTCGTGCTTCAACAATTTAGACGGCACCGCTGAGGCTCTTCTTCAAGGTGGAAATGGTCCGTTTAGTTTTTTATGGAATGACCTGCAAGCGCAGCAAACCGCCTTGGCGACAGGACTTGTTGGCAATAGAAATTATCGTGTGGAAGTGACCGACGTGAATAACTGTATTTATAAAAGAACTGTTTTTGTTCCGTTGAAAGACGGATGTATTTTCATTGCGAATGCCATCACTCCGAATGGAGATGGATCGAATGACACATGGGTAATTGGCGGGTTAGATGGTTACGCAGATGCGTATGTTCAGGTGGTGAACAGATATGCACAAGTTGTTTTCGAATCGAATGGTTACGCGAATCCTTGGAGAGGCACATTGAACAACGAGCCTCTTCCACCTGCGGATTATTATTACGTCGTGAGCTATGACAAAAGCAAAGAACCTTTAACCGGAGTGGTATCCATAAAGTATGAATAACCTCACGTTAAATCCCCTTGCGAAGCATCTTACAAGGTATCTTTCGAAGAATCTTGTGAAACATCTTTCGAAGAATCTTGCCTTTGGCATCTTGCTTTGTGCATCTACATCTCAAGCACAACAGTATCCTCGTCGTACTTTATTCATGGTGAATCCGTATGCTGTGAATCCCGCTGCTGCTGGCGTGAATAGAGATATTCCACTTTACACGACCTACCGTTCGCAATGGAACGGCATGAATAACCATCCGAAGACATTTTATTTGACAGCGAATAAGCAATTGCCGAATGGGTTTGGAATTGGAGGTGTGTTGTTTCAGGACAAGACCGGAGCGTACTCAACAACATCATTTGAATTTTCAGGAGCATCGCATATTGCAATTAGTCGCAAACAATCTGTTGCTTTTGGCTTAAGTGGTATAGGAACGCAATATGTTTTTGATCTAAGTAATGCGGTTGTTCAAGATCCGAATGACGTGGCGTTGGGCGGCGGAGTGAAGCAATCCTCCTTTTCGTTGAATGCGAATGCAGGAATGATGCTTTACGGTCAGAACTATTATTTCGGAGTAAGTATTCCTTACCTCCTTCAACCGAAATTAAATTTTGGGAGTGGCAACATCAATGAACGGGTGATTCGACATTACCAATTGATGGGTTCATACGAATTCAGTTTAACCAAAGAATGGGGTCTTTCAACAAGCATCTTCACGAGATTCACGGAGGTGACACCTCTTCAAGTCGATTTGAATGCCATGTTGAATTACAACCGCGATTTGTGTTTCGGGTTGACCTATCGTCCGAAAGCCGCGTGGGCCGTCCTATTCGGATGGAAGTTCGAAGGGTATTCGATTTGGTATTCTTATGAAATGAATACTGGCGTGTCGAAAGCGCTTGGATTTAGTTCACATGAATTCACGTTAGGATACACCATAAAAGCACCACGTGGATTCCGTCAGAAATCGTTATCTCCGAAGCGAGATCTCTTAACACTGTGATCTTTTCAATTTTCATGATTTTTTTTTGTTTTTGGCCTTTTTGTTTGCCGCTATGGAATTATATTCGTGGCTATGAAAAAAATAGCATTGTTCTTCTCTCTCATTTGTGCCATTCAAATGAATGCACAGACATGGCAAGTTGGAAACACCACCCTTACAGAAAGTGACCTCGTTACGGGTTTAAGCCTTCCATGGGAAATGGTATGGGGTCCCGATGATTTCATTTGGTGCACAACACGCGTAGGAAAGGTATTGCGCATTGATCCTTCAACAGGAACATATACTTCAATCCTAGATAAAACTTCTTTGATTCCATACAGCGGTGGAAGTGAGCCAGGAATGTTAGGTATGGCCTTGCATCCAGATTTTTTGAATACACCTAAAGTTTATGTGGTGTACAATTACACGCAAGGGAACAACGTGAAGGAACGCTTGTCTATGTTCGATTGGGATGGAACAGCTTTGGTGAATGAAGTTCAATTGATTAACGCGATAGGCGGAAATTCAATTCACAACGGTTCACGTTTGGTAATTAGCCAAGATCAAAAAATAATCATGTCTACGGGTGACACCGGAGACGGCGGAGTTAGCTCCCAAGATTTGACTTCTCTGAATGGTAAAATTCTTCGCATCAATTTGGATGGTAGCATTCCTGCTGACAATCCAGATCCAAGCACATATGTTTATTCCTACGGTCACCGCAACTGTCAAGGTTTGGCGGTTGGTCCTAACGGAATTATCTACGCTTCTGAGCACGGACAAAACAATAGCGATGAGTTCAACATCATTGAGGCAGGAAGAAACTACGGTTGGCCAACTGTTCAAGGTGCATGTAACACCACCGCAGAAATTAACTACTGCACAGCGAACAATGTAAAAGAGCCGTTGATTGAATGGTCTCCTTGTCGCGCCGTTAATGGAATTGAATACTACAACCACCCTTCAATTCCAGAATGGAACAACTGTATACTTATGGCGGTTTTAGGTGGATTGAATAGCTCTTACGAGCGCATGACTGTATTGCACTTGAGTGCAGACGGACAATCTTTAACAACAGCAGATGTGAGTGGTTCAAACACAAATGCAGATGCGTTTTTCCAAAGCTTCAACAAGCGTCTTCGCGACATTTGTGTAAACCCACATGATGGTTCTGTATACGTTGCTTTGAACGGAGCGCAATATCCAGGTTCTGGTCCGAACACCATTAAAAAATTCCAAAACTTAGTTTGGGCAGGAATTCAAAACGAAGGTGTTTCTCAAAACTTAAATGTTTATCCAAATCCTTCTTCAGAAAGAGTAACAGTTGAATTCTCTTCGAATCAATTGGGCGGAAACTATTCTATCTATTCTTTCTCAGGAGCGTTAATGGCTGAAGGGAAAATTTCAACGTTGAAAAACGAATTGAATGTTTCTGAATGGTCGAAAGGAAATTATTTCGTGGTTTCTGAATCTTCAATTGGAACAACATCTAAGACGTTTATCGTTCAGTAATAAATGAAGAATATTTTTATTTGGAAGACAGCAAAGTGGGTTTCACTTTGCTGTTTTTTTTTAGTGAGTAACGTTCTGTTTGCTCAAATAGTGCAGAAGCATATTGTATACGAAGTCCTTGAAGATTCGGCATTTGTAACCATTGAAGTTTATGACAGTTACACCGGATATCCAATTCAGGCGACGGCTCAAGTTGGAGGGCGAACATTTCAATGCAACGAGTTAGGTAGAGTCTCTGTTTACTGTAAAATCAGAAGGTGTGTTGATTTTGTTGCAGAAGGTTATTACGAAAGAGGATATTGTTTGAGCAATAACGAAGAGGTCAAAAAGAATGAGGTGATTCGGCTTGACATGAGTCCCATTTCAAAGCAAATGGAAGCACTGACTGTTATTGGTTACAACAACAAGCGCAGTAACCTCAGCACTCCAGCCAGCATTGGACTTGTGAAAGTTAATGCACATTATGGCGATGGATCTTCACTTCAAAACGCATTCAACTCTGTAAGCGGCGTGTCATACGATTCACGTGGTTATGGAGGAAGCACACGCTTGAACATTCGCGGAAGTTTTTTCAGAGCGCCAACTACTATCCGAAATGTGAAGATGTATTGGAAAGGAATAGCATTGACGAGCGCAGACGGACAATCGCCTTTAGAAATTGTAGATCCTTCGAATGTGGCGAATGCGAATATTCTGAAAGGCCCGGGCAGTGGCGTTTGGGGAAATGGAACTGGAGGAGTTGTTCTTTTTACGCCTTTTTCATTGAACCAGTCGGTATATGCGAAGGCGCAATACGAGCATGGTGAATTCGGATACAACAAATCGGTTTTTCAGGCGGGTATGAGTAAGAATGGATTCAGTTTAATGGTAAGTCAGATTAATCAGGAAACCAACGGCTACCGCGATCAAGAGGCCAACAAGAAAGAACAGACCTTAATAGAATTTTCAGCCAATTCGAAACGTTGGAAGCACTACGTTATGGCTATGCGCTACAAGGGCTATTGGGAATTGCCCGGTGCAATTTCTGCAACTCAGATCGCTGTGAATCCCCGTCAGGCCAATGCCTTCAGTATGGCGAATAACGCGCACGTAGATCGTTCAAGAGATATGGTCGGTTATTCTGGCGAGTTTATTTCGAAGAGAAATTTTCTTCTTGAGCTATCAGCGAATCTCTTTCAAACCGAAAAAATAAATCCTTACGGTACCTCCGCTCCGTCAAGCGGATACAAAGACGAGAGTGCTAAAGGAAACGGAGAGCGAGCGGTCTTATCGAAATCCTTCGACCTAAATAAAAAGGGGAGTTTTCCTATCAAGTTGAAGACATCGTTAGGAGAAGAAATTCAGTTCGAGAATTTTAACTTAAACGAATTCGGATTGTTGAATGGTGAA
>Ga0114981_10000533_pt1 | contig 24736 bp, 12 predicted proteins | sample S_140806_MF_Meta_FD_87028 | JGI IMG/M metagenome (GOLD analysis project Ga0114981, IMG submission 87028) | Freshwater microbial communities from Lake Simoncouche, Canada to study carbon cycling - S_140806_MF_MetaG | ecosystem: Environmental > Aquatic > Freshwater > Lake | place: Lake...
AGCATTCACAACCTGAAGCACTGCGAGCGCAACGTCATCGGGTTGAAGCATGTCTGCCGTGTCCCAAGGAGCGCCTCCCATGCCATCCCAGAACGGCGTCGCAACGCTCCCCGGAAAAATGCTCGAAATGCGGATGCCATCTTTACGGACCTCTTTGGCCACGCATTGAATCATTCCATAGGCGGCCCACTTGGATGCCACATACCCACTACTCATCGGAAATGACTTCTTAGCCGCAATCGACAGCATCGGGACTATCATCCCTTCGCCGCGAGGCTTCATCACCCGAACCGCAGCCCGAACGCAGTTGAACATGCCCGTGACATTCGTCGACATCATTTCAGCAAATGCCGCATCCGTTGTCTGCTCAATTGGCGCAAAGTGCCCAACACCTGCATTTGCAATCATCGCATCCAGCTGCCCAAATTCCGCAACCATCTGATCGACGGTGGCATCAATAAAGGCACTGTCTGTCACACTGCCTACAAACGCGATGTGTCCACTATCCGTTTCAGCAACTAACTGAAGTAAGTCCTCGCGGCTGCGTGCCACCAGTCCAAGGCGCCAGCCATCCGCTGTCAGGGCATCCACAACCGCCCGCCCAATCCCCTTGGTAGCCCCGGTCACAATCGCAGTACGCATCGGAATACCCAACCTCTCAGTGTTTGTTGACAATACTCATAAACTCGGCGCGCAGCGCCGGGTCTGACCGGAACCGGCCACCGAGCTTGCTCGTGACCGTACTCGAACCGTGGTCTTCGACGCCGCGGCTCCGTACGCAATAATGGATTGCATCCACGACAACCGCGATGTCATCCGTTCCCAAGATGTACTGCAGGGCAAAGTATATCTGTTCCGTGAGGCGCTCCTGAATCTGAGGGCGCTTTGAAAAATACTCTACGATGCGGTTGAGCTTCGACAAACCAAGAACATGCTGCCCTGGGATGTACGCAACGGTTGCATTGCCATCGATGACAACAAAGTGGTGCTCACAGCTCGACATCACCGAAATATTACGCTCCACGACCATTTCGTCGTAGCGCATTTTATTTTCAACGGCGGTGCATTTAGGGAAGTTATCGTAGTCAAGACCCCAAAAAATTTCACTGACAAACATCTTTGCGACTCTGCGGGGAGAGTCGATGAGAGAGTCATCGGTAAGATCTAGCCCAAGCGTCTCCATGATTCCACGGAAGTGATGTTCAATCGTATTCGTTTTATCGGCATCCGATAGGTCGCTGGCGACAGTCGGTGTTTCCACACGATTGAGGACCAGGTGTTCATGGACACGTCGGCCAAGCTCAGGATCGGTTTTCGTTTTATTCAGTGCCATAGTTAGTCTTTCTGCGGTGAGCCTGAATGGCTGTTTCAGCCGGCAAATTCAAAGTAGTTGCGGTCCGTTTCGCGCACAATGATGCGTGAGAGGCGGGCGGGCGCCGGGATGTGATCTTTAATCCGGTTCCAAATCACCAATGTGAGGTTTTCGCTGGTCGGGTTGCTGCCGACAAACTCAGGGACATCATTGTTGAGGCATTTGTGGTCAAAAACCTGCATGATGTGTTGCTCAATGACAGCATCCAGCGCCTCGAGGTCGAGCAGCATCCCCGTTACAGGATTAGGCTCACCCGTGACCGTAACCTCGACGCCGTAGTTATGGCCATGCCCACCCTTGTGATTACACTTGCCAAAAATAGCGATGTTTTCGGCATCAGATAGCCCTGGTGCATGCAGGCGGTGGGATGCTGCGAAGTCGATGCAGCGCGTGAGTGAGACCATAGGATTACCTCCGGCATTGGTGCGTGTGGCGTACAGTGTTGGGCTTTCCCAGACGGTGATTTCACAGAGCCGAGCGCGAACATCCGTAAAATGCGCTTCCACCTGGTCCCAGACAAAAGTCGTGATGTTTTCAAGCGTTGCCTGTCGCTCGGCAAACCAAGCAACCTCGTACGTCAGATGCTTGTCAGCAACGAGCGCGACGACATTTTGCTTGATGCAGCGGTCGATGTCCACGATGTTCACTATCATCCCGGTTACTGGATCGACCGCACCTTCGAAGGTCACCTCGACAGTGTAGTTATGACCATGCCCGTACGGACTCGCCCACCGCCCAAACAGTGTTTTATTCTGCTCATTCGTCAATCCCACCTGCCAATAGGCATGGCCAGCCGAAAACATTACCCGCCGTTTTAGGCGCATCGTCGTGGGGTTTGCTGGCATTGATGCATTCATCTTTCGTCATAACGCTCTGGCCGCCGGGAGGTTCCCTATACATCACCGGGAATTTCACTGACATGATCCCGTACATCTGTAATACACTGCTGTGAGAGGTTTGATTCCCGCATAAAGTCTGCCCAGATTCACAAGCTCTCATTGGCTAAACCACCGGATTGATCACTAATGTACACGGATTCAGATATGGATATTACATCTCCTCCTGCCCCTTATGAACTCTCCCGTGTCTTAGACATCGAGGGGCGCCGGATTGTCCACGTCGCGCCGTCGGCCCCGAATGCCGACTATGACATATGTGATGTCCTTGTCCTCGGCGGCGGGCTTGGAGGCGTTGCGGCGGCTGAAGCCGCGGCAGCCGATGGCGCAACCGTCATCATCGTTGAGCCAACATCCGTTCTTGGCGGCCAGCTGACATCTCAGCTGGTTCCCGTCCCCGATGAAAACCAATATGTTGGCCGTGCGAAAGGTGCATCAACAGATCGCTTCCGAGCCCTACGGGAGGATGTCCGTGCGCTGTATGCGGCAAAACCCGGCGTCCGAAAGCAAGCAGCCAATAACATCGGGCTGTGCTGGGTCTCCCCCGTTTCCGGACTACCGAGTGTCTGGAGCCAAGCCATCCAGAACCGTCTGGCACCGTTTGTCGACAATGGACACTTGAAACGTACGTATCTCCGGCATCAGCTGCGCCGGATCGTCCGTTATTCAGGCAATGGCGATATCAACTACGTCGAAATTGTCAACCTTGAGGATGGCCGAGTTCATCGGATAGCGCCAAAGATGGTTGTGGACGCAACCGAGGATGGCGCCGCGGCTTTTTTGGCAGGCTGCCCTACGCGCATCGGGCAAGAAGCCGCATCCGAGTTTGGTGAGGCACTAGCCCCAGCGAAACACCACCCAGAGTGGATTCAGTCGTTTACCTATGGCTTCCTTCTGCGCTGGGAAACGGACCCACAAAAGCAAAAGCAGCCGGTTACGCCGCCGGCTGAATATGATGCCTTCAAACAGCATGGAGAATACACCCTCGACTACGTGTACCGCGGGAATGGAATCGAGGCGTATTCGGTTCCGTATGGCGTCCTGGATGCCATCACACATACATCCATTGCTGGCACTCGCACCTACCAGCCATTTTGGACCTATCGGCGTTTGGTGGCTGCCAGTGCATTCACATCAGGGAAGAGTCCACAGGGTGACATCACCCTGATTAACTGGCGGGGCAACGACTTTTATTTAGAAAGCTATATCGACAAGCCACTGGATGATCAGGTTCGCATCCTAAACAGAGGCCGTGACTTTGCCATCGGATTTCTATACTGGTTACAGACAGAGTGCCCACGGGATGACGGTCATGGAAAGGGCTATCCAGAAATGCAGCCATTTACCAACACCGATGAACCTTTGGTGGATGCCCTTGGGGTTGCCCTGCATCCGTACATCCGAGAAAGCCGTCGTATTGTTTCATTGGAGACGTTGACGGCCAATCACATGGCTGGCAGTTCGAATGATAAGCGTTGGGGAACCGAATTTGATGACAGCATCGGTTGCGCTCACTACGCCATCGATGTCCATCCAAGCGCAAATGAACCTCATCTCCTGCAAACGGTGGTGCCGTATCACATCCCACTAGGCGCGTTGATACCAGCCAGTGGACCGCGCAATCTTGTGGCAGGTGCGAAGAACTTCGGTGCATCACGGTTGGCGCTTGCGAGTGCCCGGATGCATCCGACGGAGTGGCTGGTTGGCGAGGTTGCTGGGATGCTGGCGGCGATGGCAACCAGATTGGATGTCCATCCTGCGATGCTACGTTCGATTGATGCCCACCGCATAGACTTACTGGACCATATTGCCGCCGCAGGTATCACGCGTTACTGGTCGAACATTCTGAACGCAATCCAGGACTAGAAGCACCTACCGATGCGTCTGCATGTCAACCAACACTAATCAGCTTTCGTACGCATCGACCAAGGATGACATCTTGGTACTCATGACCGCAGCCGGCATCACGCGTTACTGCTCGAACATTCTCAACGCAATCCAAGATTAGAAGCACTTACCGATGCGTCTGTATGTCAACCAGCAATGATCAGCATTCGGAAGCATAGACCGTAGTCTTTTGACATTTGTCCAACCTTATTGGGAACCGCTTTCACTTGTGGCGTGTTTTTCATAGCAAGAGGGTCACATGTCTGCAATAGTTTTCGCACAACCACAATCCAATCCACCTCACGAAAAAGCGCCCGTTCAAGATGAATATGATGCTCGTGTAGAGCGGGAAATTCAACAGGAAGAACGTAGTCGTGGACAAGCACGTCGTGTAAGCGCTAACGATGCTGATTCAGAGATTGCGCCGTGGATTGGCAAATCTGGACGTCTCTTATCGGCAGCGGAAGAGGTCAATCTAGCTCGGCGTGTGGCACGGGGTGACAAAGCCGCAAAAGACCGGTTGACGGAAGCAAATCTGAGATTAGTTATCTCAATTGCACGGAAGTATTGCGCGCCAGGCGTTCCTCTCAGTGACCTTATTCAAGAAGGTAATCTTGGTCTGATTCGTGCCGTTGAAAAGTTTGACCCGGAGCGTGGATTCCGATTCTCAACGTATGCAACATGGTGGATTCGCCGCGCGATTAGCCGTGCAGTCATCAATCAAGGCAGAACGATTCGCATCCCGGTCTACGTCGCAGATGTTGTCCATCAGGTCACAAAGATGACTGCAACGCTACGTCAGCAACTGTCACGCGAGCCTTCCATTGACGAGCTCAGCGATGCACTTGAGATGCCTCGCAAGAAGATAGAAGAGGTTCTGCGATCTTGCTCGGAGCCACTTTCACTCGAAACACCCGTCGGCGACCGCGAGTCGGCTCAGCTCGGAGACTTCCTTGAAGCCAAGGACATGATCACACCAAACGATGTCGAAGAAACGATTATCCGCCGGGAAGAGGTCAAGCAGCTATTGTCGACGCTCAGCGATCGCGAGCGCGAAATCATTGCTATGCGTTATGGCTTGACTGGCGATGCTCCGCAAACGCTCGAAGAACTTGGACTACATTTTCAAATAACGCGCGAACGTGTACGCCAAATTGAGCTACGCGCTCTCAAGAAACTGCGTAAGCTCGGAACAGACATTCTCAATTGAGATTTCAACTGGCCCTTTGTGTAAATCAAAGGGCTTTTTACTGTGTGTAGATCGAGACTGTTTACTTCTTCAAAAATCTCATTCGTGATTGAACTTAGAAGCGTACCCCTCCCGTGAAGTCAACCTGCAGCTGCTTGGCTGTTGTTGAGTAGTATGCTCCGATAGCACGGCCGTCTACGAGTTTTACGACTCCCAGTTCAGTGTCTCGGAATCGCGTCAGCCCAAGCTGTGAATCGATCCGGTTTATACGGAGCTCCCAGTCCTTACGCAAAGGCATGGTCAGCGATGCGCTCGTACTTGACTGATTGACATCCAAGCCCTGCGTCGAGTTAATAAACACACTTCCACCACTTGGCGCAGCCCAGTCATACGCAAAACTCAAGCGGTGCTTTGGAGTCGACACCGATGTAAGTGTCACGAGTTGGGGCTGCTGCAAGTAATCGTATGTCCACTGAAAATTACTGGAGCGCGTCACGGCAGTCCGAAAGGTTGACGAACTTTGCATGGCCAAGCCACCTCCAGCCAGCCCTACAACATCTACGTAATTCAACGAAACAACCTGACTGTAAAGCCAATTTACTAAAACTTTTTGCGGTGACCGAATCAAACGCGTTCCATAGGAATCGGCCATAGATATCGTTGTGGATGCTGAAGAAACTGTCCTTTGTGTCGTGTTGACAGCCGACAATGTTCCTCTCCAGCCAGATAGTCCGAGCTGAAACGGATTGCTTTCAATGGACACCTGTTGGCGGTAGTCGGTAAAGCCTTGATCGATTTGCACATTGGATGATCCAACAAAGCGACTTGCGGTCTGAAACATTCCAACACGAGCAAAGGGTAGCTGATAACCGGCTTGAAGCGACCCATAAATATCCTTTCCATTAGGTACATCGACAAACAGAGATGCATCTGCCCGTGTACCGAATCTGCTTGCATGCTGCAAACGGCTTCCACGCCGGCCATCCTGGACATTTAGGACTTGAAACGTACCAGAACCTAAGCGCGATCTATATTGTTGCACTACATCGATACCCCAACCAGTCCGACGAGCAACGGCGCTACTACCAAACTGTGCTCCACGGCGCAAATGAACGACACCCGTTCCAGATCGTGTTGCCTGATAAGTGTATGGAACGTCAACTGTCAATCCTGTCGATGCAAATCCAAGCAGCTGGTCACGAAACAACGTCCGTTGATAAACGGTCATCCGGTGAAGTGGCAACACTGCCAGCGTCTGCCCATCGATTAACAATCTGGCATGTTTAAACAGCAGATTGTAATCCCCACCCAATTCCAAAGACACCTCACTTGAAACAACACTGACATCTGCTGTGCTTTGGTCTACAATTTTGAAAGTATCTGGGCCCGTAGATTGAGTCGATGGTTTAGCTAATAAAGAGATTGGATCCAATGTCACGATTGACCCTGTTTCCAACTCAGCCAGTAATTGTCGTCGGATTGGATTCCAGACGATACGCCTGACCGACGTGTCCGCATCTCTTGTGCTTACTCTCACATCACCTGTTGCAATGACGACACCGCTTACAACATCGACCTGCAGGGACTTCGCTCTTACGGTGATCGCGCCGTTGGACGCCATCGTCAGGCCATTTTCCGAGTAGCCACCAAGTAGCCGACGTCCGCTTGACCCTGCATTGACCGCATACACCAACACATCATCGGAACGAACAGTCAACCACGTTGATGTCACCTGAAGCTTGAATGTCGCATCATCAACGAAGTCGACAGTAACGGATGCAGGGACAGCATTGCCACTCCCAACAACCGATGCTGTAACTTTAACTTGCCCAACAGTATTAGGAGCGATTAGGGAAACCCGTGCAATCCCGCCTCGCGTAGTAACTTCATCTTGGTCGAACCGCCCACCAGATGTCGCAAACCGCACGATGTTTCCATCCCCTGCAGGTTGCCCGCCAATAAATACACGAGCGGACAAGACGACATTACTACGGCCATCCGCACGGGCAATTGTCCGATCAGCCGTCAGATCAAGCACGGAACGCTGAGCTTGAGCGCCTGCACAGATACACATCATTAGGAGCGGAACACCAAGAAGTCGCCAAGAATTCATTAGCAGCATCATAGGGGGCATTTTCCCTCGTGGCATCTGACCATACATACAAATCCAACAAGGTAAAACGACAACCGCGTAAATCATCAACCTCGACTATCAAACGACCAACCTTCATACATGTATCGAACGCATACCGACGATAAAATGATGAGATGCAATCGCGGAGTGGTCACTTGACATAATATATGCATTCCATCAAACAACTTAGTCGGCTAAACATTCCTGTAGACTGACAAACAAAAAGCCCCGCAGGTATATCGAACCTGCGGGGCAATCCATGGACATTAGCGGGTACTTGTGTACAGACCAATCAGACCAAGAATAAAGGCAGGTTTGATCCAGTTGTTACCTTTTTTCTTCGACGCTTTGGCTGGCTTAGCCGTTTCAACAATGGTGGAAGCTGGATACAGCCCACCGATGGACTGTTCCGCACCAACCGCCATTGCACGGGAAACCGCTTCAGCTTCCTGAAGCTTAGTTGCCGTCGCACCCGCCGCAATACCTTGCTGCTTGAAGTTCACTGTGCCAACAGGAGCCCCCGTAGAAGCTAAATATCGGTTCACATTAAGATTAAACGACGCGGTCCTTGTTCCAGCATCGTACTTGTATGTGTCCACAAACACTTGAACGAATTCAGTCGCTCCGATGTTTACTGACATCTTCTTAGCTACATCACGATCATCCGCAGGTCCATTGTCAACTGCATCTTTTGAAAACATTTGCTCTTCACGTGCACGAAGCATCGATGGAAGCTTTCCAGAGTAAACGACAACGGAGGCTCCAATGCCTCTGAGACGCGCACGAAGCGCTTCAACAACTGCAGCCGACACGGACTTCGCAGAATCACCTGCACCATCGACTACAGCAGGAAACACAACTACTGGACCCGAAGGCAACGGCTTATTCTGCGCACTAGCGGGCTGACAAACACCAATCGCAGCACCCAAAACGATACCAGCGACGAGACCGCGCGTATTCAATAGCATTGGATTATCCCTGTATTAAACGATCAACCGGCACATATAATGTGCCGGTTAACAAGATTAGCGAACAACCGAGATTGTACGGGTTTCCGTAACAGACGTTCCATCTGTTCCACGAACCGTAACAATGAGCTTGTATGGTCCAACTGGCACAGATGAGCCATCTGTGTTCCGGCCGTTCCAAACTAGTTTGGCCGAATTGCCTGCCGTCGCACGGCCTGCAGCAATTGTCTGAATAGACTTGCCCGAAAGTGTAACAATCTGAGCATCGACTTCGGCATCTTGAGTAAGACCGAGACGATACGAGTAAGCTCCAGTGGCACGTCCACCTGGTTCAGACCGCAAGTAACTCACAGCAAGCTTCCGTGACGCATCTGTAGCAACAGCAACTCGGTACCGCGTAACTGTTCCAGCCCTGAGTGCGACCTTGATTCCTGCCGCCGACCGAAGGTCAGACGTAACACCCGTTTGCATATCAGTGATCGTCAAGCGTACTCGCTTCGGCAAGGACGACATTCCTGGCCATTGAAGAACACCTTCACCATCCTGATCAGACTCGACTACCAAATTCCATGATTGCGATTTCCCATTTGAGCGAACAACCTGAGCAAAACGCCCCTTGCCTGCATCATCAGCAACGCTGACCGATACAAAATCCTTGAAAGCTGGTGGCTTTGGAACATCGGAGCTAGCTTTTGCATTTAGCCCTACGCCAATGATTGCGGCTTCATCCACCCGATTATTAGGACCAGACAGGCGGAACTTGAGGTTCCACGCGTCTGCGGTCTGAACAACACGAGTCGCGGGTTCAACACCAGCACTTGTTTGTTGTACAAGTGAACCTCGCAGCGTGGGCGTTGCAAACTGCAAAACCGCCTTAGAGTTGCTGTAGATCCAATAGCCTTGCCATGGCTTCATGACATCCTGAAGGGAACCAAAGAAGTCATAACCACCTGATGACGGATTGAAGAAGAAGATACTTCCCTTCATTAGCCCACCAGAAACTGCTTCTCCAAAGGAGATACTCACCAGATCAGGATTATTCTCCAGAGCAATAACGCGAACGTACTTCAATGGAATGTCGTAAACATATGGATTGGAAATCATGTTCCATCCACGCTCGACTGTAATCTGTACAGGTTGCGTACTTGTTCCAGCAGTCGGTGCCTGCGCTGTTGTCGGCTGAGCTCCCTTAAGGAACAAAGCACGCTTTCCATTGCCAGTGATGATTGTCGGACGATAGAAGTAAGCAGTTCCGGTTTCAAGCTTTGTGGAAACCTGCCATCGACCACCACCGGTTTCAAATCCAGTTGTGTCCGGAACCCATCGATAAAACGTTGGATTCAGCTCTTCCGGTCGGTTCAGGCTGTTTACAATCGTATCTGGGTTGCCATTGTTCGAAAGAATAGGATCAAACTGGAATGGGAAACCAACCATTTGGTAAACATTTGGTTGCAACTCGACAATCGGCACCGCAGGAATGTTGATCGTACGGCTGACTGTCCTACTAATGTTTAGCGGTTGACTAACAGACAACGACACCTGATATGTCAATGGTCCAAAACGATCGCCTGTCGGCTCGACAAACCAGCTCGTTGAGCCTTCCTGATCGCCAGAAATCTTACCAACACCTACACCAGCTGTAGTATCCACAAGCTTGGTCGGAACATCACGCGTACCAGAACCAGGAACATTGCCGAGTTTCAGACCATTCGGCAAGTTGAGCGAGAGCGACACGCCATTGAATGGAACATCGAACTCTGGATCACTAGCCTTCTGGCTGTAGGCAGATGCAAACACCTGAAACGGATTAGGCGTAAGGAACTTTGCACCGATAGTCGCAACCGACGCACTGGTATTACCGGCAACAGCAGGATCTAACGCAGCAGCAGCATTAAACTGCAACGCGGTTGGCGCTTCAGTGCCCAGAACCAGATCGTTGGCGAATTGTTCTGTGCTAGTACCAAGTCCGTAGTACGTTACAACTGTACGCGACTCACCTGGACGAAGCACATATCCCGTATCACCGCCAAAGTAGGCAGCGACAGCCAAACCAGCAGAAAATTTAGTGTTTCTGGTTGTTTGTGGAAGATAATTATCTGTTGGTGCAGCAGCCTCACCTGAATACAGGTCAAACGAGTCCGCTACCCAGACCTTACTAGGTTCCGTCGCTCCGTTACCACGTAAAAGCCATCGGGAATGGAATGGAGGTGTGGTCGCGTCGTTGAGATCCTTTTCAGCACGACGACCAAACACTTCGATCTGACTAGGCACCTTGGAACCATCGTAAACAGTCGTCTGGTTCGTGGCTCCACGATCAGGATCGACGTAATACAGCTTGTTTTCCACTGCACGTTGGTTGATGGCATACCGAAGGCCTACATTGTGTGCAACGGTATCGTCATTGGTGATGGTCCACTCAATACGCGCCGTCGATCGAAGAACCTTGACTGCAGTACGGATGCGAATGACATCATTGGCACCAACGGTGTATTCACTCGACAGCACAGGACCAGTGGTGGTGCGATCAAAAAATGGAGGCGTTACCGCTTTTGCAGAATCATAACCAACATTTGAAGTTTCACCATCAACAATGGCCTGAAGATAAGCAGGGTAATCCAATGTCGAAAGAAGCCCCAGAGTACCGATCCAGCTATTTGCATATGGCCAGACGGACAAGATTCCGGACGCATCGTAATTATGCCCAGAAAGAGGTTGATTGTTATCAGCAGATGTCTGTCGGGAACCGCCAGTGGTTCCGAATGACATTCGACCAGCAACGGTTAAGGTAATGCTTGGAGTTGCAAGCGACAGCGTATTGATATACCCCATCGAGACAAGGATGTGTTCGTTACCGATGTAGCCCCAGATTGCAGGAGTGGTCCCCTGCGTCGCTGGAAACGGATTAGGAACAGAAGGAATGGACGAGCCAACTCCACCTGTCGTGTCAGCCAATACAGGCGCTACGTTCCAAACACCTGCCAAGCCAAGCCCTGCAACAATTGCTGCGAAGCGCTTAACATTTCGAGCAGACCCGAAACTACGACCATTCCAATCAATAGACATGGATGAATCCTCTTACATCATGCAAACAAACGATGTCAGCCACCATTAAAGGCAGATTCCACCTAGCGGACAACTTGAACCATTCTATGGACGACGACCTGCTCATTATCACCGCCGACAACTTTGATTTCGAGGCGATATGGACCAGCAGGTACAGCTGAACCGTCAGCAGCTTTACCATCCCAATGCATCGTAACATCACCGCTACTCGCAGACCTTGTTACACCTAAGGCAGTTGAAATAACCTTGCCCGTTACTGTCGTCACAACTGCAGTCGTACTCGCATCCTTCGTAGTACTAAAGCGAACGGTAACACCACCAGTAGCACGGCTCGGTACAGTCCTGATTCCAGTGATTGCCAACGGACCAGAAGCACCTGTCGGATCAGCGATAAATTGGAACTTACGGGTAGATCCGGCCACTCCGGAAACAAACTGTAGTTGACTCTTATCACCTGCCGAAACACGTTGGCCGGTTGAGACGTCTGTTACAGTCCACCGTACGTTACGACCGTTACTTCCGAGTTTATTCCAAGACAATGTAACCATCTCATTGTCTTTCAAAGCGGAAACAGCTACATTCCACGTTTTCCGTGTTGCATCCGCTGAGCGAATGTCATACGCAAGTGAACGGCTTCCAGCAGCCTGTTCATCCAATATACGGACATAGACATCACCGCCAGCAGATGGCGGCTTGACCACGTCATGCTTATCTTCCCCAGCCTTACCACTTTGCGCAACTGCAATCACATTCTCATTATCACGGTCACCCTTGACCGACGCACCAATTTTGAGTCCGTATTGTAAGTTGCCCATGACTGCTCGTCCTGCCCCTTGCGATGCCGACGGCGGTACAACTATCGTTACATCACGGTAAGTACGAACCCAGTACCCTTGGAACGGTTCTAGCCGCCCAGCAGGTGCTACCGAATACGTGTAATCTCCGTTGATATAAGATACAAGAACAGGCGAAATATAGCCCAACTGAACAGCATCTCCAAGTGAATAGGCTACACCATCAGCGACCACAGTGACTGCATTCCAATCGACTGGCACCAAAAATGGCGCTCCAATCATATTCCAACCACCATTGCCGGCATAGACCTTAATACCTACAGAGTCAAGAGCAAGAGGTGAAGTAGCTCCGACACCCGGAGTTGGAAGCTGCGTTGTGTCGAGGACGGTAGGACGATCGATATTCAACCAGTACCCATTACCAATGGGACTAATGGACGTTGACGGGTTGCTCTGTTCGAACGTAATCGGAGTACCAGATGTAATCAACCTGGCAGCAAAAGGTCCATTAATACCAACCGCAGCAACATTAATGACACCATCAGCATAAGTCGAGTACTCCTGCTCACCGCTCGATCTGAGAGGGTTGTATCGAGCAACACTAAAGCTTGGAGCCAGTCCAAGCAAAGCACGCTCCGGAGTTACCGCAGTGATGCCATTCACCTTGTAAGGAACTGCAACCATCGAACGACCACGCGGGAAAACCTTATCAACTACCGTAATGAACTGCACGTTTTTTTCAACACCAGCAATCTTCACTACAATTCGATATTGACCAGCTCCAAGCTTTACGCTTTCAGACGGATCTCTAGGTACTTGAACAGTGAATGTCTTTCCCTTGATATCTCCCTGACCTAAGACCGGAACATCGAAGTGACCAGATCCGCTACGCCCTCCCACGTATGTTTTCAACGTTGATGGGTTACGACCAACCGTCTGAATCTCAACCGTCACGTCACCTTCATTGATCGCTGGCGTCACAGCACCACTAGAGACAATCTTCGACACACCCGAAATCGTAACGGATAAAGGAGCCTGGTGGAAATACGTTGTTCCGCGGTCGACACCGTTGCCGCCAACAAGTTCGACAGATGGATCAGGATCTGCAAACGGGAGAATAGCGGAGTACGCATCGAGAATCCCAGGACCGTATTTTTTCAAATCCGGGCCATCAGCAGCGGGCTGGGCCGTCGTAGCTAATGCATCGTAAACATTTGCAATAGGACAACCAGCTGAGATCAAAAGTGCAGCAACCCCCGCCACGTGCGGAGATGCCATAGATGTTCCAGCGAACGCTTCGTACTTGGACAAAGGAACTGTACTTAAAACGTCATCCAATGGATTACCGTTCAATGCACCGCCAGGAGCCGCAATTTTTTTCTTATTTCCAGCGAAATTCGAATACGACGTCAGCTTTCGATTAGGACCCACTGCGGTTACATTGATGACGAACGGATAGTCGCTCGGATAATGCGGGGTGACATCATTATCAGTCGCATCATTACCTGCAGCTGCAACAACAACCGTATTACCGTTAAATAGATCACGGAATGCGGCTTCTTCAGTCGTCGAGGTTCCATAACCACCAAGCGAGAAGTTTGCAACATCTACGTTCTGCGTAACTAACCAGCGAACAGCTGTAATGATTTCGGCACTTGTGGTGCCACCACTGGATCCAAAGACACGACCGGAAATGATTTTTACGTCAAGTCCCTGTCGCTCCCATCCAGCAATGCCAGCTACACCTTCAGCATTGTTAGTGGATGCTGCAATAGTGCCAGCAACGTGTGTGCCGTGTCCCATAGTGTCGCCATTGGAAGGCTCCGATGTATGAAAATCTTGCTGATACACACGCGACATTCCAGAAACAGTTTTAAAGTCCGGATGATCCACCTGTACACCAGAGTCTATGACACCGACCTTTATCTGACGCTTACCAGCTTGGATATTCCAAGCCTCCGGCATCCGAATAAGATCGTAGTGCCATTGCTTACCGTATAGCGCATCGTTGGGGGTGATCTTTTGACCAGCTTGGGCGGTTTGCTTCGGGAAACGCAAGTAGTTCAAATCGGCAGAAAGTGCTCCGCCATTCCGAAGACTTGCAGCGATTTCAAGGTCCGGAGCAAGGTTGGATGTCGATGGCGTTGCCTTATCTCGACCAACGACACCAACCAGGTAATGCCCAGGAGCGTATGCAAGCGGACGAATAACCTCACAGCCAGATCCAGCAACGATACGTGCTGCATCAGCCGCCGTCATGGACTCACTGAATCGAACAACGATTTCACCAGGAACCGATTTTGCCTGCTGCGCCAACGTAGCGCTCGAAAGCGCACCAACGACAATGGTTCCTGCAAGTAGCTTGAGTAGTGACATAGGGTCTTCTCGCTTACACAATTATCAAACTTACGAAGTCAGTTGAAGCTCCGGAGAGGACGAACCTCTCCGGACTAATCAACTAGTTGCTAGGAGGGCCTGGAGGCGTTGGAAGCTTTCCAAACGCAGAGCCATCCTGGCTGTAGACGAAGTCACCCGCATTAGGAGTGTCTTTACCGACAGGACCCGGAAGGTCACCGGCATTACGTCCACCAACTCTGTAGTACACACGATCACCAGAGCGGAGGTTACGGAATTCCGTTGAGATGTCGAAGGTCTCTGTTCTGGAATCGATACCCGACAGGTAAGGTGCCGTAAACGGTCCCTTTTGAACCTTATTCTTGAAATCAGGACGTGATGAGAACTCAGCGACGTACTCATTTGCACCAGGAGTGGTACGGAACGATACGGTCACACGCCGGAGATCTTGATCAACCGTAGGACCGGTAACACCGGGTCGAGCGATTGGAGTAACTGCACCACTGGTTGCTTCGACATTGGACTCACGGTACAGAAGCTGAGTTCCACCGTTATTCCCGCCTCCACCGCCATTATTACCGCCACCACCGATGTTGCCACCGCCGCCGCCGCCGATGTTTCCACCGCCGCCGCCGCCAATGTTTCCACCGCCACCGCCGCCACTGTTTCCACCGCCACCGCCGCCAATGTTTCCACCGCCGCCGCCGCCGCCGATGTTCCCACCGCCGCCGCCAGCTCCACCACCACCGGTGTTACCACCGTTGTTCAAGTTGGCAGCCTGCAGTTGCTTGTAGAGAACTGCGACGCGGTAGCGATGAGTTGCAGCGACTGTCAACGGGGCAACCGTAACAGTTGCGGTAGCGAGGGTACTAGGAATGGAAGGGTCGTTACCGCCACCACCGTTGTTACCAGCACCATTGTTGTTACCACCGGCAGTGTTCGTACCACCAGCGGTTGTTGTTCCACCGGCAGTCGTCGTGCCACCAGCCGTCGTCGTACCTGCCGTTGTAGATTGGAATCCACCACCTGCATAGCGAATATGGTTGTACGTCAACGTACCCGCACGCAGTGGAGAATCAATGAAGTACATCTGATTTCGTGGTGTAACGCCAACGAGATCTTCGTTACGATATATGTGGTACTCGATGATGTTGTTGAACGGAACATCAGGAGCTGGCTTCCAGCGGACTTCAACACGCGCAGCTGTAGGATCACCACTAGTAACAATGGATGACTCCGCATAAGCACGAGCCTGAACACCAATGATTCCAGCGCCGTTGTTGGAAGATGTCGTCCGGGTAACGAATGCTCCCAAAGCAACCGCGGCAACAACTCCAATCACTGTTTGCACAGGACTTTTTTGTTTCCGCTGACGAGTGCGGAAGTTATCAGAATCAGCCACAGGAGTTTTAATAAACTCTCCTGTACTTGAAACACTGATGCCAGGTAACGAGAAGACAGACATCAGTTTGTCTTCTGGACGAATACCTTTACCCGTATTAATGATAACAGCTTCGGCGTCCGTAGCGTTTACAGATGTAACCCGAACACGACCCACCTTTTCACCAGCCCGAAGGACAATCATTTCAAGACCAGTGGAAATACCATCCCGCGCACCCTTATTGAGGCGAACTTCGGTATTACCACGGTTGATCAAAACCGTCGCTTCAGGAAGCGAATAGTCGCGAATCTGCTTCACAGCAGTGAAAGCCGCGGCAGTGATCGCCTGACTCACGAGCTGCTCGTCATCCGCAGTGACACCCGGTGCAGGGATCTGCGAGAGACCTACCTGCATCGCGCCGTTAACAAATTCACCAGATGTTGTGTCTGTCATCCGTACGCTCAGCGTCGCTTTCGCACGTCGAGGCGCTTCAGTGAACTTGACATCGGTGATGTCACCAGTGACGATGTATTTCACACCCAAGGATTGACCCAAACGGAGCAATCCAATGTTGTTTGTAGGCAGCGTGATATCGAGCTTGGATAGCTCTTCAACCACGGTCGACCGTGGAGTGATGTCATAGCCACCGCCGCGCGACATTTCAAGCCACACAGCATCGGTCGCATTTCGCGACTGAATAGCACTCACCCGAACTCCAGGGATTACCCCGAAATCTAGGATTGCAACAGATGGCAATGCGGTTACCTGTGCTCGCACGGGGCGAGGTACCGCTAGGATAAGCAATTGGAGCAGCATTGTACAAATCAGCGTCCAGCTGACACGTCGTCCGATACTCCCAAGCGCTATTTGCTTCAACGCGATGTTCCTCCGTCCGTCGGCAGATTCTCCCAGTTCCTGGGTAGACCTACCTAACGCTGCTCTCGGGTTACGCCCCTGGTGCGCTACCCATATTCAACAACCGTCTCTCATTCCCCTGCTGACATTACACCAGCAGGGGACATTGTTTCAGATTAGCGGATAGTAGTCATCGGAACCCGATGAGTCACTACACGTCCATCCGAGTCTGTCGCACGGACTACGACCACGTATGCACCAGCAGGAATATCCCTGCCATCGGCATCACGGCCATCCCACGCAACCGTCGATTCTTTCATCCCTACCGAGCGTGTGATCAGCGATCTGACCGAACGACCGGCTACAGTTTGAATATCAACACTGATTTCAGTAGCTACGGTTGTGGTGATACCGAATCGGTAACCAGCTGACCGCGTTGCTCCTGGAATCGTACGCAATCTAGATACTGCTAATGCACCCGACGATTGAGTCTTCGCTTCGAAGACAAACCGTCTTGATCCACCAGCTACCGCATCATACTGGTAAGCACCCGCAGATCGGACACTAATCCGCTTACCTGTTACCGTATCTGTTACAAACAGATCCAGATTTCGAGGAAGCGAACCAGCTGATGGCCATTGGAGCATAGTACTTCCACCACGGGATGTCTTTACAGACACTGCCCAACGGAGGTCATCCTTGCTACCGACCACAGAGTCCGCCAGACCAATCGAACGTCCAGCAACCTGTCCATCAACAGTCAAGTACACGGAGTCCACACCGGCAACCATCGGAGGCTTGACAGCGTCAACCTGGTTATCGAATGCATCAGATGCATTCGGTGCAACACCGATCGTGTTATCAGTGTCACGCAGCTTGCCCTGCACTACCGCAACCTGTAAGCGCCAATCTGTCGATGACTTAGATTCAATCTTGCGAGTGATCACATTGGTGATGTCATCACGGCGGATTGTCTTCGCTGGCATCGGTCGAACTCCACGGCTGGATGGATAAGTAAGCACAAGCTTGAGTGGTTGTGTAGTTGCATTGCGGAACCAGTATCCAGCCCATGGCTTTAGGACACGTGTTTCGAAGTACTGACCACCACTGTTACTGCCGGTGTATCCAAAGAGAACTCCAGATACAAGGTTCAGTTGCACAGCTTGCGTCATGGAATAGACGTTGCCTTGCTCATCTCGCACCGATGCATTCTGGTAGATATCGAGATCGACACCGGCAGCACTCGGATTGGATGGACTTGTGAACGGATGTCCAATCAAGTTCCAGCCTGGAGCCAGGCTCATAACAAACTCATTACCAGGAATCGGTGTACCCGTCTTAGCAACGCTTGTGATGGCGCCAAACTTTACAAAGTATCCCTTACCTGTGTTCAAAGGAACGTTGGCTCCGGTGTTGTACTCCACGCCGGTCCAGTCAGCCACGTTAAAGGCATTGTAGATGGACACGTCCGAGGTCGTACCAGCCACACCGTCGCCATCGTTGTCACCAGTGGATGTCAATCCATAGATGTCTCTGGATGCCGTACCAGCGTATTGATATGGAACAGACACGAGCTGCAGACCATCACCGTAAACACGTGGTGGGAGCAACCGGAAGTTCACCGATTTCGTCTCAACACTCGTTACAACAGTTGCAACTAGCTGAACCGGATCGGATACAAGACCGTCCTTCTCAACTACGACCACATACTTACCAGGCGATACGCTGTCAACTCGGAAGTTCGAGACATATCCGTTCGCGGTCGATGCTGCTCCTGTCGTTGTCGTGTACGTCGGTGTTGTTTCCACAACTCCACCACGATCCAGATAGAGCTTGACCCCTGCAGAACCGATTGCATTACCGAGTATGCCGGTTACATTGCCACTCAGCGAACCTGGAGCTTGCGGAACCAAGCGAAGATCAGCAGCAACCACAGGGGTATTCCCCTGAACAGACACCTGAAGGGTATCGCTACCGAATCCAAGGGCTGTACCGGTAAGGATGTAGCCGCCTGCAGGAAGCAGATTCGATGATGGAGTCGATGTCGTTGTCAGTGAATAACGCCCATCAGCATCTGTTAGTGCAGTTGCAACAACAGCATTTGTTTCGGTCGATACTGCACTTACAAAGGCACCTTGAATCGGGTCACCCGTTGGGCGGTTGATAACTCTCCCGCTTACAGGCTGAGGAGCACTCGGAAGATAGAAGTCAATCTGAGGATTCTTGTCTTCACCCACCGTTAGAACGTCACGGCCGTTTACCGTAGTGATGGTCGTTTGCTGTCCAAGCTTGAACCGATCCGCCTGTGCTGCAGCTGTGACCAGCACAGAGCCATATGCAGGATTGTAGTTCGGGTTCGGGATCAGATTGCCATCGGTGTCATACGTGTCCTTAGCATTACAGAGGACAACATATTCACCAATCAGCAGATCCTTCAGTTCGTACGAGCCGCCAGGGATTCGAGCATCTGATGTGTCTCGGCTCATCGCTGAGAAAACAGATGTCTTACCATCTGGGTTCAAGCGTCGTGCCTGAACTTCGATGTTGGCGATCGGAGTCACCTTGTCAAGCGACAGGACACCACCAGGTGTTGGTGCGGTCGTAGCGATGCTTGTGAGCTTTCCAGGATTTGCACGCTTCATAACAAGCGAGATGTTTCGACGGCCTGTGCCGTGAACGACTTCACCTGCAGTGTGCTGCGTGTAATAGCCCGGCTTGTAACCGTAGATTCCGTAGATTCCACCGTCAATGCCATCGATTTGGAAGAATCCACCAGCATCGGTGATCGCAGTACCGGCAGCCGGAGCTGTTTCAGCACCAGAGATGGCACGAACGAGTGCATCCGCTACAGGAGATCCCTGTTCATCTACCAAGCGCCCAGAGACAGTAGCTGTACGGAATCCCATTGAGTAGTTGGCAACCAGCTTGGCACGTTGTCCACGTGTTGCGATGTTTACCGGCCCACCACCTGTAGGGGTCCACGTGTACCAGTCATTGCTGATCGATTCAATGCCGAATGAAGCGTAGGCAACCATTCCACCGTTTGTATTGGTGGATGTAATGATGCCAGCTCCACCCGTGTTGTAGTTGAAGTCGGCGGCAGCACCGGCGATTGGTGCAACAATGTCGTTCTTACCGAACCCAGATGGGTCCGCTGTGCGACTTGCATCACCTACACCGCTTCCTGACACAAAGTATGTATTCAGGAGTAAAGAACGACCATTCAATGCCAAGTAGTTATACGTAGCACCATCAGTGGTCTCACCATATGCACTTGTCGCTCCGGTTCCGGCCCATGAGTCGGAAGTCAAGCGGTTAGCACTGGTTGCTGCCAGTGTCTGTCCACCGGAGTTGTCACCCGTGTAGGAAGCCTTCAACGTATTCGTAAAGAAGTCGTTGGCTTGTCCGTTTCCGGCGAGTGCAAACCCGATGTCCTGACCACTGATCATCAGACGACCGCCATTGGCTACATACGTACCAAGGAGATTCTGTGTCTTGAGGTCCGTTACAGAGCCTGGTCCCACGAAGAGGTTTCCAGAGAAAGGCGAAGACCAGATGACGAGTCGGTTATAGATTCGGGTGGAACGAGATGTTCGCTCACCTACTCGGGTGTCTGCAGGCTGTGTTCCGGTTGCAGGGAGGTAAGCCTGTAGAAGCTCAGATGGAACTGGGCCTCGTGACAAGACACGCCATATAGAGTACCTGCCTTGCTCAGGCAATGCGTAGGTAGCACCGTTTGAACCAGTTCGCGGTTGGAATTCTAGAAGTTCATCATAATAGGATCCAACACCCATCGGGTGAGGCATACCTGGATTGACAACTGTGCCCCCACGATTGCGGCGAAAGCCGATTGCGGTGCCGCCGCTATTAATCCATGGGCCAACACCAGACCATGCTCGGAAGTCCGTTGCACCCGGCGCTGGAGGGGCAGTGCTTCCAGCCTGTTCGCTTGGATACCGTGCCATGTCGGAGTCGGTTAGATAGGATTCCGCGCCAAACTGGATCGGCAGTCGGTTATCGGGCGAACCAACAAGCTGACCAGAGCGCGAGATGAAGAATTTTTGACCAAGCGTGTAATCCGAGACAAAGAGAATATCTTTTTCAGTTGCGTTTGGTGGCAGAGCTGTCGAGAATCCCCATACGTTGTCGTAGATAATCCAGTTGGAGGACCCGCTTCCAATCGGACTCACTGCGTTGTCGTACATTACGACATCGAGGTACCAATCCGATGCTTCGGCTGGTAACTTCCACGTTGCTCCATAGAGAACGCCACCGCGACCGTCAGCAGGAAGAACAGGGTTTCCATCAGCATCTACAAGTGGCTTAAGCTCCAACCATACGTTTGGCCGACCACCCTGCCCGTTTAGTGGAGGAAATTTCGTTCCAGAAAACGCGATTTGGTCATCGTTGCCTGCTTCATAAGCTGGACCGCCATTTAGGCGGTGGCGAACGTAGGATGCTCCGTCCAATGTAACGATTTCTGCTTCGTACTCAGAACCAACTGTTGAACCATTGGAAGCATTTTGCCAGGCCAAAGGTACATTGTTTTCTTGGAACAGGTACTTTGCCGCGGATCCCGTTCGGTATTCCTTGTGCTCGCGTGATGTTCCACCCTGCACTGCTGCTTGGAAGTAGGAGTTCGGGTTCTTGAACTGAAGATAGATCGACTTGATTCCAGCTTCACGGTCATCTGCGCGCACGGTCATGAATACATCTTGACCAGGAAGGAGTCCTTGATCACGATTACGAATGGATGCGTTCGGATTGTAAGTGGACCCTTGGTTGATATGCACAATCTCACCGGTCGATGAGTTTGTGTCATAACGAAGCAACGTTGGTGCGGAAACATCGAGTTCACTCGCAAGGAAGATGTCTCTCTTGCCAGGAGTCGCCGAGAATCCTTCGCCAAAGTTGTTTACATTCAGGTTGCCGGTGCGATCTGACTGGAACGCAACCCGGCTCATCGTAATAACTGGTGACCACACTGGATACGTGTCATCGTATGCGTAAGTCGGGTCGACCGTTGTTACTTGTTTTGCACTCTGAGCTACCGTTGGAGCAAGCTCAGTGAGTAGTGTGTTACCACTATTCGTGGAAGTGAGCGCCGTGTAGACATCATGGGTATCGCCATCGGTGTAGGTTGTTGGATTTCCAACAACATCCGGTTGACGACTGGACGCCCACACGAGAAACAGGTTAGTGCCTGATGTGTTCGTGAATGGGTTCGCGCGGAGGCTTGACCAGGATGGCTGCACGTTGTTTGTGTCAGCTGCTCCTGCATATCGGCTCGTGAACTGTCGCGGATTCGCGCCGTAAATGCCACTAATAAATATATTTCGCTTACCCGAAGCATTCGTACTTGCTGCGTATGCCGGGTCACCATTAACCGTTTCGGTTACAGGATTCGTACCGCCGGTATAGCCATTGCCAGCAACAGAAGGGGCCGCATTCGAATCGAAGGCTATCCACCGTCCATCAGGGCTAGCCGCTGGGTTCTTCTCATCTGCATTTCCGCTCGTGATTTGGAAAATCGTCAGCGTGGTTGTGTTGATAGAGAACAAGTGGAAGTTAGCATCGCCAGACAGCTTGCCTGAAAATACGATGTCATTCGAGCCAATCCAACAAGCTCGCCCAACCGAAACAAAGCTCTTGCCGCGGAATGAGCGCCCTGCGGACAACGAAATCAGGTTTGTTGCGCCTGGAGGTGCTGTGGATAGTGTGCCGGTTGCTGGAATATTGGAAGCATATAGGTTCCATACTTTGTTTGGATCGTCAACAGAGAGGCGGTCGTTTGACTTAGAAAAGACAATCCGGTTGCCTGCAGGGTTGACGACTGGAAACTGGTGGTCAGCACTTGCTTCAGCAGTCAGTGCAACCGGTACGGTCGAACCTGGTTGTGATGGGTTGTTAACCGAACCAGCGGTGAGTCGGAAGAGTTGATGTACTCCGGATGTTGCACTGCCGCCAGCAAAGTAGATGTATTGTTCATCTTCCGTCACAAATGGGGTGCGTTGATCGATGGCTGGCGTTGGATATGCATCTACGACCTGCTCGGCGACATTGGCACCGTTTGGAGCACCGATTTGACGGCGTGTCTTGCCAGCTTGGTCTGATGGCACTTCCAATCGACGTTTAGTAACGCCCGATGGGAGGAAGCGAGCATCGCCCAACCCCGGAAACTTTGTCTGTGGCACAGCAAACGCACCCGTCGACTTTTGAGTACGCTGCGCACTCGCATGTGTCGACAGTGCGACCACTGCGGCCACGAAGACCGATATCGCGGCACCTTGCCGCGGTGTTCGTTCGAACTTCAACGTGGGGTCAACCTCCTCGATCTGCATTCCACCCAGTAATCCAACAACGACGATAAGCAACCAGTTTATATTCTGACCAAAAGTTACCGACGCCTGTAGGGTTCCCTACTAAAGGCACAATGCATCTCACATCCTGTTCCATACAACCTGCGTCACTGACTTTGTGTGTTCGGCTATACGGATGCCAATGCACACGGACAATAGTCCAGCGTACGGGCGATTATACGGGTCAGCGTTTGAGGGTGTCAAGCAATATTGCGGTGGGCTTAGAGACAATGTGCGTTAAGAAATTCTTGTCTACGCATCTGGGGCCTTCATACTCACTAGATATCTCAATGACTATCGATGATGAGTGGGCCAAATTCGTGCATCCGTGTTCAGAAACAATCTATATAACGCGCTGTGCACAATCAACTACGCGTTGAAAGCAGAATCTTGTCATTCTCATTTGAGCTGGTGGTTAGGTTACACATACCTCGAGCCTGAAGATATGGAGTGCACCGCCTAGCGACGTTAGTGCCCACGTTCGATGAACTGATAGACACGCCTGAAGATTGTATCGAACTGATGTGACAATGCAGCTTCCTGATCACCATCGAAGTCTGTCTTCACAATGTCACGAAACGGACGCTCAGGCTCACCTATACGATAGGTCGCTATAAATGGAGGAAGCTGTAATGTCGCGCCAGACTTCTCATCTGTTACTGTGACAAGCGCCTCAAACCAATGCTTTCTTGCCAGGGCGGTCGGATCCTGTGCAACGGCAACTATATGTGTGGTTGATGTGTCAACTGTGGTGTACCGGCGTCGCGTCACGTTCATAATGTTGTAATTCTAGCATGCAACGTGAGATGCAGGCAATTTGGATACATTGACACTTGATGTGCTTCGGATTTATAATCAAGGAAATGAGAACCGTCTGTGTGGCCGCGTTAATAGCGCTGACATCATCTTGTGTATTAGCGCAACAAGGTCAAAGTGGCATGCGCATCCGCCTTGGTGTAATGCAGCCTTCCTCTGCCGCATCTAAGGCCGTTGCTCAACAGCACCCGGGAGTGATGGTTGACTTCTTGAGTAGTAAATCGGCAGATGGTTCCACGCTGACGGTTGGCTACTTTCAGGGTGGTTCTGGTACGAACATGGTGAGGACGGTCCCTTTGATGTTTTCAAAGATGACCGAATCAACATCTAAGGTTAGTGGTCTTGGCGGGTTGTATACTGGCACAGGTTTAGGTGCCTATTTGCTTGACACACCTGGGTCAAGCATGAAAACACTGTGGGGCGGGTATGCGATGGTTGGATTGAAGCTGCCGGGTGGCATCTTTGCCGAGACGCAGTACCACTACACGAACCGGTCCGTAAATGGGTACTCGCCAAATGGTGTGGCGCTCATGATTGGTCGGAAGTTTTAACACACTTCCCGCGACCAACGCGGGTCATGGTTCTATAGGAGAATGGACTCTATGAAGCATTTGTTGATTGCTGCAGGACTCGTTGGAGCCGTCGCTTTGACGACCACTGCAAACGC
>Ga0114981_10000536_pt1 | contig 24665 bp, 16 predicted proteins | sample S_140806_MF_Meta_FD_87028 | JGI IMG/M metagenome (GOLD analysis project Ga0114981, IMG submission 87028) | Freshwater microbial communities from Lake Simoncouche, Canada to study carbon cycling - S_140806_MF_MetaG | ecosystem: Environmental > Aquatic > Freshwater > Lake | place: Lake...
GAGGGTCTTGCCTATGTTGGGGGTGGCGTCTTTGTGATGGTGGAGGAGCGCGATCGCCAGGCCGTTCGCTTCAGTTATGCCGCCGGAACCACCCTCAGCCGCGCCGACACCAAAACCGTCAAACTTGGTACCACCATCGGCAACGTGGGCCTGGAAGGCCTCAGTTACGATCCCAGCACCTCTGGGTATATCTTTGTCAAGGAAATTGATCCTGAAGGCGTTTTTCAAACCTCGATCGACTTTGATGCCGGAACCGCAAGTAATGGCTCCGCAACCACCGCCAATTCCGTCAATTTGTTTGACCCTGCCTTGGCAGGCTTGTTGGATTTTGCCGATGTCTTTGCCCTCTCCAATCTCGCCTTTCTGAGTGGCTCGCCGCTCTACAGTAATCTGCTGATTCTGAGCCAGGAAGAGAGCAAGATCGTCAATATCAGCCGCAGCGGCGTGATCTCCAACTGGCTTCAGCTCCAGTCCGCCCCTACCGTCTCCATCCCTCTGCCGGAACAGCAGACCGAAGGTCTGACCATGGACATCCAGGGGAATCTTTATGTGGTTTCAGAGAATGGCGGTGGTGATTTTGACCATCCCCAACTCTGGGTGTACACCCAGTCCTCCGCCACGAACCAGGCCCCTTCAGCACTGGCTCTCACCAATCAGGTGACGCAGATTCTTGAGAACAGCAATACTAGTTCAAGGCAAAGGGTTGCCGATATCAAAATCACGGACGACGAACTCGGCAACAAGAGCCTCGGCCTTCAAGGTGCCGATTCGTCCTTTTTTGAAATCTTCGCCAACGCCCTTTATCTGAAGGCGGGCGTCAGCCTCGATTACGAGACCAAAACCACCTATTCGGTCACCGTGACGGTGGATGATCCAACCGTGGGCTCCACGCCTGATCTCACGGCCAACTTCAGCCTGGCGGTGTTGGATGTGGCCAATGAAACCCCACCTCTCCCCGCCCTGTTCGTTTCGGAAGTGGCGCCCTGGTCGAGTGGAAACAGCCCCTTCAACAGCGACTGGTTCGAACTCACCAACGCCAGCCCCACTCCGGTGACGATCACCGGCTGGAAGATGGATGACAACTCCAACAGCTTTGGCCTGGGGGCCCCCCTCAGTGGCATCACCACCCTGGCAGCCGGCGAATCGGTGGTGTTCATGGAAATCGGCGCTTCCGACAATTCCGCCAATAAGAAAGCCGCATTCCTGAGCACCTGGTTCGGCGCCAATCCCCCCGTCAATCTGCAGGTGGGCACCTACACCGCCGGTGGGGTAGGCCTCAGCACCGGCGGCGATGCCGTCAACATCTATAACTCCACGGGTGTTCTTCAGGCCAACATCACCTTCGGAGCCTCTCCCGCTGGCCCCTTCCCCACCTTCAACAATGCAGCTGGCCTCACCAACGCCAGCGTCACCACGATGAGTGCCGTGGGAGTGAACGGAGCCTTCCAGGCTCTCGGGGATACCAATAACGTGGAGATCGGCTCCCCCGGCAGCATCGGCAAACTGTTCGTCTCCGAGGTGGCGCCCTGGTCCAGCGGCAACAGCCCCGTGGCCGCCGACTGGTTCGAGCTCACCAACACCACCAGCCGCAGCATCGATCTCAGCGGCTGGAAGATGGATGACAGCTCTGGCTCCTACGCCGCTGCCGTTGCCCTCTCGGGCATCAGCGCCATCGCCCCCGGCGAATCGGTGATCTTCATCGAAACTCCCAACCTCGCCAGCGCCAAAGCCGCCTTCCTCAGCACCTGGTTCGGCGCTAGCGCCCCCGCCAACCTGCAGATCGGTTCATACAGCGGCTCCGGCGTCGGCTTGAGCACCGGTGGTGATGCGGTGAACCTCTATGACGCCAGCGGCGTTGTGCGCGCCAGCGTCAGCTTCGGCGGCGCCACCACCAGCGCCCCCTTCCTCAGCTTCAACAACGCCGCTGGGGCCAGCAGCGTTTCCCTGCTCTCCAGCGCCGGTGTGGCGGGTGCCTTCGTGGCCCGCAACGACAGCAACGAAGTGGGCTCACCGGGCGGCATCGGCAATCTGCCCACCACGTTCAACTTCAGTGCGTCGAGCTATAGCAGTACGGAGGGAACGGTGAATAACGGCCTGACGCCGGCGACGGTGCGGGTGCTGCGTCAGGGGGACCTGTCAGGTACGGCGTCGGTTCAGCTTGCGGTGAGCGGGGGGACGGCCCAGGGAGCAGCGGCAGCTCCCGCAGAAGGGACCAGCACGGGCCCCAGCAGTTCCGCCACGCCCTACGTCCTGCCGATCAGCGGATCGGGAGTGAGCACGAAATCACTGCTCACCGTTGGCGACGCGGTGAATGGCTACGCGATGGTTGGCATTCCGGATGGTTTGGGTGCATTCGATAACGGCGATGGCACCTTCACGCTGCTGATGAATCAGGAACTGGGCAGCGGTAGCGGTGCTGTGCGTGCCCACGGCGCCAAGGGGGCGTTTGTTTCCAGCTGGGTGATCAACAAAGCGGACCTCTCGGTAGTGAGTGGCGCTGACCTGATTCAGAACGTCTACGGCTGGAACAGCACCAGCCAGTTGTCAAACAGCAGCCCGAATAATGGGGCCAACGGCAATGCCATTGCGATCAACCGCTTCTGCTCGGCTGATCTGCCGGCTGCTTCGGCGTTCTACAACGCCTCGAGTGGCCTCGGCAGCCAGGCCCGCATCTTCATGAATGGCGAGGAAGGGGGGAGCAACGGCTATCCGATCGCCACCATCGCCACGGGCACCGGGAAGGGCAACGCCTACGTGCTGGGCAAGTTCAACCTGTCGACCAATGGCAGTGGCCTCACCGGTGTGGGGGGTTGGGAGAACCTGCTGGCCAATCCCTACGCCCAGGACAAAACCATCGTGATCGGCAATAACGACGGGGGCACTGGTCTTCTTAGCGGTGCCCTGGCCGTGTACGTGGGGACGAAAACCAACGCGGGGACGGATGTGGACAAGGCTGGCCTCACCAACGGCAGCCTGAAGTTTGTGACTGTGGCCGGCAATGCAGTCGAAATCACCAACACCACCACCCGCACCACGGGGATCAGCAGCGGCACCCGGTTCACGTTGAGTGGCACCGCCTCCACCACGTTCTCCCGTCCAGAAGATGGCGCTTGGGATCCAAAAGATCCCTCCAAGTACTACTTTGTGACCACCGATCGGCTCGATCAGGTCACCGATGGCATTGGGTCCCAGATCGGCAACAGCCGCCTGTGGCGCCTCAGCTTCGATGACATCACCAATCCAGAGGCTGGGGGCAGCGTTGACCTACTGATTGATGGTGACATCGTTGGTGGCCAGAAAGTGAATATGTTCGACAATATGTCGATCAATCAATTCGGCCAAGTGCTGCTGCAGGAGGATGTTGGCGGCGCCCAGCATAATGGAAAGATCTGGCAATACGACATCGCCACGGATTCCCTCAAGGTGATTGCCCAGCATGATGTCGCACGGTTTGGCACTATCGGCGTTGCGGCCACTTCTCCCTTCACGAATGATGAGGAAAGCTCCGGCATTATTGATATGCAGGACATTCTTGGTGCTGGTTGGAGCCTGTTCGTGGATCAGGCCCACTACCCCAATGCCAACCCCGACCTGGTGGAAGGTGGCCAGCTGCTGGCGCTGTTCAATCCGGATACGTACAAGGCCTATGGCCCCGACCTGATCGGGACAACCCAGACCATCAACTTTGCCGCCGGCGAGGCCTTTAAGGATGTGAGCCTTCAAGTGTTTGGGGACACGCTGCTGGAGGGAGTGGAAACAGCCAATCTGATCCTCCAGAATCCAAGCGCCGGCTCGATGGTCGGCACGACGCAGCCCGCCGCCCAGCTGCAGATTCAGGACGTCAACCCAACTCCCACGGCCCTGAATCTGACCCAGACGAGCATTAACGAAAATGTGAGTGCGAACAGCGTGGTGGGTCTGCTCACGGCCACACTGCCCATCAGTGGTGACACCTGCGTCTTCACTCTCGCCAGTGGCAGTGGCGATCAAGACAACAGTTCGTTCCAGATTGTGGGTAACCAGCTCAAGCTGCTGGTTTCGCCAAACTTCGAAGCCAAAGCCAGCTATTCCATTCGCATTAAGGCCACTGAACAGGGAGGCAATGCCCTGGACAGTGTGTTCTCGATCGCGATTAACGATCTCAACGAAATCGCTTCGATCAGCGGAACCGCTACCGCCAGTGTTAAGGAGGGCACCAACGCCAGCAATGCGGGCCTGCTTACCGCGTCGGGTACCCTCACGGTGAACGATCCCGATGCGGCCCAATCCAAGTTCGATACCAATGTGGTGGCGGCCAATGGAAATCTGGGCACACTCATCATCACTGAATCGGGCGCTTATAGCTATAGCGTGGCCAATGCGTTGCCCGCCATTCAGGCCCTAGCCGCTGGCCAGAGCCGTCAGGACACCTTCACGGTGAAATCCCTCGATGGCACGGCAAGTCAGGACATTGTGGTGACCATCCAGGGGGCCAGTGCTGGCTTCAATGGTGTGGCGGCGGGGGATGCCACCACCAACCGTGCCACCCTCTGGACCCGCAGCTTCGATACGGCCGATTCCACGAAGCGCACCGGCCTGAGTGAATCCGTAACCCTGCAGTTGGCCACGAATTCCAGCTTCAGCGCCCCGGTGTTCACCACCACCGGCAGCACCAGCAACGCCAGCCACGACTACACCCTCAAGCTGGATGCCACCGGCTTGAGTGCTGACACCACCTACTACTATCGATTCCAAGCCCAGGCGGGTGAATTAAGCCAGGTTGGCACGTTCAAAACGGCACCTCTGGCCACCAACAACCGCACCGTGCGCTTCGGCCACAGTGGCGACGTGGATGGAGTCATGCGCCCCTATCTCGCCATGCAGGACCTGGGCCCACAAAAGCTGGACTTCTTCTTGCTTGATGGCGATACGATCTATGAGACTGGCTCCTCAGGATCTCCGGCGGCCCCCACAACTCCGGCCACAGAGGCCAATCCAACGCCGGCCAATGTGCAGGCCTTGAGAGACGGCTACTATCGCAAATATCTTGAAAATCTCCTTCCCGCCCCGAACGGAACCTATCCCGGACTGCGCGATTTCTTCGCCGCCCAGGGCAACTACACAACTCTCGATAATCACGAGCTCGGCAACAAGGAGATCATTAATGGTGGAGCGCCCCTAAGCCTACGCGCTCTCAACTTCAACGGTTCCACGGACACTGCCGATGATGTCAACACCACCGGGCAATACATCAACGACTCCGTTTCCTTTGAGACCCTGCTCGGTGCTTACCTGGATTATCAGCCCATTCGCACTCCTGAGACGCTCTCCACTCCAAGTGACGGACGTACGGATGGAGAACTCAAGCTCTACGGAAGCCAGCAGTGGGGCGGAAATGTGCTGATGATCAGCTTGGATGACCGCAGCTTCCGCGATGTTCGGCTCAACAAGATCGTCAACGGCGCTCGCCTCGATGACACAGGTAGCCGCGCCGATAATCCAGGCCGCACCATGCTGGGTGCAACCCAATTGGCGTGGCTGAAGCAGGAGCTGCTCGCCGCCAAGGCCAACAGCACGGCTTGGACGTTTATCAACATGAGCAGCCCGATCGATCAGATTGGCCCTGTTGGATCGGGATTGGATGGTGGTAAGTCCTGGATCGGTGGCTATCGCGCAGAGCGCAATGATCTCCTGAAGTTTATTGCTGACAACAAGATCACCAATGTGGCGTTCCTTGCCTGCGATGATCATCAGGGCCGGATCAATGAACTCACCTACATGCCCAATCCGGCCAGTGATCCCTTCAGTCCAGCCTCCTATAAAACTCTGCCAGGGGCGCTGAGCATTGTTGATGGACCCATGGGGGCCACCGGACCCGATACTGTGACCAATCACTCCCCCTCCAATATCAAGGCCTTGGCCGATGCCTTGGCCCAAGCTCAGATCAACGCCGGCCTCAATCCCATTGGCTTGGACAAGAATTTCCCTGGACTGTTTGATGTCAAGAGGGAGGGCGATCCCAGCGCACTCAACGATCCCAAGCCGGTCGATTTCTTCACCCCAGATACCTTTAACTACGCCGTCCTCGAAGTAACCAAGGAAGGAATCCTTAATGTTGCGCTGCGAGGTGTTGATTCCTATGCCTCAAACAGCTTCCCCGCGCCAGCGCCCGGTAACCAACCTCGCGAGATTCTGAGTTTCTCGATCGATGGACTGCAGGCTCAACGTCCCTATCGCTTTACCCCCCAATCCCAGGCGGTTTACGAAGGCGATCAAATCACCATTAAGGTGACTGCTGAGAACGCAGCCAGCGCCGCTGGCAAGCCTTTCTTCTGGAAGTTCTCCGGGCCTGGGGTCACCCCCGCCGACTTCAAGGAGAATTCCCTCACGGGCAAGGGCAGCACCGGCAACGACGGGACCTACACCCTCACCCGGACCCTTGCCGCCGATCTGCCCATCGAGGGAGAGGAGGCCCTCAAGGTGACCTTCTACCAGGACGGCGCCTTCACCAAACCCCTCGCCCCCGCGATTTCGATACGCGTCCTGGAGCCCAACACCACCGGCCCCAGCGATACCCGTGATCTGCTCACCGGCACCCCCTTGGACGACACCCTCAGTGGCGTCCCCAATGGTTCCACCCTGCGGGGTCTGGGCACGGTGGATACCCTGATTGGCAATGCAGGCAACGATCTGTTCCGTCTTGGTGATGCTTCCGGCCGCTTTTATGACGACTTGAACAACACCACTCCAGGTACTGCCGACTTTGCCTACATCAAGGATTTCACCGCCGGCGACCGCATCCAACTCACTGGAAAACCCAGTGACTACATCCTCGGAACCGCCCTCTTTGATGGTGTCGTCGGCAACGTGATCTACGCCCGTAACCCCAATCGCTTACCGTTTGAGCGTCCGGTGGGCAACGATGAATGGATCGGTTTCGTCAAATCCACTGACAATTCCCATCTCAGTCTGTCCAACGCCAATCAGTTCGCGTTCGTCGGCTGAGTTCAGTTACCCCCTCCAGTATCCGCCTCCAGACAACGGGTGATCGCTAGGGTTCCCCCATGGCGACACCCGATGCACTGCTGCCCCTGCTGCCGTTTCTGCGCAGTCCCCTCGGGGCCCTGGTGTTTATCCCGATCTATGCGCTCTGGGTGACCCTCCTCCTCCCCGGGGTTTGGGCCTCGATGCTGGCCGGTGCCCTCTATGGCACCGTCTGGGGCAGTGTGATCGTGGCCGTGGGGGCAACCCTCGGGGCCGAAGTGGTGTTTTTGCTGGGCCGGGGCTGGCTGCGCGCCTGGGCCCGCCGACGATTGGCCGCTGCGCCCAAGCTGCAGGCGGTGGAGCAGGCGGTGAGTCGACAGGGATTACGGCTGGTGCTGCTCACCCGCCTGTCACCAGCCTTTCCCTTCAGCCTGCTCAACCTGGCCTATGGCCTCAGTGATGTCAGCCTGAGGGACTACACCATTGGCTTGGTGGGAATCCTGCCGGGCACCGTGCTGTTCTGCGCCCTCGGTCAGCTGGCCGGTGACGTGAGCCGCTTCGGCGACGTTCTGACGGGCCAGGCGGATGGCGCAGTCTGGATTGTGCGGTTGCTGGGGATCGGTGCCACCGTGGCCGTCACCGTACTGATCACCAGGGTTGCTCAGAACGCCCTCAAGACCCCCACGGATTAGGGCTGGGAGTTGGCGGGTCGTCGCCAGTCCCGCAGGGCCGCGATCAATACGAACCAGCTCAGCCGCAGCCGGGCGATCACACCAGGACGCGAGGCCAACTCGGCATAGCGAGTGCGGCCACATTCGGTTTTGATCCAGCGGTGAACTCCGGTGCCCATGACTCAGATTTGGCGTAGGGAATCGGCCTTGCTCTTGAACTCACCCAGCAGCAACTGCAGATAGGTGACCTTGCGCAATTTCACATTGGCAGACAGCGACATTCCCACCTGTAGGGGCAGGGGTTCACCCTTGGTGGGCCGGAAACACACCTTGTCGGTGTTGTTCTGATTGCAGGGCACGAGGGTGTTCGGATTGAGGCGGATGTCCACCGGGAAGCGGTAGAAGGTTTTCAGTTGATCTGGGGGCAGGGCATCGGAGCCGATCCGCCGCACCGTGCCTTGAAGTACGCCGAAATCGGTGGCGGGGAAGGAATCAATGCTGATGTCTGCTGGCTTACCCACCCGCACGAAGCCGATGTCCTTACTCGGGACTTCCACCCGTGCTTCAAGCCGATCAAACGGCACGATCTTCATGACCGGTTCGCTGGTTTGGGCCACGAAACCACGGGACTTGGGCTTGAGTTCAAACACCACCCCCGCCTCGGGAGAGCGAATCTGCTGGTAGCGGATGTTGACGGTCAGTTCGATCAGCTTGGAGCGAAGGTCGGCTAATTCGCTCTGTAATTCGCGGACACCTTGTTCAAGAATGGCTTGTTGGCGTAGGCGATCCACCTTGGATTGCTGGATCTGCCCCTCGACTTCCTGCACTTTGTTGCGCTGCTGCAGATACTGCAACTCGGAGGAGGCCCCCTCGCGGTTGAGGACATCGAGGCGGGTTAAGACCTCTTTCTCCAGTGTCAATCCATCCGAAAGCACCTTCTGTTCGGTGCTGTTCACATCAAGATAGCGGTTGAGCTCCTCATATTTGAGGCGCAATTGCTGTTCCTTGTAGGTAATTGATTTTTCGAGGCTGAGCTTGCGATCCAGGGTGGTTTCCGTGTCGAGGCGCAGCAGCACCTGCCCCTTGCTCACCCGCTGTCCCTCCTTCACCAACACCTCTTCCACGACGCCGCCCACCGGCATCTGCACATCCTTCACCACGCCCAGGGGTTCGAGCTTGCCGGGCGAGGTCACGATCTCTTCCGTTTTGGCTAGGGCCAACCAGGCGAGGCCAAACACCGTGACGCCCATCAGCGTCCAGGTAATGCTGCGGGCCCAGAAGCGGGACTGCTGAAGCACCACATCTTCGTTGTCGGAATGAACGCTCTGTTCCAGGCGATCCTGGGCCTGCCGGAACAGGTTGCCCGGCGTGAAGGAGGGACGGGCCATGTTCAGCTGGACTCCTGCTGGCGATAGAGGGCGTAATAGCGACCCTTGAGAGCCATCAGCTCATCGTGGGTTCCGGTTTCGACGATGGCGCCTTGATGCATCATCACAATCATGTCGGCCCGGCGAATTGTGGTGAGCCGGTGGGTGATGAAGAACACCGTGCATTGGCTCATCGTGTCGTGCAGATTGTTGCAGACCTGACGTTCGGTGTCGTAATCGAGGGCGCTGGTGGCTTCGTCCATCACCAGCAATTGGGGGTTGCTTAACAGTGTGCGGGCGATGGCGATCCGTTGCCGCTGGCCCCCTGAGAGCGAAGCGCCCCGTTCCCCCACCGGCGTGCTGTAGCCGGAAGGGAGTTCCATGATGAAGTCATGGGCTCCGGCCACCCGGGCGGCCTTCACGATGGCATCGCTGGGGGCCTCTGGATTGGTGAGGGCAATGTTCTCGCTCACCGTGCCGGAGAACAGCAGCGGATCCTGGGGAACGATGCCAATCTGCCGGCGGAGGGAATACAGCTCTACCTTGTCGATGTCATAACGATCGATCAGGATGCGGCCGCTGTTGGGAGAATAAAGACGGGGCAGCAATTTCATCAGGGTGCTCTTGCCGCTGCCGCTCTGGCCCACGATGCCCACAAAGGTTCCATGGGGAACGTGCAGATTGACGTTGCTGAGCACCTCCTTGCCACCAGGAGCGAAGCTGAAGCAGACATTTTCGAAGACCACATCTCCTTCCACGGAAGGAAGGGGGATATTGGCCTTGTCGGCGGCGCTGGATTCCTCGGGGGTATCCACCACATCGGCAAGCCGCTCGAACGAGACCCGTAGTTCCTGAATGTTCTGCCAGATCGAGGACAGCCTCAGTAAGGGCTGGGTGACGTAGCTGCTGATGATTCGGAAGGCGATTAACTGGCCGAGGGTGAGCTCGCCTTTAAGCACCAGGGCGGCGCCCACCCAGAGCACAAGCAGCTGGGAGAGCTTCTGCAGCACTTGGCTGCTTTCGTTGAGGGCCGTGCCGGTGATTGTTTTTTCGAAGGTGCGTGAGATGTATTTCGAATAGAGGTCTTGCCATTTCCAGCGGCTCACCATCTCCACGTTCTGGGCCTTGACGGTTTGGATGCCGGTGAGCACCTCCACCAGATGGCTCTGGGTGCGGGCGTTTTCCTGGGCTGATTGGCGGTACTGGCGCCGGAACAGCGGCGCTCCCAGCAGGGTCAGCGCGACCTGGATCGGTACCACGGCCAGGGCGATCAGGGTGAGCACCCAGCTGTAGATCGCCATCACGATGATGTAGATCACCGAGAAGGCCGCATCGAGCAGGGTCATCAAGGCCTGGCCCGTGAGGAAGTTGCGGATCTTCTCCAGCTCGGCGATCCGGGTGCCCAGTTCCCCCACCGGCCGCTGATCGAAATACCCCAGGGGCAGACGCAGCAGGTGATCAATCACCTCGGAGCCCAACCGCAGGTCGATCCGATTGGTGGTGTCGGTGAAGAGGAAGGTGCGCAGGCTGCCGATCACCCCCTCCATCAGGGTGACCACCACCAGGGCAAACCCCAGGATCTGCAGGGTGTCCAGGCTCCGCTGGGTGATCACCTTGTCGACGATCACCTGAATCAGCAGGGGATTGGCCAGGCTGAACAGCTGCACCACAAACGAGGCCAGCAGCACCTGCAGCAACATGCCGCGGTAGCGCTTCAGGGCGGGCCAGAACCAGCCGGGGCCAAATTTCTCCTCCGGTGTGGTGGTGCTGCGCTCCATCAGCAGCACCTCCATCCCCTCCGGATAGGTTTCGGCGAGCTCGGCCGGGCTCAGATCCACCCACCCTTCCGCGGGAGACGCCAGTCGCAGGCCCCGGGCATTGCTGGCGGTCACCACCGCGAAGCTGTCGTTCCAGGCCACCAGGCATGGGGTGATCAGGCGGGTGGCCGCCGCCGCCGGCACCTTGGCCCCGGTGACCAGCAGGCCGAGCATGGCGGCGATCTGACCACAGAGCTGCAGGTCGGGCTTCTGGCCCCGCCGCATCTTGTCGCGGAGGATCTTGTCGACCGCGTCGCGGCGATAGGGCAACTCCAGCAGCTTGGTGAGCATCTGGAAGCAGGCCAGGGTTTCCTCCAGCACCCCATTGCCACGGATCAACTGCATGCCGCGGGAACGGTCGCCCTGGCCCAGGTCGAGGCCGGTGGGCTGGGGATGCTGCCCCTCCTGGCTGGGCAGGGCGAGGGCGCCAGCGCCAGCGGTCAGGGCCGGGCGGTCTTCGCTGCCGAGCGCTGCTTCACTGGCGGCCTGATCGAGCGCTAGCAGGCGCAGGGGCAGCGGGGGCAAGGGCTTCGGCAGCGTTCGCGCTTCGGAGAGATTGGTGCCGATCGGCAGATCGGGCACATTGCCACTGGCGAGGATGAGCTCCTCGCCCTCCCGCAGTTGGCGGAGGGGATCCTTGGTGGGGAGCAGGGGGCGCACCGCCTGCCGCAGAACAGTCAGCCGTTCACGCCAGAGCCGCGGCTCAAAGCTGAGGCCTCCGGCATGGGCCGCCTCCCGTTGCACGAGAAGGCAATGCAGCTCGGCCGTCCAGAGGTGCTGGCCGCTCCACTGCTGAAGTTCCGGCTCGTTGAGCAGCAGCTTCAACATCACCGCATCGGGGATCGCCACCGCCACCAGGGGCGTGGCCGCGCTCACCTGCTCACAGGGCTCGGCTCGCAGCATCGACACCAGACCAATGATGGACCCATGGCCTAGCCGCTCGAGGGTGAATGGAAACCCCGTGCGCTCGCCCAGCAGGCGCGCCTCGCCCTCCATCACCACCAGCACTCGATTGCTGATGGCGTCGGTGGTGCTGAGGGTCTGACCCTCCGCAAACCGTTCCAGGGTGGCGGCTTCACCGAGCTGGGCGCGGGCCTGGGCGGAAAAACGATCGAAGGGGGCGAGGGCGAACAGGGACGCCAGCCGGTCCTGGGTGGAGGAAGTCATGAGGGGATCGCGGGGCTGTTGGACACCACGGCGTGCTCGGCCAGGAGCTTGCGGACTTCATCCTCCACCCATTCGTCGAACAGCTCCTTGGCCATCCGTTGTTGCATCTCGTCGTCGAAGCTGGCCGAGCGCAGGTTTTCCATCCGCACCACCAGCCACCACTGCTCGATCTGCAGCGGCGGGCGCAGCTGGCCGGGCTTGCTGGTGCGCAGCAACTCGGCTAGGGCAGGGTGGGCCTGGAGCAGGGGCACGGGACCGACCACCCCCCGCGTGGCCCGTTCCGGTCCCTTGGCATAGGTGGCCGCCAGTTCGGCGAAATCGGCTTCCCCTTCGGCAATGCGCAGGTAGAGCTCGCGGGCAAGGGCCCCGTCCTCCACGCGCAGGAGGCTGTAGATCACTTGATCGAGCTGATTCTTGCGGGCCAAAAAACGATTTTCCGCGCGATGAAAGAAATGCTGCTGACAGTGGCGACTGATCCGGGCGGGCAATTCCGCCTGCCAGGTGGCATCGGCTTCCGTGATCACCTGGTTCTGGAGATGGGCCTGAAGCTGTTCCGCCGAGCGGATGTTGTGCTGGTTGGTCCAGTGCTGGATGGCCTGGGTGCGCTCCTCGCCACTCAGTTCCACCCCGGCCACCGCCTGGGAGGCGACGGCCTGACGGAGCAAGGGCAGCAACAGCTGCTGCCTAGCCAGTTCACGCCAGAGGGGTTCGGGAATGGCCGCCAGGTTGAGACGGCTCTGGCCCCCAGGGACCATGGGTGGGGGCGCGGCAGAACGGGAAGGGGCGGTGAGAGCAGCGTCCGCGGAGGCCGGCGTTTCGGACATCGTCAGCTGGGGTTTCCGGCTCGGTGGACGCGGGGCCTGGGGAGGGCCGCGAAGGAACGGTGTGGCTGAATTGTTCCATGACGTCGCCCGTCGTCGGCCCGCCCAGGCCTGAATTGGGACAGGTGCCACACCGGCCCCAGGGCCTTCAGCTTCCCTCGAGCAAGGCCCGCAGGCCGGCCTCCGTGAGCACCGCCACTCCCAGCGCCTCGGCGCGGGCCAGCTTGCTGCCGGCCTCCTCGCCGGCCACCACATAGGTGGTCTTGCGGCTCACGGCACCGCTCACCTTGCCGCCCGCGGCCTCGATCAAGGCCTGGGCCTGGCTGCGACTGAGGCCGGGCAGGGTGCCGGTGAGCACAAAGCTTTGGCCCGCCAGGTGCGATTGGGCCTCGGCCGTGCCGCCGGCAGCGGTCCCCTCCGTCGCCGCCGCGGCCAGGGAAAACCCGAGTGTCTCCAGGTCCGCCAACAGGGCCTGGTTGGCCGCCGTGGCGAACCACTGCTGCAGCGACTGGGCGATCTCCGCGCCGAGGCCGAACACCGCCGTGATCGCTTCCGGCGACTCCGTGGCCGCCTGGGCCAGTTCGGTCGCGCTAGGGAAGGTTCTGGCCAGGGCCTTGGCACTCACCTCCCCGACATGATGAATGCCCAGGCCGTAGAGCTGCCGATGCCAGGGCTGGCTGCGCGACGCGGCGAGGGCGGCCACCAGCTTGGCGGCGGAGGTGGCCCCCATCCGCTCCAGGCTGGCCAGCAGGGCGGCATCGAGCCGATAGAGGTCGGCGATCGAGCCCACCAGGCCCCGATCCACCAGCTGCTCGATCAACTTGCTGCCCAGGCCCTCCACATCGAGGGCGCCCTTGCTCACCCAATGGCGCAGGGAGCCCCGCAGGATCGCCGGACAGCTGCTGTTGACGCAGCAGGTGGCGGCCTCCCCCTCCTCCCGCACCAACGTGGAGCCGCATTCCGGACAGGTGGGGGGCAGCTGCAGGGGCTCGGCCCCGGGGGGGCGCAGTTCGGGCAGCACCCGCACCACCTCGGGAATGATCTCGCCGGCCTTGCGCACCACGATCGTGTCGCCGGCGTGCAGATCCAGTTCGGCCAGCCGGTCGGCGTTGTGCAGGGTGGCGCGACTGACGCTGGTGCCGGCTAAGGCCACCGGCTCGAATTCGGCCACCGGGGTCACCACCCCCGTGCGACCCACCTGGCAGCTGAGCCGCAGCAGGCGGCTGGGAGCTTCCTCGGCGGCATACTTCAGGGCAAGGGCCCAGCGGGGAGCCTTCTGGGTGAAGCCCGCATCCGCCTGAAGGCGCAGATCCTCCAATTTCACCACCACCCCATCGGTGGCGTACTCCAGGCCGCGGCGCCGCTCCTCCCAGGTGGCAACGAACTGCTCCACCCCCGCCAGATCGGGGCAGAGTGCCGCATGGGGATTCACCCGGAAGCCCACCCGCTCCAACCAGCGCAGGGCCTGCCACTGACTGGCGGGTCGATCGCCGGGCCACTCCTCCGGCAGGTGGAGGGTGTAGGCGAAGAAATCGAGGCGGCGGGCCGCCACCACCTTGGGATCGAGCTGGCGCAGGGTGCCGGCGCAGGCGTTGCGGGGATTGGCGAACAGGGCTTCCCCCCGGAGCTGTCGTTCGGTGTTGATGGCCACGAAGGTGGGATCCGGGATCAGGGCTTCGCCCCGCACCTCCACCCAAGCGGGCGGATCGGCCAGATCCAGCCGCAGCGGCACACTCTGAATCGTGCGCACATTGGCGGTGATCTCCTCGCCCGACTCGCCGTCGCCGCGGGTGGCGGCCCGCACCAGCACCCCCTGCTCATAGGTGAGGGCCAAGGCATTGCCGTCGATCTTGAGTTCACACACCATCGCCAGGGCCGGCACGGCCTCGCCGGCGGCGGGCAAACGGTCCAGCTCCCGCAACAGCCGCTCGTACCACTTCTCCAGATCCGCCATGGAGAACCCGTTATCCAGGCTGAACAGCGGGATGCGGTGCTCCACGCTGACGAAGCCCTCGGCCGGCGCGCCGCCCACCCGCTGGGTGGGACTGTCGCTGGTGCGCAGATGCGGCTGGGCGGCCTCCAGATCCACCAGCTCCCGGTAGAGCTGGTCGTACACCGAATCCTCCAGCTCCGGAGCATCCAGCACGTAATAGGCATGGGCGGCCCGGTTGAGCAATCGGCGCAGCTCGCTGGCCCGCTGGACCTGGTCAGGGCTGGGGAGGGGGCTGGAGCCGCCGGGAGAAGGGGCACTCATGCGCGGATCGGCAGAGGGCAGACGCAGGGGTTCAGGTTTCGGCCAATTTGCGGATCCGGTCCACCCGCCAGGCCTCGTCCACCTTCACGAAGGTGAAATCCAGCGGCAATTCCTCCTTCCCGTCCGATTTCAACTTGACGGTGAGGATCATCTGGTCATCCTGGAGCCGCGGCCGACCGGACTTGAGATTGCGGTATTTGTTGAGCTGGAGCCCCGCCAGGAAGCGGAGGAACTGCTGCCGATTGACATGGGACCGGTAGTTCTTGGTGGTGAGCAGATAGGCCCCATCCACCTGGCCGCTGGCCACCTGGTTGAAGAACTGCTTGAGCAGGGGGTTGATGCCGCGGGCGCTAAGCACCAGCTTCACCGCCGAAATCGTCCAGTACAGGAGCAGGGCCCCGGCCCCGGCCAACAGAGCCTTGGAGCCGATCTCGCGGGCCAGTCCCCATTCCATAGGTGTGTGTAGCGGTGGTGGAGCGCTCCGGAGTCTGACCGACGATCCCGCCGCTCGGGGCGGCGCCCCGCCATGGAGGACACAGCGCCGCAGGAATGGGGTTGGGCACAATGGCGCCATGCCCCTGGAGCCCCTGCTGCCCCTGTTCCACCGGCTCAATCGCGAGCACTTCGAGGGCAGCCTGGTGGTGGAGGGGCGACCGTTGGTGGACCTGCGCTGGAGCGATGGTCGCCTCAGTCGCACCGCCGGTTTCTATCGCCGAGGAGCCAGTCGCGGGGGAGAGCCGCTGTGCGAAATCGTGTTGTCGCGCCCCCTGCTGGACCCCCTGCCGCGGGAGGCCACCCTCAGCACCCTCTGCCATGAAATGATCCACGCCTGGGTGGATCGGGTGCTGGGGGTGCGGGAGGTCCATGGGCCCCACTTCCGGGCACGGATGGAGGCCATCAATACCCGCCAGAGCCAGTTCACGATCAGCCTGCGCCATCAGTTCCCCGTGCCGATCGCCTCGGCCCGCTGGCAGGCCCGTTGCCCCCGCTGCGGCCTCACGGCGGCCTACCGCCGCCGCCGGGAGGGGTTGGCTTGCCGGTTTTGCTGCGAGCGCCTCCATGGTGGGCAGTGGCATGCCAGCTGCCTGCTGGTGTTCGAGGAGGCCAGCGTCTAGGTTCAGCCGACTCCGAATGGGCCGATGGCGACCTTTCTCTGGACCCTGGAGTGGGGTGGCCTGACGATTGCCTTGGTGGGGATCAGCCGCGAGCGCTGGCTGGCGGGCCGCCGCCGTGGAGGGGGCCGATTAACGTAGGTGAATGAGCGAGGGCAATCGCGATCCGCTTGACCAGCGCATCGACCGCTGGGTAAGTCGGGGCCGCCAATTGGTGGATGGGGTCTCTGGAGCTCGACCCGGCAGCCGCCGTGCGGCTGAGCCGCTTGGGGCACCCCCTGGGGAGCGGCCTGGGGAGCCTCCCCGGGGCCGCCGCCGACTGGACGGCCTGGGCCGCTGGGTGGAAGACCGGCTCGACTGGTTCCTAGAGGATGGGGACGACTGGCGCGAACCCTGGCAAGACGAACCGATGGCGGGGCGGCGTGCCCCTGCGGAGGTCCCGCCGCCGTCCCCTCCTTCCGTGTCCCCCCGACCACGACGCTCCCTGGAGGCCCTCTCCCGTCGTGGTGGCGACAGGCCTGGTCCCCGCGCCGTCCCCCGCACCGTCGATCCGGCCCGCACCTCTTCCGACTCCGACGCCAACTCCGACTCCGACGACGACTGGCCGACGGAGGGCAGCTTCAGTGTGCCCCGCTGGCAGCGGGCCGAGTCGGTTCCGAGCCGCCAGGCCCAGGATCCCCTCAGGCTGCCGCCCCCCGAGCCCCCTCAGGTCGAGCCCCAACCCGGTCGCCCCCTACCCAGGTCCACCCGTCGGCGTCTGGCCCCATGACCCAGGGCGTTTCAGGGCGCCGTGGCGTGCCTACGGTGAACAGCGTCCGATTCCGACTCCCTTCGCTTCGAAACCCATGAACAGCCTGGTGGTGGTGGGCTTCCCCACGGTGGAGGAAGCCGAACAGGTGCGCCGTGAACTGATCGACATCCAGCGGGAACAGTTGATCGCCATTGAGGATGCCGTGGTGGTGGAGCACGACAAGGAGCGCGGGGTGCAGCTCCGTCAAGCGATCAACCTCTCCGCTGCCGGGGCCGTGGGAGGGGGCTTCTGGGGCACCCTGGTGGGACTGCTTTTCCTCAATCCCTTGCTCGGAGCCGCGGTGGGGGCCGGGGTGGGGGCCGCTTCCGGCGCCCTCTCGGACATCGGCATCAACGATGGCTTCCTGCGCGAGGTGGGGGAAACGCTGCCGACCGGAAGCGCCGCCCTCTGCCTGCTGGTCCGCGATGCCACACCGGATCGGCTGATCGAACGGCTGCGCTCCCATGCGCCCCACGCCCGCCTGCTGCGCACCAACCTCAGCCACACGGATGAGGAGCGCCTGCGCCAACTGCTGGAGCGGGCCAGCAAGCAGGCCGAGGCCCTGCGGCTCGCCTGAACGGAGTCCACGGCCTGACGGTTCCTTGAATGGATCGCCGCCGTCAGGCCGAGGCGGGGCCGAGCCAGGTTTCCAAGGCCGGCGAAAACACCTCCCGGATCACGGTGAGTTCCTTGCCCTGGCGAAAAAAACGGTAGTGGCGGCTCCAGAACGGCCCGGCCCCCCCGAAGCGCTCCTCCAGCCAGGGGGCCGTCACTTGGGCCAGGCCATCCACTTCGCGGAATAATTCCGCGCGGCCGGCCGTGAGGCTGCGCCAGATCGGCTGGCGACGGTCCTGCAGGTGGGCTTCCGCCGTGGCCAGGTTCCACCAGCTCTCCGCCCAGCCCAGGGTGAACCCGCCGCAGTTGAGCCACACCTGGCGGCGTAGCAGCGGCGGATCCAGTTCCGCCACCTCAGGGGGCGCGTCCCCTGCCTGGCTGGGATCCTCCGGAGCCATGGCGATCAGCTCCACCTCCACCGGCGCCCCGAGCAGCAATTGGAGATGGCGCGTTGGACTGCCATCCCCCAGGAGCAGCAGCTTCCAGGGCCCCCTCAGGTTGCGTCCTGCGCTCGCGGCCAACACCTCAGGCAAGGGGGCCTGCCAGACGGCCCGAGGCGACCTCAGTAGTGCCATCCCCTGCGGATCGGCGGCGGCCTGAGCCATGGGCCGGATGGCGGGCCATTCACCCTAGGGCAACCTCAACGACCGCTGGCAACGGTCAGTCGCTGTTGGCGCCCCCCCCGCTCAATCACGGCTGAGTCGGCGCCGATCGACCGCAGCCGCCAGCCGCTGGCACCGATCACGCCGCCCACTTCGACGCTGTAGGAGCTTTCTCCCAGTTGAAAGATGGCGGCGCCGGTGTTGTCCGGGGCCGCCATCACCCCCAGCAACTGGGGCGTTGGACCCGTCTCTAACGGGCTCGGTGCTTGGGCGGCGGCAAGGCGGGGACTCACGGGAACGCTCAGCAGGGGGGGCGTGGGCCGCTGATTGGGGGCCGGGGCAGGCAGTTGCTGGATCCAGGCTTGCTGGGGCGGCGGGGGCGGCAGGGGCGGCAGTTCAGTGGCCGCCGGCGCCATCCCAGCGGGGGGTGGCAGGGTCACGGCACCGGGAGGAGGGGCTTGGCTGGCTACGGACGGAGCACTGGCCGGACCGAGGCTGCGCAGGCGCTCGAGCAGCAACAGGTTGCGTTCCTGCTGGAGGTTTTGTTGCATCTGGGTCCAGTACTGCAGATACAGCAGCGTTCCCAGGGCACTGAACACCGCAACCCCGGCCAGGGCCAGCACCAGCATGGGGGTGCTGAGGCCACCACGGCGCACCGGAGCGACCGACTCCATGGTGCTGGAGCGGCGGACCAGCGGGGTGGCGCGGGGGGAGAATGGGGTGGGGATCCAGGTCTGGGGCTGGCTCGTGGGGCGGGCCGAAGGCCGGCCCGCGTCCTCGAGATCGATGGCCTGCGGCTGGTCGAACAGCCGATTCATCATCTGATCCGCCTTCAGCTCCCAGTAGGCCCGGGAACGGGGAATCCCGCGCGGTGGTCGTGGGGGATCGGAACGCAACGGCGGACCGTAACTCAGCGTGTCATTACTGTACCGGGGTTGCCGCACGTTGCCGCAGCTCTAGCCACAGCAGCAGCGCCGTGACGTCGGCCGGACTGACGCCCGGCACCCGCCCCGCCTGGCCGAGGGTGTGGGGCTGAACGGCGGCCAGCTTCTCCCGGGCCTCCTTGGAGAGGGTGCCGATGGCGCCGTAGTCGAGGTCGGGCGGGAGGGGGCGAGACTGTTGGCGACGCACCCGATCAATCTGTTGCTGCTGACGGCCCAGATAACCGCTGTATTTGATGTCGATCTCGGCGCCATCACGCACATCGGCCGGCAGCTCGGGATCGGCCAGCCCATGGCGGACCAGGTCGCTGGCATGGAAGCCAGGGCGGCGCAGGAGATCGGCCAGGGTGATCGAACCGCGGATCTCGGCGCCGGTCTGGGCCTGGACCGCCGCCGCCGCCCCATCACTTCCCTTGAGCCGCACGCGTTCTAGCCGGCCTTTCTCCGCTTCGATCGCCGCCTGCTTGCGTTCATAGAGCTCCCAGCGCCGCCGATCCACCAACCCCAGCTCCCAGGCCAGGGGGGTGAGCCGCCGGTCGGCGTTATCGCCTCGCAGCACCAGCCGGTATTCACTGCGGCTGGTGAGCACCCGATAGGGCTCGTGGAGGTCGCGGGTGATCAGATCGTCGATCAGGGTGCCGATATAGCTGCCTTCACGCGGAAAGTGCACCGGCTCCTGGCCCCCCAGCTGCCGGGCCGCATTCAGGCCGGCCACCAGTCCTTGGGCCGCGGCCTCCTCGTAGCCGGTGGTGCCATTCAGCTGACCCGCACAGAACAGCCCCCCCAGCCGCTTGGTTTCCAGGGAGGGCTTGAGTTGGGTGGCGGGCAGGTAGTCGTACTCCACCGCATAGGCAGGTCGCAGCATCACGCAGGCCTCCAGCCCCGGCAGGGTCCGCAGCAACTGCAGCTGCAGCGCTTCGGGCAGGCCGGTGGAGAACCCCTGGATGTAGAGCTCGGGGGTGTCACGCCCCTCGGGCTCCAGGAAGATCTGATGGCTTTCCTTATCGGCGAAGCGGACGATCTTGTCTTCGATTGAGGGGCAATAGCGGGGCCCTTTGCTGTCGATGAAGCCGCCGTAGATCGGCGTGAGATGGAGATTGTCGCGGATCAACTGGTGGGTGGCGGCCGTGGTGCGGGTGAGGTGGCACGCCATCTGCTCCCCGCTCTGCCAGGCGAGCGGATCGAAGGAAAAGAAGCGGTCCGCCGCATCGCTGGGCTGTTCCTCCAACCGATCCAGGGCGACACTGCGGCGATCCACCCGGGCTGGGGTGCCGGTTTTGAGGCGATCGGTGTGGAAGCCGAGGGCCCGCAGCGCCTCGGTGAGCCCCTCAGCGGCCTGTTCCCCGGCCCGGCCCGCCGCCATCGAGCGGTCCCCAACCCAGATCCGGCCCCCCAGGAAGGTGCCGGTGGTGAGGATCACCGCACCAGCGCCATAAACACTGCCGAAATAGGTGCGTACACCGTTGATCCGTCGCTGCGGGCCGTCCCCCTCCACCACCAGGTCCGTAACCATCGCCTCGCGCAGGTGAAGGTTGGGGGTGTGCTGGAGCAGCTGCAGCATCTGGCGGGCGTAGGCCCGTTTATCGGTCTGGGCGCGCAGGGCCCAGACCGCCGGGCCACGGCTGGCATTGAGGATGCGCTTCTGCAGGGCGGTGGCATCGGCGAGGCGGCCGATTACGCCGCCGAGGGCATCCACCTCATGCACCAGCTGGCTCTTGGCTGGCCCGCCCACGGCGGGGTTGCAGGGCTGCCAGGCAATCCGGTCGAGGTTGAGGCTGAACAGGGCGGTGCGCACCCCCAACCGGGCCGCCGTGAGCGCCGCCTCACAGCCGGCATGGCCACCGCCGACCACGATCAGATCGAAGCTCTCGGTGGGCGCAGGGCCGTCGGTGGAGGCGCAGGAGGGGGGCATCCCTTCAATGTATGGCCCGGCCCAGGAGGTGGGTGGGGACGAGAGCGTGCTGCACTGGGGGCCACCGCTGTGTTGCCATCAGCTTCTTCCCGTCCCCAGCTGCCGCTGCCGACCCCGCCGTGCCCAGCGTGGTCCAGGACCTGAAACCCCTGTTGCCGGCGGCGGCCTTCCGGGCCGCCCCGGACCGGCTTGCCCTGGTGCTGATCAACCTGGCGATCCTGGCCCTGGGCTTCACAATGGCCTGCCGACTGGACCACTGGCCCACGGCCTGGCTCCCTGCCTTCCTGCCCTTTGCCGTGGCGATGGGCAACAGCATCATCGTGTTGCTGTTTGCCACCCACGACCTGCTGCACGCCCATGGCCTGCGCGGACCGTTCCAGCGCCGGCTGGTGGGGATGTTGGGACTCAGCCTGCTGGGGATGCCCCCCAGCCTCTGGGTGGCGGTGCATAACCGGGAGCACCATGGCCACACCAATGGCCTGACGGATCCGGATCGCAGTTATCTCGAAGGGCAGCAGCGCACCTGGGGGAAATGGATTCAGCATCAGTTCGTGCCGTCCAACACCGTCACCCCGTTCGGGCTTCTGGTCGGGATGGGGGGAGCGTGGCCGGTGCACAACCTGCGCACCCTTGGGGCCGTGTTGCTTCCCCATCGCCGCACCTGTGCCCTCCCGCCGGCCAGCTTTGGCCTGAGCCGGCAGCAACGGTGGCGGGTGGCGTTGGAGCTGATTGCGATCGTGGCCGTGCACCTCAGCCTGATCGCCCTGCTCGCCCCCAGCCCGCTGAAGCTCGTCCTGGGCTACGGGCTGCCGCTATGGATCGGCTACGGCGGTGCCATAGCCTACATCTATACCAATCATCTTCTCTGTCCACTCACGGCCATCAACGACGATCCCCTCGTCAACACGATGTCGCTGTTGGTGCCCCCCTGGCTGGATCGGTTGCATCTCAACTTCTCCCATCACGTGGAACATCACCTGTTCCCAGGACTCAACAGCGACTACTACCCGCTGCTGCGTCAGCTGCTGATCGCCCGTCACGGAGAGCGCTACCAACTGCTGCCGGCTGGGAAGGCCTGGCGCCTGTTATTGAGCACCCCCCGTCACTATCGGGATTCCCACACCCTGGTGGGCTGGGACGGTGAGGACGGCACCACCATCTCCGCCAACCACCACTCTTAAGGTGAGGACCCCCTCGATTTGGGCCGATGGCCGCTCCCACCAGCACGGCCTGGATCACCGAACTGTTGAGCGACAGCACCGGTCTGCTGGTGCCGATCCCGGCGGGCGGCCGCAGCAACGACGCCACGCCGGTGCTGCAGGGAAGCCTGTCGGGATCGCTGCTGGCGGGCGAACGGGTGCAGGTGTTCAACGGCACGGCCCTGATCGGCACGGCCACGGTGGACCCTGTCACCAACACCTGGAGCCTCAGTCCCACCCTGCCGGCCACCGCGGGCAAGCTCTACAGCTTCACGGTGGTGGTGGTGAATGGGCTCGGCCAGCGGGGGGCGGTCAGTGCGGCCCGAAGCGTCACCCTCGACACCACGGCCCCCATCGCCCCGAAGCTGACCCTGTTCCAGGACACCGGCGTCAGCAGCACCGATCGGATCACCGCCAACGGCCGGGTGACCGTGACTGGTCTGGAGGCCGGAGCCCCTTGGCAGTATTCCAATGATGGCGGTCTGAGCTGGCTGAGCGGAACCGGTAACTACTTCATCGTCAGCGGCGACGGAGCCCGCAGCGTGATCGCCCGCCAGACCGATGGGGCCGGCAACAGCTCGGCGCTGGCCGCGCCCCTGGCCTTCAGCCTCGACACCCTGGCCCCCGCGGCTCTGGCCTCGATCAGCGGGATCGAGGCTGATCTCTCGGGCACGCCGATCCCCCTGGCGCCCGGTGCCCGCACCGCCGACACCACCCCGCTGCTGCGGGGCCGGGTGTCGCTGCCCTTGGCGCCGGGCGAGCAGGTGCAGGTGTTGAACGGCGCCACCGTGTTGGGCACGGCCAGCCTGGATCCGCTCACCAACCTCTGGAGCTTCCCTGCCACCCTGCCCGCCAGCCCCGGCACCACCTACGCCTTCAAGGCCCGGGTGATCGATGCCGCCGGCAATGGCTCCACCCCCAGCGCCGCTTACAACCTCACCGTCGACACGGTGGCCCCCACCACCGTGGCCACCATCGTCGATGTCACCGACAACCAGGGCTACGTCACCGGATCGGTGCCCCTGGGCGGCAGCACCGACGACGACACCCCCACCCTGACCGGCACCGTCTCCGCAGCCCCTGGGGCCAGTGAGGTGGTCCGCGTCTACAACGGCGCCACGTTGCTGGGATCGGCGGCGGTGAACCGCACCACCCTCGCCTGGAGCTACACACCCAGCCTGCCCGCCAGCGCCACCGGCACCCCTTACAGCCTCACGGCCCGGGTGGAGGACGGCGCCGGCCTGCAGGGCCCCAGCAGCGCGCCCCGCCCGTTCACCCTCAAGACCAGTGGGGACTGGAGTTACGACTGGAGCACGGCCACTCCCTTGGGGACCACCCCTGGCCTGCTGCGTACCCGGGTGACGCTCAACAGCCCCCGCCCCCTGTCCGTGAGTGCCCTGCGCGTTGACCTGAGCACCCCTGGCCTGCGGCTCACCGGCAGCGGCCCGATGAGCCCCTGGGTTGATGGTGTCCAGGAGACCCTTTCCTTAACCACCCGCCAGACGATCCAGGCCAGCCAGACCACCAGCACTCCCTGGCTCGGCGGCATCAATGGCGCGGTGTTCAGCCTGTTGCCTGGCAATGATTACCGCTCCGTCCCCACCAATCTGATGGGGTTGGTGGTGAGCGACAGCAAGCTGGTGAGTTCGCCGGTGGTGCCCGGCGGCCCCAACGGCGTGACCGCCTCCCCCACCTTCTGGCTGGATTCCATCACCGGCGCCCACTTCCAGACCGTCACCAGCCAGACCGTCCTCGATCCCTCCACCATCACCATGGCGGTGTCGGGCTTCGGGCTGGTGCTGCAGAACGGCCTGGTGCGCGGCGATCGGGTGATCCAGAACGCCCGCACCGGCCTGGGGATGAGCAGCGACGGCCGCTATGTGGTGCTGATGACCGTCGACCGGCAGATCGACCCCACCAAGCCCCTACTGCCCTCCCCCACCTACATCGGCGCCACAGACTGGGACGTGGGCCAACTGCTCCAGGGCTTCGGGGCCAGCCATGGCCTCAATCTCGATGGCGGCGGCTCCACCCAGATGGCTTGGTGGAATTCCGCCAGCCAGCAGACCGAACTGCTCAATTCCCCCCTGGCGGAACGCTCGGTGGGCCATTCCATCGGGGTGGTTTACCAGCCGCCGATTTGAGCGGCGGCACTGGCGTCCCCTGTCAGGGGGTGGCCAGGTTGCGGAAGCGGGTGTACTGGGGCTCGAACAGCAACTTGACCGTGCCCACCGGGCCATTGCGGTGCTTGGTCACGATCACCTCGGTGATGCCCCGGTCGGCGGTTTCGGGGTTGTAATACTCGTCGCGGTAGATCATTAACACCAGATCGGCGTCCTGCTCGATCGAGCCGGATTCGCGCAAATCACTGAGCATCGGCCGCTTATTGGTGCGGGCCTCCACGCCTCGGCTGAGCTGGGAGAGGGCCATCACC
>Ga0114981_10000538_pt1 | contig 24634 bp, 20 predicted proteins | sample S_140806_MF_Meta_FD_87028 | JGI IMG/M metagenome (GOLD analysis project Ga0114981, IMG submission 87028) | Freshwater microbial communities from Lake Simoncouche, Canada to study carbon cycling - S_140806_MF_MetaG | ecosystem: Environmental > Aquatic > Freshwater > Lake | place: Lake...
CCTCCACGCTCGTGGCGGCTTCCAAACCGAACGTGCTGCTCATCTGCGTGGATGATTTGAAGCCCGTGCTCGGCTGCTATGGCGATAAGATCGTGAAATCACCGAACATGGATCGGCTCGCGGCACGCGGGGTGGTGTTTGAGAAGGCGTTTTGCAATCAGGCAGTGTGCTCACCTTCGCGGAATACGCTGCTCACTGGCCTGCGGCCGCAGACGCTCGGCATTTACGAATTGAGCACGAACTTTCGCCAAGCCGTGCCAGATGCCGTCACGCTGCCGCAGCATTTCATGGCGCAGGGTTATCGTGTGGAGGGCCTGGGGAAGATCTTCCACGTGGGCCACGGCAATGTGAATGACGAGGCCTCGTGGAGCGTGCCGCACTTCAGCCCGAAGACGATCAGCTATGCGCTGCCAGAGAACAATCCGCCGGGGGCTACCCGCGAGGAGGCGCTGTTTGAAAACAAGCTCAAGGAACCGTGGAAGCTGCCTCGCGGCGCTCCCACCGAATCCGCCGATGTGCCGGACAACCGCTACGGCGATGGCATCATCGCTGAGGAAGCCATCAATCGTCTCGCGGCGGCCAAAGCGAAGCCGGAGGAGCCTTTTTTCCTCGCTATCGGCTTTTTGAAGCCTCACCTGCCGTTTGTGGCTCCGAAGAAGTACTGGGATCTCTACGATCCTGCGGTCTTCAAGCTCCCGGAACTTCAAAAAGCGCCCGAAGGTGCTCCAGACTTCGCGCCGACCTCGTGGGGCGAATTACGACAATACAAAGACATGCCTGAAAAAGGCCCGGTGATGCCCGAGCAGGCCCGTCACCTCATCCACGGCTACTATGCCGCCACGAGCTACATGGATGCGCAGCTCGGCAAGGTGCTCGATGCGCTCGACGCGAATGGCTTGGCCGAAAACACGATCATCGTGCTGTGGGGGGATCACGGCTGGCACCTGGGTGATCACGGCATGTGGTGCAAACACTCGAATTATGAACAGGCGGCGCGAATTCCCGTCATCGTCGCTGCGCCCGGCATTGCGGGTGGAAAGCGCACCGAAGCGCTCATCGAGACCTGTGACATCTATCCGACGCTTGCCGAGTTGGCGAAACTTCCCGCGCCCAAGCTGGTCGATGGCAGCAGCTTTGCCCAAGTGCTCGCCGATCCGTCTGCGAGCACGCGTGACCATGTTCTTCATGTGTATCCGCGGCCACAGGGACTCATCGGCCGTGCGATTCGCACGGCGCGGCATCGCCTCGTGGAATGGAAAAAGCCCGGTGCAGCACCCGAGACCGCCGTTTTCGAACTCTACGATTACCAGAACGATCCCGCCGAAACCAAGAACCTCGCCGCCGAGCAGCCCGAAGTGCTTGCGGAGCTTCGCAAGCTTCTGGCCAAGCATCCCGAAGCGAAGCCGCAGATCCCAAACAAAGCGAAGAAGTAGGCCAGAGAGGTTCACCTTCCTTTTGCCAAAAGCGGCGTGAGCGGCATCATGGGCGGCACTTGACCGCATGTGGAACTTTTTGACAACGCACTGGCGCGACGGCGTGGAGATCCTCATCCTCGCCGCGCTGGCGTATCATGGGTATCTCTTCTTCCGTGCCACGCGTGGTGCCCGCATCCTGACGGGACTGCTCATTCTGCTTTTGAGCTTGGCGCTGATCTCGCTGCTGTTGGAGTTGGAGGTCATTACCTGGCTGTTGCAGCGGGTGTCCGTCTTCCTTGCCATCGCGCTGGTGGTGCTCTTTCAGCCGGAGCTGCGCCGTGTGCTGGCGGAGCTGGGTAGCAGCCGGATGTTTTCCTTTAACCGACCTGATCCCGAGGCGCTCGATCTGCTGATGGAGGCCATGCAGCAGCTTTCTTCACGGCGGTGTGGAGCGTTGTTTGCTCTGAAGCGTGGCATTGATCTCAAACTCTATGCCGAATCCGGTGTGGAGATCGACGCGGCGATCTCCACCGAGCTCATCGCGACGATTTTCCACCCGAAGACCGTGCTGCATGATGGGGGGCTGATCATTGATCAGGGCCGCCTCGCCAGTGCGGGCTGCGTTTTTCCGGTGAGCCAGCGAGACATCCAGGATCGCGCCATCGGCCTGCGTCATCGCGCTGGCATGGGCATCACGGAGGAGACGGATGCCATCGCCCTCGTGGTGAGTGAGGAGACGGGGGCTTTGTCACTCTGCTATCAGGGCAAGCTGGAGCACGATCTCGAACCGGACGAGCTGCGGCAGCGCATCAATGAAATCCTTTCCGGTGACAGCAATCGCGATGGAACGCTGGTGAAAAAAGACAAGGAGGAGGGCCATGAACTGGGGTACACGATTTAGCAACATGCTCGTCTGCAACTGGCGTGAGAAGCTGGTGGCCTTGGTGCTGGCCTTTCTCTTCTGGCTGCTGATCAAAGCGCAGACGGAACGCCCGCCGATGCCTTACTGGCAACAGATGCCGCCGCCAGCGGTGCAACTCACGCCCGCTCCTGCTCCCATTGTGATTCAAGCACCGATTGCTCCTGCCGTGCCGAAGGCTGCAGAAGCGCCTCAACAGTAGTTTTATCACTCTCACGGCTAATGAGCCGCGAAGAATGCCCGTTGAACGGATGCGGAAAGGCTCGAAAGTCGCCACCCGAACTCCGAATGAGCCGCCACGCCCGCCACGACATTGATTTGAGCGCCCTGCCTACCGTGGCAGACGTGGACGACGATGACCTCATCGATCGCGATGAAAAGTGGCATGAGTATCAAAGCACGCGAAAGGTGGCGGCTTCGCCCGCTGAACCGGAGCCGGTGCATATGCCCGAGCCTGAGATGAAGGCCGTGGAGCCTGAGCCGGAGTTCTTTCCCAAGCCGGAAGTATTCGTGGAAGCGCCAAAACCTTTGGAAGAGGCACCTGTCATCTTCATTCAGCCGCCACGGGTGGAACATGTCGAGACGCTAGCCTTGAAGGCTGAAGAAGAAGCAGATGAACCGCCACCGGTCCTGGCTCCGAAGTCTGAGGTGCAGCCTGTGAGCAAGGATGAGAAGGTGGAAACGAAGACTGCCGCCGTCCCACAGCCTCCAAAGCCCGAAGTCGTGCCCGAGGAGCCTCTCACCGTGGAAGAAAAGCGCCGCCGCTGGTGGCAGGACTGGAAAGCGAAAATCGGTGCCAGCTCGCTCGGGGTGAGTGTGGGCATTCATGCGCTCATTTTGCTCCTCGGAGCGGCGATCACCGTGCGCCATGTGATGGACAAGCAGGTGGACTTTTTGCCCGGCGGTAGCCCACAGTCCGCGGCAGCCTCCGAGGCGCTGGAGCATAAGGTAAGGCAGAAGAAGAACACTTGGCTCAAGAACAAGCCGATGTCGCGAGTGACGGTGCAGTCCATCACGGCCGACGTTCAACTCCCGGAGATGGAAATGGACTCTCTGAACCTTTCCGGCATGACGGAGCGCATGGAACTGGGAAAGCTCTCCGGCGGCCTCGGGCTGAATGCAGGCATGGGCGCAGGAGGAAGTGGTGGTGGCTTCGGCGCGGGCATTGGCAAGGGCGGCATGTTCAGCTTCCTCGGCCAGACGGCTTTTGGCCGGCGGGTGGTCTTCGTGGTGGATGTCTCCGCCTCGATGTCTCAGGTCGGTGAGGGTGGTACGAGTCGCTTTGATGTGCTAAAAAAGGAGCTCGTCAAAAGTCTGGGCCGGGTACCCTCCGGTACGCAGTATCAGATCCTGTTTTTCTCCGACTTTGCCTGGCCGCATAACACGATCGATCCGAAGAAGTCCACCGCGTTTGAGAAGTTCCGTTGGAGTATTTCCTCGGACGAATGGAAGAAGGCAAAGATACCCAATTTTGCTTATCTTTTGGCCTCGCCCTTCAATCTGGCGGATAGCCGGAAGATCGTTCAGGAGGCAGATAATCCCGGCGGAACGAACTGGGGCAGCGGCCTACTGATGGCGCTGAACGCGAACCCGAAGCCGGACATCATTTTCTTCATGACCGATGGCCAGAAGAGTGACGAACAAGGCTGGGTGGACATCATCACTAGCGAAAACAACCGCTCCATGACCCGCACCGTGATTCACACCAGCGTTATGATGGAGACCGATGCCGCAGCGGATATGGATCGGCTAGCTAAGGCGAATGGTGGCACCTTCTCTGTGGTGCTGCGTGACGGTACGGTGGTGAAGGGCGAGCAGTTCTTCGGGAACTGATCGGCCTCGGCGGTCATCACATCAGCCCGGCACGCACGAGAAGCGCCTTCGCATCAGGATCGCGGCCCATGAAATCATGGAAGAGCTTGGCGGGATCTTCGCTGTTGCCTTTGCTGAGGATCTTATCGCGGAAGTCGCGGCCGACGGCGGGATTGAGGACGCCTTCTTTTTGGAAGCGGGTGAAGGCATCGGCATCGAGCACCTCAGCCCATTTGTAGCTGTAGTAACCTGCCGCATACCCAGTGGGGCTGCTGAAGAGATGGCCAAAGCGGCGGGCCATGCTGGGGGACTCCGTTTTTAAGGCCATGAGGTAGCCGTCGAGGATCTGGCGGGAGAGGACATCGAGATCGGTGCCCTCCGAAGTGGCGTGCTTCATGTGCAGTTCGAGGTCGAGCTTGCCAAAGCTGAGCTGGCGCATGATGTCGCTGGCGCTGCGGTAGTTTTTCGCGGCGAGCATCTTCTTGTAGAGTCTGGCGGGAATGGCCTCACCGGTCTCGTGATGGCGTGCGAAGAGATCGAGGCTCTCGCGTTCCCAGCAGAAGTTTTCGAGAAGCTGGGAGGGCAGCTCGACGAAGTCCCAATAGACGCTGGTGCCATTGAGCGAGGGCACCTCGACGCTGCCGCAGAGCAGATGCAGGAGGTGGCCGAACTCATGGAACACGGTGCAGACTTCGTCGTGGGTGAGCAGCGCGGCCTTATCGCCGACGGGCGGGGACATATTCCCGCAAATGAGGCCGAGGTGAAGGCGGCGATCGTGGTCGCCATTCGGCGGGATGCCCATTTTGAGGTAGTTCATCCAGGCACCGCCGCGTTTGGAATCGCGTGGATGCCAGTCGGCATAGAAGGAGCCGATATGGGCGCCTTTCTCGTTGCGCACCTCGTAGAATTTCACCTGCGGATGCCACACCTCGACCGGGCCGGGCTTTCCAGGCTGCGTACTGGTGGCGGGGCCTTCAGCGGTTTTGCCGGGCTCGATGTAAACGACGTCGCGGGCAGTGATGCGCAGATCGAAAACGATCTCAGCGAGGCGAAACATGCCGCTGAGCACCTTATCGAGCGGGAAGTAAGGACGGAGTTCTTCCTCGTCGAAGTCGTACTTCGCCTTTCGCTGCTTTTCGGACCAGAAAGCGAGTTCCCAGGGCTCAAAGAGGTCGGCGGCCTTGTGCAGGGCATCGGCGCGGAACTCCTGAAGTTCGATGGTTTCACGCTGAAAGGCATCACTCACGCGGCGGTGAAGGTCTTCGATGAAATTCAAAGCACTGCGGCCGTTCTTCGCCATGCGGTGGGCCAGGATGTGATCGGCGAAATTCGCCTTTTCCATGATCTGCGCCTTCTCATGGCGGAGGCGGAGGATTTTCCAGACGAGGGGCGTATTATCGTGCTCTGTCGTGCGGCCAATGGAGGTTGTCCCCTCCCACACCTGGCGGCGAATGGCAGCGTCTTCGAGATACTCGAGCACCGGGATCATCGAGGGAGCCTTGAGCGTGAAGCGCCACACGGGCTTCTCCTCAGTGCCGAGGCCTTTTGCCGCCGCATCGGCTAGGGCGGCGTCGATGGCGGACTGTGGTAGGCCTTTGAGCTTAGCGGGATCTTCGATGAGCAGTTGCCATTGGTTGGTGGAGTCGAGAACGTTCTCCGAGTACTTCTGCGTGGCCTGGGAAAGCTCGGACTCGATCTCCTCCATGCGCTTCTTTTTATCCGCCGGAAGGTCGGCGCCAGCTTCGATGAAGCCTTCCATGCATTCGTCGAGAGCGCGTCGGCGAACAGGTGAGAGTTTTCGGGCCTCTTCAGTCTTGCTGTAGGTGACCAGCAGGTCCCAGAGGTGTTCGTTGAGAGGGATTTTGGCAAAGAAAGAGCTCACCTCGGGGAGCATGGCGTTATGTGCCTCCCGCAGGGCAGGTGAATTGCAGAGGGAATCGAGATGCTGCACGAGGCCCCAGGTTTCGTTGAGTTCACGGGTGGCCTCATCAAGGTCAAGAATGACGCTTTTGAAGCTCATTTTGCCCCGGTCTTGTTCAATGACGGCATCCAGCTTCATCTGTGCTCGGCTCAGCGCCTCGCGGATGTCGTTTTGGATAAGGGGTGGGGTGAGGGTGGACCACCGGAGGTGGAAGTCCTGCGTAATAAAGAGATGGGACATCAGTTTTTTTGACTAACGTTGGGGAGAAAGAGTATGGCAGGCCGGGGAGGAGCGTGCAAATGCGGAGTCGATTTGATCTGTCCCCCAGAAACAAGCCGGGAATCTAACGGAAAGAGCTTTGGTAAAAGCGTAAAAAGACTTTGACAGATGGGGCGAGCCTCCTACTCTCCGGCCACTTTTTCAATTCGCAGGCCGGGGTGTACTGTCCCTTGACGCCAAGTCAAGGTTCAACATGCCCCGGTTTTCTTATCGAAAGAGGAGGAGGCCTCCTTCCACAGGGCCGCCGCAGGTTATGCTGTTATAGCTCAGTGGTAGAGCACGTCCTTGGTAAGGACGAGGTCGAGGGTTCAAGTCCCTCTAACAGCTCCAGCGGCTGCTTTTTTTGCGACGGGGTCCTTCGACAAACAACAAACGAACACAAGCGCACCCCATCACCCACCCACATGGCCAAAGAAGCATTCCAACGTAACAAGCCGCACGTCAACATCGGCACCATCGGCCACGTTGACCACGGCAAGACCACCCTCACCGCTGCCATCACGACCGTCCTTTCCAAGAAGGGCTTCGCTCAGGCTCGCGCCTACGACCAGATCGACGCGGCCCCCGAAGAAAAAGAACGCGGCATCACCATCAACACCGCCCACGTCGAGTACGAAACCGACAAGCGCCACTACGCGCACGTCGATTGCCCCGGCCATGCTGACTATGTGAAGAACATGATTACCGGTGCCGCCCAGATGGACGGAGCCATTCTCGTGGTTTCCGCTGCTGACGGCCCTATGCCCCAGACCCGCGAACACATCCTGCTTGCTCGTCAGGTCGGCGTGCCTGCCCTCTGCGTTTTCATGAACAAGGTTGACATGGTGGACGACGCCGAACTTCTCGACCTCGTTGAGATGGAAGTGCGCGACCTCCTTTCCAAATACGACTTCCCAGGCGATGACATCCCGATCGTGAAGGGTTCTGCCCTCAAGGCTCTCGAAGGTGACGCTACCCACGAAGCCAACATCCACAAGCTCATGGACGCCGTGGACAGCTACATCCCGCTGCCAGAGCGCCCCATCGATAAGGACTTCCTCATGCCTGTCGAAGACGTGTTCGCCATCGAAGGTCGCGGAACCGTCTGCACCGGCCGTGTCGAACGTGGCATCGTCAAGAAGATGTCCGAAGTCGAAATCATCGGCATCCGCCCGACCGCCAAGACCACCGTCACGGACATCGAAATGTTCCGCAAGCTGCTCGACGAAGGTCGTGCTGGTGACAACGTGGGTCTCCTGCTTCGTGGCACCAAGAAGACCGACATTGAGCGCGGTCAGGTGATCGCCAAGCCTGGTTCCGTCACTCCTCACAAGAAGTTCAAGGCTGAGGTTTATGTCCTCTCCAAGGACGAGGGTGGCCGTCACACGCCGTTCTTCAACAACTACCGCCCCCAGTTCTACTTCCGCACGACGGACGTGACTGGCTCTGTGACCCTTCCAGAAGGTGTCGAAATGGTGATGCCTGGTGACAACGTTTCCATCACTGTGGAACTCATCACTCCCATCGCTATGGAGAAGACCATTCGCTTCGCCATCCGTGAGGGCGGCAAGACCGTGGGTGCCGGCCGCGTGGCTGAAATCCTCGACTAAGCCTCCGCGCAAGTTCGTTTGTTTGAGTCCCGCCGGGTCTGGCATCAGGCCCGGCGGTGATCTCATCTCCCGGCGAAAGCTGGGACGATCTTGCTAGAGACGATATTCTTCGCTATCCTCTTTTGGAAGCGTCTTCGCTTAAAAAGGTCAGTAGCTCAATTGGTAGAGTAGCGGTCTCCAAAACCGTCGGTTGGGGGTTCGAGTCCCTCCTGGCCTGCCAGCGAAGAAACCCCGAATCATCAGTAAATCCGCCCCACACGTCACGCTTCATGAGCAAAATCCGCAAATATCTCAGTGAGGTCTTCCTCGAATTGAGAAAAGCCACCTGGCCTTGGGACCCGAAAGAAAAGGGTTTCGCCAAATATCGTGAACTGAATGAATCCACTGTGGTGGTCTTCATCGCGATGATTCTGCTCGGAGCATTTGTCGCAGTTTTTGACGTGTCATTCCGCGAAGCTTTCCAAGCTGCCCAGTCTTGGTTTGGTAAATAGTATGCCTGCCGGGGCCATCCGGCATTATTTCGTCCCCCTAACCCGCCTCCGACCCTTTAACCATGGCAGCCATCCCCGCCGCAAAAGATCAGTGGTATGCGATTCATGTTCGCTCCGGCCTTGAAAACAAGGTCCGTGAAAACATGCTGCGCCGCATCCAGACCGAGGAGATGGGCGACCATGTTTTTCACGTCCTCGTACCCATGGAGAGAGTCTCCGAAGTCAAGAAAGGCAAGCGTAGCGAGCACAATCGTAAGTACTACCCAGGTTACGTCTTTGTGAACTGCCACCTGCTGGATGAACACAACAGGATCATTGATCGCTCCTGGTACTTCATCAAGGAAACGGACGGCGTGCTGAATTTCGCTAGCGGTAAAGACAACCCAATGCCCATGCGTGAACGTGACGTGGATGCCATGTTAGCTCAGGCGCGAGAGAAAGAAGAGGGCGCTGTTCCGAAAATCGCATTTAGCCCAGGTGATAGCGTCCGCGTGGCTGACGGTCCGTTCGAAAGCCAAATTGGAACGGTCGAGGAGATTGATCCCGAGCGCGGCGTGCTGCGTGTCTCAGTGAATATCTTCGGACGTTCTACCCCTGTCGATCTCGAGTATTGGCAGGTTGAGAAGGCTGATGCCGCCTAACATCTTCCCCCGCATTGCTTCGCCGAAACCATTCCCAGAACACACAAAACCTAAGGACCCCCAGACATGGCCAAAGAAATCGTCAAACAAATCAAATTGCAGATCAAAGCCGGCGCGGCAAATCCCGCCCCGCCCATCGGTCCCGCCCTCGGCCAGGCCGGCGTGAACATCATGGCCTTCTGCAAAGAGTTCAATGCGGCTACTCAGAAGGCTGGCGGTGATGTGCTCCCCACGATCATCACCGTTTACAAAGATAAATCCTTCACCTTCATCACCAAGCAGCCTCCCGCATCGAACCTGCTTAAGAAGGTGGCGAACATCGCTTCTGGCTCCGGTGAGGCGAACAAGAAGAAAGTCGCCAAGATCAGTAAGGCCCAGCTCCTTGAGGCTACCAAGCTGAAGCTCGCTGACCTCAATACGCAGGATCTTGAGCGTGCCTCCCGCATCATGGCGGGCACCGCCCGCCAGATGGGCATTGAAATCGCTGACTAATCCCATATCACCCCAAAACCCAACGCAGGAGAACTTCACCGTTCGTCAACACTGCCCCCCACCATGCAAACCAGAAGCAAACGCTACAAAAAAGCCGCCGAGATGATCCCGGCAGGAAAGCTTTTCTCGCTCGAGGAAGCCGCTGACCTGCTCCGCAAACTCCCAGGCACCAAGTTCAACCAGACGGTCACCCTTTCTTTCCGCATGGGTGTCGATCCGAAGAAGTCAGACCAGATGGTCCGCGGCACGTGCCCGCTCCCTCATGGCTCTGGTAAGTCGGTTCGTGTCGCCGTATTCGCCGTTGGTAATGCTGCTGAGGCTGCCAAAGCCGCTGGTGCTGAAATCGTCGGTTACGAAGATTTGATCGCTAAGGTCAAAGAAGGTTTTACTGATTTTGACGTCGCCATCGCCACCCCTGCTGCGATGAATGAAGTTCGCAAGCTTGGTAAACAGCTCGGTCCTCGTGGTTTGATGCCAAATCCGCGTACGGGCACCGTCACTGACGACACGGCTGGTGCGGTGAAAGCCGTCAAGGCAGGTCGTGCTGACTTCAAGCTCGACAAAAATGGCAACATTGCTTCCGGCATTGGCAAAGTGAATTTCGATGTCACGCAGCTCGCCGACAACGCCCGCAGCCTTATTGAGGCCGTCTCACGTGCAAAGCCCGCCTCCGCTCGCGGTCGCTACGTCGAGACCATCACACTGGCTTCCACGATGAGCCCCGCTGTGCGCATCGACGTCTCTAAGTATATCAAACTCTAAACTCCGCGCAGACCTGACCCATGAATGCTGAAAAAACACTGCTCATCGAAGATGTCCTGCGCCGCGTGAACGCCTCGCCGTTCTTGCTCGTCGTCGATTACACTGGCCTCAAAGTTGATAAGTTTGCCGAACTTCGTAAGCGCCTTGGCGCAGTCGGAGCCGAAATTCACGTCTTCAAAAACAACCTCGTTCGCAAAGCTGCTGAAAAAGCCGGTTACCCGGATGACCTTAGCACTCACTTGACCGGCCAGAGTGCGTTCGTCACTGGCGTCAAAGAAATCTTCGCGACCGCGAAGATCATGAAGAACTTTGCTGCCGAGTTCGAGAAACCGGTGATGAAGGCTGGCGTGCTTGATGGCAAGCTTCTCGATGTCGCCACCATCAAGGCTCTTGCTGATCTGCCCTCCCGCGAAGTCCTCTACTCGATGCTTCTCGGTGTCTTGCAGGCTCCCGGCTCCGCTCTTGCCCGTGCCCTCAAGGCCAAAGCAGAGAAAGACGGTGGTCCAGCAGATTCTTCCTCTCCTGCTGAGGCTCCAGCGGATGCTCCTGCACCCGTTGAAGCAGCCCCTGCTGAAGCCGTTGCTGCTTAACTGACTAAAACACATCCAATTTGACCTGATAGCCCGTCACACGGCTTGAACACATAAACACCTAATGGTTCCTTGCCGGGGCAAAAGCTTTTGCTCTTAAATCATCCGATGCTTCGGAAAGCGGCGATACCGACACACTAATATGGCTGACCTGAACAAAATCGTTGAAGAACTGAGTGGCTTGACCGTCCTCGAAGTTTCCACCCTCGTCAAAACCCTCGAAGAGAAGTGGGGCGTGAGCGCCGCTGCTCCTGTCGCTGCCGCTGGAGCCGGTGGTGGTGGTGCCGCTGTTGCGGCCGTTGAGGAGAAGACCGAGTTTGATGTCATTCTCACCGATGCTGGCGCAAACAAGATTGGCGTCATCAAAGAAGTCCGCGGCGTCGTCCCGGGCCTTGGCCTTGCTGAAGCGAAGAAGCTCGTTGAGAGCGCTCCGCAGAAGCTCAAAGAAGGCGTTAAGAAGGAAGAAGCGGAAGAGATCAAGAAGAAGATGGAAGCCGCTGGTGCCAAGGTCGAGATCAAGTAATCCCGATCTGGTTCTTCAACCGACATACGCTCTTTGGCCGCGTGGCGGCAGTTTAATAATTCCCCACGCGGCCCTGATCGGCCCGAAAACTCAAAAAGCCTCTTTCGATTCTTTTAAACTTCGTAATGAGCTTTTTCCCCGAAAAATTTTCATCCATAGCATGACAGGCTCTTTCTCCGAAAATCTCTCCCAGCGCGGTTCCGACCGTGTGGAAGGGGTTTCGTGCGATTCGAGCCGTTTTGCGCCCTATATCGCCTTCACCGGCATCACGGTTTCGGCCGTGCTTATTGGTGAAAGTGCGAGCTTCCCGCCGTGTGCGGCCGAGTTCAGTCTCGTCGTCTGAATTCCGCCGCGCACAGCGCATTTTGCCACCCCAAATCGTCCCAAAACCCGTCCTCTCGTCCCATGTCCCAGCGCACTAACTTTGGCAAGATCCACGAAGTCGCCGAGCCGCCGAATCTCATCGAGATCCAGCTCCGTTCGTATGAGGAGTTCCTCCAGCAGAACATCTCTCCCTCCAAGCGCAAAAACGTTGGCCTGCAGGCGGTCTTCAAAGAAGTCTTCCCCATCACTAGCTACGACGAGAAGATGACGCTCGACTTCGTTCTTTACGAGATCGGCGAGCCTAAGCTCAATTCGCTGGAGGCCATTCGAGAGGCTGAGACCTATTCCGCCCCGCTTTACGTTACTTACGAGCTCAAAGACGAGGCCGGAGCCAAGCAGGAACGCGTGTACATGGGCGAAATCCCGCTTATGACTGTTCGCGGCACCTTCGTCATCAATGGTGCCGAGCGTGTCGTCGTTTCCCAGCTTCACCGTTCCCCTGGCATCTGCTTCGAGCAGACCCAGCACCTCAACGGCCGCTGGCTGCACGGCTTCCGTATCATCCCTGACCGCGGCACCTGGCTCGAAGTGCAGTTCGACACGAACGATCTCCTCTACGTCTACCTCGACCGCCGCCGCCGCCGTCGCAAATTCCTCGCCACCACGCTCCTGCGTGTCATCGGCTTCCCGAACGACGAAGACATCCTCAAGCTCTTCTACGACATCCAGGAACTCAAGATCAAGGAATCCCTCTCTGAGGAAGACCTCGCGAACAAAATCCTCTTCAAAGACATCCTTGATGGCGAACTCATCGTGGCCCGTGCCTATGAGCCGCTCACACAAGGCGTGGTCCGCCAGCTTCAGCAGCTCGGTCACAAAGCGGTGAAGATCGTTAACGCCTCCCCGGAAGACCTTCTCATCACCTCCCTTCGCAAAGACACGGCGCATGATGAAGACGAGGCCCTCAAAGAAATCTACCGCCGCCTCCGCCCGGGTGATCCGCCCACCACGCCGAACGCCCGTGCCCTGGTGAAGCGCCTCTTCTTCGATCCGAAGCGCTATGACCTCACCCGCGTCGGTCGTTACAAGATCAACCAGAAGCTCACCCTCAAGGTGGACAGCGACATGCGCATCCTCGGTGCCGAAGACGTCGTCTCCGCCATGCGCTACCTCTTCAAGCTGCGCGGTGGCGAAGGCCTCCTTGATGATATTGACCATCTTGGTTCCCGTCGCGTCCGCGCCGTTGGCGAACTTCTCGCCAACCAGTGCCGCGTGGGTCTCTCCCGCACGGAGCGCCTCGTCAAAGAGCGTATGACCCTCTTTGATGTGCAGATGGATACCATGACGCCCTCGAAACTCGTCAATCCGAAGGCTCTTGCTGCCGTCGTGCGTGACTTCTTCGGTCGCAGTCAGCTTTCCCAGTTCATGGATCAGATCAATCCGCTCGCGGAGCTGACCCACAAGCGTCGTCTGTCCGCCCTCGGGCCTGGTGGTCTCAATCGTGACCGTGCTGGCTTCGAAGTTCGTGACGTTCACCCTTCCCATTACGGCCGTATCTGCCCCATTGAGACGCCGGAAGGTCCGAACATTGGTCTGATCAACTCTCTCGGTGCCTACGCCCGCATCAACGAATTCGGCTTCATCGAGACGCCGTATCGCCCCTGCAAAGACGGCAACGTGGCCGAGAAGATCGACTACCTCACAGCCGATCAGGAAGAGAATCATTACATCGCGCAGGCCAACAACCCGATCGACGAAAAAGGCCACTTCAAAGGCCCGAAGATCACCGTGCGCTACCGCGGAGAGTTCATCGAAGTGGAGCCTGAAAAGGCCACCCTCATGGACGTGTCGCCGAAGCAACTCGTGTCCGTCGCTGCCGCGCTCATTCCGTTCCTCGAGCACGATGACGCCAACCGCGCCCTCATGGGTTCGAACATGCAACGCCAAGGCGTGCCACTCCTCGAAGCGGAAGCTCCGTTCGTCGGCACCGGCATGGAAGCCAAGGCTGCCCGTGACTCTCGCGCCGTGATCGTCGCGGACGGAAACGGCACCGTGGCCGCCTCTACCGCCGATGTCATCATCGTCACCAAGGACGGCGAATTGCCCTGCAAAGAGGACAAATTCCTCGCTGATCCTCTTAAGTCCGTCCAGACCGATGAGGAGAAAGGCACCTTCGTCTATCCGTTGCGCAAATTTGGCCGCAGCAATGCCGGCACCTGCATCAATCAGCGCCCGCTCGTCAAAAACGGTCAGAAGATCAAGAAGGGCGATGTCATCGCCGATGGTCCCTGCACCGACAACGGCGAGCTCGCGCTCGGCAAGAACATGCTCGTCGCGTTCATGCCTTGGAATGGCTACAACTTCGAAGACGCTATCGTCATCAGTCGTCGCATCGTGAAGGAGGACATCTATACCTCCATCCATATCGAAGACTTCGAAGTCATCGCTCGTGACACGAAGCTCGGGCCTGAAGAAATCACTCGCGACATTCCGAACGTCGGTGATGAGGCGCTGAAGAACCTCGATGCCCAGGGGGTCGTGCGCATTGGTGCCGAAGTGAAGCCTGGCGATATTCTGGTCGGCAAGATCACTCCGAAGTCTGAAACGGAACTCGCTCCAGAAGAGCGCCTGCTTCGTGCGATCTTCGGTGAAAAAGCCGCTGACGTGAAGGATACCTCCCTCCGTGTGCCCTCCGGCTGCGCTGGCATCGTCATGGATGTCCGTGTCGCCAACCGCACCAGCGGCGCTGAGAGCGACAAGGAAAAACTCTCCCCTTCCGAGTACAAGAAGCACATCAAGCAGATCGAAGAAGACTACCGCCAGAAGAAGGAGGAGCTTTCCGATCAGCTCACGGATCGCCTTGAGGAAATCATTGGCGAAGACAAGCTGGACAACGACATCGTGAACGGCCAGACCGGTGAAATCATCGTAGCCGCAGGCAAGAAGGTGTCCAAAGCGATGCTCCGTCGCGTCGCCGAAAACTACGACAGCATCGAAATGGATGCCTCGCCGATGCGGAACAAACTCTTCGATGCTATCCAGACCTTCGAGCAGAAGTTCAGCGATGCGGACACTGAGCGTGAGCGCAACCTCGACAAGATCGAAAGCTCTGAATCCGCCGCCGAATCCAATGTGGTGAAGCAGGTTCGTGTGTTCGTGGCAGCCAAACGTAAACTCTCCGTCGGTGACAAGATGGCCGGACGTCACGGTAACAAGGGCGTCGTCGCCACCATCGTGCCGGAAGAAGATATGCCGTTCCTCGAAAACGGTGTGCCGGTGGACATCTGCCTCAACCCACTCGGCGTGCCATCACGCATGAACGTGGGACAGGTGCTCGAAACTCATCTTGGTATCGCTGCTAAGGCCCTCGGTCTCAAAATTGCCACACCAGTATTCGATGGTATCCACGAGTCCAAGATCATGGACTTCATCAAGGATGCCAAGAAGCAGCCTGGCTATGAATGGATGGGCCTTACCGGCAAATCCCGCCTCTATGATGGACGCACCGGAGATCCCTATACTCAGGATACCGTCGTCGGTTACATTTACATGCTGAAGCTCGGACACCTTGTCGCCGACAAGATCCATGCCCGTGCTGTCGGTCCTTACTCGCTCGTCACGCAGCAGCCGCTGGGTGGTAAAGCCCAGTATGGCGGCCAGCGCTTCGGGGAAATGGAGGTTTGGGCGCTTGAGGCCTACGGCGCCGCCTATACGCTTCAGGAACTCCTCACCGTCAAATCTGACGACGTGCAGGGCCGCACACGCATTTACGAGCAGATCGTCAAAGGTGACCACGCCCTCCAAGCTGGCACGCCAGAGTCGTTCAACGTGCTCATCAAGGAAATGCAGTCCCTGGGACTCGATGTGAAGGTGCATAAACGTGCCGGAGCCGAAGAACAGCAAGCTGAGCTCGAAGGTCTTGAGCGTTTCGCCACGGCGGCGGGGTTTTAATCCGCCGCATTCCCAAAGAACAGAAGAACAAGCAGCAACCTCCTAACTCATCACCATCATGTCTGAACCCAGCTTGAAAGAAATCTTCGGGGAAACCAAACCGGCCAGCGAATTCGACTACGTGTCGATCTGCATCGCCTCGCCAGACCGCATCCGCGGCTGGTCTTCCGGCGAAGTCAAAAATCCGGAAACCATCAACTACCGCACCTTCAAGCCCGAAAAAGGCGGCTTGTTCTGCGAGCGCATCTTTGGACCCACCCGCGATTGGGAATGTGCCTGCGGTAAGTACAAGCGAATCAAGCACAAGGGCGTCATCTGCGACCGCTGCGGCGTCGAAGTGACTCTCTCCCGCGTGCGTCGTGAGCGTATGGGCCACATCGAGCTCGCTGTGCCGGTCACTCACATCTGGTTCTACAAGTGCATGCCTTCCCGCATCGGCCTCATGCTCGACATGACCGCCCGTTCTCTGGAACGCGTCATCTACTACGAAGACTACATGGTCGTCGATACCGGCTCCACGCCTCTCCAGCGCGGTCAGCTCCTCGGCGAAGTGGAACTTCGTGAGGCTGAAGAACAGTATGGTGCTGATGCCTTCAAGGTCGGCATGGGGGCCCAGGCCATCCGCGACATCTTCTCCCAGATCAATCTGACGGATGCCATCAAGGATCTCCAGGAAGCGATGACCAAAACCCGCTCCAAGCAGACCCGGAAGAAACTCGCCAAGCGCCTCAAGCTCTGCCAGGGCTTCGCTGAGAGCCACAGCCGCCCTGAGGCGATGATCATGGAAGTCCTCCCGGTCATCCCGCCGGACCTTCGTCCTCTCGTTCCTCTCGAAGGTGGCCGCTTTGCCACCTCCGATCTCAACGACCTTTATCGTCGCGTCATCAACCGCAACAACCGTCTCAAGAACCTGCTCCAGCTCCGCACACCGGATGTCATCATCCGCAACGAGAAGCGTATGCTCCAGGAGGCCGTCGATGCCCTCTTCGACAACGGCCGTCATGGCCGCCCTGTCACTGGCGCTGGCAACCGTCCGCTCAAATCCCTCTCCGACATGCTCAAGGGCAAGTCCGGCCGCTTCCGTCAGAACCTTCTCGGTAAGCGAGTGGACTACTCTGGCCGTTCCGTCATCGTGATCGGCCCTGAGCTCGGCCTGCACCAATGCGGTCTGCCGAAGAAGATGGCGCTCGTGCTGTTTGAGCCCTTCATCATTCGCCGTTTGAAGGAAATGGGCTTGGTTCATACCGTCCGTTCGGCCAAGAAGATGATTGAACGCCGCACACCTGAGGTTTGGGACATCCTTGACGAAGTAACTCGTGGTCACCCTGTCTTCCTCAACCGTGCGCCCACCCTCCATCGTCTCTCGATCCAAGCTTTCGAGCCGAAATTGATCGAAGGTGAAGCTATCCGCGTCCATCCCCTCGTTTGCACGGCTTACAATGCCGACTTCGACGGTGACCAGATGGCCGTTCACGTTCCACTTTCCGTGGAAGCCCAGATGGAGGCTCGCCTCCTCATGCTCGCGCCGAACAATCTGTTCTCGCCTGCTTCCGGCAAGCCCATCATGAACCCCAGCCAGGACATTCCCCTCGGCTGCTACTTCCTCACCTACCTCCGTGAGCTGCCGAACCACGACAAGAAAAAGAGCGATCACCCAGATCGTCTCCCCATCTTCAATGATCCGGCCGAAGTCGAGTTCGCCATCACCGAAGGCGGTCTTTCGGTGAACGACAAGATCCTTTATCGCAACCCGGACTATAACAAGCCGAAGCGTGCCTATGGTGATCCTTCCAAGGTCGTCATCGAAACCACCGCCGGCCGCGTCCGCTTCAATGAAATCTGGCCTGAAGGTGTCGGCTTCATCAACACCAACGTCGGCAAGAAACAGATCTCCGACATCATCTGGCGCTGCTTCCAGAGCGTCGGCCAGCACGAGACCGTGCTAGCCCTCGACCGCCTGAAGACCCTTGGCTTCAGCGAAGCCTCCAAATCCGGCTGCTCCATCGGTATCACGGACATGGTCATTCCCGAAGCCAAGAAAGTCGGCGTCGAGAAGGCCTACAAAGAGATCGAGGAAGTCGATAAGCAGCATCGCCGCGGTATCATCACCCAGGGTGAGCGTTATCAGAAGATCATCGACATCTGGACCCAGGTCGGTGAGCAGGTCACGAACGAGCTCTTCCGCACGTTGGAGCACAACGACGGCAAGAAGCATCACAGCCCGCTCTACGTCATGGTCACCTCCGGTGCCCGTGGTAACCGCACGCAGATCAAACAGCTCGCCGGTATGCGCGGCCTCATGGCCAAACCCTCCGGTGAGATCATCGAGCGTCCGATTATCTCGAACTTCCGTGAAGGTCTCAGCGTGCTTGAGTACTTCATCTCCACGCACGGTGCTCGTAAAGGCTTGGCCGATACAGCGCTCAAGACGGCTGACTCCGGTTACATGACCCGTAAGCTCGTCGATGTGTCCCAGGACGTCATCATCACTGAGCAGGATTGTGGCACCGCAAATGGCATCACGCTTGCCTCTATCTACCAGGGCGACGAAGAAATCGTGGACCTTAAGACCCGCATCTACGGCCGCACGAGCTGCGAAACCATCCACGATCCCGTGGACAAGAGCGTCGTCATCAAGGCAAACCAACTCGTCACCGAAAAAGAGGCTAATCACCTCATGAAGATTGGCGTCGAGAAGCTCAAGATCCGCTCCGTGCTCTCCTGCGAAAGCAAACGCGGCTGCTGCGCCAAGTGCTATGGCCTTCACCTCGGCACCCAGAAGGTCGCTCGCATCGGTGAAGCGGTCGGCATCGTCGCCGCTCAGTCCATCGGCGAGCCCGGAACGCAGCTCACCATGCGTACCTTCCACACCGGTGGTGCTGCCATGAGTGCCTTCAAGCAGCCCTTCATCCTCACCAAGAACGCCGGAACGCTCCGCCTCACCGACATCCGCACCGTGCAGACCGTCGAAGGCAACTGGATCGCCCTCACCAAGAACGGAGCCCTCTCCATTCACGATGAAGACGGCCGCGAACTGGAGAGCCACAAGCTCGTCATCGGTGCCGTTATCGCGAAACCCGATGGCGCCCACGTCAAAAAAGGTGAGCAGATCGTCATCTGGGATCCTTACAGCATTCCGATCATCACCGATAAAGCCGGTAAAGTGGAATTCCGCGACCTCATCAGCGGCATCACCTTCACGAAGGAGAAAAACGAATCCACCGGCAACGAAGAAATGGTCGTCATCGAGCATAAGGAAGACCTGCACCCGCAGATCGTCATCACCGATCCGAAGACGCACGAAATCCTCGCCAGCTACACCATTCCGGCCGGCGCCCACGTTAACGTCAAAAACAACGAGAAGGTCGAAGGTGGCACCACTGTCGCCAAGACGCCTCGTAAGGCTGCGAAGACCAAGGACATCACCGGCGGTCTGCCGCGTGTGGCCGAGCTCTTCGAAGCCCGCAAGCCCAAGGACGCCTGCGAAATCGCCCGTATCGATGGCATCATCGAAATCGGCGGCCTCGTTCGCGGCAAGCGTCGCGTCATCATCACCGATCCGACCACCGGCCAGCAGGAAGAGCATCTCATCCCCCGCTCCAAGCACATCCTCGTCTCCAATGGCGACCATGTCAGCAAGGCGGACCAGCTCACCGACGGTCCCGTCGTTCCGCATGACCTCCTTGAGATCCTTGGCCCGCAGGCCCTTCGTGAGCATCTCGTGAATGAAGTGCAGGAAGTGTACCGTGCCCAGGGCGTGGAAATCAACGACAAGCACGTCGAGATCATCATCCGCCAGATGCTCCGCAAGGTGAAGATCTCCGATCCGGGCGATACCAGCTTCCTCTGGGGAGATCAGATCGACCGCACCGAGTTTGAGAAGGAAAACGCCCGCGTCTCCGACGAAGGTGGCAAGCCCGCCGAGGCTGAGCCGGTCCTTCTCGGTATCACCAAGGCTTCCATCGAGACTGAATCCTTCATCTCCGCTGCCTCCTTCCAGGACACCACCCGTGTGCTCACCGAGGCAGCTACGCTCGCGAAGAACGACCTTCTCCGCGGCTTCAAGGAAAACGTCATCATGGGTCACCTCATCCCCGCCGGCACCGGCTTCCTCAAGAACCGCAGCTTCGACGTCCATGAGACCGAAAGCCCCATGGTTCCCGCCGAAGAAGAGGCCGCCTGATCAGCCTGATAACCATCCCACACCGCCTCCGAGCCTCAAAAGCCGGAGGCGGTTTTGTTTTGGGGGAGATCGGTCCGATCAGACGGATCAGTCCGAGTTCCCAGGCCTTGGACTCAGAACTTCAATTCTTCCCCAAAGATCATCCGAGCCGCCTGGGCGACGTCTTTATCTCCACGGCCGCTGAGGTTCACGAGGATGATTTGGTCTTTGCGCATCGTGGGGGCCACTTTTTTGACTTCGGCGATGGCGTGGGAGCTTTCGAGGGCTGGGATGATGCCTTCGATCTGGCTGAGTTCCTGGAAACCGGCGAGCGCTTCGGAGTCGGTGGCGTAATTGTAGGTCACGCGGCCTTCATCGTGCAGCCAGGCGTGTTCGGGGCCGATGGCGGCGTAGTCGAGACCGGCGCTGACGCTGTGGGTGAGTTCGATTTGACCATCAGGATTGGCGAGGAGCCAAGTTTTGGTGCCTTGGAGCACGCCAAGGCGTCCGCCTTGGAAGCGGGCGGCATGGCGTTCGGGGATGATGCCATCGCCACCGGCTTCGACACCGGTCATGCGCACGTCTTTGTCGTTCAGGAAAGGATGGAAGAGGCCGATCGAATTGCTACCGCCGCCGACGCAGGCGACGAGGAGATCGGGCAGGCGTTCTTCACGCTCCAAAATCTGCCGACGAGCCTCCACGCCGATGACGCGGTGGAAATCACGCACCATCATCGGGAAGGGATGGGAGCCGAGAGCGGAGCCGAGGATGTAGTGCGTGTTGCGCACGTTCGTCACCCAATCACGCATGGCTTCATTCACGGCTTCTTTGAGCGTGGCCTGGCCAGCGGTCACGGCCACGACCTTCGCGCCGAGGAAACGCATGCGGGCCACATTGAGGGCCTGACGTTCCATATCGACCTTCCCCATGTAAATCGTGCAATCGTAGCCAAAGCGGGCGCACACGGTGGCCGTGGCCACGCCGTGCTGACCAGCTCCGGTCTCGGCGATAATGCGGTTTTTGCCGAGACGGCGTGCCAGCAGGATCTGGCCGAGGGCATTATTGATCTTGTGCGCTCCGGTGTGGAGCAGATCCTCGCGCTTGAGGTAAATCTTGGCTCCACCGAGCTTTTCGGTCCAGCGTTCGGCAAAGTAGAGCGGCGTGGGGCGGCCCACATACTCGTGAAGGAGGCCGTCGAGCTCTTTGTGGAAGGCGGGATCGGCTTTTGCCTTCTCATAATGATCGGCTAGCTCGGTGAGGGCTGCCATGAGCGTTTCGGGCACGAACATGCCACCGTATTTGCCGAAATGGCCGTGGGCGTCGGGCAGAACTGGAAGGGTGCGTGAGGACATAGGGAAAAGGAAAAAGATAAAAACTAAAAGATAAAAGACTGAGATGCAGCGAGGCGGGGAAGTGAACAAGGGAGATTTCAGCTTTTAGCTTTGATCTTTTATCTATTATCTTTCGCTCATGCCCAGCCGCCAGTTTGCCTTTTTTGACCTCGATCACACCTTGTTGCCCTTCGATACGCAGGCGCTGTTCTGTAATTTCGTGCTGCGTCGGCATCCGTGGCGGGTGTTTTTGCATATCGTCTTTCTTCCTTTCGCCCTCGCGAGGGCCTGCAGGCTCGCCAGCACGGACACGGCGAAGCGGGCCTTCAATGCCTACCTCTGGGGCATGCCTGCGGAGGAACTCCGAAAGCTGGCCCGCGAATTCGCCGCGACGAGTCTGGAGCGCTGGATTTACCCTGATCTGCGCGCGGAAATGCTACGCCACCGGCATCAGGGCCGTGTTTTGGTGCTGAATACCGCCAGCCCAGATTTTTACGCCCACGAAATCGGCCGCGAGCTGGAGTTTGATCACTGCATCGCCACGAAAATGATGATCGGCGGGAAGGTGCCGTTGCTGCCGAAGCTGCCGCGTGGCAATAACAAGCGCGATGCGAAGATCACCGCCATGTGCGCCGATGTGCCCGGTGTGCTCGAACTCACCGATGAAGAGCGGGCGAAGTGCTGGAGCTACTCCGACAGCCATGCCGATCTCCCTTTGCTCGAATTCACCGGCAATCCCGTGTGCGTGCATCCCACGCTCAAACTGGAGCCGGTAGCGAAACAACGTGGCTGGCCCATTTTGCGGCCTGCACGGCCCTACGGCTCACGATTCGGCAATATCTTCCGAATGGTGCTGCAGATCTGCGGCATCCACTCGGAGTGAACCCGTGGATCAATCGTCCCCGTCGCCTTGGGAGATGTTGCCGTAGAGTTCCGGGAAGCGGCGTTCGAGGGACTTGGGCGTGATGTAGCCGATGAGCTGCGCTTCCTGCCAGTCCGCCAAGCCCCAAAACTCATGAGGCAGGGCCATCAGCACGGCGGTGCAAGTGGGCATCTTCGGCACGCTGGCGCGGGCGAGGATTTTATCCGCAAACTCATGCAGTCCGGGATTGTGGCCGAAGATGCAGACGTGATTCCACTTTTCATCAAAGTTGCGGACGCAATCCAGGATCGTCGTCGGTGGGGCCAGGTAGAGCTTGGAATCGAGCAGCATGCCCTCGGCCGGCATCGCAAAGGTCTCACGCATGATTTGAGCGGTGTTCAGAGCACGCTGAGCCGTGCTGCTGACGAGCCGATCGGGTGATGGCAGGAGCTTTTCCCCGCCTCCGCCGCCGAAATAGGTGCGGTGGAGAAAGGCTGCCACGGCGGGTGCGGCCCGGCGTCCACGGTCATTCAGCGTCCGGTCATGATCTGGCACACCTGGCTGATCCCAGCTGGATTTGGCGTGGCGGATAATCGTGAGATACTTCATGCGGCGCGGTGGAGCGCCGTGTTTGGCATGCGTGCCGCCCTGTGTCAATGCCTGCGCTTCAACGGGAGGCTGACTCAAAGGGGCTTTCGTCCTTCACCGCCGCCCCTTCCGGCTTGGGATTGAGGGAGACGATGTAGGCCACGATGTCTCGCAGCATCTGCTGATCTTCGATGAAGTTCGACGAGAGCACCATCTTCGCGCCGTTCACATCGCCCTTCACCGTGCCGCGTCGCCCGTCTTTGAACTTGTGGATCTGCTCCGTCAGATACCACGCCTGCTGGCCGATCAAAGGCGGGCTGGCAAAGGCGATCTCGCCGCTTGCATTGTAGCGATGGCACTCCATGCACCGCTCCTGGAAGAGCAACATGCCGTTGGCGAGGTCCGCATCCTTTGAGTCTTTTTCGATCTCTGCTGGGATGGTGCGCGGCATTTTCGTGAGGTGCGTGATCACCGCCTCCGTCTGCGCTGCGGTGAGCTGCTTGGCGATGGTGCCCATCAGAAATGACTGCGTGTCTTCTGGGTGATGGCCCCGGCGGCCTTCACGAAAGCTGGCGATCTGATTCTTCGCGTAGTACTCCGGCAGCGAGGCAATGGCGGGCGATTTCAACTCCGCTTTCCCGCCGCCGTCCATGCCGTGGCAGGCCGAACACACTTTTTCAAAGAGGACCTTTCCGTCCTTCATCTCCGCCGTGACCATGGGAATGACGGGCGAAACCCCGGGCGCCGTGGGATTTTCAGTCATTTTGGCCGCTGGCTTACGCGTAGCAGGTTCCGGCTGTTGGATGAAAAACGATATCGCCGTGATCACTGCCACTGCGGTGAGCAAAAAGAGGAAGCAACGTGCCTGTGACATGCCGCATCAAACGAATCGTCCCACCGCCCCTTGGCGTCCACCGCCCGCTTTGCCTCTTTTGGCACAGTGAACGCCAAAACATGCACGACGGGTGCATCTTTGGGGCTTACGCGGCAGCCAGCTCGCGCATGGGCCGCACGGAGACGGGGGGCAGGGCCTTCCCCTCTTCTTTCAAATCGTCCATCTCCTCCTGGATGATGGCCACCAGCCGAGGGTACAGTTTCGCTGCATCTTTCCCATGGCAGACGCCGCCAAAGAACAAATCGGGGCAGTAGCCGATGAAGATCGAATCTTCATCGCTCCACTCGATCCAGTGATGGTAGGGGATGGGTTTTGATTTCATGATTGAATCTTACGAATGGCTTCGCGGACCTGCTTCTCCTGATAATGTTGCGCATCTCCGCCAGTTTTTCCATCCAAAGTCAAGCTGCCCGGCAGACGGAGATGCCGAAACTTGCGGTGATCACCCTTGCCCTGGCCTTTGACGAGGTAAAAACCGGCCTGTTCCAGGTCGCGAATGAGTTCTCGGATTTTGCGGGGCATGGCGAGGGCAAACTCGAATGACAAAAAGCGTTCTAGAGGCTCACAGCCAACCCGTCTGATTCAGCCTGCCGGTGAGCTCCATCTGCTTTTCGAGCTGGGCGGCATACTTCGCGGCGTTTTCAGCGTTGGGCTTGCAGCGGGTGCTTTCGTCGAGGGTGACGAGTTTGGCGCAAAGCTGCTCGTAGCTCACCTTTTCAGTGCCGCCTTGGTTGGCGTGGGCGTAGGCGGCCTGGATGGCTCCGCCGAGGGCAGCACCTTCGCTGGTGTTCAGCGTGACGACTTCCGCGTTGAAGCAATCGGCGGCGATTTGACGCCAGGTGGCGCTCTTGCTGCCGCCGCCGGTGAGGCGGATCTCCGTGGGGTTCATGCCGAGGTCACGGAAGCGCTTCAAACCATACGCGAGGCCCAGCGTGGCACCTTCGACGGCGCCGCGGGCCATGTTGGCAGGTGTCATGTTCGTGGGGCGTAGGCCGTGGATCACGCCGGTGCCGTTCGGGAGGTTCGGCGTGCGTTCGCCATTCAGATATGGCAGGAACATGAGGCCGTCCGCGCCGACCGGAGCGGA
>Ga0114981_10000545_pt1 | contig 24385 bp, 22 predicted proteins | sample S_140806_MF_Meta_FD_87028 | JGI IMG/M metagenome (GOLD analysis project Ga0114981, IMG submission 87028) | Freshwater microbial communities from Lake Simoncouche, Canada to study carbon cycling - S_140806_MF_MetaG | ecosystem: Environmental > Aquatic > Freshwater > Lake | place: Lake...
CCCGCCGCTGCAGCCGGCAAAGGTGTTGGTGCTTTCTCAGTGACAATGGGCGGAGTCACCCTCAAGCTCGGTGAGGTCTTGGTTGCATTCGTCAACCTCGTGGTGTCATTCGTATTGGTCATCTTCACAATTGGACTCCTTAGAACTTACGTTTTGTCACGTATCGGCGCAAAGCGCGTCGAGTAAATTTGCGGCGCCTTCTTCTTCCTCCACTTTCATTAATACGTATTGCATCTTCCAAGGGTGGTGTTTCCTCCTTTCCATCTGAGCATACGTTTTTATCATTTTCTATTTTCTTCAACTCTTCCAAAACTTTCAAGAGTGTGTCGTCTCCCGACAGGTCTTGATAGGGTCCATAAGGTTGATTCTTCTTAACACGCCCCCACAATGCAAAAGGTTTTACCAAAATTCCATTCTGATAGTTAGATGAATTTACAGAATTAGATGGTAGATCATCAACGATGATTGTATCACAAGGTTGAAAGATATTTTTAGTATACCACAGATAGTACAAATCTTTACCGTTACCTATTTTTTCACCAGAAGCTTCTGCATCAACATCACCCCAAACATTTTGAATAGGGCAACCTGTTTCAGCAGTAATCATTTTTGCAACAGTGTTTCCGTATTCAACATCAGACCAAGTCCATAAATTAACGGATTTCACGAGACCCCTGAGAGTTTTGAAAAATGTATGAAAGTGAGGACGAAGAACAAATCCATCCTTAAACTTATATTTGCTACGTTCAGTCTCAGGAAGTTCATCCCATTTTCCATCGTTCTTTAGTATGAATTCTACAAGTGTATTGTCAATGTCTAAGACCACATTCAGCTTACGATCACCCACGATTACCTTATTCTCGTAAAGAAACTTAAATGGAATATTAATTCTGTCTACATAAGGTTCGATTACTGAAAAAGGCTTCTCAACTAAGAGAATATTTGAATAATCTGAATAATTATTCGGAGCTTCTTTATATCCTAGTTTTTCAAGTTTGGTTTTTGTTAGTTTATCAATAAGGAATGTTGCTTTTAATTTATAGATAGTATGTGGTTTAGCATTGATTCTAGTTTCAACACCGGGTTTATCATTAAGTTTTAAAACTACATTTTTGCCTTTGTTTGAAACCATCCATTCTTCCCATACAATTGAATCATCTTTAGATGGAGATTGATCTACATACCAAGTTTCAAAATGTCCACTTTTAGTTTGTAAAAAGCCTGGATTTGTAGCTTTTTCATCTTTATAGAAAGTTCCACCTCCAAGTACAATCACCTCCTCTTCGTTAGAAATATATTCGTTAAAAAGATCGTTGCGGTTTGAGCTCTGTGGATTTTGTGTAAGTAATAGAAGATGATTTAGTTCACCTGATTTAGCACGTTTAAAAGATACATCTAGAAGTCTAATTGCAAGTACTCTCTTCAAATGAATTGTGAACAAACAACACTTAGCCTGTTTAAGTCTACTAAATTTTGATTCTTCAGTAGTATCTGTAAAATTAACTGCTCCTCTACTGTCAAGTGATGTAGAGATAAAGTTCTTTCTTCCTTCATTGAAATCAATTGTAGTCTGCATGTTTTTTTGTCCACGATAGACTGTAATTGAAAGTCTTTGATTTGCTCGTCGTATAATATCAGGTATACGATTTAAACATTCAATAGGACATCGTGTGTCAGATTTTTCTGCTAAAACATATGAGAATAAATCTGCTTCATCTTGAGGAGGTAGCTCCATTTAAAAAATTGGTAAGATTATAATAAATGGCTTGGTATAATCCGTTCTCATGGGGAAAAACTGAACCTGAAACTCAATCTGTCTCAACTCTTCCTCCAGCAACAGCGGATCCGTATACAACCGGAGCTAAACGTCGCAGAACACGGTCCGGTCGCAAGGGTTCTAAGCGTTACCAATCTAAGCGGGCCCGAACCGGAAGGAAGTCCATCCGGTAGGCGGATGCTTTCCATACACAGTCTCCATTCGCTTCTTTAGTTCTGCAGGAGAACCCTTAAAGATTTCATTATTCTGTTTCCATTCCTTCAATTGTCGGTTCATTGTTCCTGTTGTAACGGGCTCTACTTCAGCACCAGGTTCAAGAGGATGTACAAACTCACGGATGAAACGGGCGATAACGTCCGACTCCTCCTGATACTCATTCGTATACTCCATCACTTTTGCAGGAGGTACAATCTTGCGCCATCCATTACCCTCTTTGTAGACAGCAATTAGATACGAGATAAAGCACGTAGCCCATTCAGTACTCACCATCTTTGCGACAAGTGATTCATCGATTGGCTTTTCATTTGGTAGTTTTGGATCCGCAACAAACTTGCTAGTGAACCCTACAACGCAGAGACGGCGCCAAGTACCTCCATCCGTTGCATTGATCTTTGGTTTCTCATTGCACGCCAAATGGAAACGTGCCTGAATGTCAAAGTCAATCATCTGCTTAGATCCTTGATACAAATCTCGACATGTGATCTTCTCACATGAAGCCAATTCCTTCATCAAACCTGTATTCAAAGGAACTTCCTCATCAGGTTCTTGCATTGTCACAAATCGACGTCCCTTCATACGTACAAGCTCAGGAGCAGCAGCAGCCGATTTATTACGACCTTGTGTTAAAAGTGAGATCGGAGCTTTGCAAGTGTAGTCTCCCATTGCAGTCGACATCAAGTTCATCAACATAGATTTACCATTTGAACCAGATCCAGTCAGAATGTGAAACTTTTGAGCTTCATTTCCACCTGATAGGCATGTACTCAAGTGATGAACAAAGTAGTTGCGAACCGTTTGATCTGGTAGAACCTCTCGCATAAACTTATCAATTTCAGCCCAACATTCAAACGCTGTATAAGGTTTGTTATCATCGTAATCAAGCTTTGTAGAGAAACTAACGTAATCCTCAGGTTGACCTTGACGAAACTCCATTGTCATCGTATCGAATACACCGTTATTGAATCCAATTAGATTCTTGTTCTCATCTAGCTTACCTGCAAATGATTCGTCTAAGAAGAGCTCACGACACTCTTTCATCACATCTGATTTGAAACTTGTCTTCTTCAACTTAAGCCTCATGCTAGAGAATGCCTTCTTTCTAGACTCTGCAGTACAGACTGGGCACTCTGGGTCAGGTTGCTTGTGATCGCAACTTCCTAAATTTCGGATTGTCACAAACTCAGACTGCTCCTTATCCAGATAGTTTTTTGATATTTCTTGGGACAATCTACATCGAAGAGCAATTCCTCCATCTGTTTCACGCCATCCATTACCAACAAATTGATACCAAGAGTTTGTTCCATATCGAGCACACTTGAATTCATCTCCGAATCTTGCAAAGACAACTCGTGCTACATCATTTTCGGTAGCAGTCATTGCAGACTCCTCAATAAGACGATCAATATTAGCGTCCTCTGCTCTTTGATATCCCTCCTGATTGTCTGTACGTGACCAGTTTCGAAGAGAATTCTCACTCAGTTTTGGACCATCTGTTCTAAACCCAAATGAGTTCCACTTAGTTAGAGCTTCTCGTTGATTATAAGTGTCTCCGATCTTTGAACTAAAATCAAACCAAAGATCCACTAGGTCTGGATGAATGTTCTTTAGACATTGACCTACATTAATCCAATCGGCATAGCTTGTATAACGAAACTCTGCAAGATTATTAATATGACTCTCGTAGTAGTTTAGTTTTGCCTCAGTTAGAGGTGCCATATAGTTGCGACCAGGAGAGCTTCCTCGTGAAGGAGCATCTTCAACGCGCGTTGCCTGACGTCCACGACCTGCTGCGGTAGCACGTCCTCCTGAAATTTGAACAACTTCACGTTCAGGTTGAACATGAATATTTTGCTTTCCAAATTCAGTCATTGGAGATTCCTCAGTTGAAGCAGATCTGACCGATAAAAGCTTCATCAATTCAGGTGTGATTGGAACAGATGTATATTCTTCTGTACTAACATCTCCCGTTTCATAATTCCAATCTACGACATAACGAATTTGATAAGGCATACCATCCTTTTTCTTAGATCCAAGAAGTGTCCAATTATTTGTATGTGTTAGAGGCTGTTTATCATATACATCTTCCCACTTTCCACGAAACTCAAGACCATTAAAATATTCTTCCATCTTGCGTTGATGAAGAATAGATCTTCGAATAGCTTGTTCAACACCAGCATTAGTCTTTAGAGTAGGGACTTGAATATGAACACCAGAACTAGAGATCTTCTTTGCTGTATCAAATGTAGGACTATCTTTCTCTAGAACATAGATTTGAACATTCTCATTGATCTGAATATACTTCTTCACTTCTGCCATATAGCCCTGGATAAACTTCAGAACCTGTTCTTGATTATGACGGTGTTCATCAACACGTCCATCAAACTTGATATCAAGATCAATACGAAGTTGTCCAATTGTAGTATTCTTCTCGGTCAGATATCTTGGAACTGAGTTCTTCAAATCTGCACAATAAAGCTTCCGAAAATCATCCATAGAATCCTCGGGAACATTCCACTTTTCTCGATTATCAAACGACCATAAGTTAAATGGACTTTTATCTGTAACACGAAATCCCGCTCTTTTGGTCTCACTAGGAGAATCGGGATCGCCATTTAGGAAAAGGTCAAGCTTCGTAATAGGCATCCTGTAATACTAAGAGGGATTACATTGCAGCTAAACTTCCATTTTAAACGCGCATAGCCTTCCAAAAAAAATGGAAGCTCTTTAGTACAAGTAGACCTAGATACAGAATGAAGTTTTGTATGAAATGCGATAATATGATGTATAGCATTGAAGAGCGAGAAGGGTCAGCCTTTCTGAAGTGTAGACAGTGTGAATACGAGGAGCCTATTACCAAAGAGAATCCAGTGGTCTATGATCACGATTTAATGCAAGATACGTCGATTCAATACTCTATCAACCCGTATCTCAAGCATGATCCGACACTTCCTCGGTTTACAGTGATGAAATGTCCAAATCCAGTCTGTAGTACTAAAGGTAAGGAATCTAACATTGTTGGCATCAAGTTAGATGCTAAAAATGTAGTATGGATGTATCAGTGTGCTGTGTGTGATGCTACTTGGAAACAAGCGGCACGGGGCCCGTAGACCCCTTGTGGGACGTGGCCCGTAGACCCCTTGTGGGACGTGGCCCGTAGACCCCTTAAACTGGTTGACGAACTGCTTTATATGCCCCAGTAGCCTTTGTATCCACACGAGCCAACTGTGGTGTTGGAGCATAAACACCAGACCATTTTGCAGCTGTAGTAGGAAGACCACCTACTTGTTGTGTCTTACCTGAACTCAATGTTCCTGACTGTGTTAATGTAACTAAACTTTTTGGATTATTTACGTATCCAACACCATTGTAAGGACGAACACGAGCATTTCTAACAATCGTACTATTTGGATTGGGATATCGTGTCACATTTATGACTCCAGATGCACCTGTTACAGCAGATCCTGTTGCTGAATTTGCAACTGCAAAGACAGTTGAACTTGGAACAAGAGCAACATTAGCTAAAGTTAAATTGAATGCAGATGTAGAGAGTCCAGTAATTGTTATATTCTGGATATTTGTTACAGTAAGAGCGTGAGCTGCAGCTGTAGTGTAGTATACATATCCGTTAATACGACCAGTTGTAGACGTTGTTTCTGCAGTTCCTGATGCAGTATTTTCAACCTTAAACTGGGTAGCAGTAAGTCCATTTACAATAACAGTTTGGTTAGAAAGATTAAAAGCAGTTGTAGTAGTAAATCCTGAAATTGTAACTACCATTCCAGCAGTTAAACCATGAGCTACAGATGAAGTATATGTAACTGTTGTACCGGAATCAGTTGATGCTGCACCCGTAAGTGTTGTGGCCGATGCGGCACTGATTGTAGTGGGTACTCTTTCTACAACTGTAGTAGAAGGTGTAACTGCATAGGCTGCTTGACTTGTAAGCAACTGAGCATTCAAGATAGATTGTGATAGAAAAGGTTGAGCACGGGTTTGAATTGGAATCGGCACAGTTCCATTACGATACGCCTGAGACGCTGCCTGTGCTTTAATGAATGTTGTATAATCCGAAGCAGACAAAGTCGGCATTTGTGATTAGAGACGGAAAATACGTCCGCCAACAAAGTTAGGTGATTTCCATTGAGGTGTTGCAAGAACACTTCCTTGTCCAGGAAACTCAGCCTTGGTAAGTGTTCCAATATCGTATTTCAGAGGAGCCACGAAGGTTCTGGACTGTTTCGTTGGATCCGGTGTAAAAGTTGCTGCAACTCTTGCAACTCTTGTAACATCAGAAGGTTGTGTTGGAAGAACTGGCATTTATGTATTCGTGAGAATAGAAGGAGCTGTGCGATGTATAAAAGGAGCTGTGCGACGTGTGCGACGTGTGCGACGTGTAAAACGGACAAAAGAAGTCCAACTCAAGAGTAAGGTATAAATGAGTGCAATTGATTTACATCCTGAAGTCAGACCTGTCTTTCGTGCCGAAGTGGCAGAAATGATCAAACAACCTCGTATTACACAGCCTTATTTCACAAAGTATGAATATACAGCTTTGATTGCAACTCGCGCACAACAACTAGCAGAAGGAGCTAAGCCTTTGATTGATTTGAAAGGACTCAAGACATCGGACCCTATGTTTGTATGGACCGTTGCGAAGAAGGAAATTGCAGAGAGAAAGCTACCTTACATTATTAGGCGACAGCTTCCAAACAATACATCAGAGTTTTGGAGTGTTCAAGAGATGGAAATCAATTGGTAGTCACTTCATAGCAATCGCAACTACAAGTGCTAAAAGCATATAAATAAGTCCTTCATTCCAACCGTGTTGAGCAGTAAAGAATCCTCCTCCAAACATATCAGCAAGTCCACCTCCGATAGTATGAAGTAACGCAATGACTATGATGATAATTAATAACCAGTTTTTGTACATTTATTATTTAAACCATCAACATAATAATTATGTATGAATCAGGAAGGTATATCTTTAGGATGGAATTGTGATAGTGCAAAGATAGGTGTAGAAATGGCTATACGAAATACAAGACTTAATGGATATAAAACTTGTCCGTTTGATGAAATGGTTACAAACTATAGGGGAATAATCGATTGTATAATGGATGACTTTCAATATTTATGTGATACAAGATACTTAGAATTACTAAAAATACCTAAAGAATCAAAATGGTTAAATACAAATGGCGATGGCGATACTGTCATCTATAACAATAAATATAAGTTCATATTCAATCATGAATCACCCGGTCATGAAAAGTTATTTTTTTATCAAAATTGGGAAAAGGGTATAAATCATTACATCGTAAATGACTATGAAGAATTCATAAAAAGATATGAAAGAAGAATACAAAATATAAAGGAATTACTGACTAGTGGTAAGAAAATCAAATTCATATTAACAAGACCAAAAACAGAACTATCTGATATATCCGATTTGAATGATGCTATAAAGACTAAATATCCTTCGCTTGATTTTGATTTTTTACTGTTAGATTTTGAAAAATCTATGTATTATGATCATTTACTCTTAATGAAAATTGATGAAGATGATGAAGAAATCAAAAGACTTTGTATGTAGTCATACAATTTGCTTATTCTCCTGAAAGCTTTGCAAGATCTTCAGCAGAAGGGGGAAACAATAATAGAGGAGGAACTTCTTCGGGAGGATTGAGCATGAATGGAGGATCGTGAGAAACCATCTTCATTGCCATAGAAAGATCAATCGATTCAGATGGGGTAAATCGAGCATTCACCTTTGCAATGTCAGAGTTGATCTTTTGACGCAAAGGGTTTTGAGGTGTCATCAAATATGCAAATGCTGCAATAATGGCGATGACTAATGCCAATAGGATATATTGTTTGGACTTCTTCATTGTTCTTCGGGTAGACAAGAAAAACGGAACTCCTTGGCTGAAGATAAGAGAAGGTACAATGGATTTTCCTATACCAATAAGGTGCTACACGTGTAATCTTCCCCTTGCAGGTAAATGGCTTACCTTCTTAGACTTAGTAGCAAAATATCGCAAACAAGATGGTCGACCTGAAAAAGATGAATTAGTATATCTTACCAAGACTACTACCGTTACCGCTGAGGGAAGGGCAATGAATACGCTTAACCTTACCAGGGAATGTTGTAGACGGCACTTCTTTACCCATCCGGGCGTATAGACATTTATCGCAAAAGTATTCATTCTTAGAAAATTCAGAACAGGTATCTTCCGGGCATAACCAAATCTTAGGAATTCGAATCCTAAGTTTGACCCTCTCCATTCTTTTTTACCTACTAAATAAGAGTAAATGTCGTCTTATAGTGAATACCTTGGACGCATGAAACAACGAATGGTGACAATTACCGATACACGTCCTCATCGTGATGCAGGTCATCAGACTGAGATCGTTAAGCGAATGGCGGCATCAGGTAATTTAGAAACTCGTGTGGCTTCAACTGCATGTGCAATTGTATTGAATGCTCCATCTACTCGCAGCTCAGCAGGATACCTTCATGGAGGTGGACACACAGTTCAAGATACAGGTGTATATTCTGAATATGTTGCGGGTCAATCTGTAGCCCAAGGAGAACGTGCAAATACAAAGAATCCACAAATTACGAATACAATGCCATGCTTGTCTTCCTCTCAACTTCCAGAAATCAATGACAAACTTGCAGCCGACGTACAACTTTCACTCATCCAAGCAGCTAGACAGAACTATGGACTTGGTTATGCATCGAACTGCTGCCCCAACTGCAAGAAGGTATTATCTGCAGATTCATGTAACTGTCGTCTTACTGCTGTTCAATCATCCGATCTTAAGAGTAATATTCAATGGCCTCATACGGCAGATCGTAACGCTTAAACAACTACTTAAGAAAGTAAGTATGTTGACCGTTTATACTTATCCAATCCCTAAACCTGCAGATTGCTACGATGTCTCTAAACTTTCATTAGAAGATGGATTTTTAGAAACAGTCCGTTCTATCATTGAACATCAAAAAGAAGGAACCATTTGGTTTGGATACCTTGAAGGTTGGATGTTGACTCCTCATGAAGAAGTCATCTTACGAAAAGCAATTCGCAATTTTCACTGTATTGTAGTTTCACATTTTCCATTATCGTTCTCTCAGGCGTGGAAAAACGAAATCGATTGGGTCTACACAGACAGGAGGCACAATGGATCCACCAACACTCACAACAATGGTCGTACTATACACGATGGGAGTAAAACTTAATACTGATACTCTCGCTCACACACTTCCACTCACAGACTCTATCATCAAGATTGAAAAGCAAGGTATCATCAAACGAGGATCTTCAAAGCGCGATCTTATTAAACGCAGAGCCAAGGCTACACCACCCAAACGAACGACTGGATTTGGTCATAACTCAATTACATTAGTAGTTATGTCAGATGGAGATGGAACTCTTCTTCGCAAAGAGATTACGGTCAAAATCTTTCAGAATGGTGTATTTCATATCACAGGAGTTCTAGATGAACGATATGATCGTCATGTAACCACAATGCTTAAAAACCATATTGAAACTCAATGTCCTCAAGCTATTCTCTCAGGTGAATGGACTAATATTCGTCGTGTGGTTCTTATGAACTACAAGACCAAACTAGTTGGAACTTCAAATCTATCACGTGATACGCTCTATGCAAATCTTAGAGGCAAAGGTGTAACGACAATCTACGAACCTGCAGTCTATCCAGCAGTCAAGATCTACTTTCCTGAAACTAAATGGATCGCAAAGGTCTTTCGAACGGGTCAAATCATTCTAACTGGAATGACGACTCATGACGAGTGTGCGTCACTTGTGACTCAGTTAAAGCCATTGTTAGTAGTATAAATAAATGACAGCTCGCGAGTTAACTCCTGCAGAAGTAGAAGCTGGAAGACGAGGTATCAATGATCTAGATTTATCTGCAACTCAGATTCAAGCACTTGTTCGTAATATGGATGCTTCCAAACAAAAATGGGCTGGACTCAAGCACAATAAGCATGAATATGAAGAGCAAATTCAAAAAGAGAATGAAGCATTATATTTCAACTATCCCTCTCTTTTTCAAATGCATGTAGAAGATCGGTTAGATGGAACCTTTTTTGAAATGCTTGCTTTGAAACGTAAAATTGAAAAAGGTGAAATTACTCCTGAACAGGCGACTCAAGTGATAGGTCGCAAGCTACATCAACGGTACATTCCTGAACAGTCTCAGGCTCAAGCTCCTCAAGCTCCGACACTAACGTACGAGGAATACTATCGGCAGACTCACTAGAGTCAAAGATTTCGTAGTCTTCTGTGCTTTTACAGATCATAAAGAAGTAGTTTCGAAGTTCATTCCATGTACAGTCTTCTAAAGCATAACACTTCATTCGGGTTAATCCAAGTCCATCTAGCCGTCTACATAATTCCTCTTTTGACATAGTATTTTCCAATACGAAGAAGTCGTTTTTCGGGTTTGTATAGAGTTCTCTCAAGGACTCCATACGTTCAACGAGCGCCTTATACCCTAAAATACAATACTGTTTTGTGTAATCAAAGTTCAAAACTGAATTACAGAACTTTCCTTTAAATTCAGGGCGTTTCCAAATAGGACGTGTCCACCAACCATATTCCGGACTTTCATAACAACCAACAGACTTCATATGATCATCTAATTTATACTGTTGATAGGCTTGGGGAACAATAAACTGAGGACCTAGACGATTGATCTCCGAATTACGAATGAGTGAAAAGTTATTCCAACCATCATTCATGTACTGAATGTATGCAAGTTTATGAACTCGTGCAACTTTAGTGTTAACTACAGTTCTCATAATTAACTCTTGATCATCGCAGATTGGAAGATATTCACAATAATTTCCAATCTCATTTAACACTGATCGTTTCCAAATACGAGGATGATTTGGAAGACCTACAATGTGGCTCATTGAAATGTTATTCAAGTTAGGGGATGAAATGACATTGATCCAAACATCTTGATATTTTTGACAATAATATCCAGCATATCCAAGACCAAAATGATCACCATAGGAATGAGTACTTCGGTTCTCGTATAAATGACCACCATCCATATAGACAAACCCAACTTCTAGATCAGTTTCAAATGCCTTGACTGCATCTCCTAAACACTCTGGAAGGATTTCATCATCATGATCTAGTTCCAATACATACTTTCCTCTACACATGGAAGCCACTTCATTTTTTACATTCCCAATATTTCCACTATTCACAGCTCTGCGATAGAGACGAACACGAGAATCATTTCCAACTAAGTCTTTCAAAAAAGTAAAGTGTTTTTCATCAGGCGAGTCATCTAACACAACCCATTCCCAATCACGCATAGTCTGTAGTTTCAGACTTTCATAGGGACGAAGAAACTTGTGATAGGAATTGTAACAGGTTGTGAATACAGAAAAGACTGGACGTGTCATTTCATGTGGAATCACAACATTATGAATGTAACAGTAGTTGACACCACGATTAAAGGCATCAATATCTTCAATTGTTTTAAAATGAATCCATCTCATTCGCATACGGTTAACAAGCTGATTCATTGATCCATAATATTCTTCTTCAGAATCACCATAGGTGACTAAAATATGATAATTACAATCAAACATTTTTAAAATATCTTTTGAATCTGAAGTGAAGTTCAAGTTACAGTTTAGTTTTTCTTTATGGGTGTTGAGAAATGTGTCAATTGTGGCATACTTCTCATCTCTAAAAAAAATGATATTTGGGTATTTCATTACGTATTTACTTTTGTTTCTGTTTAACTTCTTATGCTTTCAATTCTGTACGAAGCTCCATTAACATGCTTCCTAGCATGTTCTTACCAGGCCACTTAGAAGGATCCTTTGCTTTGGCTGTTTCTGCAGAGGTTCCGATTGACCAATACTTATCCCGAGCAGAGGCTTCACCAATTTGTCGAGTTCCAGTTTCTAATAGCTTAGTCTTGAGATCTGGGTGCTGAATAAACTTGGCTTTCAAAGCAGTTCGCATGATACCATCTTTAGTTTTCTCCCAGTCTTCCTTGACAAAATCCTTGACCTTCTTACCTAATGCTTTAACAGCTTTGGTAGAAGGTGTTTTCAATATCTTATCTGCTGCTGCTCCATCTCCAAATTGTTTTGCCTTTGACCATTGGAAGTAGTGTTCAACCGTTGGAAATGTAATTGAATCTACTTGGAAAGGTGCTTCATGCATATTGGATAAGACACGCCATTCACCCTTACCTTCATCTGCCCCAAAGAACAACACTGGTTCCTGTCCGGGTTCTACAACTTTTTTGACAATCCTCTTTTTAGCAGGTGGTTTCTTCTCAGTAGGTTCTTGTTCACTACGCTCATCCTTTGGTGGCTCTGAAGGCTTTTCAGGTTCTGCAACAGGAATTTCAACTTCTTGCTTTTCAGTTAGTTTGGGTTTCTTCTCCTTGGTTCGTTCAAACACAAAGCTTCGGTGTAAGAAACTGAATGCCTGATGTTCTTGAGTAAGCAGAATGCTATTCTGACTAGCATAGTGATCTCCAAATAATGTAGTTGAGACCAAATTATATCCATGCTCTTTGAGAACTTCAGTCATCTTCTCAAATGGAACTAAGTACTCTTTCTGCGGTTGCTCAAAGCTTTCCAAATGAACTGAAATTGCGTTTCCAAAAGTTTCAACCCATCCTTGTCCATCATCATATTCCTTAACGAACTCACCAAAGATTTGAGATCCTGATCGGAATCGATGGCTCTTCTTTCCAAGCATTAACGAATAGACCGAACCTCCATCCAAACACGTTCCAAAGAATAATCCTTTACCGTGGTTTTCAAGATTGGTCGCAAAGGATTCAAACGACTCATCGGATTCACATGCATAGTGAATTGCCATTTGACAAGAGATCGTATCAAACTCAGTCTTTCCTGCAAAGTTCTGAAGATAGGGAGTTGGAGCAGGTTCAGCTCCAGAGACAATGTTCGCATACTTACCGTCTCCTTCAAAGAGAGGTTTGGTCATGTCTCCACAGATAAACAACACTGGAGGAAGGTAGTCAGTTGGATGGTTTGCCTTCTCTTTCAAGTAACGAACACATGCTCCTTGACGAGGAGATGTAATACAGGACATAGATGAATCAATACCCACAACTCTGGAAGGCTTAGTGCGCTTCCATTTAAGAAGATCACCTGCTCGTCCTACAGCCAACTCTAGCAATGAATCTCCTTGTTTGATAGAAGATTTATAGAGTTCGTCTTTGATTCGATTATGAAAGCTGTAGACATCACGAAGAATTCTATCTCGTGCATCCAAATTATCTCTGTAATAGAGATCATCTTCAAAGGTTGCATCTGGAGGAGCATCCACTAAATTTCGAATCATTTCATCTGTAATCGGTACATGAATGTTGGTCCAAATTGAATCGGCAACCGCAATATCATTTCCAAATTGAGGACGTCGTAATACACGATACTGATGCGTTTTGTCATATCGGGTTCGCATAATGTTCCATCGTCCAGCATCTGTGTTGTAAGAACATTCAATAATAGTATCATTCTCAACACGATTTCCTTCCATATCCACTGGAATTCCGCGATCATTCAAAGGAAGACTGATGACATGTGCTTCAGGAGCTCGTGGAACTGAAGGTTGAAAGGGAGAAGGAATACGATCACGACTTTCAGCTTGAACTCGTTCCTCAGGTGAAACTACAGGAGGAGTATATTCACCAGTCATCGTTTCACATGGATACACGATATCTCCAGGAGTTCTTGAGATATACAGTGTTCCTTTGACAACCCGTTTACCTAATCCTGTATCAAAGCTCTCGCCATTCTTGAACCTTACAAGAAAGTCAATGCTATTGTGAGACGCAGGTTTCCATTTATAGACCGTTGTCCATGTTTTACCTTTACGTTCATTGTTAGGTCCAACTGGCGAAGAGCGAGGTGTAAAGACTAAACCATCCGTAGGATATTCAAACTTAGTATCCAAAATTTTACGAATAGCTTCTTGCATTGCAGGTCCATCTCCTGCAAGAAACATCTTAGTAACGATGCGTAAAGGTTTTCCTCCTGGATTTGAAGTAAAGTCCTTTGAGAGATCTCCGACAAACGAACGAGCACATCCAAGACGAGACTTATTCATGTCCTCCTCAGATACGAAGAGAGGTAGTCGACGTACATCACGATTGCGATACCAATAGACATCGAAGATACAGAATTGGTTGCGATCTGCAAGATACTCACCATCTAAGATATCTCCTACGTGAATGGCGTTTGTTGCCATTAATCCCGTCCATGTGATTACTGAACTCGGAGTGATTCGGAGAACTCGAAGATCTCTCATAACGACTAAGAAGCATCGTTCGCCATCTGCCTTATTTGTAACTGTGTATCCACTCAAGATGTTGTTAGCTCTGTCTTCAAGCAGATGACGGCGTTCCAACGTTACAGGATTTAGGAAAGGAGTATGTGTTGTCTCAAACTCCATACGATATCTCTGAATGTCGGAAGAAGACAATATAAATTGCGATCCTTGAAAGGCAGATAAGACTGGAGTAATGTGACGAAGCATAGATTCTACAATTGCCGTATCAGACTTATCGCGCTTGATGACTTCCATCTCAAGTTCGTAAGTAGGTGTCTGTTTCAAGATATCTGCAAAGGATTTGGTTTGTTTAGTCTTAGACTTGACTTGTGAGAAATCGTAACGGACAATGCCGTCCAAACTGGTCCATGACTTGCGATGAAGAATGCGGACGTGACTTACAGCATCCATAGGTGAGCCTGAGAAGTCTTTACGAAGATGTTCTTCGTGGCGAAGTGTGATGCGAATACCTGCATCTGGAACATCAATCGTATCTTGTTTACCTTGAATGGCTGTAACAACCTCAAAGTATCGGCGCTTGCGCTCTACTTCAAGCGGAACGCCACGAAAGCTTCCAGTCGTACAGACTTTATGAATATTTTCGGCACCCGAGACGACGACACGAAGACCATCGGGATACATGAAGGTTGCGTGATGCTCATCTACAGGAGCACCTCGAGAATGAAGTTGAAGTGATTTGACAATGCGATCTGCAATGTCTTTGGTGTGAATTTGATTAGGGAGAAGTTTGCATTCGAGTTCTGCGTGTTTATCTTTCTTGACTAGTGCTGCGAATTCCTTCAAACTGGCCAATGCCGTAGAAGGGAGAAGGGTATCCATCGTTCCTTATCTTTAAGATGTGAATGAAAACAATCCATTTTTATCGTCGTTCATACGTTTTTCGTTCGACTTCATCTGCTTCCATACGCTTGTGCTGATCTAAGTAAAAAACAACCATCTTTTCCATCTCTACCAAACATTCGGTCGGAAGAGCATCGGAGGATACGAGTACACCTGTTTGAGTTTTTGTGAAGCTTTCGGTATACTTTTTGATAATGTTAAAGATTTGTGCGTGTTCGTTTGCATCAAGTCGATCAAGGTTTTCCTTCAATGCTTCCTTGCGACTTCGGTTCATTTGTATCTACAACAGCAGTTCTAACCATCTTCTTCCTACGCGCATCTCCAGCTGGCTTAGTCTTTTCAACTGCGACTGTGACCGTTCTCTTGTCACTATCTTCCTTACCTACGGGTGCAGCAATTACATCCATCATTTCAGGTTCAGCGGTTTCTTGATCAATAGCCGGACGAATGACTTGACGAAGCTTTCCAAGAACAACAATCGACTCATCACCTTGCTGAAATCGTGTTCCAACTACATCAAATTCAATGTCTTGACCTATATCGGCTTCATCAAAGTCAGGATTACCAATATGAAGATCGCGAGGTAGAAGAATCTTAATAGGCTTAGTTTCTGCATGAAGTCCAATTTTACTCTTGAGTGTTATAGGTGCCTTGAACACTTGACCTGCGTGAGGAAGGCAGATATTTGCTTGAAACTTAACATTGTAATCTAATCCGCCTTTGAGAATGTTGGTTCTTCCAAAGGAATGTTCTACAATGGTAATACTTCCACGTTCAATGAATCCTTCAGATAAGCAGATTCCTTCATATTTGTGGCGAAGTTGTGCGACCAAACTAGCGTGAATATTACGTTGCAGAAATCGGGCATCCACATGAACGTTCCGAGTTAATTCACGACGTTCATAAAGAGATTCCATTATACCTTCCTTGTGATTTGAAGTAGATGATTTCGTTTTAATCCTTTACGCCTTGAGTTTCTTCATAACTGTAGTTTTATTGACAGCAGATCCAAGAACTTTCATTTCTTCAGGAGTATACCAAGATATATTATGCTCTTCACGAGCAAGAAGTTCAAAATATGTACAGAGAGGTCCACCTGAAAGTCCAGCTGGAAATCCAACTTTGTTTACATCAATGTATTTTGCAACAATTTTCATATGAGCTACTGAGTTCTGACCTGTTGCACATGCAGTCGGCATAAAACTCTTCTCACCAATCGTTCGGGTAATCGTGTCCTCCACAACTTTAGAAGGTGATAATGAAAGAACACCATTCATTCCTATAGATGCAAATAGCTTACCTTTATCTCCAACAAAACGTTCAATCAGTTGTTTTGTCCATTCTTTATATTTTGTGAGATCTTCACCAACAAGGTCTGTTTCATCTCCAGATACAATGATATCAGAATCAGGTACATACAATCGTGAGATAAATGGAACATCGGGTTTAGTTGCAAGATAGGCTTTCTTTTCGGTAGGTGTGAATTCGTGATCTAAAATATATCCGTTCTTAACTTCTTCTGAAAATCGTGTACCAGCATCTTTAGGCCATTTGAAAGCAGTTCGTTTTACATCTAAGATATCTGAGGGAAGTTCTGTTGGTCCTTCTTCTTCAAGTGTAGGTTCTGGTAGAGGAATTTCATTGCGAACTGGAGGTTTAGTAGTTCGTTCAATCAAAGTACTATTTGGAACATCGATCGGAGCCAAGGTATACAAATCGCCTTTCGATTCAAGTAGACTTGGACGTCCAAAAGCATCGACAAATCGGAATGCAGTTGAAATAGCCTGTTGCAAAGTGTAGATCACAACTTCACGACTGAATGGACGAAGAGCTGAAAAGAGCTGTTCGCGATCCCAGATGGATTTATCAATCATCAGTTTTCCAACTTTAGTCAAAATCTCATCACGCGAATCCAAATAGGAAGACAACGGACGAACGTGATCAGGATCAGGTTCAGAAGGAGTCACTTTACATTGCTCTATATCAGGTGATTCATCAAATGCAGGAGCCATCATTCCCTTCAAACGATAGACAACCTTTTCATGACCTTCATCACGTATTTGCGGAACTTCTAATTCCCTCCAATCGGAAGGAAGAGCTAACTGAATAGGACAATCCATTGCAGATTCAGCCATGATCTTGCGAACTTTAGCAATACGTATTCCTTTCACTTCAACTCGAGTTCTATACGTGTATTCGTCAAATGCTTCACGTTCCTCTTCGGGACGAACTACATGGAGATACACTGTACAGTTCTGTTCTTCAGGAACTAAGCTTTGATGACTACAGGTTCGAAGTGCTCGTCCAATCACCTGTTCAATTCGACTCATGTTCCACCATGGATCCAAGATATGAACTTGACGAACAAATCGGAAATCAATTCCTTCTGCAGCTAGAGGACTTGTGACTACAACTTTAATGTTTTTTCCGGTTGAATTGGATCGATTCTTGACAGCATCTAACATTGAACTAATCTCTGCATCGGTTGCATTGGAGGAAATCAAGATGTATCGTCCTTTGACATTGCCTTCATAGGATGAATCTTTAAGAAGAGCCTTCCCTTTATGAGGTGTATATCCATGTTCTTCAAGTGCCATCGCAAATAATCGAGCTCCACGTTCGACGTAGTTGGAATAGACTAAGCAAACACCACTTGATTTATCAATTGAATTTAGAACACTCACAAACTTAGATGAATAGTTAGGTAAGTTTTCAGGTGTTAAGAAAGCTTCACCTGTATAGGAAAACTGATTTGCAGTTACTTTAAAAGTTTGATTGAAGTTCTTATCATCTGGAAATACAGAAATAGTAGGCATCATCATCGCTTGACGTTTAGAATCGTCATCTTCATTCTTTCCGGATGTCAAGATCTTCTTTTGAAGTCCTGTAGGTTCTGAAGCAACTAAACTTAAATACTTAATACGATCTGTATCTGGAATTGCATGTCCATTAAATCCCATCTTCATAGCTGTATTGGAAGCAATTTCAGGAGGAGGTAAACGGAATGGAAATGTAAATGGACTTTCACCTTTGACATAGGATACATAGTTCTGACACCATTCTCGAAAGATAGCTTCAGCTTCAAGTGATTTGAGTTCTGCAGCTGACGTAAATAAATCCGATGCTTTCAAAGTAGTCTTAAAATCCTGCTTTCGCTCATTCCATAAAAACAAGTTCATAAAAAAGACAATCTCTTCAAATGTATCGTACATCGGTGTAGCAGTGAGCAGGACCAAAACAAGACCATCTGCAACTTTGACTAATCGTTCAAGACCCAAAGCTACTTCAGTTTCTTGAGTTGTGATATTATGCGCTTCATCAATGATGAGCAAACGATTATCAAAATTTTCATGAACCCATTCTTCATCAATGTCCATTTCAGTTCCAGTGAGACGACGATTCAAACTGGCTCCAAACGAGTTATAGGCTTGAAACTCATAGAACTCCCGGATGATTTTATCAGCAGTAGATTCCAATTTATCTCGTATTTCAGGATTGGCCCAGTTCTTTGGTTCAGATTCAATACGCATCAACATATCTAGATATCTACGACCCGTGCATTGTTTAGAACTCAATGTGTTACTCACTTTATCCAAATTCACACGACTCATATCAAAAATCTGAGTCCTGAAATTCTCTTGAACTGCACGTGAAGCAACGATCATGACCTTTTTATCTTGAAACTCAGGTCGCATGATGTATTCTTCTGCAATTTGAATACCAGTGCACGTTTTGCCAACACCTGTTCCATGAACCATCAATAAGTTTCGCGTCGGAGAATCGGGTGATAAGATACGCCGAAGTAGTTTCTGTTGAGGTTGAAGTGTATATTCAGTTCCAGCTGAGTTACAGAGCCGATTGCGTATAGAATATAACGCTTCTAAACTTGCAGCAGGAAGAGATTGAGGTTTAATTTCAGCAAGTTCTGGATAAGATAAGTTGGCCATTACTTTGTTTCCTTATTATTTACTAAAGATGTCCTCCACAGCAGCTTCAAGCACCCCTGCGAATAAAGTTGATGTAAAAACTTCTGAAACGAAGACAGACTCTAGCACAGCTGCAGGTTTGGGCATTGTTAGTATGATTTTTACTGCAATCTTTCTCTTTGTCTGGCACTTGGGAGCCGCTAGTCTATCCTATGCGAAGTACGGGTCGATCGGTTGGGCGATCCTGGACTTCTTCTTTGCATCGTTTTACTATCCGTTCTATGCGTTCTTTTTGAATGCACCTGCAGCTCCTACTAGTATGTTTGGTGGTCGTCGTCGTAGAGCTTAAACTTACCAATCCATTAGAATATCTTCCATTCGACACTCGCTCTCGGGCAACGAGGCTAGTTTCTGATTGACTTCTTCAAGCGTCTTGTCTTCAGGTTCTTCATCCAAACCATCCGGTAGTCGTGATTCATCTACAAGGATATCTACGAATCCTGTACCGCAAGGTGGCTTCTGACCGAACATGATGTTTGCAGACACACCCCTCATTGTATCAAATTCAGCACCCATCGCAGCATTAAACATGTTCTTGCTAGTCTCTTCAAAGGAAGATCGAGCTAGAACTCCAGTCTCATTCTTGTTCATTCCAAATCGGTTGACAGCTACAATGCGTCCTGAGAATGTCATACTGTCTACCAATACACTTAGATGATGGTAGTTGACCTTCTCCTGAACGAAGACCTCTGAACATTCCTCAAAGATCGCCAATCGTGCCGCTTCAATTCCAAAGACATCATTGATTTCGTGAATGTCATTTGAGAATGTACGGGTTCCATCGACACCTGGAAACACCATGAGCTGATACAAGTTAGTTCCATCTACATCTAAAACATACTGCTCCTTCTGCGCATATCCAGCAACCTTTTCATCATAGACCAACTCGTTCTTCACCTTTCGCAAGTGAACTCCACCAACTCCATGAACACCTGTCAACACTGTATCCAGTACCTTGTCTTCCAGGAATCGCAACATGGTTGGATTCTTGACTACATTTGCATCAAAGGAGATACGTAGAATAAGCTTCTTTGCAGAGTTGTCTGAATGAATACAGTTTACGATCTTCAGTGATTTTTCATTCTTCAACTTGGTCACCACTTCAGTGAGATCTAGAATATTACGAGCTGCCTGTTCTGCATCATTGAGTTCAAGACGCATAATCCAAGGTGATTCACAAGACTCTCCTTCTGCAACCGTGAATTCTTGATAGAGTGCCAAGATATCCATATCTTCTTCTACAACCGTTCCATTCGTAGGTGGATCATAATAAATACGAACTGACTTGGTGATGTCTCGCAGAGTTGTGCGCTGAATCTCCTTCATCTTAGAGATTGTAGCATCTTGATCACTGGAAATGTCTGGTCGAAGATAGACCGTATTGCCAGGGCGCTTTGGATTTGCAGATGCAGACAATAACTCTTCAATACGCGGAACACCTGAAGTCGCATTGGCCTTGGCTGTTCCAGCAGAATGGAAAGTGTTCAAAGTCAACTGTGTAGTAGGTTCACCAATAGATTGAGCTGCAAGAGCTCCTACCATTTCACCTGCATGTGTCTGACTTTTGATGTATCGGTATCGGATATCGCGCATCAATTCATCAAATAGCTTTTGACTGAGACGATGTGTTACAATTGCCTTCTTGGGTGCCAAATAGTATCTTAATAATGTGTGAAAGACCTTGTTGTAAGGAAACTCTTTCATGAAACCATTGAGTGCAGAAACGACATAGCTAGGTATCAAATCAGTCTTCGTTGAGTATGGATTCTCGTATTTTGTAATGAGACGCTTCAAATGAACAGGTGCTAAGACTGTATCGTTCTTTCTGAATCGGAACACGGATCTCACAAACATTTCACGATCGGCTGTCAACTCTTCAACCATATCCGGAGAGTCTGTAACACTTGCAGTTAAGAATGGATTCACATCTTCTGGAGTCAGAGCATACTCTTTGTAGATGTTCTCCAAGGTCATCAGTGCAAGTTCACAGGTCTGTGACTCAACTGCAACTGTATCTACACCATCTTCACCATACGCAAACTGAATGATAGATCCAGTTACATTGCGAACAGTTCCATCATGTTCTACATGTTGGTCTTCCATGGATTTCATCAGACGACGCTGAATGTATCCTGTATCTGAAGTTTTGACAGCCGTATCAATCAATCCTTCACGACCGGCCTGTGCGTGGTAGAAGAACTCTGCAGGCATTAGACCATCTACGAAGGAATGCTGAACGAAACCACGCGATTCAACGCCATCATCGTATCTTGCAAAATGAGGTAGTGTTCTATCTTGAAGTGTATATTGAACTCTCTTACCTTCAATGAGCTGTTGTCCTAGCAAAGCTACCATCTGTGTGATGTTCTGCTCACCTCCTTTAGATCCTGAATCAACCATCTGAACAATACGATTCGCTTTATCCAGTGATCCAATCACCTTCGTGTTGATACTTGCAGCAACCTCTTTCAAAGCCGATGAAATGTCATCTTCAAGTTGAGCACCATCTGAGAGACCTTGTAAATTGACAAACTGTCCTGAATGAACTGCAGAGAGAATTTCAGCCACACGATCTCGTCCCTTTTTGAGCTGTTCAGCTACGAAGTCGCGTGTAGGTTGATTGGCTATCAAGTCTGATGTGCCGACTGAGAATCCAGTATACAAGTTGTACTGAGTGACAATGGATTGAATGTCGTTGATGAGCTGCCCGCATCGTTCGGGTCCAAAATCAGTGTAGACTACGTGAAGAAGACCACTAACACCGCCCTTTTGTAGAATGTTACCTTCTGCTAACTGACCATTCTTCAAGTTGATACGACCTTTGTAGTTCATCATTGGAAACGCTGCTGAGATCAGTTCAGAACCAGTCCATGGAACACCTTTTCTAACAAAGGGAAGCTTCAGTCTTGCAAGAATATTCATTGCGATGGGTTCAGGAACCTTGACTCCGGGTTGTGAGATACGATACGCTCCTGTCATCGTGTCTTGAAACAGCTGAATGATTGGGCTGTTGGTTCTTGGACTGATAATGTTACGAAGAACACTCGCAATGTATCGTAGTTCAGTCGCAGAGGCAATACTTTGAGGCACGTGCATGTTCATCTCATCACCATCAAAATCAGCATTGTAAGGACGGGTTGCTGAAACATTGAGACGGAAGGTTGAATAGGGCAGAACTACAACACGATGTGCCATCATCGATGCCTTGTGAAGAGACGGTTGACGATTAAATAGCACAATGTCTCCATGAATTAAATGACGATGGACTACATCACCTTCACGAATATCAATTGTATCTGGATTCACATATCGCAGACTGACTGTACGGTCATCGGATTTTAAGTAGACGGATTTTGCTCCAGGATGCTTATCAGGTCCATTCTTGAGGTATCCAAGCAGACGATCACGATTGTAAGGACTGACAATTTCAGGAAAGGTCAAGTTGATCGCAATCTCTTCGGGGACACCTAGTTCATCCAGCTCAATGTTGGCATCAGGCGTAATAACTGAACGGGCTGAGAAATCAACACGCTTACCCATCAAGTTTCCACGAACACGTCCAGTCTTGGCTCCAAAACGGGACTTCAGGGTTCTCAAAGGACGTCCAGATCGTTGAGCCGATGGTTCAAGACCTTTGATGTCGTTATCCACATACGTTGCAACATCGTATTGGAGTTTTGCAGTGTATTTGTCCAACACTTCTGCAGATTCTTCTTTATCAATCTTTTCACGAACTTTGTCATTCGCTCGAAGAATGTCAATGAGCTTATGAGTCAAGTCATCTTCCATTCTCTGGTTATCATCCATGACGACCGATGGACGAACGGTCAATGGAGGAACGGCTAGAACTGTACAAACCATCCATTCAGGACGAGCGAACTCTGGATTCAAACCAATTAATCGACAATCTTCATCGGTCATACGCTGGAAGGCACGTAGAATCATTTCAGCCTGAATGACCACTGGATCTGTACCTTCAACATTCGATTGACCTTCAAGTGTAGCGGCTTTTCCAATGACCTTGGCGATCTTCTTGAAAATCGCAGTTTCACAATGAGGGCATTGAAGTACTTCATCCTTGCGAGGAGTTGGGCGGAGGTCACGGACTTCTTTGAAACGAGAGAGTCCAGTAGACTTCAGAGATTTAACTGTATCTTCATTCGCAAGAATCTTAGAGCAGTTCAAACAGATCACGTTTGCTAACTTTTCTACCATATCAAAGAACTGATAGAGGTAGACAGGGCGAGCTAGACGAATGTGTCCAAAGTGTCCAGGACAGAACTGATTTGTTTGCTTACAGGTTGGGCAGACCTTGCCATTTTCAATCACACCAAAACGAGCATCAAATACACCATTTGCAATAGGCTGATTGTTCTGATAGGTTTTATCGGTGGTGACTTCTACCACAGAGCGCTTAAGGAGATTTTCAGGATTAGCAATGCCGAACTGAACGCCTACGATTGTATCGCCCATGTTTAATACCTCTTACTCTTACGTGAAGACTATTCCGTTTTGTTTGATACGAGACATGCTATAATTAAAAACTGGAACTAGTTTATGATGAACTCTCGCAAACCATTCAAGACTTAAGAAAAAGACTGAAACGCTACTTCCTAAGATAATCAATGCCGATGTTAACTCTTTAGTGGGTTCAATATGATAGACTTCTAGGATAGGAGTTGCAAAGCTTCGTGTATCTCCAATTAATTTTTGTTCAACTTTGGAGACAATACAACCATTACAAGCAAGATGTTGAAGCCAAACCAAAACACAAATACATAAAATGACTGTTTGTAGCCAGAAAGCAGGATACAATGTATGTGAAATCACAATCAATATAACTAAAGCATTGCTCATGAAATCGTGAATGTATCTCAAAATCTTACCTTTTCGTATTGGATCTTCTTCCCAAAATAGAAGTTTATGAACAGCCCATTCTGTCCATTCAGTCGCAATTGCTTCCATTAAGAGGATCGAAGAGAAAAACAGGCTTCCCAGAACTCATCGTTGTCTAGAATACGTTTCACTGCTTCAGGATTGTAGAGGATCTTCAGTTTCTCTACAAATCGTTCATATTCTTCGCCACGCTTCTCACGAAACAGGAGGGCTTGACGAAATCGTGAACTTCGAATAAATGTCAGGATCTCCTTTGCAAGTTGTCCCGTTTTGTAAGCGGA
>Ga0114981_10000546_pt1 | contig 24369 bp, 20 predicted proteins | sample S_140806_MF_Meta_FD_87028 | JGI IMG/M metagenome (GOLD analysis project Ga0114981, IMG submission 87028) | Freshwater microbial communities from Lake Simoncouche, Canada to study carbon cycling - S_140806_MF_MetaG | ecosystem: Environmental > Aquatic > Freshwater > Lake | place: Lake...
AAAGTTCGTACCCGCTTCGATATCTTTTAACCGATTGTTGATCGGCTTGATGAACGGTTTGAGCAAGGCGTGGCCATCATCTCCGCGAACGGCCCGGAGGTTGGTGTACTTTCCATCCCGGTAGCCGATAATCGCTTCAATTGTCCCTGGCTTCTCTGACTTGATAGACGTATCAGCCTGTCGGTGATTAATGTGTGCAAAGCCAACGATCAGCGGCTTACCCGATGCCTGAACGCGCTTTACGAATGCAAGGTTGTCTTCATCATCGGTGGGGCGACCCGTGCTAACGAGAATGTTTTCGTGCCCGGACAGCACAGGCATCCGGGAAATGCCAAATCGACCATCTTCAATGTTCTGGAACCGTCGCTGGAGCATGTTGTCGAGACTTCTGACCAAGGACTTGGCATCGGATAATGGGTTTGCCGTGGCAATCGCAACACATACCAGTAACGGGATGAGTGTTAGGGCAAGCTTTTTCATTGGGAATCCTCAGTGTTACGCAAGAAGTAGGCGGTGTGGTGAAAGTAGGCTTTCATTCCATCTACATACGGCGCAAACGCCAGCGTTGTTTCAAGTGCTTTGTCCATGTGGCTCAGCCAGGCATCTGCAGCTTTGCTGTCAACCTTGTAGGGCGCGTGGCGCATCCGAAGTCTTGGATGACCGTGTTGCTCTGAGTAGATGGCCGGGCCACCGAAGTATTGAATGAGAAAGAGTGCGAGGCGCTCACGGGCACCGGGCATGTCGTCATCTGGGTACATCGGGCGGATAATCGGGTCGTTCTCGATGCCATCGTAGAAGCGGTCAACCAGCTCGGCGAACGCATCGGGGGCGCCGCCATCCGTGCCACCAAGCTGGTCCCAAATCGACTTTTGCCGGTCAACGGTATCAGAAATGGACAACATTGCCAGACTCTGCGCTTTCGATTCCTGCGGTCAGTACTTGCATGGATTTCCGGACGCTGTCCATTCTTACTGCGAGGGGTGCGGTTCCATTGATGGCTGCTGCGATGTTCTCGTAGTAGTTCCTCCAGCGACCAGGTTGTGTTTTGACCGGCGTGATGGTGGATCCTGTGTAGATTTTTCCGTAGGACTCTGGTTGTTCGATACCGCCATCGATGGACCCGGCGATCATCGCCAGCTCCTGTGGATCAACGCCATACTTTACAAATGTTCCTGCAGCGCCATGGATGCAGAAGCGCGGCTTGGCGTAGGCCGAATTTCCGGAGAGGTCACAGACTGCGGTGCGTCCGCCTTCGAAGGTGATGATAATGGTGGCTTCCGAGTCGGTATCGCTGTCCGCATAGTCATAGCTGCGACGGGCGTAGACACTTGTGACAGGCTCAGGAAAGAATTGCAGGGCCTGGTCTACGAGGTGAGCTCCGAGGTCCCAGTAGCGTCCACCGCCTTGGGATGCATCGGCGCGCCAGCCAGAGACTGGACCAAAGCCCTGCCAGGCCATTTCAATCCAGCGGACATCGCCAATGGAGCCATTCTCGATGACATCGCGGCAGGTGAGGTAATCACCATCAAAGCGGCGGTTTTGGAACACGGACAGAATTCGATTGTTTGCCTCTGCCGCAGCAATCATGCGGTCCGTTTCAGCCATCGTGAGTGTCAGCGGCTTGTCAACAACCACATGCTTTCCGGCATTAAGGGCAGCAACTGCTTGGTCGGCGTGCACGGCGGTTGGCGTTGCGAGGATAACTAGTTCGACATCTGGGTCGGCGCAGACGTCCTCAATCGTCGCGACTGCCTTGCAGCCTCGCTCGGCCACGATGCGTTCGCGTGTTGCAGCATCCCGGCTTGCGATGGAATGCAGCTCTAGGCTTGGCACAAGTGTGACCAAATAACTGTGAAATGACTTGCCGGCGAAGCCGTAACCAATAACGGATGTTTTGATGTTTCCCATGACGGATGGATTGTACGGCTGATGTCCATGCCCGGTAAATGTACCAAGTGGGGCGAACGTCAGGAATTGGGTGGAATAGACACGACATTGTTGCTAACGGGCATTTTTCAGGAAGATTGTCCAAGCTGGATGCAGTCCGTTAAAGCAACAGACCCGGAGCAAATTTGCATCCGGGACTGTTCAGGAAATGAATCAGGTAATCAAAACAAAACACGTGTAAGTCGTAAAGCCCACCCTCCTATCCTTGATGGAAGGGTAGGCCACTTCCCCAGATTCTACTATTGATGGTTATCAAGTCTGGATCCTTGATGACCCTATTCTAGAGGAGATTCTGCACATTGGAACCCGTGTAAAATACTGGATTTCACCGTGGTTAACTTTAGTAATGAATGATAATGATTACTATGTAGGAGTCAATAACATATGCGTTCAATAATGGCCTCGCCGTGCAAGCGAGACGCAAATGGTGGTACTTTTGACCATGAAAACCGCATTCCGATGGTACGGGCCAGCCGATCGCGTTCCTCTGACGTGGCTTCGCCAATTGACGCCGCAGCCACGCGTTGTAACGCACTTGGACCAGTTTGCTCCGGGTGAGACGTGGACTGTGGATGCTATCCAAGCGCTGCGTCAAAACCTCGATAGCCATGGCTTGCAAATCGGCCCATTTGAGAGTGTCTTCTGGTCGGATGACATGAAGACCGGGGGAGCTCTGCGGGATCAGCACATCAGAGCGACCATCGATACCCTGCGCAATCTCCGCGCAGTCTTCCCGGATCAGCCTGAGCTGATTGTGACCTACAACTTAATGGCACTCGACTGGAGCCGTACAGACCTCGCGTGGGAGCACCCCAATGGTGCCCGCGGTCTTGCCTTCGACCAGCAGAAATGGGAGGGCATGGATGTAAGCCGTGGGCTCTACCTTCCCGGCTGGGGCAAAGGGTATTCGGAAGCCGAATTCCGCCACCTCAGCGACATTTATGGCGATAAGGCCGCGATGTGGCAGCACATCCACTACGTCCTCGCGGCTCTCGTTCCCGTCTGCGAAGAGCTGAAAATCCGACTCGCAGCCCACCCAAACGACCCGCCATGGACGACATTTGGACTGCCTGCGATGCTCTGCAATGCCGAAGACATCCAGAAACTGATGTCGCTATATCCAAGCAAGGCAAATGCGCTTTGTTTCTGTACGGGCAGCTTTGGCGCACTCCCGGAAAATAATATCTTGCAGATGATTTCCACGTTTGTTGACAACATCGCCTGGTGTCACCTCCGCGTTACAAAGACCACGGGTGACCGCGTCTTTCATGAGGCTGACCATGCGGATCCGGCGGCGGATTGGGACCTCCTAGATATCATGAAGGAACTGATTACAGCCGGCTTTGATGGCATCTTCCGCTCGGATCACGGCCTCGATATCCTGCACGAGACAGAGTTAGGGATGCGTGGTTACCCAGCCATCGATCGCTACACAGCAAACAAAATGCTGTGGGCGTACCACCGCGCGCTGACAAACCCGCTTTAGGAGCATCCAATGTTCGACATTCATGCCTATTCAGTGACGTTTGAAGCGATTCCCATAAAAGCGGGTAAGAACTTCGTCATCCCATTTCCAGTCGACCCGGATGTCCACTGGGGCATCAAAGGGCGACAGGATGCCTGTGGAACGGTGAATGGCATCCAAATCCGTGGGCAGCTGACCAAGCAGGATGATGGCAGCTGGGGGATGGTCACCGGTCCGGCATGGTGGAAGCCGATTGAGGTTGACCCGGCATCTGGACCGCTGCTTCAAATCGTTATGCATCCAGAAGGGCCACTCGTTGAGGGACAACCGGATGATATCCGGGATGCACTACAGCAAAGCACAGCAGCAGTGGCATTTTTCTATGAAATAGCACCCCATTACCGCAAGAACTGGCTGCGCTGGGTCACGGATGCCAAACGGGATGAAACGCGCGCACAGCGGATTCCACAAATGGTGGCTGCTCTTGCAGCTGGCCAGCGAGATCGATAAATACGCCCCCTTCCAAACAATAACGCCCCCCGGTTTTCCAGAGGGCGTTTAGAGTCTGTTAGTTTAGGCTTATTCCCACTCAATCGTTCCTGGTGGCTTGCTTGTGAGATCGTAGACCACGCGGTTTACACCTTCCACTTCGCTCACAACCCGGCTGGAAATGCGCTCAAGCAGCTCCCAAGGGAGATGAACAGCGCTCGCTGTCATCGCATCATCAGATGACACACAGCGCAGTACAACCGGGTAGGCATAAGTCCGGAAGTCGCCACTCACACCGACTGACTTGACATCCGGGAGGACGCCAAAGCTCTGCCACACCTTGCGGTACATGCCGGCTTTTTTGATCTCTTCGACAATGATGCTATCCGCATGGCGCAGAATCGTGAGCTTTTCAAGGGTGACTTCACCCAGAATTCGAATCGCAAGGCCCGGGCCCGGGAATGGCTGACGCCAGACCATTTCGCTTGGCAGACCTAGCTCTTCGCCGACTTTACGGACTTCATCTTTAAAGAGAAGGCGTAGCGGCTCCACGAGCTTGAGCTTCATATGCTCAGGAAGCCCGCCCACATTGTGGTGGCTCTTGATCAAGTGGCCCTTTTTGGTTCCGCCGGACTCGACAACATCGGAGTAAAGCGTGCCTTGTGCGAGGTATTCAGCGCCATCGATGGTCGCTGCGATCTCATCAAAGACCTCGATGAACTCTTTACCAATGGTCTTACGCTTCAGCTCAGGATCAGAAATACCCTTGAGCCGGTCGAGGAAGCGTTCTTTTTCATCTGCGTAGACGAGGTTGATATTCAGATGCTCGCCGAGGTTGCGCTTGACCTGTGTGCCTTCATCCATCCGGAGGAGACCGGTGTTCACAAAGATACAAGTTAACTGTGCCCCGATTGCCTTGTGGATCAGAGCGGCTACGACGACTGAGTCAACGCCACCAGAAAGTCCACAAATGACCTTTTTATCGCCAACCTGTTCCCGTATGGCGGCAACGGTTTTGTCGATAAAGGAGCCCATGGTCCAGAGACCCTTGGCACCGCAAATAATGTAGAGGAAGTTTCGGAAGACATCCGTGCCCCACGGAGTGTGGGCCACTTCGACATGGATCTGCGTCGAGTAGATACGTCGCACATGGTCAGCCATGCCCGCAACCGGAGTGACGGTGGTCTTAGCGGTGACATCAAAGCCAGCTGGAGCAGCTTCAACGGTATCCGAGTGGGACATCCAGCCAATCAAATCCTTGTTCAGTCCAGCGAAGAGGTCTTTTCCACCTAGGATATCAATGTGTGTCTTGCCGTATTCTGCATTCGTTGCGGAAACGACCGACCCGCCATGAAGCTTTGCGATGAGCTGATGGCCGTAGCAAATGCCAAGAATCGGTATTCCGGCATCGAAAATAGCCATGTCAACCGTTGGAGCATCTGGTTCGTAGACGCTGTTTGGCCCACCGCTAAAAATGATACCGATGGGATTCTTCGCAAGAATCTCGTCCATGGGGGTATCGCAGGGAACCATTTCGCAGAATACCTGGCATTCGCGGACCCGACGGGCAATCAGCTGAGAGTACTGTCCTCCGAAGTCCAGCACGATAACAAGCTCATCGGCTGGGCGGTGTGTGGCGGTCGACGGGGACATTACTCGGACGACCTTTCAGGACAGTATACGGGGGATTCCAAGGCGTAAGACTCCAAGACGTTTGGTCAAAATGGTATCACGCAACGGGCATGAAATTGTTGAAAACCCCGGGTTTGATGCCGGGGTTTTGCCATGCGTTTATGGATGTTTAGCCTACGCCCTGAGACCGCTGGAGCGATTTGCCCTCGGTTGGCAGGGATGGTGCGACAAACATCTGGACACTTTGCATTTCCTTGATGTTACGTGCACCGAGCGAGCCCATCGAAAGACGAAGGGCACCGACAAGGTTCATCGTGCCATCATCACGGTGTGCAGGACCGTAGAGAATTTCCTCGAGGCTTCCACTGATTCCGACCTGGATACGCGTACCCCGTGGTAGATCTGCACTGGATGTCGCCATCCCCCAGGAATAGCCTGGAGCCGGAGCTTCCTTGGCAGCAGCAATCGTGGAGCCGAGCATGACGGCATCAGCGCCTGCGGCAATGGCCTTCGAGATGTCGCCACCGTTGCGGATACCACCATCGGTGATAATCGGGACGTAGCGTCCTGTCTGTTCGAAGTAGTCATCCCGGGCCGCTGCACAGTCTGCCGTGGCGGTGATCTGTGGAACACCAATTCCAAGGACTTTGCGGCTTGTACAGATATGTCCGGGGCCAACACCCACGAGGATTGCGGCAGCGCCGGCTTCCATCAGGTCGTAAGTGGCCTGGTAGCCAACAGTGTTACCAACAATGACAGGGATTGGGGAATTCTTGCAGAACTCAGCGATTGGGAACTCAGGAATCGTGGATGATTCAAACTTCACTGTTCCAACAGTGCTCTGGATAACAAAGACATCGGCGCCGGCGGCAACAGCAGCTTCCGCTGCCTTGTGTGCCGTATGCGGTGCGGCGGCTACTGCGGCGATTCCGCCATTTGCCTTAATCTGCTTAATCCTTAGGGCGATTAGGTCGGCACGCACAGGAGCGGCTGCGTAGAGGCTTTGTATGAAGCGGATTACGCCTTCTGATGGATGATCGGCAATCTGTTGAAGAATTTCTTCAGCGTTCTCATAGCGTGTCTGTATACCATCGAGGTTAAGGACAGCCAAACCGCCGAGGCGGCTCATTTCAGCTGCGAGCGCGGGATTGACGGCACCATCAAGGCTGGATGCAAGAATCGGGCACTGAATCGTCAGGTCGCCGAGCTTCCACGTAACGTCGACATCTTTTGCATCGATGACGAGAGGACCAGGGGCCAATGCCACTTCATCAAATCCGTACGCCCTGCGGGCGACCCGCCGTCCACCAACTGTAATGTCCACGTCAATGCCTCCTATGCAACAAGAAATGTTACCATCTGCGACTGAACTCCTGGGTGAAGGGTGGGTAGTTGTGATGTCAACATTTCCCAGCTGTGCATCGAGGACTTGCTTGACGCTTGTTACGTTGCCTTGCCGTTTCCCATTCCTTTCCAGCCCACACAAAATCTCGCTTAAATGTTCCTCAACAGTGCAGCAAAACAAGCGTTTCGCAAGCCCACCATTTCGCTAAGTACAGACGAGAATTGTTCAAATAGTGTAGTAATCGCCGTATCCATTCGTCCTAGACGACAAGCGTTTCGCAAGCGCACCATTTCGCTAAGTACAGACGAGAATTGTTCAAATAGTGTAGTAATCGCCGTATCCATTCGTCCTAGACGACAAGCGTTTCGCAAGCGCGTGATTTCACCAAATAGAAAAGAAAAATTCTCGAAAAGTGTAGTAATCGCCACAATTCTTACGATTGGTGATGTGGAGGAACTCTAATGTCATCAACACATCATCCCGCAGCGGTCAAATCTCTTGGCTGCGTGCTCAAAGTCATCGTCTGTTTACTACTATTGGCTGCGCCTTGCCACGCGCAGCAGTTTCAAATTCGTTATTCATTTACGGGTCTCCCTGGAAATCAGAGCACAACACTGCCCCTCGCGGATAGCGTTCCAAGCTTGCTGACCGTCTCTGGAATCACCCGCGGAAGTGGCATTACAACTGTCGCCGGAAGCGGCGCTATGGCCGCCGGGGGCTGGACAACCACCGCATTTGATCCCAATGACTACTTCACACTCAACCTGTCATCCGCATTTGGTTACCGCGTTCGCGTTGATTCCATCAGCTTTGCGGAACGCAGAAGCCTCACCGGTCCGCATGGTCTGGAATTACGGACTAGCGCTGATACCTTTGGTCAGGGCATTTACAGCGCTACGCTCCCAGATGACGCGAAAGTTCGACGACACGATGCACAAACTGGCGGCATCTGGGCGGATGAAACAGTACCCCTCGAGGTTCGTTTCTATGGGTATCAGGCAGAATCTGCAAGCGGTACCTGGAGACTTGGCGGAAGTACGACCGCAGCAGATAACCCAAATGGCCTAAGCACCGACCTTCTCATCAGCGGCTGGCTGGAACCCAGTGCGACGGTCGCCCCTGAACCAGCAAGTCTCGGGCTGATGCTTGGGGTGCTCCCAGTAATCGGATGCGTGTCTCTCTGGAGACGTAAAGTGAGACATGTGTGAGATGTTAAAAAGCAAATATATGTCAAAAATTGATTGTTGTAAAAGTACGCTAATGCTAAAAATGTTCGCAAGATTGTGAATAATTGGTTAGATAGTGATATTCGTTTGAATCTCGAGCAGAGGACATCGAACCGGGGCCGCGGTAATATAAACACATCGATGGTTGAAAAACCAGATGAATACTGCGGCCGCTAATCAGCGGGCGCTTTTTGTTTTTATGGACACTACGCTTCCCGACATCCCGCGTTACCGGCCATTTCACAAAGGCATTTACACAACCACGCCAAGCCTGATGCCTCTCGGTACCCAATTTGGAAATGGAGTTCTTGATGCCATCCCGCTCCAGCTCGACCGGGGCACGGCGGCACTTATCGCAAACAAGCAACAGGTACAGACCTACAGGCCACTCATCCTGATGTCTGAGCTGAGCGAGACTGTCGCTCATGCCGCGATCCAACAGCTATCTAATGAACGGGACATCGCACAGACAGCTGTTGGCGCAACCTATCCGGGCATCACCGCCCTCCACGAAGTTTGGCATGAAACGACTCGGTCACTCGAAAGTCGATGCATTGCTCTTTCATGTGCAATCGGCGAAGACATCGCGATTGTTCAAATCGATTCAGTCGGTAATGACCACAACGCCCTCATGTCGATTGCTGCGCCAAGCCGCTGGGCACCAGAAGAAAAAATCGGATGCTCGTTCATTGCGACACATATGCCCGTGCCACACATGGAAAAAACATTGGCCGTGGCTGCCAATCTCCAGCAAATGCTCCTCGAGCGCGGACCCTTTGTCCGCTTCGCCTGGGGGATTTCCACCACTCCTGCGCTGGATACACATCCCAGTGTCACGGAGCCACTCTACGCCGGCGGGGATGCTTGGCTACGCACAGAACGACAGGTCATCCGGCGTATTCCCGAACACAAAGCGTTCCTCTTTACCATCCGTGTGATGGTTGAACCGCTATCCGTTGTGCGAAAATCGGTAACGGATGCCAATGCCCTTGCAGCCGCACTGCGAAGTATGGATGAAAAGAGTCGGATTTACAAAGCCGTTGATGTCCATGTAGATGCGCTGTGTGCGTATCTCTTAGAATCCTCTTAGGATGTCGGTCTCTCGATAGAGAAACGCTGGAAGTCACTGGCAAGCCGGGTGTTTGGAAACACTGTCTGGGCATCCTGTAAGAGCATCTCAATCCCTACATCTGCAGGTTCCGGATCATATCTGCTTGAGAAATGGGTGAGAATCAACTCTTTAACGCCAGCGCTTACAGCGACTTCTGCCGCTTCGCGGCTTGTTGAGTGCGCTGACTTCTCAGCCTGGACCTGTTCACTTGCATGAAATGTTGCTTCATGGATTAGTAAATCCGCACCAGCTGCGAGGGCAATAACGGCATCCGATGGGCGTGTATCACCCGAATAAACCGTCATGCGTCCGCGCTTGGTTTCGCCGACATAGTCAGCGCCATTTACAACACGGCCATCCGGGAGCGTGACAATCTCTCCCGCTTTCAGCTGACCAAACAGGCGGCCAGGCGGCAAGCCATCCGCCTTCGCCTTCTCAATATCGAATGCACCCGGGTTGTCCGCCTCGCGTATCCGGTACGCATAACTTTCGGTGCGATGGTCCGTCGGACACACATCCACGGTAAATCCAAGCTCTGTGAGCGACCATCCAGCCGTAACCACATCGTTCACAATCGGATACGCCGGTCGGTTACCAGTCAGTCGCAGCGTACTGTTCAGCCATCGACCAAGGCCATCCGGGCCGTGAATCGTAACCTCGGATGCTCCACCCAGCGCGAGTCCCCGGCTTGCGAGGAGCCCTGGAAGACCATAGAAGTGATCGCCGTGCAGATGCGTTACGAAAATCCGCGTGAGCTGACTGAGGCGTAAATGGGGCATCCGCAAAAGCTGATGCTGGGTACCCTCACCGCAGTCAAATAACCACCACTCACTGCGTTGCGGCAGACGTAGCGCCAAAGATGACACATTTCGGGTACGGCTGGGAGTCCCCGCGCCTGTTCCTAGAAATGTCCACTCCAGCACTTAATGCACTCCCGCCTCGGCAAGGGCATCTAATACTTGGCGCAGAGCTTCATCTCCAGTCGCTGCCTCAACGGTACACCCGCTCGCAAGACGGTGACCACCACCACCAAATTGAGCCGCTACTTTGGAGACATCAATCCCTTCAGAGCACCGCAGGCTTGTACGGAAGCCACCACCCGCCTGTTCGCGCATCAGAATCGCCACTTTGGTCCCGCGGACGCTGCGTAGTGCATGCGAAACGCCATCCGTTTCGGAATCTAACGCTCCTGTTGCCGCGAAATCGCTCAGATTTATAATGCTCCAGACAATGGCACCGCCATCACTACGACCCATTTGGACCAAGGCACGCCCAAGGAGGCGCTGCGCGGTTTCCGTGCGGTTTTCAAACACATTTGTGACGATGGCATCTGCGTTTGCACCGGCGGCCCGGAGCGCAGCACCGATTTGGAATGTCCCTGCGGTGGTCGCTGGATACCGAAAGCCTCCCGTGTCGGTGTAAATGCCACACATCAGACACTGAGCGATCTCCGCATTTAGCGGAATGCCAAGAACGACCAACAAATCATGCACAAGCTCGCACGTGGATGCCCGGTGGCCATCCACAATGCGGATGTTTCCAAAGACACCACTAGTGACATGGTGATCAATATCAATCACGATGGGGCAGCCGAGAATGGTGTCCATGTTGGGGCCCATCCGCTTGGCATCACCAGCATCCATCCCGATTCCGATGTCATAGACGCCATCCGTGCTGGTCCGCAAAACGGTTGCGGATTCTGGGAGGAACTTGATCGTCTCAGGAACGCCATCCGCGCTCAGGATATCGACGTGCTTCCCGATGCTCCGAAGCGCTATCGCAAGACCGAGCATCGATCCAAGCGCATCGCCATCCGGGTTTACATGACACGCTAGTGCAATCCGCTCAGCACCCTGGATGGCCGCGGCGGCGGCTTTGAAATCGGCCAGATGGTCATCACTGGGAGTCGGAGTTTGCATACTCCAGTCTACCGGACACACCGCTCTGCTTGACCATCATGAAAAGTCGCGGTCTGTTGATGTAAATCCATCCGTGTGAGACCTAGGTAGAAAGTCCGAATCTTTAGCAACTATCACCTGCTTTGTCCCTGCCTGGTATCTGGTAAGTCGTGTGTGCGATACCATTGCCCAATGGGCGTTTGGCGAAGAATTCTGGGACCGTTGGTCGAGGTGGTTATCACCCCGATGGCGATTGGAGCGGCTGTATCTGCGGGCGCGGTTGTATTTTTCCTAAACCTCGCAGATGACATCCGGGAGCAGGATGGCGTTTGGAAGTTCGACCACGATGGCCTAAACCTTGGAAATGCGCTCCGAACTCGAGAACGGACAGCGATTGCGCGAACGGTTTCCGACCTCGCGCGCCCCGATGTGATGTCAGCTGTTGCTCTGGTTAGCGTTGTTATTGCGTGGCGTAGTGTACGTTTTCGCCGTGAAGCAATCCTAATGGCAATCACCCTCGGTGGGGGTGGCCTGATCATCGGCACGACAAAGTATCGCTATGGTCGCCAGCGTCCAAGTCTGGTCGAAGCCCTCGCAGTGGAAGAAACATTCAGCTTTCCGAGCGGCCACTCGTTTGTTAGCATTTGCTTTTACGGGACCCTTGCGTATTGGTGGATGAAAAACCGCCATTGGCTTGCAAAGTTTGGTATCGGATCGATCACGATGTTGTTCATCGCCATCGTAGGGGCAAGCCGGGTTTACCTCGGTGTGCACTATCCATCCGATGTGCTTGCGGGTTACGCCGCCGCCCTCCCATGGCTGGTGGCCTGTCTTTCTGCGTATGAGCGCTCCGAGCGCGAAATTAGCGTTGATGACCTGTTGCTGCTGACGGATTAGAGGCATCATGGGATGTCAGGGTATGACAAATGCCCAAGAGGAGAAATCGCATGCTACGTGGTGAGCTGTTACATCCAGAGATTTTGTTTGCGCTTGGGGGTGCCGGACACGGCTCCATGATCTTAATCACCGATGGCAATTATCCACACGTGACGAAGTCGAACCCCGATGCCGAGCGTGTTTATCTGAACTTGGCGCCGGGTGTATTGAACGCGGTTCAGGTACTCAAGGTGATTGCGGGTGCGGTGCCGATCGAGCAGGTACACGTGATGGCGACAGCCGATGGTAAAGAACCTCCAATTTGGGGCGAGTTTGCAGAAATTCTTGGACCCGAGCTGCCATTGATTCCGATTAAGCGGTTCAACTTCTACGATGTGGCCTGCGAATCGGATGTCGCCCTTGTGATCGCCACGGGCGAGCAACGCATCTACGGAAACATTTTGCTGACGATTGGTGTGGTAGCCCCGCCGAAGTAACATCGCTGGTTTTACGAATGTAACTCACCCCTTCGGTTGTCGCGGAGGGGTGTTTTATTTGATGAATAAAACGCCAACGTCACGTCATACGCCGTAACGATGTAACAAAAACACCCCTATGGAATCTCCACAGGGGTGTTCGCTTTTCCAAAAGTGACCTACTTTGGTGCGCTGACCGGCTTTCCAAGCAGCTGCATCTGCGTGGTGAGCGTAAACTTCTCTGCCCCGGAGCCGTACGTCACTTCGACATACGATGCCGCACAGCCGGTTGCTGGCTTTGGTGCATTGGCCTTGACCGACTTACCAGCGGCAGGGACTGTCAACTCGATGCTGCTCCACTTGCTGTCACGGTAATCACGCGTTGGCGCTTCACAACGAAAAATGCGCGCACTAACAATAGGGGCATTACTGGTGACGGCAAAATCACAGCTACCGTTTGGCAGCTCCTTACGGGTCCAGCGCAGCGCTGGCATCGGTTTCTTCTCCGCAACTGAGCGCGCAAATGCACTCAGCGTTGCCAAGACACGCCCACGGTCTTCAAGACCATGGCCACTGTTTGGCGCATACATAACACTCTTCTCGCCAACAAGGCCATCCCAATAAAGATTCAACGAATCTTGTGACCAGTAACGGTCATTTGTTCCGAGGAGGATCATCTTTGGCACCGTAAGTTTTGCACGATACGAATACGGATCCTCAAGCTCCATCAGGCGTACACCCTTTGGTCCAGCCAACAGCTTGTCAATCCCAGCCGCTGAGTAATCCTCAACCTCTTCACTGGGCTTGCCGTAGTGCTCAAGCTGATGTGCAAACTGGGCTTTTACATTTAAAACGTCGATCACCATCGGGGCAATTCCAGCCACACGCTTATCTCCCGATGCGCCGACAAGCCAGGTTGTCCAACCGCGCTTGGATGCACCCGTGACGACAAAGCGGTCCAGCGCTGGCATCGATTCCTGCTTCGTCAATGACTGGACAGTGTCCATGGCTTTGATCACAGCCTTCGCCATCGGGAAGTGCAGCGGCCACGATTCATCACCCGTCTCAATAAATTTGAGCCACGTGTAGGTAATCAACGCATCTTCCGTGAGGCCGTTGTAGAGCGGCTGGTTTGGAATATTGTGGATGATGGCAAACGGGGCACCGGTGCTTGCAGCAACTGTCAAGGCGATAAGGTCGTTTTCCTTGCTGCCATTGCCACCCGTGTTCAGCATCGTGCAGTAGCCCGCGCGCTTGATTTCCTTTGGTACGAACAGCTGGACACGGTGATCCCACTTGATGTTCTGCCACACCTGGGATGTCATCTTCATGTCGTAGATGGTCCCCGCTGGCAAGTCGCGCTTTTCGGTCAGCGACCACTTGTATTCAGGCTCTGGGCGTGCCAGGTAGTCATAAAAGTCAGCATGAGCTGGAGCTACCGCAAACGTGCCGGCAAGAGCAAGTCCGGCAGCGGTCAACATGAAATTACGTCGATTCATCATTTCCTCGATTCGCGCCTGTTGCATCGGACATCGACGGCAGCATCGCCGAATAGCACCAGACGGAAGAACTGCTCCATTGTATGCCACCACATTGTCTCAGCCACACCATCGCCCGCTAGAAACAAGGGAATCCTGAATTGGTACACTCGCAGCATGGACAACCAATCACCATCCATCCTAATCGCCGTGGATGCTGGGACAACAAGCTGCCGCGCCATCGCTTTCGATAAAACCCTCACGCCTATCGCAACCCACCAAAAGTCCTTTACGCAGCACTTCCCGCAGAGCGGCTGGGTTGAACATGATGCCAGCGAAATTTTGGATGTTCAAAAGGCAGTTCTGGATGCCGTTATCCGCGATGTCGGTGCCGACAATGTCGCAGCGATTGGCATCACAAATCAGCGCGAAACAGCCGTCGCCTGGAGCCGTTCCACCGGTAAACCCCTCTGTAACGCGATTGTCTGGCAATGTCGCCGCACAACCACGCTCTGTGAGGAAATCCGCGCGAAGGGCCTCGCGGGTGACATCCGGGACCGGACAGGCCTCCTCGTAGATCCATACTTTTCTGCTACAAAGTGGGCTTGGATGCTCAAAAATATCCCGGATGTTGCCACAGCCGCGCGTACCAATGACCTCGCCTTTGGCACCATCGACAGCTGGCTAATCCACGGCCTGACAAATGCCGCAAGCCACGTCACTGACACAAGCAATGCCAGCCGGACACTCCTCTTCAACATTAATACTTTGGCCTGGGACCCTGTGCTCTGCGACATTTTCGATGTTCCAGCTGCCGCGCTCCCCGCTGTTCTGCCATCGGATGCGACCTTTGGGAACTACACCGTTGATGGCATCCAGATTCCCATCCGCGCCGTCCTCGGGGACCAGCAAGCCGCTCTCTTTGGGCAGGGCTGCTTTGCGCCCGGGATGCTCAAGTGCACCCTCGGAACCGGCTCTTTTCTCCTCGTCAATGCCGGAACAGCTCCACCCAAACCACCCGTTGGCATCCTTGGCACCATCGCGTGGACCATTGATGGCACGACAACCTACGCCCTTGAAGGCTCTGTTTTTATCGCCGGAGCCGCCGTCCAGTGGCTGCGGGATGGCCTTGGAATCATCGTTAACTCCTCCGATGTCCAGACGCTCGCGGCAACCGTCCCCGATGCGGGCGGCGTCGTCTTCGTTCCGGCACTCTCCGGGCTTGGCGCGCCGTATTGGAACCCAAATGTTCGGGGGACCATTTTCGGAATCACCCGCGGGACCACAAAAGCACACATCGCCCGCGCAACGTTGGATGCCATCGCGTTGCAAAATGCTGATCTCGTGGATGCGATGCGGCCTGCATTAACAGACCAGATAACAGAGCTGCGCATGGATGGCGGAGCCGCTGCAAACGATGACCTCATCCAGCTCCATGCTGACTTCACGGACTGTATTGCCATACGTCCAGCATGCCTTGAAACCACCGCGCTCGGTGCCGCAGCCCTCGCAGGGCTGGCATCCGCGATTTACACATCCATAGGGGAAATCGCTGGCATCCTCCGCAAAGGTCAGAGCGTTTGTGTGCCCTATTCGACAGATGAAACGCGCCGTGTGCGGGAACAATGGAGTAAGTTGGTTGCCGCTTTGGATAGCCTCGATAAGACTGGATACACATCGTGACCACGCAGTTCCCCGACCCAGAAATTCACCCAAATCTTTACTACTACCGACCGCCTGCACCGTTCCCAAGCCGCCCGGTGATCACTGCCGATGTCTGTGTCTACGGAGCAACCGCCGCGGGTGTCGTCGCTGCAATCGCCCTCCGCAAGCGTGGACGGAGCGTGATCATTCTCAACCCAAGCCGTTTCGTCGGCGGGATGACATCCGGCGGTCTCTCATTGACCGACACTGGTGTCCAGACCGTTATTGGAGGGCTCAGCCGAGATTTCTACCGAGAATGCGGGTCCCACTACGGCAAATCGGAAGAATATAAGTTTGAGCCACATGTTGCTGAACGCGTTCTCCTTGAGTGGCTTGTTGAGCACCAGGTCACGGTCTACCATTCACAGTTTGTCGACAAGGTCGAGATGAAAGGCCAATTGATAAAACGGGTGATTTGCACGAGTGGGATGACCGTGGATGCCAAAGCGTTTATTGATTGTTCCTATGAAGGCGATCTGATGGCACGTACGGGTGTCAAGTTCATCGTTGGACGCGAAGCCAACAGCGTCTACAACGAAACCGTCAATGGTGTCCAGGTCCGCACAGCGCACCAGTTCAAAAACGACATCAAAATCGATCCGTACATCATCGAAGGCAACCCTGCATCTGGGCTACTCCCGGGCATCGACCCCGCCCCCCTTGGTGCCATGGGTTCTGGAGATCGCCGTGTGCAGGCGTATAACTTCCGGATCTGTTTGACTGCGTTTGCTCCAAACCGCCGTCCGATTAGAAAGCCGATCAGCTACAACATCGCTGACTATGCACTTGTAACCCGCCTGTTAAGAACCAGGTACAACGAATGGTTTGGCAAATTCGATCCGATTGTGATGCATAAAACTGACAACAACAATCATGGTGCTGTTTCAACGGACTTCATTGGAGGAAGCGATCGCTGGCCGGAAGCATCCTACCTAGAACGTGAGGTTATCTTCCAGCGTCATGTCGCCTGGCAAGCAGGGTGGTATTGGTATCTGGCGACCGAAGGGGATGTTCCTGACCAGATCAGTCTCCGGATGTCTGGCTACGGGATGTGCCTCGATGAGTTTCCACACACTGGTGGCTGGTCACATCAGCTCTATGTGCGGGAAGCGCGTAGGATGATCTCCGATGCCGTCCTAACCGAGCGGGAATGCCGAGGGACGCGGGTCTTCCGCGACAGTATTGGGATGGGATCTTACGGGATGGACTCGCACAACTGCCGCCGGTTTGTGGATTCAAATGGCTTTGTGCGCAACGAAGGGGATGTCCAAGTGGGCGTCAAACCATACCCTGTGTCGTATCGCTGCATCGTTCCACGTACTGGTTACTGCACCAATATCTGGGTTCCTGTTGCGTTATCTGCATCCCACATTGCCTTCGGCAGTGTTCGGATGGAACCAGTTTTTATGGTGCTTGCGGAGAGCGCAGCCATCGCAATTGATATAGCCCTCGACAAGGATACGCCTGCTCAGGCAGTTTCGTATTCCGTGCTTCGTCCGCGTCTTCTCGCCGCCGGCCAGGTGCTCGAAAGCCCTTAGTTAGTCATCATCCGTAGCCGGGTGACCAATCGCTTGTACGAGTAGAGTCTCGGTGATTCTGGCAACGGGAAGCAGGCAGCGCCGCGCAGACTCGAGGCGGAGAACATCCCCGTTAGCCATGCCCGTCGGTGCAATCAAGTGCTTCAGGAAGCTGGTCATCCGCTTGGCGACGTACTCTTCCGCCCACTTTTCTTTGGTATCCGTTACACCCGCACGCCCCTTGGATGGCGCCATTCGCTTGTTAATCGTCAGCGTCACATGGTGCCCGACTTCATGGAACAGGGTATGTGCGATGTGGAGCAGGAAGACCCAGTGCTGTATCTCTGGATGGGTGCGTTGGCAGTCCCGTAAATGGGACATCAAATACAGCTCAACCCGATTCCCGGTGTGGTCGCGCTGGTAGACACCGAGGTTTCGGCCACGCGGGTCATAGTCGAGAAGCACGATGCGGGAGAGGCCCCTCTGGTGATCGAGGGGGATGTGGGCGACAGCGGTCTTCACCATTTGGTTAAGGGTTTCCTGACCGCCAAGCGCTTCGTAAGGTTCATCTAACAGCCACTCAATGTGCATCCTGGTGAATCATACCGGACACACAGGACTGCAGTTTCAAGCCTCAACGTGGTGGGACACTTCACAAAATCAGCCATATCCCGTACATTAATCCCTGCCCCCAGCCCTGTGGTGCGATTATTGCGTCCTGTCCATTGGATACCACTCCGTACAATCGCCCTACCAGCATCCGGGAAATCAGGAAATACACTGTGCCAGACCAACCAGAACAACCTCACACAAATGCCGGCTGGCGTAGCGCAGAGCTCCGTGGGTATCGGGCTTTTCTCGATGGCCGGACACAGATTACGCTGGTCGTCGACCTACCTGTGCAGCTGCGGGATGCGGCGAAGCGCTTTACATTTTCCATCGATGGCAAAACGCACATCGCAGTGCGCTCTGTCTCCGAGCTGGATGGTGCAGCCGATGCAGACATGGTCACTCTCCCTGGGACATTGCAGCGCGCGCTCGGCGAAGCTGAATGGCAACCTAGCGGCCGTACGACACGGATGAAGCTGGAAGCCCCGGATGTTTACACACTCGCGGTGCGCCTGCCAGCGGGGACTTATTCCTATAAAGTCGCCCGTGGCGGGACCTGGTCTGACAATGTCGGCAAAGACTTCAAACAGGGCGGAGATAACATCGAGCTCACCGTAAAGCAAGCCGGTATCGTTCGCTTTGTCGTCGATTACACCAAGAAGACTATCCGCACCTCCGTTACCGACCCAGATTCCGTGCCAACACCAACGAAAGAGGAACGCTGGCTTCCATCCACCGTCGCCGAGACCCGCTACCTTTCGATTGTCCTCGCCGCCCCCGTACCAAAAGGCATCGCGCACAAAGCTCTCACCCTGACCGATACCAGCACCAAACGCACGTATCCCGTTCATCCACGTGGAATTCTGGATCAGCCTGAATACTGCCCAACGATGATGGACATGACCCCCAAGTGCACCCGCACTGGCATCGTGATTCGGACGTGGAGCCCGGTGGCACATGCCGTTGAGATCGAGCTCCGGAGCGGGATGGGATTTGCACAGCGCGCGATGCGGAATGTCGGCTACGGCGTTTGGGAGTATCGTGCGAATGGCGACTTCCATCTGCGGCCTTACCGCTTTGTGTATCACCACATCGACCGTATCGTGCACGCGGTTGATATCCACAGCCGCGCCGCGACACCGGATGCGCAGTGGTCTATTTCCATTGATATGTCGCGGACAAATCCCGCGGGCTGGGAAAACGACCGGCCTGTTCGCGTTGCGCAGCAAACGGATGCCATCCTCTACGAAGCGCACATTCGGGACCTGACCACCCACGCGGGAAGCGGCGTCCCCGAGACCCTCCGCGGGACCTACGCTGGCCTCGCGATGACCACATCCAACCCGGTGAATGGCGAGCCTACGGGCATTAATCACCTCATCCGCCTTGGCATCACACACCTCCACCTGCTGCCGTTTCAAAACTTCAACCCGGAGCACTCGCGAGATTACAACTGGGGCTACGAGACCACCCTGTTCGATGTTCCAGAAGAACAGTATGCAACACGTCCCGGGGATTCCGAGAGAACCATCCGGGAAGTCAAGCAGCTTGTGCAAGCTCTACACCGCTCACGAATTGGCTTGGTGATGGATGTTGTGTACAACCATTCCATCCCGGCTAGTGGCGACTCGAGTGCGTTCTGGGCAGCTGTCCCGTACTACTGGTTCCGGACCGATCACGAAGGCAATGTCATTAATGAAAGTGGCGTTGGAAATGCCCTAAACGATGAACGGACAATGGTCCAAAAATTCATTTGTGACAGCCTTGCTTTTTGGGCGCGGGAGTACCACATCGATGGCTTCCGCTTTGACCTCCTGGGCATTTTTACGCCCGCAACCGCAAAGGCAGTCCGTACGCTGCTTGATGTCATCCGGCCTGGAATCATTCTGTACGGCGAGCCATGGAGCGGTGGTGGAGCGGTGCGCCTCGGGAAAGGCGATCAGCGCGGAACCGGCATCGCTGTATTCAATGACACCTTCCGTGGGCTGTTCCGGGGCGACCTGGATGGCGATGGCAAGGGGGTTCTCACCGGTGCTGGCTGGGATCCGGCGGCGATGCTGCGTGTGCTACGGGGCTCGCCTGATTTCGCAGCGATGCCTGCTGAGAGCGTCAATTACATCAGTGCCCATGACAATATGACCCTCCGTGACAAGCTGGCCCGTGTATTCGGGGCTGGCCCGGACTCGGACCGAGTGAACGCTGCGGTGCGTGCCGGCATTACCGTCACGATGCTCTCGCATGGCATCCCGTTCCTCGAGGGTGGCATCGAAATGGGCCGCACGAAGGGCGGCAACCACAATTCCTACAATGCTGGCGACAAGGTCAATCAGTATGTCTGGCGCTCGCTGACACCTGCGGATGCACAGTGCATCAGCCATATCAGTGGGCTCGCTACACTCCGCAAGGCACACCCTGCTTTCCGCAGCAACACGCGCCTGAGCGGGACATCGTTGATTAAGCTGATTCGCACGGGACTGCCAGATCAGGTTCTCGCATGGGAACTGGATGGCATTGATTCCAGCGACCCGTGGAAAACCATCCGGGTCATCGTCAACCTTTCGCAGAAGCGGGTTGATATCACTGGGATGGAGCGCTGGCAGCTGGGTTACTCCGATGATGCATTGGGGATTCGGGCATCGGCCGGGGCTGGGATGGTCTGGCAGCTCGAGCCCGGCGGCACCGTCGTCCTCCACAACAGCTGATTATGACTTTGGGGTTTGCTTTTCAGGGCCATCCAGCTGGATCGCGACGAGAATATCGCTAAGGACATTTACACCTGAGCGCAGGCGGGCGATGATCCAGTCGACGGGCAGCAGTAGTGGCAACGCAATGGCTACGGTTTCCGGGGTGAGACCGGCGGCTCCGAGTACGAGCGGCAGGACGATGAGACCGGCTTCCGGGATACCGGCGATGCCCGTTGCGGCAAAGCAAGATGCGACGACCACGGTGATCTGACCTGTGAGGCCAAGCGGCATCCCGAGAGCCTGCGTTAGGAAAATCGCCGCCATTGCTTCGTAGAGCGTAATGCCATCGTTGTTCAGATTGGTCGCAATACAGGCCGAGAGGCGTGCATTTCCGTGCGAGACGCCCAGCTTTTCAAGGCAACGCAATGTGATTGGAACCGTTGCCAAGCTTGAGTTTGTCGAAAGGCCGGAAATGACTGCATCCGCGCTTTTTCCAAAGTACGTCGCAGGGTTCCGGCGGCCAAAGACCCAGGCCGCGAGCGGGTAGTAGATGAGCGCATGGATGAGCAGCCCCGCGACGACGATGCCTAAAAAGCCGCCGAGAAGCGTGAAGACACTGGGCCCCGTATTTCCGACGACTTTGCTAACAATGAGTAAGACAGCGAGCGGGATGACCTTAATCGTCCACTCGAGCATTTGAAGCAGTAGGTGGTAGCAGGCGTGCGTGGCACGCTCGAGCAGCTCTGCGCCATCGATGGCCTTGTCCCGGATCGCGCGCAGCGCGGAGCCGAGTAACACAGCAATGAGGACGACGCTCAGCAGGTTATTGTAAACAAAGGGACGGATCAGGCTGCTGGGAACGATGTAGGTGATATTGGGGAGGATCTCAAGCGTTGCGCCTGGGGATGCGGGGTCATCTGACTTCTTGGCATCTGGTGCTTTGGCATTTGTTGCACTGATCAGAGACTGGATTTTCCCCTGCCATGCCTTGCCGGGCTGAAGGGTGTTCATCAGCGTAAGGCCAATCAACATCGCGATGCTGGTGTTGAGTGCACAGACGGCGAGCAGCTTTGGGATGGAGCGCTTCGGGATACTGATGTGGACGATGCCATCAATAATCGCAAAGAACACGAGCGGGACAGCCAAGGCGCGGAGCACTTGGATGACCAACATCCCGGTCCCGCCCGCCGTGTCCAGCCACTTTGTACGTCCCGGGTCTGGTCCGAGTGGGCTTGTTTTCCCAAGCAACACGCCGATAGCGGTACCGATCAGAACGCAGAGGAGGACTTGCAGCCACAGCGGGATAGAGAGCTTATTGGATTTCGATGCGACGCCTGTGTCCATAGCGTGCATTATGCGGCACATTCTCCGGCGCCGACGCTTGATGTGTCGCGTTTGCAGTTACTCGCCTGAGCACTGAAATGCACTGATAGATGCATGCTAACCCAGGGGTTTGCGTTTAATCTCGTTAACGGATCGCGGCAGATTGATCGGAGTTTTCGCCGTTTTTCGGAAGCAGACAATGTTACGCTCGATTTCCTCAACTCCATAGAGCGTGCCCGTGATGGTCTTTTCATGGCTGAGACCAATTTGGCGAGCGGCACTCCCGTAAGGTTCGACTTCTGGGCCTTTCATGGCAACAAACAACCCACCGCGCTTTACTAACGGGCCACACCACTCAAGCAGCGTCGGCATCGCACTCACAGCCCGCGCAAGGACGACATCCGCCTGCTCACGCCACTTTTCGTCACACCCGATGACTTCTGCACGCGCATGCACAGTCTTCGGCACATCCCACTCAAGTGCTGCGTAGGCGGCTTTTATCCAGTGCAGACGCTTGCCCATGGTGTCGATGAAGATGGTGGTGATGTCTGGGCGGGCGAGGGCAATCGGGACGCCTGGGAAGCCGGCACCGGTACCAATGTCCAGAAGCGTTGCACCGGCAGGGACATCGCGGAGGACGCCCATCACACTCCAGGAATCGATGAAGTGTTTGAGTGCCATTTCATCCGGGTCAATGATACGTGTCAGATTGAGTGTGTCGTTGCCCGCGAGAACGGTTGCGCCCCACCAAGCCGCCTTTTCGATGACTTCATCGGTGACCTCCACCGGGAGCTGGTCTTCCAGCTTGTAAATGGCATCCCGGATTGCAATGGCATCCTCCGTGCGTGGCGTGACATCAATCGAACGTTGGGTCAATGGGAAACTCCTCTAAAACGCATCACTTTGTGTGGGCCGACATCCGGCACGTGAAAAACATCCCCTTCTGTCACCCAGCCATTGCGCTCATAAAATGGAATCGCATGGAGGCGTGCGTTGCACCAAAGGGTTGTCGCTTTTGTTTCTGCCTGGCGGCAGACTTCCTGCAGGATGGCGCGTCCGATGCCGCTGCCTTGATGGTGTGTGTTCACAGCCATCCCGCGCAGCTGAAGGGAACCATCCAGGGTTTCCGCCAGCGTTGCGCAGCCCACGGGATTACCGGCATCATCGGATGCCAATATGTGCACGCTTCCGGGGGCGTTATCAATATCGAATTGCGCGGCGCTCCGTGGGCGGTTGGGTCGGAGAACATGCCAGCGGATATCGATGAGGCGCTGCAGCATTTGGTCATCCGTCACGATGGCAATGCGTGCAGTTTCTGGAGCGTGATGGAGATGTACGAGGAGATCGCCTTCCGAGACGGCGATGACGACTGGGGTGCTGGTGATGCGGTTGAGGGTGCCATCCCGCTTCCCGGGGATGAGAGATTCATCCAGAAGTGGCCAGGCGACGCCGCTGGTACGGACGCCGTGGACGGGTCCGAGTGAGATGAGGGAAATGGTCCTGCCGATAAGGGCATCGTCGTTTAAGATCAGACCACTTTGCGCGTGGAAGGTGGTGCCGTGGGAGTCGACGAGCTGAATGCGGTGTCGACGGCCAAAGCTGGTGAGGGTTGAGAGAACGGAGTGCTGATGATCGAGACGGCCACCGGTGCCGCCAAAAATGGTGATTTCGGCTTTGGGGTGACGTGATGTGGCAATCGTAAGGGCTTTCTCGAGATCTGTATAGTCCTGGTCAGGTGTGTGGATGACATCGGTGCCGGATGCCAGCAAGTAAGCGCGTTCATCCGGGCTGAGGGAATCAAAATCTCCAGTGACAAGTGTCGGGATAATTTGGTGGCGGAGAAAGTGGCGCGTTCCGCCATCGATTCCGTAAATGATGTCGGCATCCACGACAGCCTTAAGGAGGAGGTCCTCCGCCCGGCCGGTAAGCTCGCCGTTGGCTGCCATCACTATCCTTCTGACATTCATGCTCATACCATGTAAGTGTATCCTGATGGACCCTCTCTCTTAGCGTTGCTGTCTATGTTTGCCTCGGTCGTGGGTTGGACTGTGCCGCGCTTTCCCTTGGGCAAACATTGTGCTCCGATAGCACGTTTCAACGCGTGGCGGAAAGCATATTTTTGCCACGAAACCATCTGGAGTGGGTGCTGAGGGCTGTTCATACAGTGTATTTTGGCAATCCGCAATACACACATTTGAGTATGGTTGTCGCTGTGCATCGTTGGTATCAGGAATCCATGGACGCACAACCTATTCAAATGACCTTGAAGCGTTCCGCACCGCGGCCGAGCTGTCCCTATTGTGAGGCGGATGGCGTGCAAAAATTTGGTCAGAACCGTGGTGGGACAGTACGGTGGCGCTGTGCAAGCTGCTGGAAGACATTTACGCCCACTCCGAACACGCGGACGATTTCTCCACTGAAGGTTGACATCATTAAGGTCGCGTTGGCGAAAGGGTGTTCGAAACATATCATCGCCCAGGCGGTACGTGTGAGTCCAAAGACGGTTTATCGGATTGCGGAAGGCTGGGTGCCAAAGGGGTATCGTCCTCATTATTCGGATGGGACACCGCTGCACCTGTTGCGTGATCT
>Ga0114981_10000550_pt1 | contig 24338 bp, 19 predicted proteins | sample S_140806_MF_Meta_FD_87028 | JGI IMG/M metagenome (GOLD analysis project Ga0114981, IMG submission 87028) | Freshwater microbial communities from Lake Simoncouche, Canada to study carbon cycling - S_140806_MF_MetaG | ecosystem: Environmental > Aquatic > Freshwater > Lake | place: Lake...
CTAATATATTTTATGATTTTTTAGAAATAGCTTTTAGTACTTCTATACTAGATACGTTTAAAAACAAAAATATACGTTCACTCAATATTTCACATAATTTAAATGACATTGTCGATTGTTTTGATATACTAAGAGAGGGATTTACCGATAATTTAATAAAATATAACATAATAAATTATGAAAACATAGATGGTTTAAAAGAACATACATTTGATTTTTTATTTTTTGAGGCTGACAAAGAAAATGTAAATAATTATATTTTAAATTTAATGTTAATATTAGCATTTATTTTTAAAAATATGAATAGTGAAGGTGTAGCAATTATAAAAATAAGCCACATATTTTATAAACCTGTTGTTGACATTATATACATATTAACTACTCTATTTGAAAGAGTATATTTAATAAAACCTAGTACTAGTAACGTTACTACATTTGATAAATATATTGTCTGTAAGAATTTTATTAAAAATGAAAAAAATATAATTCAATATAATTTGAACTACCATAAACTAATGACAACTGTTAATAATTTACAAAATAACTACATTACATCAATATTAGATTATGATACACCTTATTACTTTATTACAAAACTAGAAGATATAAATATTACAATTGGACAACAACAATTAGAGTCGCTAGATATGATAATAAATATATTTAGAAATAAAAATAAATCCGATAAAATTGAAACCATAAAAAATATTAATATTCAAAAATCAATTAACTGGTGTGAAAAGTATAAAATTCCATGTAATAAATTCATTGATAAATGCAATATATTTTTACCGATTTATAAAGAAAAAGATGATAAATTTATAGATTTTTTATAATTATTTATTATTTTTATAAAAATAATAAATAACTACAATGTTTACAAAAAATATTTGTTTATTTTTGTTTATTTAGTATGCAGCAGATCCAGTAGTCGTATTATATGTATTTGGTGATTGAGAGAAATGATTTGAACTTCTATATGTTGAAGGATAATAACGATATACACCAGGTTTTGAAACCGGATTTTGATATTTTTTTAAATCCGAATAATAACAGAATTTTTTATTTTGATATGGCCCTGATTGTCTAAAATTTAGTGGATATGGAGTATTACACGATGGCACTTTATTTTTAAGAACATTATTATAATTATTTGCATTACCAGCATATAACTCATTGGCTGTAACTAACTGAGCTCCAGTATTATTATAATTTTGTATTGATGCCGCATTAGTAGATATTGTATCAACATTTAACTTAAGATTTCTGGTAGAACTAGAAACAGCCCCTTGTTTAGCATATTGGTAGTTGTTTGGTTTATATACAACAAGCTGACAACCTGTTGGATTAGATGGTCCAGAAATAGGCATACCCCAGTATGGGTTGCTAATATAATTGGTAAATACATTTAAAGCCGATGTTTTTTGTGAACTTGGTAGTTCATTTATCCAAGCAAAAAATCCGTCAATAGAATTAATATTAAGCGTATAAAATGCATCTATTTCTGTTTGAGTTATTATATTTAGATTTAACATCATATCTAGCATTTGAGATATCATAGCGTTTTGTGTAGCGTCATATTGCTGAGCATTTGACTGACAGTTAGCCAAATAAGTATTTGAAAGTGCTAATGGACTTCCTGCTTTCACGTCACTACTCGTTTGCGTAGAAATGTAATATGGATTAGAATTATAAACTGAATTATCAAGCGACTGATAAGACAAAAAATTAAAAGCCTTTTGGTTATAAGTTTTACATCGATTTTGTAAATATTGAGACGATGTTGTATAATATTTTTTTGACAAATTAGTGCTAGCATAGATAGCGCGTCTTTTTGCTTTATATTCTTGATTACAACATAATACCGGGTTTGATACATTTGCTTCAGGATTTTCTGTTAAGTATGTTGTATTCGGCGAATAATTCACTACGATACCAACACCTTCGCAAGATTTACAGTTATTATTTAACTGACTTACACCGTCAGTTTCGTCTAGAGTATTTTGTTTAACAATATATGCGCCTGGTTTATCCTGTAATTCACTAAGAAGACCTGAACCGCCAAAACCACCTCCGAGCGAAGTTCCTTTACTAGATGAAACAAAACGGTTCATGTTATAGTTTATTAGTTGTGTTTCATTAATATCTAAGGTGTTTTCGCTGTTATAAGGGTCATTACCTATAACATTTGGTACATCAGTAATAGGAAGAGATGGTATAACTTTTCCTTTTCTAAAATGTTTAATTGGTCTCGGAATAAATACTCTAACACCTGAATAAGTTCTTGACGGGAATGAACCTGATTGAAATACATTACCAATATCATTATTTGTTAATGGTCTAATATGCCCAGATGCAGTGCCAACTGGGTTACTTAAATAACCGGTTCCTTTCCAGGATAAATATTTTTTATTATAATAAGCACTTTTATGATTATATCCTGATGATGGCATTGAATTCATTCCTAATGGGTAAAAGGCTGATGACATTTATAATATTATTGAAGAAAATAAAAACTAATATTATATTATATTAATGATATCGTTAATAAATTTACTTATAGTTTTTTTTGTTATATTAATAATTTATCAAATATTTTTAGCGTATATAAATAATTCAATCATCGAAGGTCTTACCAACGGTGAATATCAGCCATACGATATGAATAATCCTCAAAATGCTCTTATCTTAGCACAACAAAATGCAGGAAATATATCATTTTTAAAAGAAAAATTAGACGATTTATTAGGACTAAATAAAGAAGTTCAAGATATAAGTGGCAACCTTATTACCTTACAAGAACAAGTAGCACAAATGATGGCAGCGCAACAAAGTTATTCTACAAAAATGACAGGTGGCGTAACACCAAATATAACAGGGACAGGAGCATCTACAAATACACCATAAAATAATTTGAAAATAATAAAATAAATATATCTATATAAATTAAGTATTATGTCGAATATATTTCAAGAAGTATTGCAAGATTCACAAGCCGTACAAGACAAACTATTAGGACCTACTTATCCATATTATAAGAATATTAAAATGCCTAACCAAATTGGTATGAGCGATGAAGGTAGTTTATCAGCATTAGGTAGAGATATTAATGGACTAATTCAATATGTAGAATTATTAGTTAGCGGAAACGGTAATGCATCTTCAACAGGAGGGCCTTTAGGAAATAAATTTTTTCTTCAGACTGGTGGTAAATGCAAAGACAAAGCAAGTGGAAATCTAGTAGATAGGTATATTTATATAAATAATATTCCAGATGGTAATATTCCATTCATTTCACAAGGCCTTGGTGTTAATTTTTCAGAATTTAAAGGACTTATACCAGGAGCAATGGGTAACTTAAACGCATTAAATCCTTTTGCAATAATGTCTTCTTTTCTCTCTGGAGCAACTCCTGACTGCCAAGAAATTACAATGCAAACTGTAGATGTTAATAATAATTCTTCAGCTGAAACGCATTATGTTACATTAGCCGATATTGGTAATATGGATGCATGTTGGTTTCAAAATAGAACAAATCCAGTAAACGGAAAAAAATGTAATGAAACTTTCACGACAGCGAGCATAGCTAAAGATGCAGCGCCTGTATTACCAGAAGACCCATTAGACCAGTTGTATTTTATGAGCTTAGCAGGTGTAGGGCTTTATATTTTGTATTGTCTTATAAATAAGTCTAAATAAAAAAATTGAAATTATAATATTTATTTATTTTCAAATAATAAATAAATATCATCATGTCATTAAATACATACAATAACAAATTAGTAACATCATATATCGTCACGTGCTGTATGTGCCTTAAAAAAATCGGCATTCATGGTAGCCTAATTCCACTTAAATGTCAGGTAAATGAAAGAGGCAAAATAAAACATAGAATATGCCAATCTTGTTGGTGGTCAAAAGATTTTGGATTTGGTAGAGAGAATATTTCACATTCTTGCCCTGGATGTGTTAATGGACTACCTTATCCTGACACATTTGTAACATGTACAATTGATTTAACAGTAGACTAAGTTTTAACTTGGATATTGTAATTTTGTTTGACCATTTTCTTTAAGTTATATTTTCAATTTATTATATAAAATTTTCAGTTTTTTTTTCCAAGACTTTTTTGGGAATTTCAAAAATGGACAAAAAAAATGTCCAAAATCGATTTTCCAAAAAAAGTTTATGAAAAAACTGATTTTGTGACCATAATGAAAAATTAGCATCTGGTGACAAAAAAAGTTTTATAAAATTTGTTACGATATTTTTTTTATTTTTTGCAAAAAAAGTTTAAAGGGTTTTTTGTATTGACATATTATAACAATGTCTAGCAATGATTTTTCCCAAAAAAAACCCCTAAATTATTCTTGTGATATTTGTTACTTTAATACGTCTAATAAAAAAGATTTTAAAAGACATTTAGACACCATAAAACATAAAAAAAAGGAGTCGCAAGGGTTTTCAATGCAAAATGCACTAAAATACCCATATGCATGTAGTTTATGCGACAAAAAATATAAAGACAACTCAGGGTTATGGAGACACAAAAAAAAATGTACTGTAGGGATTGATGAAGTTAAAAAAATGTCCGTAAGCGAAACAAATAATTTGCCGCAACAAAACGAAACATGTCAAAGTGAAAATTATGAACTTAAGGAGATCATGAAATACTTAATGAAAGAAAATGCAGAGATGAAGAGTTTGATGGTAGAAGTTATAAAAAATGGAACGCATAATACAATAAATACGAATTCACATAACAAGACATTTAATTTACAAATATTTTTAAACGAAACTTGTAAAAATGCCATGAATATAATGGAATTTGCGGATTCTGTAAAACTTCAGTTAACAGACCTTGAAAATGTGGGCAAATTGGGATTTGTTGATGGTATATCTAATATTATAGTAAAAAATTTAAAAGCACTTGACGTAGAAAAAAGGCCGGTACATTGCACTGATTATAAGAGAGAAGTATTATATATAAAAGACGACAATAAATGGGAAAAAGAAAATGAAGATAACATAAAAATTAGAAAAGTAATAAAAAAAATAGCACATAAAAATACTAGACTTATACCTGAATTTAAAGAAAAACATCCTGATTGCGGCAAAAGTACGTCTCCATTTTCAGATCAGTTTAATAAACTTATTATTGAAGCAATGGGAGGATATGGTGATAATGATATTGAAAAAGAAGACAAAATCATTAAAAAATTGGCGAAAGAAGTTTTAATAGATAAAGATAAATATGGTAATATCGTTTAATCAAAATCTAACAAATTTGATACCTCATTATTAGTAGTCTCTCTGCTAACTAACTGTTGAGTTAAATAATCTATTGTTTTTATTTTTACATTTATGTCCTTTTCTAGTCGTGCAATAATAATTTTTTGGTTACTTATCGTTTCTTTTAGTTGAACGTTTTCTGTGTAATAGTTTTTTTTATTCGTATTCATTTCAGTCAACCATTTTTTATGTGTTTGTGTCTTTATATGTGTTGTAAAATATGCTGCACAATCATATGTTTTATCTTTCCTAGTTCCACAAGGACACCTTAAACCGTTTTTAAAATTAGCAAATGACGGAATTTTATCAATATATTCACCTATATCATTCATGCTAGGTACATAAATATCTGAATCCGCAATTAAATCCATACTACATAAATTTAATAGGATTTTTCTAAATATGTTTTTTTATTTATCTACGCATTCTACGTGACCTGCGATTTCTACGTGTTCTGCGTGTTTTACGTCTGCGACCGCCTCTTTTAGATTTTCCGCCGACCCAGTTATGTGGCTGTGCGGTTTCAACACCTTTATATGGAGACGCGCTTGATGCAATGTTATTTAAAGGTGTGTTTGCACTATATCCTCCTCTCTTTCCTCTACTTCTTCTCTTTTTCCCTCCTGAAGGCGCAGCTGGAGTTCCATAAAGTCCTTGTGGTTGTTGATTACCGGTAACAGTTCTAACTGCATCTGTTGCGGTGTCTTGAACTTTTTTTGCTGCTTCACCAATTTTTGCGTTTGCAAAATTTAACCCATCTGTAATATTTTTCAAAATTGGGTTATTAGTATTTCCTGTATTAGTATTTCCTGGTAAATAGCTCATTTATAATATAATAAGAAATTATAATATAACAAATTATATGATAATTTTATTAAAGTTAAACAAATCTAATGTAAAAATAGTAAGCAGGATCTTCGCCTAAAATTCTGTTATTATGTAGATTTAAACGTCAATTTTTATATTTTTCTGGCAATAATAGAGAGAAATAGTTACATCCAGATTGTACGCACATCCATTTTCTTGTCGCTAAATAACATCAATTAAAGACATTGTCCCAATAAATTCTACTAAATACTTATAAACTTTTTAAATATAAGAAAAAGGATTAACATAAGGTTGAGGGCCAATTGATTTAATTAAAAATTGAACGTATTGTGCACCTAAACCTCTCGATTTCATGTACGCATAAATTCTACCTTGAGAACCAATTCTACTACGAGGACTGCTGATAAGAATAGCAGGTCCTGTTCTACTCATACTTCCTAAACCATATGTAGGAGTTAAAGATGGAAAACTATATGGCATATTATAATAATACTAAATATTATTTTTATTTACGAAATTTAATAATTTTGTCTTACAATTGAACCCCAGCCGCAAATGTTTCCGTTTGATAAACTGGTATTTTGTATTGCCCCTTTTTTTGCTGGTGCTACACAACCACCTGAACGCGCTCTTCTTAAGCTCGATCTTGTGCCACTTGGATAATAATTTTTTGTTGAAATAGGAGCTGAATTTGGTAAATTTACTTTATAGCCACTTTGGCCTACTGCATTGGCTTTTATAATATTAACGCGTAAAGAAGATGGAATAGGAGGAATATAGTTTGTATGACTTGATGTCGCAACCATTCTACCAGACGAATTTATTTGGTAACCTATAGGTTGCGATAATTTTCCTAAAAGTACTTGTTTTGCTAGTTCTTCGTTATTGACAGAAGTTCTTAAATATTGATGTCTGGCATTTGTGTTCATTTGAGCTTCTATAGGTGTTTGCATACTATAAAACTGTGGTGGTGTTGGTCTAATACCAGTTAAAGTTCCGTAACTATGGTATGGAATTTGGCTAGGTGTTTGATTTGTGTTTAATGGTCCAGTAATGGGAGCATTTACATAATTATTATAAGATACAGACCCTATATTTGTCGAAATAGCATATGGAGTTGTCATTTAATATATACTTCTATAAAAATAATAAAATAAAATACTTATCACAAATTTTCTCTCTTTATATAGTTTGGACTACCACAAAATAAACATAATTGGCTTAATAAATCTTTAGAAATTATATTATTATTGCGTTTACATTTTATACACTTAATAATGGAAGGTAGTTGACATATCAAATGTCTATTGAAATCCGTTTTTTGGTATAATATTTGTTTTCTGTTATCGTTTTTGTTCATAATATATTATATAATATATTATATAATATGTTATAGATATATTATAAATTTATTTCTTTAATATCTCTTAATGGCTCTAACTACAGATTGACTAGCATTACTTTGGTCACCACCATAAGACAAATCATTATAATTTTTCACAATTGCTTTTTGTTTTAAATATGTTATATAGTCTGAACTATCATAAACGTATCTAACATTACAACTAGCTGATGGAATATTTGTATTTAATTGTAAAGTATTATAAGCTGCTGACGGAGTGCACGAGTCGGATATACTACCAAAACGAGACTTTAAACCTCTTAGTCCAGGTCTACTCTGATATGTTTGACAGGACCCGCCACATGAATAATTCTCTCTACCCAACAAATCCCCTGCGTTATTTACAGCGCGAAATGGTGTTGTAATACTTTGTTTTAAATTATTACGCTCGAGTTGTGATGGGTATGTAGTGTTCCATGCATTTTTTAATGTAAAACGTATATGTTCGAATTCAGGATATCTTTTGTCAGTTGTTTGCGTTTGTTTTGGCATCCATCCATTAATAGCTCCTCCGTTATTTTTTGGACTAGAAGCTAAAATCCCAAAAGCTACATTTGATCCATTAATAGCGCTACTATATCCAATAGAAGTTGACATTTATATAATACTATAGTAAAAAAGTTTTGAAAAAATATTAACTATATCTAAAGATATAAAAATATTTAAATAATATATAAATGTTTAATTATTTAACGCTAATTAGTGCGATCGTTTTTATAGTAATGGATTCCATTTATTTAAATGCCATTAAAGGTTATTTTCAAAAACAAATAAAAGACGTCCAAGGTGCGCCTATTAAAGTTAAATTTTTGGGAATAGCTTTGTGTTATTTATTCCTAATAACTGGGATAAATTATTTTATTATTAAACCTCGTAAAAGCGTGAGTGAAGCATTTTTATTGGGTTTAGTAATTTATGGCGTATATGAAACTACTAATTATGCGTTATTAAATAATTGGTCTATATTAACAGTAATAATGGATACTTTATGGGGAGGTATATTATTTGCTTCTACAACTTATATTATTAATCTTATTCGCTCTTTTTAACGTACCACATCTTTATCCTTCATAATAAATCATATAAGGTAAAAAATACATCGATATAACTAGATAAATAATATTAAGATTTACGTTAAGAGAAGCAAAATAAGAACTAAACAGACATGCAATTATCATCATAAAACTATCTCCTAAAATAGCACCTATTCCGACTTCTTTAGCGTATAATTTGAAAAAATCTAACATAAAGTTATACTTTAACGGAATAGCTGTAAAAAATAAATAAAATAGTATATCGTGTATTATTTGTATCAAAACAGCTAGTCCAGTAAAATAAATAATATTAAATTCCTTAAATAAGTATTTATATAAATAACGCGTAATAATAATACCAATAAAAAGAATTAGTATATCAGCAATTACAGCGCTTAAACTAAAACGTTTATACCACTTTTTTAAATATGCTGATTTGAATACATTATGAAAGACTAAAAATAGGACGACTAAATCAGCATTTAGACATCCGTTAAAAATAGGTAAATAGTCGCTGGCTTTATTGAAATTTGAAATGTCAGCAAATATCATATATAAAAAATGATTATTTTATTTAAATTCAAGAAAATATAAATAAAATATTCGGATGGAAATATAATTTTAGTAAAGTGTGAAATTATGGTTATTTTCTAGGTCGCGTCTGTAAATAACAGTATTATTTAGTAACAATTCAGTAAACTCTATAAGTTTATCTTTATTTTTTTCTAAGAAGTCTTTTGCGTAAATATACGATTCTTTTACTAAATCTAGCGCTTCTCTATCTATTATGGTTTTTGTTTCTTGAGAATATCTCTCTCCTAATGCAAACCCTCTAGCGGCAGCGTCATCGCTAATATCTTCACTAAAAAACACTTCTAGTTTCTCTCCCATTCCAAAATTACCAACCATTTTTTGAGCGAGGTTATTTGATTGTCTAAGGTCTTGGTAAGCTCCTAATGATACAAACTCGTTACCATAATAAATTTCTTCTGCTGCCTTTCCTCCCATATAAATAATTAATCGTTTTTTTAAAATATCTTTTGTATAAAGTCCACCCTCTTTAATATCAGGGTTTTCAGAAAATATAGTATAACCACCCGCACCATTATATGTCGGTTGTATTGATGCCTTTTGAAAATAAAAATATTCGCTAAACTTTAGAGCTAATAAAGAGTGTCCACTTTCGTGAATAGCTACTCTTAATTTAGTAGTAGGACTAACATTTGCGTTAGATTTTATTAAGCCCACAATTGATTTCTCAAAAGCGTCAAAAATAAATTGTTCTTGAATTACAGTAAAGTTATTTCGTACAGAAATGATTGCGGCTTCGTTAATCAAATTTTTTAGTTGTGCTCCAGAAAATCCTTCTGTTAGTTCCGCTATAGCTGTTATATCCATTGTTTTCATTACGTTTTTTGTTCTTAGATAATGTGCTAAAATCTTTTCTCTCGAACTTTTATCTGGAAGTGGAATTTTTATGATACGATCAAATCTGCCAGGACGAATAAGAGCTTTGTCAAGAATATCCTTGCGATTTGTGGCGGCCATAACGAGTATATCTTCGTTATTATTAAATCCGTCCATTTCATACAAAAGTTGGTTTAATGTTTGCTCTCTTTCATCGTTAATCATATTTGCACCTGATCCGCGTTGCCTACCAACTGCATCAATCTCGTCAATAAATATAATACATGGAATATTCTCTCTAGCGGTTTCAAATAAGTCGCGAACTCTGGCCGCTCCCATGCCGACAAACATTTCTACAAATTCAGAACCAGACGTAGATATGAACGTTGAGTTTGTTTCTGTCGCAATAGCCTTTGCTAACATTGTTTTACCTGTTCCAGGTGGTCCTTCAAGTAAAATACCTTTTGGCATTTCTGCACCAATTATTTGAAACTTTTCTTTGCTTTCTATATAAGAAATAACCTCTTTACATTCTTCAATAACTTCAGGACTTCCAGCCCAACTACTGAGTGAAACATTTGGTTTTACGAACTCTTCAATATCTTCTTCTTTTTGAAAGTTAGGGAAAAACCCAAATGGATTATTAGAAACTGAAGATGTATTAGTTGATGGTCTATTTTTTAATGGTTTTATCTGTGTTTGTGCTCCAATTGAATTCATATTTCTCAACGAAGAGAGAAAAAGAAATAACAGAAAAAATGGAAATAAATTTGACATTACTCCGAATAAGTTAAATATAAAATTTTGTATCCCGATAATATTTTCAGACGTAAAATTTACAAAATAAATTGGAATATGAGTTTCGGTTGTCTTTGAAATTAAATTTGGTATAACTATTGGATTTATATCGGCAAGATGGTAATGACTATATATGTCGTCATTTGGTAAATTATCAGGTAAATTATCAACAGAAACCAACTCTTTATAATTGCTGTCAATAAATATCCGCGATACTTTGTTATCCAATACGTTTTTCATGATATCATTATAATTCTCCTTTTGAAAATAATATTTGTAATTTTGAAGCAAATTTAATTCGTCATTATAATTGTTTATGCTATTTTTTAGTTTTAGGTTTTTTGTTTTTATATTTTTAAAGAATTTAATACTGTTTATATTTCTTAAAGATTTAACACTAGTGCTAATCGTATATAACATAATTAATACAAAATATATACTCATTTACATAATATATGTTTTATTGCTCTAAATTATAATTTTTTACAATAATATAAAAGAAATTTATTATAACGATATATAAATGACATTTTTGCGCTTATTAACAATATTATTAAATACTTTTATTAAATGCTGGTCTCTAGCTATAAAAATGAGACAAACACGAGTTTTAATGTATTCTCATTCATGTTCTTCATGTTCTTCGTGTTCTTCGTGTTATCCGTCTTATTTCCCATCCCATTCTTTAAATACAAATCATCATAATTGGTATGTTATCGGAGAGAAAAAAGAATTCTCACAAAATAAGTTATACAAAAAAACAATTTGGAACAATGATTATGTTGTTTGGAAAAATGGTGATGGTTTTTTTGCTATGGATAACCATTGTAGTCACAGAGGTGCTTCATTGGCTGACGGCAGACTGTCAGGAGAAAACGTATTGTGTCCGTATCATGGTTACGAATTTAATAGTAAAGGTGTCTTAACTGTTGTCCCTGGATTAACATTTAAAAACAGTATGTGCCAAAATATAAAAACATATCAAATAAAAGAAAAAAATGGATGGGTGTATCTAAATGTAAACGCTAGTATAAGCGAACCAGAAGTTCCTATATACGAAGAACCAGAAGCGTGTAATGTCAATTGTAGTGCGAATTTTTTAAATATTCCGTTGAACGCATATGCGCGGATTTTATCTGAGAACTCACTTGATGTCATGCATATAGCTTACGTTCACTCTTTTGGAAATATACAAGTGCCGAGCCCAATAAAAGAAAACCCGCCAAAACTTCAAGACGACTATCCAAATCACTATAAAACGGAATACGTATATTTGTCAGGAGAAGATTCGATTGCTAAAAAAATATTTAACAGTAGTTACTTAAATGTAGACAATGAATTTATTTTACCACACACACAGATCGTTCGTGTAACCTTTGATAAATTTGTTAGCACAATTGTTACAGCTGTTACACCAATAAATTTTACACATTCGCAAATATTTATGAAAACTTATAGGAGCTATTGGTATATTCCAGGTGCAAATAATATATTTCATAAGTTGTATAATGATATTTTTAATAGGATAACACAACAAATGATGGTAGACACAATTATGCAAGATAAAAGCATAGTAGAAAATATTAACCCAAAATATATGGACGGAAAATTTAATATGAGGTTTGATAAGTTAGGAAATGTATACCGTAAATTATATGAAAAATTTATCCATAAATTACATTTATAATATAAGATAGTAAACGACAAAATAAAGAAGGGCTTTTATTTCAAGTACTTTTGCCTACTAAAAATATTTTGAAAACATATTAGATTTTTTTAATTTAGTATGATTATTTATATTTTAAATATATATAATATATAAAATGTTAACACATACATTTAAAGTTGTTAATAATGATATAATAATAATTGATACTCAGAGCAATAAACAAAGCAAAGTATCTACTTATTTATCTACTCTAAGTACAGATGATTTGCAAAGTAGATTTTTTTGCGACATTATTAAAGATTCTCAAACTGGAACAAATATAACCAACATAATTGAAATATTGAAAACGTGTTTTTCTACAGGCAAAAAAAATATACCTAACATAAAAAATGATTATCACACAAAATTGATTAGTATAGAAAGACAACTAGACGGAGTATGTAAACCTTATGAAACAATATTAAAAAATATATTAAACACTGATACTATTGGAAGTAATACAAAAATTTCATATGCAGATACCGCATTTTGGGAAAGTGGTTTTGGTATAGAAAGAATATGTGTTAATAGTAGCGTTAAATCATTACAAACTTCTGCAGCTGTACTTGATCCAATTTCAAAAGATCCTGTTGCTGAATATTATAACCCTAATGTAATATTTGATAATACATTTGTAACTAGGTTAGGTTTTGTTGGTATAAGTCAGTGGAGTAGTAAACAGAGTGTGATTGATTCAAATAAATCAGAAGTCGAAATAATTTTTAATTCTGCTACATCTCCTGATCCATTACAAGGAACTGTAACGAAAGGTGATCGTGAAATATTCGCGAATTATTGTCAGGGAAATAATGAAAAAAATGGTGTGGTAAACAATTTATATAAACCTCCCGCTAGTAATTGTGACGAGATTGTAAAATATTTAGTAATCAAAGAATTAGGTGATGTGGCACAGGTATGGATGTATTTGGCTTATGTTTGTATTGTAGATCAAGAAAAAGACAGAACAAAATCAGTAATGATTACTACAGATAACGTAGTTTATACACTTTGTAAACTACTTCATTTGTCTTGTATAAATACAGGTTCGAGAGAAGGTGTTTTGTCAGGACATTGTACGTTAAAACACTATTTATCTGGAGACGTTGATTATAATAATAAATTTAAAGTTATGATTAAACAACAAAGTGAACGAATACTTCAACATAACCAAGCAACCAATATTTTTTTTGCTAGAATGTCAAATAAGATTTTCGCGTCTAAAATGCAATACTTAATATATAAACGAGGTAAAGAAGCATATGCTTATGTTAGTGTTCCACCTAGTACAGAAAAGGACTTAACTGCTCTTGCACAAACATACATAGGTTTGGTAACTGGATTAACTTATGCAGCACAAAGTGTTTATAATAAATATGAAGGTGTACTAAATTTAGCAAATGATTTAGCTGTCAATGCTGAGTATGATAAGTTTTTTGATGAAATAATAGAATGCATGTGCAAACAATATTTTACGAAATTGCCAAATAACAAATTTGTTATATTAAATACAGATGGTTTACTGTCAAAAATTCTTGACATTATATATGCAGGTGACCTGAATAGAAAGCCACAAATAACAGGTGCGGACTTTGCGGGTATTACAAATTACGAACCTGGAACAACTAGTTCAGCATCGTCATCTGGCGGAGCAAATACACTAATACAAAGTAGCAAATCTGGTGGTGGAGGTGATTTTAGTCATGGTTCTCAAGACTATTATGAGTGTCTCGTATTATGTTATACCAAATATACTTTAGAACAAGAATTTGGATATTCAATTGACGTATATCAGTATCCGACAAACATATATTTTCCGGTAAAATATAGTCAAATCGCTTACGAAATAGAAAAAAAAGGTTTTAAAGCATTTTCTGATTTTTTCACTTTTTTTGACAAAATTACTGATGATGAAATTATGACGCAAGGAGCTTATCTAAATAAATTAGTATTTTTAGCAGGAGATAGAGAAGATGAAACGATTGATATGATACTACCTTCCGAACCTTCTACAATTACTACAAGTAGTTCTAACACTAATCCGTTTAGTAGCCCACAATTTAGTAGCCCATCAGACAGTACCCCATCAGACAGTACCCCACCAAACAGTACCCCACCAAACAGTAGTTTATCAAATGATAGTTTATCAAATGATAGTTTATCAAATGGTAGCTACCCATATTATCCGCTCAATATCCCAAAATACCCAGATTTAAATGAAAACACGGGACTTACGACACCAAAACATAATGACTTGTTTAATGAGCCGCCTAGACCGTTTAGAGAACGAAACGATTTTAATCCATTTTTAGGATACAAAGATACTACAACTAAAAAGGGTTTGAAAAGGAAAGGACCTGATGACCCTGATGGTTACGTTGAACCTCCTAAAATGTGGGCAATTAGCTCAAATGGTTTATTTGGTCAATATGGTGAGCAATATGGTGAGCAATATGGAGGAAAAAATAAAAAAACACGTGCAAATAAAACGAGAAAAACTAAAAATGCAAATAAAACGAGAAAAACTAAAAATGCAAGAAAAACGAGAAAAATAATAAAAAATAATAAAAATAAAAAAACGAAAAAAAACAAAAAATAAATATGAACTTAAAGAATTATAAATATTTTAAATAAATGTATTTATTAAAAATAGTACTATTGTTGTTTAACATAGTAAATGTAAATTCATTCGTAAATATGAAACCAGTAAAATTAATAAATACACGTATAAAATACGATTTAAAAAATTTTACAGAAATAGAAAATAACATTTTATTTACAAAATTCAACCAAAAAGCAAAAAGTTTAATTCAGTTAACAAGACCTAAAAACATTATACCCACCATATTTTTATCTTTTTCTGGAGGTTGGATAATGGACCCATCCATATATTTATTTACGTCTATACCGTTCATAATATCTGTAGTTGACGCGGTTATTATAATGTCTACTAGCATGGTAATAAACGATATATACGACATAAAAATAGACAAAATCAATAGTCCAACAAGACCATTAGCTAGTGGAGAAATAAAAGCTATAGAAGCACTATTTTTCTCTCTATTTTTGTTGGGAACTTGTGAATATTTAACATTTCAGTTTATGCCAGACAATCTAAAACTGATAATACAACTAATAATTATAAAAATTGTGTTATACACACCAATACTTAAAAAAATGTTAATAATAAAAAATGTTTCATGTGCTACATTGGTGTCTTTTTCTTTATTTTTTTCTGGACTAGCGACATCAAATACAATTCTGGCTGGAAATAAAAACTTTGGATTATTGTTAATTGCAATGAGTTTAATTTTTGTCGGCTCTTGGACTAACGAAATTCTGCTAGATATACGCGATACTGAAGGAGACAAATATAATAATATTACTACGGTTTCTACAGTTTTCGGAAAAGAGACTTCATTAAAAGCATCCGGTACAATTTTAAATTACGGAATTGTTGCGAATACCTTTGCGATGGCATATTTATATGATAATTTACAAATATCTTTATTTATTCCTTTAATTTTAAATCCTCTTGTATTAAATTTGCAAAAAATAAAAAAACATAATTTTTCTAATGTTTCTATTGTGAATTATATGAAAAATTCTTATTCTCCTTTATTTGGAATATTGATTTATTTATGTATAATCGCTTATTTTTTTACACCTATAAACAATTAAAAATAATAAAACAAAATTTTATAAATAATTGCATTATAAAATATAGTATTATATTATATAATGCCAAAGTCAAAAACTATGAAAAATTTTTGTGTATTAAACAATGCAACAAAAAAATGTGTATCATCTGAAACGGCTGACGAAACTAGCAAACACTGTTATCGTAATAAAAAAACCCAAAGATGTCACAACTATCCTGTAGAATTTAATGAAACGACTACTTTCAAAGGTTTCGTAATGACCCAAAAAGCAAAAAAACATTTAGAAAAAATTATACTCAACAAAACACCTCTACAAATAACAAAAATGCGAAAAAAACATGAAGAAAATGAATTATATATTCCGATTGACGAGTATACTACAGACAAATCATTAAAAGATTATTTGGCAAACGAAGTATTAGAATTAGCAAACTACTATGCAATAGAAGAAAGCCAAGATATAATAAGCGTGAAAGCTATAAAACATGTCATCGAACAAGATAAAGATCTAGAGATCCTTTTGAAATAAAAAAATTTAAATATATTTTTTTAAAATTTTTTATAATGTTTTAGCGTTTGATTATAAATGTATGTTTTGAATTATATAAATTATATATTTTATATTTCATTTTATATTTTCTAATTTTCTGTAATAATACGTGGCGCTATATTCATTGTATTTAATTCTTGAAAGAGAAGTTTACATGCATATGGTATTTCAACATAAGCAAAGTCAACACGGTTATCACATGTTCTACAATAGTGTATATGCATTTGGTCGTTATAAGATGCGACAAGTCCACATTTTTTACATATGAATACAGAATATTTATCTGATACATCATACATTCGCTCTTTTGTAAACCTTGCTGCACCATGAGATACCATAGCGTCTTTTTCCATCTCTCCAAACCTTAGCCCTCCATCTCTACTACGTCCTTCTGCAGGCTGTCTTGTGAGATTAACCATAGGTCCAATAGAACGACTATGAGCTTTATCATTAACCATGTGTTTAAGTCTTTGATAAAATACAGGACCCATGAAAACACTACATTCATGCTGTTCTCCAGTTAGACCGTTATATAATAACTCGTTGCCGTGTGCTTCATATCCGTGCTTGATAAGTTCTTTACATATATCTTTCAAGTCAAATTCGCCAAATGACGTTCCATCGCCAAATAATCCGAGTTCCAATAAAACCTTTCCTAATATAGTCTCTTTTAGCTGTCCGATTGTCATACGAGATGGGATTGCATGTGGATTTATAATTATATCTGGTTTTAAGCCGCTCTTAGTAAACGGCATATCGCATTCTGGAATTATGTTACCTACGGTCCCTTTCTGGCCATGGCGGCTACTATTTCCAATTATTAGAGACGGTGAATGGTTACTTTCACGCATGTAATATGTATGAGAACTTGGCATCTCTATACAATAAACAATGCCTTCATAATCTATAAGTTTTTCCTCATTGGAAACGTTAACTTTTTTATTTATCCACGGCTGATTTTGTTTTGTAATAATACTTACTTTGTAATATGTATGTTGTTGTACGATAGTTACAATTTCTCCTGCTCTTGAACCCAAATTGCGTTTTCCTGTGCGCACTATTCCTGCTGGCTCTTCTGCTATTTTTATGATTCCAGAATATCCACAGTGAAGTGCTAGTCGAGATATATCATTTGCTAATTGGATGCTTATAGTTCCATATCTATCAAAAGTTTCACCTTTATATTCCATTTTTGAGCCATCGCCTTGCATTAAGGCATCTAACAGAATTCTAGATTGTCTCTCTGATAAGTTAAATGCATATTCAGGTAAATATTTATTTAACGCACCAACACTCAACAGCAATAATTCATTATATATTTCTGGATATTTTGAGCCAGATATATAATAATTACCATCCTTATGATAAGAATAACTAACATTTAACTCATTTAAAATTTCATTAATAAATAATATTTTTCTTTCTTTTAAAGCTGTGATAAATACTCTTTTATTATATTTATCGCAATTACCATCTGCAATAAACATTCCAACCAACCGTAACCAATCATCCATTTTATATTTTTCTTCACCTATTTCCATAAATTCAATATCGGGATATACGTTTGTCATTGTTTTCTGGAACCTTACCATTTTACCCATTACGTCTTGAGCTTCAATGAGCTCATAATTTGTACCGTAACGTGTTTTAACATATAATTTATGGTTTAACGTACATACTATTTCAACTTGTTTATTTTTAATAGAATACATTTTATCGTTATGTTCGTATTCAAATTTAGCACTAGGATATTCATATATCATATTACCATTTACGTCTAATGTGCAAACTTTATGGACGTTAATATCTATATCTTTAATTTCAACCCACCCTTTATCCGTCAAAACTTGTTGACTAGGTAACGCGCAAAATTTGTCTCCTATCACAGGTTTTCTTACTGTTCTTAAACGAACCTTTGCAAAATTATATCCTTCTCCATTTTTGTCTATATAATTTTTATCAATATAGGTTTCTTCAACAGTTTTATATATTTTACTCTGATCTTCAAATTTAATTACTTTAGTATGGTCGTTTCTATTTTCTTTAATAGGAGTAACCTTTGAAATAATGATATCACGGTTTTCTACTAGAGTATTTTCTGGAATGACGCCCTTTGAGTTTACCTTATTATAGTTTCCCATTTTCATACCTTTTGTTTTTGTGGAATCTGGTTTACATCTTATTTCTTCATCACCATTTATTTTTTGTTTGTCTTCATCTTTTTCAGTATGGTATACAGTTACTAATGCCATTCCACGATCAATCGACCCTTTATTTATCAGCAACGAGTCTTCCTGGTTATATCCAGTATGTGTCATGATTGCCACAACAACTTGAGTACCAGAAGGAATTTTATTTAGCTGTATCATATTCATAATACGTGTATCTACTAATGGTCTCATCGGATAGTTGAGAACATACGCCGTCTTATCCATTCTGTTTTCGTAGTTAGTAACATACACACCCATAGCTTGCTTACCTTGTGCACAGTTGCTTGACAAGAAATTTTTTCCAGCAATAAAACTATGATTATCTGATTCTACCGTTATATCAGAAATTAATCTATTTTCTACTTGTTCAATTTTAGTGATTGGTATAAATAACATATCATTATGCACAATAATATTTTTAATCCATGTTTCTATATTGTCTTCTTTTATATTGCGCATAGAAATTTTTCTACCATTTTTTAAACTCCTTACTATGTCTGAAACATTGCTTACTTTTATATTTAACTTATTTGATATTGCACTATTGGTATTTCCTTCACAATTTAATTGTCTAACCATTTCAATAAATTTTTTGTGTTCTTCAAATAATATTTCTTTATATTTTAAATATTCAATAACTACGGCGGATTCAGTATTTTTTGTGGTACAGTACCTATATCCAATATTATTAAAATATTTTATTAAATTTTTATGTTTATCTGAAATTTTATACGATATTTTTACTCTATCATTTGTTACTTCGGCTTTTTTTATATTAGAAACTTCAATATCAAATTCTTTAAATAATTTAATGCACTGTTCCATGAAATTTTCTAATGATTTTTTGAATTTAGGATTTATTTGTTGTGATGTTTCTGCGCAAATAAAATTATAGCCTTTATCAATTTTATTCCATCTAATTTTACATCCATCGCCACCTTGAAATCCGCTTAAAAATTCACGTTTTATTATTTTACTTCCATTCATAATCCAATTGGGAATACATTTTCTCTCATTTTCGGTTTTTTTACCATATGAAACACCTAACGCAATTAACAACGCAGGTAAAACCCCGTTGTGTGTAACAGAATATGTTGTATGAAATGTTCCATTGCATTCTCGTGTACCTTTATTATACTTGCATGTATTGAAACCACATAATTTTAAATCATTTTCAAAATCATTAACATCTTTTTCTGTTCCAAAATCAAAACTACACGATACAAATTTATTACCGTTTCTTTCATAAAGATTTATTGAGCCGTCTGCTAATAAAAATCCAAAAACCCTTGAAATAACAGGCATATTATAATTATTACTATTTAATGGTAATAAGTTGCATTCAATTAATTGTTCAATATGTTTGTTAATGGAACTTAAGTTGCAACCATACTCAATAAACAAAGTTCTGAAAGTATTTTCTGTTAAAATTTCTTCAATAATTATTTTTTCATTTGAAGGTGCATTATCTTGATATGGCATTATGCCTATCATCGTTTCATTTACGGTCATATTTCTTACTTCACACCATCCGTTTGTTGTCATAAATTTGTGGTCTTCTGTTGCTACTATTTCTCTACCACTTAGTGTTGTTATTTTATATATATTTTTTGTTGTATTTCTTATGTAATGGTTTACTACTTTTGTATATGAAATAAGCATTGTTTTTGGATTAAAACATACAACTTCGTCACCAAGTTTTATATCTTTTATAGGAATTTTAAAACCATTACTCAATAAAACAGTTTCGTTTATATCTAAACACTGGTACGTGTTTCTCGGGGATTGATTATGTTCGGGGAACGGAATACAAGAAGCTAACACACCAAACATCGTGGAAGGATGAATTTCACAATGCGTATATTTATGTATTTCATCACCATTTTTATCAATAATATCCTTGGGTTTTGTAGCGATTAACGATAAGCTTTGCTCTTCAGGGTCAATATATTCTAATACAGCTTCATTCATTTTAGAACCTGTTAGTAAATTATCCCATTGTAGCTCTTCTTTATTTAATTTATCTATAATACTTTTATTAATTAATAAATTTTTATTTTTAACTCTTAATAATGGTCTTGTCAATCGTCCACTATCATTACAAACACGTATTTCTCTAAGTTTATAGTCAAAGGTAATCGAAGTATAAATATTAATAATTCCCATATATTTTTTTTCCTTGAGAGCTAAATATAGCTCTTGAGGTGTTTCCGTAATACCAACCCATGCGCCATTTATAAATACTTTTACTTTTTCATGCATACCTATTGGAGTAATGCTTTTATCATCAATTTGAATAATATTTGGCAGTATATATTCGTATAATGGCAACGAATTGGAATAAATAGTTATATGTGTCATATAACTTAAATTTTTTACTACACCAACAGACTGACCCTCCGGAGTTTCCGCGGGACAAGTATAACCGAAAGACGTGTTGTGTAGTTTGCGCGGAGGAATTAATTTTCCACTTTTGTCTGTTGGTGTGGAAATTCTTCTGGCATGGCTTAAGCTGGATACATAGTTCAACCTGTTTAATACCTGAGCAACGCCGACTTTATTGGAGTTTGTATGTTTAATACCAAAATCGCCAGTTGATAATGCTCGTTTAAGTCCGTTTTCTATTGTGGTAGACTTAATAATTTTATATATATTAGTTAAATTTATAATATTAAGATAGTCATCTTTCGATTTCCAAGAGCCGGTATTAATTTCTCTGATGATTTGCTTTTCCATATCTTTAACAACTTTATTGAAATAATTTCTGTATAAATTGTTTAAAAGTGAGCCGGTCAAATCAATACGTTTATTTAGATAAGAATCTCTATCATCCTGTTTAATGATTTCAGAAGAAGCAAGAAGTAGCTTATTAGCCATATATCCTAAGAAGTAGATTTTTTGAGATAAGTTATGACAATGTGGAAATAAATCATTATTCAAAATATCTAGTGTAAATTCGTGTTTTTTTTTGATTCCAGTTTCTTTATCCATATTAATAGGAGTGTACATAACAAAACTTGTTATATACTTGATAGATTCTTCCTGTGACATGTGTTTATTTGCCTCGATAATAGATGCTTGTAATTCTTCCAACAAGTCTTTATTTTTCTCATCACATATATTTAGTAATATTTTCTCGCAAATTTCTTTGTCAGTTAAGACACCTAACGCTCTAAACACGATAAATAGTGGTATAGGTTGTTTAACTCTCGGTAACTGGACAGTTATTGGATGTCCGAACCCATTGTTTTTTGAGCTAATCATCATATTAATTTGTTTAGGAGAAATACATTTAAAATCAGGAACAGACTTAACCTCAGCAATCCAGTTATATTTTGTGTTATTCTTTGACACATTAAAACAATATACGCGATTTTCGGCAGCACGTTCTTGACCCAACACAGTCTTTTCAGACCCGTTAATAATAAAATATCCTCCTGCATCAAATTTACATTCACCGGTTTGAGTATTTTCAAAATGCTTATACTGGTTTAATACGCAAATATTAGATTTAAGCATTATTGGTAACTTACCTATATGAATTTTAGGAATTGTTTTATAAAATGTTTGGGTATTTTCTAAATTTTGACCATTGCGAACAACGTATTTTATGTTTAGATCGACTGTTGTCGCTGACGCATATGTAAAATTTCTGAGACGAGCTTCTTGAGGAAACATTAATTTAATTGCTCCATTATTTTCGTAAATTTGTGGTCTGTATATTTGGAAATTTTCAAATGTTACAAATATTTCTAAACTATATTTTTTAGATACAGGATCAAAATCATTTTCCGAAACAATATTAACTGGATTAAACATTTCAATCGTTTTAATAATTTGGTATCCAACAAAATTATTATACGATTCCAACTGATGTCTAACAAATCTCTCAAGGTGTTGACCTCGAAAGTAAGACTCTATAATATTCCAAGGGGTTTCAATATATTTATCATTTTCAATATCAAATACTTCATTTTCATTATCATTATTATCCATGTTTTTGTTAGAAATGTTGTTTAATTGATTCATCTTTTTGGAGACCTTTGCTATATTAGTTGATTTCATTATTTTGGTTATTTATTATTTCAATTTAATTTTAAATTGTTTTATTAATATAATTATATCTAGTAAAATGTTCACAATTATTATATTTGCAAAATAATATAAATGTACTTATTTTAATTAAATATAATATGCCGAAAAAACAACGGAAACAATTATCATTGGATCCAACAAAAATAAATAATTTTAATAAATTTCTAATTACTTTGGACCAAAATGACGATTTTAAACCAATAATAAAAACTGAACTAAAACCAATAATAAAAACTGAACTAAAACCAACAAAAAAAACCGACTTTAACACAGATTTAAAGGAACAAATAGATATATTACTAGAAACGATTAATGCGAATTTTAAAAAATCAAACTATAATGCTACATGTTTTACAGGTAAAACAAAGGATGACATAAATTCGCAAAATATTTCAGAAAATCCAAATAACTATAGTAAACTCTATAATGAAACTCAAGCTATACAGAGTAATAAACAAAATATAGAATATAGAGAAGTTATTGATATTGATGTGAGTATAAATAATATTGATGATGTTTTATCCTTAATAAAAAGATATCAAAATGACCCAGCCATTAAATATAATATAAACATGAAAGCGTTACATAACATAAAAGAACCTCTAGAGGAACTAAATAATATGATAGGAATGAATGAATTAAAAAATAATGTTTTAGATCAAATTTTATATTTCGTCCAAGGATTACACAAAAATAAAACAAGTGCTTCATGCGACTATATGCACACAGTGATTTATGGACCACCGGGAACGGGAAAAACCGAAATCGCGAAAATTATGGGAAAAATTTATAGTAAATTGGGTATTTTGGGTGGTGATAATTTAAATTCACGTGAACCACTCTTTAAAAAAGTTACTAGAAGTGATTTGATTGCTGGTTATTTAGGTCAAACAACTTTAAAAACACGCGATGTAATTAAAGATGCGTTAGGTGGGGTTTTATTTATTGATGAAGCGTATTCTTTAGGTAACTCAGAAAAAAGAGATAGTTTTTCAAAAGAATGTATAGATACCTTATGTGAAGCTCTTAGTGACTATAAAGATAATTTAATGGTTATTATAGCTGGATACGAAAAAGAGTTGAAAGATTGTTTCTTTGATTATAATCAAGGACTAGATTCGAGGTTTACATGGAGGTTTAAAACTGATAAATATAGTGCAGAAGATTTATATAAAATATTTGTAAAAAAAGTAAAAGAAAATGGGTGGGAAATTCATGAAAATTCAAAAATAAATATTGAATGGTTTGAAAAAAATAAAGATTATCTTAGGTTTTATGGAAGAGATATTGAGACTATATTTGCTAAAACAAAAATCGCTCACAGTAAAAGGGTATTTTGCAAACCGTTAAGTGAA
>Ga0114981_10000557_pt1 | contig 24154 bp, 26 predicted proteins | sample S_140806_MF_Meta_FD_87028 | JGI IMG/M metagenome (GOLD analysis project Ga0114981, IMG submission 87028) | Freshwater microbial communities from Lake Simoncouche, Canada to study carbon cycling - S_140806_MF_MetaG | ecosystem: Environmental > Aquatic > Freshwater > Lake | place: Lake...
AGCCGTTGCTTGAATCAGAAACACAAACAAGCACCAAGACAAGGAACACCATGAAACTTTGCGGATTTAATGTTGGCCTAGATCAGCCCTTCTTTTTGATTGCGGGTCCCTGCGTCATTGAATCAGAGCAATTGCAAATGGACACAGCGGGCAGTCTGAAGGAAATCACTTCCGCCTTAGGTATTCCCTTCATTTTCAAAAGCAGCTATGACAAAGCCAACCGATCTTCAGGCAGCACTTTTCGTGGACCGGGTATGGAAAAAGGCCTAGAGATTTTGGCCAAGGTCAAGCGCGAGTTGCATGTCCCCATTTTGACGGATGTGCACACCGAAGCTGACATCGCCACAGTGGCTGCCGTTGTAGATGTGTTGCAGACACCCGCCTTCTTGTGTCGACAAACCGACTTCATTCGCGCTGTGGCCCAGTCGGGAAAACCAGTCAACATCAAGAAGGGCCAGTTTTTGGCCCCTCATGACATGAAAAATGTGATTGACAAAGCCCGTGCGGCAGCGCGCGATGCAGGCTTGTCAGAAGACAACTTCATGGCCTGTGAGCGCGGCGCAAGTTTTGGTTACAACAACTTGGTGTCCGACATGCGCAGCTTGGCCATCATGCGCGAAACGGGTGCCCCCGTGGTGTTTGATGCTACCCACTCCGTTCAGTTGCCAGGCGGCCAAGGCACCAGTTCTGGCGGCATGCGTGAAATGGTGCCTGTGTTGTCTCGGGCAGCAGTGGCTGTTGGTGTCGCGGGCTTGTTCATGGAAACACACCCCAATCCAGCACAAGCCATGTCGGACGGGCCCAACGCAGTGCCACTACAACACATGAGAGCATTGCTAGAAACTTTGTTGGAACTTGATGCCGTGACCAAAAAGAATCCGTTCCTGGAAAACAATTTTCAGTGATGGATGGCAGGATGCCTTTGGGCATTGAATGATTTTTTATTTAGACAGAGAGAAGTAAATAATGAGTGCGATTGTTGACATTGTGGGCCGCGAAATCTTAGACAGCCGCGGCAACCCCACCGTTGAATGCGATGTGTTGTTAGAGTCTGGTGTGATGGGCCGAGCTGCAGTGCCGTCAGGCGCTTCCACCGGCAGCCGCGAAGCCATTGAACTGCGCGATGGCGACAAAAGCCGCTACCTTGGCAAGGGTGTATTGAAAGCGGTTGATCACATCAACACCGAAATTTCTGAAGCCGTGTTGGGCCTTGACGCTTCTGAGCAGTCTTTCCTCGACAAAACTTTGATCGACTTAGACGGCACCGACAACAAAAGCCGCTTAGGCGCCAATGCCATGTTGGCCGTATCGATGGCTGTCGCTCGCGCTGCGGCTGAAGAATCGGGCCTGCCTTTGTACCGCTACTTCGGTGGCATGAATGCTTGCCAATTGCCCGTGCCCATGATGAACGTCATCAATGGCGGCGCTCACGCCAACAACAACCTCGACTTGCAAGAGTTGATGATCATTCCCGTAGGCGCACCTAGTTTCCGCGAAGCCGTTCGATATGGTGCTGAAGTATTCCACGCATTGAAGAAAATCATCCACGACAAAGGGATGAGCATTGCCGTGGGGGACGAAGGCGGTTTTGCACCCAACGTGCCCAATCATGAAGCTGCGATTCAAATGATTTTGGAAGCTATCAGCGCCGCAGGCTACACCCCTGGTGAGCAAATTGCCATCGGCTTAGATTGCGCTGCCAGCGAATTTTACAAAGACGGCAAGTACGAGTTAGAAAGCGAAAGCCTGTCTTTGACCGGCGAGCAGTGGATTGACATGTTAGCCACTTGGGTCGACAAGTACCCCATCATCAGCATCGAAGACGGCATGGCCGAAGGCGACTGGGATGGTTGGAAGTTGCTCACAGACCGCTTGGGTCAAAAAGTTCAAATCGTGGGCGACGACTTGTTTGTCACCAACACCAAGATTTTGAAAGAAGGCATCGACAAAGGCATTGCCAATTCGATCCTCATCAAAATCAACCAAATTGGCACCCTGACTGAAACCTTTGCCGCCATCGAAATGGCCAAGCGCGCTGGTTATACCGCCGTCATCAGCCATCGATCTGGCGAGACCGAAGATTCCACCATTGCCGACATCGCAGTAGGTTTGAACGCGGGCCAAATCAAAACTGGCTCTATGAGCCGCAGCGATCGCATGGCCAAGTACAACCAACTCCTGCGCATTGAGGAAGACTTGGGCGACGTGGCACAGTACCCCGGTCGTTCAGCGTTTTACAATTTGCGCTAAGTTTTTGGACAGCTCTAATTGATGCTCATGGACAAGCGCCTTTTGCCAGCCGCCTTGATCGCCCTGCTGCTCATCCTGCAGGGTCAGATTTGGCTGGGCAAAGGCAGTGTGCCCACGGTCATTGAGTTGGAACATAAAATTCAAGAACAAAACGAGTTGAATGCAAAAGCCCAGCGCATCAATGGCCAACTTAATTCCGAGGTCAAGGACCTCAAAGAAGGCTTGAACACCGTCGAAGAGCGCGCACGCCACGAACTGGGCATGGTCAAGGCCAACGAAATTTTTGTGCAGATCGAAAAATGATTGAACCGGTCGAGTTGGCCGGCTTCGTTCTGTCGTTGGCAATGGTTTATTGCAACATCAAAGAAATCCATTGGGGCTGGCCTTTGGCCATTCTCAGCTCAGCGCTTTATGGCGTGGTGTTTTGGAACACCCAACTTTATGGCGAAGCATCCCTGCAAGTGATGTTCATTTTGACCTCCTTTTGGGGATGGCGACAATGGCGGGCTGGAGAGCGCAATGCCCAGTTGAGCATGACAGAAACGACAGTCGCTTTCAGCATATCAACACTCATGCCTGCAGAGCTCAAAAGAGTTGCAGTTGCAACGCTGTTGATATGGCCCTCGCTTTCATTTTTCCTGCACCGCTACACAGACAGCGATGTGGCCATATGGGACGGCCTGGTCACAGCATTGAGTTTATTGGCTCAATACTTACTGGCCAAAAAGAAAATTGAAAACTGGTGGGTTTGGCTGATTGTCAATGTCATCACTGTGGGCTTGATGATCGTGAAATCTCTTTGGCTCACTTCCTTGCTCTATGCACTTTTCGCAGTGCTCAGTTATGTGGGCCTGAAGACTTGGCAAAAAAAACATGTCTGATCAAGTAGTTCGCATTGCCATACTGGGCGCTGAAAGCACTGGCAAAACAAGTTTGAGCATCGACATTGCACAAGCGCTTCAGTCGCTGGGCTTGAATGCCGTCGCCGTGCCTGAAATACTTCGTGAATGGTGCGATGTGAATGGCAGAACGCCAGAGGCTCACGAACAAGCCGACATTGCAAAAGCACAAGCTGAGAAAATTTTCTCTATTGCCAGGGGCTGGGTGATTGCCGATACCAGTCCGTTAATGACCGCCGTTTACAGTGACTACATTTTTCAAGACAAGGGGCTTTACCAACAAGCCTTGATGCATCAAGCGGCATTTGATTTAACCCTCTTGATGGGCCTTGACCTGGATTGGGTTGCAGATGGCTTGCAGCGTGATGGCGAGCATGTGCGCGAACCTGTCGACACGCTGCTGCGCCAAGCTTTGCAAGGCGCCAAGCTTCCATTTCAAGTGATTTATGGTCGATCAGAAGCCCGCTTGTCTGCTGCGCTCATGGCCATCCAAGAGAGTGTGGGTGCTGCCAACGCTGATCTGGGACAACACTTGACCGCCTTCAAGTCACTTCAATCACAAAGAAATACCGGCCAATACGGTTTAAACAAAGGCAAAACGGCCTGGCGCTGTGATCTTTGCAGTGACGCTGAATGCGAACACAAACTATTTAGCGACTTGCTCAAGCCGGATGGCTCATTGAAGTCATAGTGCAGTTCACTGAGGGCTCAGTGAAGTCATCGTGCAGTTAACTGATGACTCAGTGAACTGAGGGCTGGGTAGGTGGCGTGACTTCGGGGTGCGTAAACAAACTGGCAGCATCAACGGGATCAAAATGGTACTGCTTGCCACAAAATTCGCAACCGACTTCAATGTTGTCACGCTCTGACAAAATGCTCTCGACCTCTTCCACACCGAGACTTTTTATCATGCGCCCCACGCGTTCGCGGCTGCAACTGCAGTGAAACTTGGGGCCTGTTTCTCCTACCAGGGGCTCAAAGCGCAACAAGGGTTCTTCCCAGAACAAACGGTGCAACACCGTTTCAATATCGAGACCCAATAACTCTTCGGCCTTCAAACTTTTGGCCAAAATAGAGATGCGGTTGTAATCTTCGCTTTGGCCCAATGCAGCCTCTCGCTCTACCGAGTCGTACTTGCCAGCCAAGTTACCAACGCCATCCAAAGGCAAACGTTGAATCAACACACCAGCGGCCACATCCATGTTGGCCGCCAAGACCAAAGTGGTATCGAGTTGCTCTGACTGAAGCATGTAGTGCTCAAGCACTTCACTTAGTTTTTCCAACTTTTCTTTGTGGTCACCAAACAAAGGAACCACGCCTTGGTAGGGTTGCTGCCCTGGCAACCGATCTAAAGGATCCAAAGTGATGGCACACCGGCCTTCGTTGTTTTGATTCACCATGGTGCTCAGGCTGGCAGCTGAGGCCACCTCACCTTGAATTGTGGCGGTGGCGCGAACACCAAAGTCGGGTTGCACTTCCACCACGGCCAATTTAACAGGGCCATCGCCAAACACCTGCAAAATCAATGCACCGTTGAACTTGATGTTGGCTTGCATCAGCACCGCCGCTGCTGACATCTGTCCCAACAGCTCTGTCACAGGCCCTGGGTAAGCGCCAGTTTCGTTGTTGGCAGCTCGGCGCTTGAGAATCTCTTGCCATGCATCTGTCAAGCGAACAATGGCACCTCGAACGGGCAGGCCATCAAATAAAAATTTATGGAGTTCAGACAATTTTTTTCAAACCTGATTGGAAACGTTGTGCGTTTTTGATGTAATGTTTGGCCGAGTTGCGCAAGCCTTGAATTTGTTCTGGCGTCAGTTCGCGCACCACTTTGGCTGGCGAACCCATGATCATGGAACCATCGGGAAACTCTTTGCCCTCCGTTACCAAAGAGCCTGCGCCCACCAAGCAATTTTTGCCAATCTTGACGCCGTTCAACACCACAGCGCCAATGCCAATGAGGGATTCATCGCCAATGGTGCACCCATGCAACATGACTTGATGGCCCACCGTCACGTGTTTGCCCACAGTCAGGGGTTTGCCCACATCGGCATGCAACACGCAGCAGTCTTGCACGTTAGAGCCTTCTCCAATGACAATCGTTTCGGTATCGCCACGAATCACAGCGCCAAACCACACACTGACATTCACGCCCAACTCGACGGCGCCCATGACTTGAGCGCTGTCCGCCACCCAAGCGCCGTCAGCAAGCAGTGGCAACTTGTTGTCCAAAGAATAAATGGCCATTTTGTTTTCTCCTGAACCGCGTCAAATACCCTCCATTGTAGGCAAGCCTAAAATAGGAGATGGTCAAATTTTTAGAAGCCCCTTTGAAGCAAGCCTTGCGAGAAGCTGTCTTAGGCCCATTGCTGGCTCAAAATGCGGTTCAAAAAGCCGAATTGACATTGGCGCTTTCGTTTGACCTGCCTATCGATCCGGCTGCCATCGTGCCCGATCCTGGTGGCATACCGGGTCGACCAGCCAAGCCCGATTTGGTGGCACACACAGCTTTGAAGTCAAAACCGCTGACCTCTCCTGAAGGCCGTGCATTGCTTTTACACGCCATCGCACACATTGAACTCAATGCCATCGACTTGGCCTTGGATGTGGTTTGGCGTTTTCCAGGCATGCCGGAAGACTTCTACCGCGATTGGGTAGGCATTGCCAAAGAAGAGGCCAAACACTTTTTACTCATCCAACAACATTTGATTGGCATGGGTTTTGACTACGGTGACTTCCCGGCCCACAACTCATTGTGGAACATGGCAGAGCGAACTCGGGGTGATATTTTGGCCCGCATTGGCTTGGTCCCAAGAACCATGGAAGCTCGTGGCCTAGACGCTTCGCCAGGGGTCAAAAGCAAACTTATCAGCGCAGGCGATCATGTGGCAGGACGCATGATGGACATCATTTTGAAAGACGAGATTGGCCACGTAGCGACCGGTAATCGTTGGTACCGTTACATTTGTTTGGCGCGGGGCATTGACCCTGTCAACACCTACCGCGAACTGATTCAACAATACGATGCACCCAAATTAAAGTCGCCTTACAACCTAGAAGCCAGACGCTTGGCTGGCTTTGAGGAAGACGAATTGAATTACTTGTCGGCGCATGGTTTGTGAACCCAAACGAGTCAGCTCAACATGCAGATCAACTCGACTTTGAAAGCCAACTAGCCACGCGGATGATGCTGCGCGTGCAAATTCTTCAAACGCTCTCTGGCCACGTGGGTGTAAATGGTGGTGGTGGAAATATCGGCATGTCCTAACAGCACCTGCACCGATCGCAAGTCAGCCCCGTGGTTGAGTAAATGCGTTGCAAACGCATGACGCAATGTATGCGGTGACAAAGGGGCGGTGATACCAGCCAACAGAGCATATTTTTTAATCAAGCTCCAAAACATAATGCGCGACATGGCGGTCCCCGCCTTGGGTCCACTGGCCGTCACAAACAAGTCTTGAGTTTGCTTAGCGCCTAGCAAAGCACCCCGAGCATTCTGCATGTAGTTAAGCAAACTGTCACGTGCCACATCACCAAATGGCACAAGCCTCTCTTTGCTGCCTTTGCCCATGATTCTGAGAACGCCTTCATTCAATGAGACATGCAATGTTTTGAGTTTGACCAACTCCGACACACGCAAACCGCTGGCATAAAGAAGTTCAAGCATGGCTTTGTCACGCAGACCTAAGCTTGAGTTTTCATCTGGCGCAGACAGCAAGGCATCGACCTGATCTTCAGACAATGTTTTGGGCACACGCAAAGCTTGCTTGGCAGCCAGCATTCTGAGTGTTGGATCGATCAGGACGATTCGCTCACGCAAAGCCCAACGGTAGTAACGTTTGAAGACCGTTAACCGGCGATTGGCCGAAGTGGCTTTGGACAAGCTGTGCCGAGCCGCAAAATAAGCCTGCAAGTGCGCCTCTTGCGCACTGTCTAATGAAATGTGCTCTGAGGCTTCTAGCCAATCGGCCAAGGCCTGTAAGTCTCGCCGGTAGGCGGCCAAGGTATTGGCCGACAAGCCGTCTTCTAGCCAAACCGCATCAACAAAGCGGTCGATGGCGGCTTGGCTGCTTGCTGACATCAATCGAGTCTGAGTTTTTGGGTGTCCACAACATTTTTGTAGACTTCAAATTCAGCCTTGATTTGGGCTGCAAATTGCTCGGGCGTATTGGCAATGATCAAGGAGCCTGTGTCTTCGATGCGCTTGCGAACAGCAGGATCTTCCAAGGCTTTTTTGACACCGCCGCTGACTTTGTCAATCACCTCTTTGGGCAAATTCTTAGGGCCTAAGATACCGTAATAGGCCATGCGATTGACAGGCTCCAAGCCAACTTCTTTGAAGGTAGGCACATTGGGCAATTGGGATAAACGCTGTGGTGCTGCGACCACAATGGGAATCAGTTTGCCAGTTTGAATAAATGGCAAAGCAGATGGCAAGTTGTCAAAAATAATTGGAACTTGACCTGCAACAGTGTCATTCAAGGCAGGTCCCGCACCACGGTAAGGAATGTGGGTCATGAAAACACCAGCCAGGCTTTTCCAAAGTTCTGTTTGCAAATGTCCAATGCCTCCGGTACCCGAAGATGAGTAAGAGTATTTGCCGGGATTTTTCTTCACCTCAGCCAAAAATTCTTTGTAATTGCGGGCTGGGAAACTGGGGTGCACGGCAATCACGTTGGGTGTTGCAGCAATGTTAATGATGGGCGTGAAATCTGTGATCGGGTTGTAAGGATTTTTGGGGTTGATGGCTGGATTGGCTGCCGTTGTGGAAACAGTGGCCATGCCTAAAGAGTAACCATCTGGAGCAGATCGAACTGTTTCTTGGGCGCCTACGACACCGCCGCCGCCCGCTTTGTTTTCTACAATGACCGACTGTCCTAAGGCTTTGCCCAAAGGCTCAGCAATGACTCGAGCCACAATGTCTGTGGTCCCGCCGGGTGCAAATGGCACCTGCAATTTGATCACTTTGTTAGGGTAATTTTGAGCCCACACAGTGCCAGAAGAGGCACTGATCACCAGCAAGGCTGCTGTAGCAAGGCGACTGAAACGACTGTTCATAGATTCTCCAATGAATAACTTCTCAACATCATAAGCAATAACAAGGCTTGATTGAAGCCAACAACCTCAATGACTGCCGTTATGCTACGGGGGTGAATTACGCTCAGCTTTTATTTCCCGACTTTTCCCTTATTTTGTGTGGTTACTTTTTGTGCCGTTACACAGGGTTGAACCGCGCCGTTTGGCAACAAGCCGAGCTCTTGGTTTACTACTTCTTGTTTCCAGTTTTGCTTTTCCACTCGATTGCCAAAAGCCCGCTGGACATCCAAGCCACCTCCAACTTTTTGTTGTCAGGCATCTGCATGGGCTTGTCTGGCATTGCACTCAGCTACAGCTTGCCCTATTTGCCTTTAATTGGCCCCAAGATCAATCGCCGTGACCATGCTGCCAGTGCACAAGTCGGATTTAGATTTAACTCCTTCATCGCCTTGGCATTGGTTGAACGTTTGACGGGTGCCGAAGGCTTGCTGCTTATTTCAGTGCTCATTGGGTTTTGTGTACCCATGTTCAATGTGGGTGCGGTCTGGCCAATGGCGCGGCAAGGCGACTCGGGTTTTGCCAAAGAACTCATTCGCAATCCCCTCATTTTGGCAACCGCAGGTGGCCTTGCTTTCAACCTCGCAGGCTTCAGAATTCCTGAGGTTTTAGACCCCAGCTTGTCCCGCATTGGTGCCGCTTCTTTGGCACTTGGCCTCATGTCGGCTGGGGCTGGCATGGAAATCAAGGCCCTTCAGTCGGGCAAGCTCTTAGGCACTTTGGTGCTGACCTTGAAGCACTTGATCCTGCCTTGCGTGGCTTGGGTATTGGCTCAACTGTTTGAGTTGAACTCGCTCCAAAGTACCGTGTTGATGATTTTTTCTGCGCTGCCCACCGCATCAACTTGCTACGTGTTGGCAGCCCGCATGGGCTACAACGGGGCCTATGTGGCGGGCCTGGTAACGGCGTCAACCTTGCTGGGCATGCTCAGCCTGCCATTTGCTTTAGGCGTCTTGGTCGATCTCAAGTTTTAGGCGCCCTGTGCTAAAGACCATTCGATTTGCTCTCGAACCACGGGATCGGCATGGTGACGCCATTTGGACAACGCCTCACGCAATGAAAACATTTCGTTGGCTGAAATTGGGTCGATGGTCGCCAATGCATTGCCTGCTGCCAATGCCACATTGCGAATCCACCTTGCATGCCCTATTCGGCGAATGGCACTACCTTCTGTCATCTTTAAAAATTGTGGCTCGTCCCAATCAAGCAAATCAACAAGTTGAGGGCTGGTCAGAGCCTCTCGGGCGTTGAAGTCGGGCAAAGGGCTGCGCTTTGCATACTTGTTCCAAGGACAAGCCCACTGGCAATCATCGCAGCCATAAATTCGGTTGCCTATCAGGGGGCGCAACGCATGGGGAATTTCACCCGCATGCTCAATGGTTAAATAGGAAATACAGCGACGCGCATCCAGCTGATAAGGCGCAACAATGGCTTGGGTGGGGCAAAGATCCAGACAGGCTGAACACGTACCGCAATGCGATGTGAGAGATTCAGTTTCAGGCAGTGCAAAGTCAATGAAGATTTCACCCAAAAAGAAAAATGACCCTGCGTCTCGCTGCAACACCAATGTATTTTTGCCGCGCCAGCCTTGGCCACTTCTAACAGCCAACTCAGCTTCCATCACAGGCGCAGAGTCGGTAAAGACTCTGTAACCAAAGGGTCCCACCCAATCAGCCATCTGAGCTTGCAGTTTTTGCAACCGATGGCGCAATACTTTGTGGTAATCACGGCCCCTGGCATAGACAGACACAACGCCGCTCAAGGGCTGCTTGAGGGCCTTGGCCTCACTTTCAGAAGAAATTTCGGGCACATTAAGCGGCAAATAATCCATGCGTAAGGTGATCACACTGATGGTGCCTGGTACCAATTCTGCAGGTCTGGCACGCTTCAAGCCATGACTTGCCATATAGTTCATGCTGCCGTGAAATCCTGCTGAAAGCCAGGCCTCTAATCCCGGCTCTGCTTCCGACAAATTGACGCCTGTCACGCCAATTTGAGAAAATCCCAATGCCAGCGCGGCTTTTTGCATGTCAGCCCACAAGGCCGCAACATCCAAGTTTGCGGTATTGATTGAAAGAGAATGATGAGTGGTGTTCACCATGCGATTGTAGAAACTCCTGAGCCAACTGGCACAGGCAATTGGCTGTGGGCTGAAGAAGACCAAACTCGGGAGTTTGCCCAGCGCATGGCCTTGCAAATTGACTTGCTCGATTCGTACATCGAGCTTGAAGGCGATTTGGGCGCAGGCAAAACCACCTTTGTCAGACATTTGCTGCAAGCCTTGGGCGTCAAGGGGCGCATCAAAAGCCCAACCTATGCTGTGGTCGAAACCCATGAAGCCATCGATTTAAACAGCAAGGCCATGACCCCTGTTTGGCACTTTGATTTCTATCGCTTCAACGACCCTGAAGAATTTGAAGAAGCAGGCTTTCGTGACGTGTTTGCAAGTCAGGGCCTGAAGATTGCCGAGTGGCCCAAGCAAGCCCTTGGCATGTTGCCTCTCCCCGATTTGAAATTGAAGATCACTGTCAACGAACTCGAAGGACGCCAAGTCGAAGTTGCCGCCTATTCACCCCGAGGTCTGAAAATTTTGCACGGCATGCAAGATTCACCATCGACAGTTCCCAAGTTCACAACAGGTCATGCAAATAAAACGCCGTGAATGGCTCAAAGCATCGGGACTTGCCTTGATGCTTGGATGGGCAGATATCAGCCGCGGCGCAAGTTTGTTGGCAGTCCGGGTGTGGCCCGCCAAAGACTATTCGCGGGTGACCTTAGAGTCGGATGTGGCTCTTAAGACCAAGTACACCTTCGTTCCGTCGCCGCCTAGATTGGCCATCGACATTGAGGGCTTGGAACTCAACCCTGCCGTGAAAGAATGGGTTGGAAAAATTAAGCCTGAAGATCCAAACATCACGGGCGTTCGCGTTGCGCAAAACAGTCCTGGTGTTGTTCGCATGGTATTTGACTTGAAACAGCCTGTTCAACCCCAAGTCTTTGCCCTCACTCCTGTTGGCAATTATCAACACCGATTGGTCTTGGACTTGTACCCTACTGCGCCGATTGACCCCTTAGAAAGTTGGATTGCCGAAAGAACACAGAGCACCGATTTGATTGCGGATTGGCTCAACAAAAATGCAAATACAAATTCCAGCGCTGGTGCTGGTTCCAACTCCGCCATCCAAACCCCTGCACCCAGCAACTCAGCCAGTCCTCCAGTCGCAGCAACTTCAGCCCCCACCACCGACCGCTTGATTGTGGTGGCCATCGACCCAGGGCATGGCGGCGAAGATCCAGGCGCCATTGGACCCAATGGCACCAAAGAGAAAGATGTGGTGCTTCAAATTGCGCTCAAATTGCGTGATCGGATCAACGTGACGCAAGTCAAGGGCAGTCCCATGCGGGCCTACCTCACGCGTGACGCAGACTTTTTTGTCCCCCTGCATGTCCGAGTCCAAAAGGCAAGAAGGGTCCAAGCTGATTTGTTTGTGAGTGTTCATGCCGATGCATTTTTCACACCCAACGCACAAGGTGCCAGCGTCTTTGCGCTCAGTCATGGGGCCGCATCCAGCAGCGCAGCGCGGTGGATGGCATCGCAAGAAAACAAGGCCGATTTGATTGGTGGTATGAACCTCGGCGTGAAAGACTCGCAGGTTCAGCAAGCCTTGCTGGACATGAGCACCTCTGCCCAAATTAAAGACAGCTTGAATTTGGGAGGCGCCCTGTTGCGTGAAATTGGTAGCATCGGCAAACTACACAAACCCAAAGTAGAGCAAGCAGGCTTCGCAGTTTTAAAAGCACCCGACATTCCCAGTGTATTGGTCGAGACGGCTTTCATCAGCAACCCCAACGAGGAGGCCAAGCTGTCAGACGTCCAGTACCAAAATGACATTGCCGACGCTTTGGTCAAAGGCTTGCAAAAGTATTTTGAGAGAAATCCCCCGCTGGCTCGCAAGCGATCAACTTGAATTGAGATACGGCTCAAGATTTTTTCTGAGTTCGCCAAGCACCCCAAAGTGCGACCAAGCCTGGTACCAAAATCATGGCCCAAATGATTTGACTCAGGTGCGCTTTGACAAAGGCAGTTTCGCCAAACAGATAGCCCGCAGTGGTGAGACCGCAAACCCAAATCAAACCACCCAGCACATTGAAAGCCACAAAGCGGACAGGACTCATGTCAGCAACGCCGGCCACGAAAGGTACAAAGGTTCGAATAAAAGGCATGAAACGCGCCAAAACGATGGTAATTCCGCCGTAGGTTTCGTAAAAGTTGTGCGCTTTGTCAAAAGCAGCTCGGTTGAAAAAACGCGAGTTTTCCCATTGAAAGACCTTGGGTCCAAAGTAGCGGCCAATTCGGTAATTGACCTGGTCACCCGTTATCGCTGCGATCAGCAACAAAGTCATGGCCAAAGGCAGGCTGAGAAGGCCGGTGCCACAAAGTGTTCCCACCACAAACAAAAGAGAGTCGCCCGGCAAGAAGGGCATCACGACCAAGCCAGTTTCTACAAACACAATGAGAAACAGCAAGACGTAAACCCAAGCGCCGTAATTGGCGACGAACATCTCCAAATAGCGGTCAACGTGCAGTACAAAATCTATCAATTGCATTAAATAGTCCATGCTTGGATTATCCCTTTCTTCAAACACCCCTCAATCATCAGAAAATAAGGGGCCCATGCACCTACAATTTGAGTATGACTGAGCCCAACCACCCTCCCATCATTCGAGAACTGCCTGATGTTCTGATCAGCCAAATTGCCGCTGGTGAAGTGGTTGAGCGTCCCGCTTCTGTGGTGCGCGAGTTGTTAGACAACGCCCTCGATGCCGGCGCTAAGCAGATTACCCTGCGATTACTCGGTGGCGGTATACGGCTCATCGCCGTTGAAGACGACGGCTGCGGCATCCCAGCACCACAACTTCCTATTGCGCTGAAGCGACATGCCACCAGCAAAATAGTGAGCTTGGAAGACTTGGAATCTGTTGCCACCATGGGCTTTCGAGGTGAAGCACTGGCAGCCATGAATTCAGTCTCTGAGATGAGTTTGCTGTCGAGGGTTGAAGGTGCGCCAAGCGCCTTTCTTTTAGAAGGCCAAACCGGTGAAATTCGGCCAGCAGCTCGCGCGGTTGGCACAACCGTCGAAGTGAAAGAGCTCTTCTTTTCAACCCCCGCACGCCGTCATTTCTTAAAGTCTGAGAACACCGAACTGGCTCACTGCATGGAAGCCGTCAGACGTCACGCCTTGGCTAGGCCGGAGGTCAGTTTTGCCGTTTGGCACGAAGGCAAAATTTTGGAGCAGTGGCGAAGCCATCCTGGCGAAGTGGGGTGGAATCAGCGATTGGCCGACGTTTTAGGCGAGGACTTTGTGGCCTCCTCCGTCAACATTGACTTCAGATCTGGGCCTGTTCATGTTCGCGGCAGAGCTGGCACACCAGATGCAGCAAGGGCTCGTGCTGACCAGCAATTTGCCTACGTCAATGGAAGGTTTGTGCGCGACAAAGTCATCACCCACGGCGCTCGCAGTGCCTATGAGGATGTGCTGCATGGTCATCGCCAACCCGTTTATGTCCTGTATCTTCAGATGGACCCCGCCCGAGTGGATGTCAATGTTCATCCAACGAAAATTGAAGTTCGATTTCGCGACAGCCGCGAAGTTCATCAAGCCATGCGGCACGCCATTGAAAGCGCATTGGCGGTACCGCGTGCGCAATCAATCTCAAGTTCACAGGTCTTAGAACAAGCCGCTGCAGATGCAAACACTTCAAATGCTCTGCGGCTTTCGCCAAGTCCCAATGCGTCGCAAATGCAGCGCAGTTGGTCACAACGCGGCATGTCATTCGAAACTCAAAGGCGCAATGATGATCCAGCGCAAGCCCTGTCAGACCTGAAAGCATTGTGGGGCGAACCACCCAAAGTTGAAGAACAAGCAAACTATTTTTCTAGCAACGGGGCTTCCTCAACAGCAGAAGCATCAACTTCAGCACCTTCAACGATCCAGCCGCCTCCAGAAACACACGAGTGGCCGCTTGGCCGAGCCATTGCCCAATTGCAAGGCGTTTACATCTTGGCAGAAAATAGCCAAGGCTTGGTGGTGGTCGACATGCACGCAGCACATGAACGCATTGTGTATGAGCGTCTCAAACAACAACTCGACACCACTCAAATTAGCAGTCAACCTTTGCTCATTCCAAGCGCCTTCGCTGCCACACCGCATGAAATTGCTACGGCGGAGAGTTGCACGGAAGTCCTGGCGCAGTTGGGTTTAGAGATTTCAGCTTTGTCGGCCAAAACTTTGGCCGTTCGTGCTGTCCCCACTTCCTTGGCACAAGGTGATGCCGTGGAATTGGCTCGCAGTGTGTTGGCCGAGTTGGCCCAGCACGATGCCGCTACCGTGGTTCAACGTGCCCAAAACGAAATCTTAGCCACCATGGCGTGCCATGGCGCAGTGCGCGCCAATCGCAAACTCACATTGGATGAAATGAACGCATTGCTCAGACAAATGGAAGCCACCGATCGGTCAGATCAATGCAATCATGGCAGGCCCACTTGGCGACAAGTCAGCATGCGTGAATTAGACGCCTTGTTTTTACGAGGCCGTTGATGTCAAACACAGAAATAGCGCTGACTGCAGAGCCCAAGAAGCCCACTCGCAGTCAATCGATGACCGTCTTGCTTTTGGCGCTGTTACTGGGCTTGCAACCCGTGACAACCGATTTGTACCTGCCCGCATTGCCAGCATTGACACAGGGCTTTGGCGCCAGCATGGTGCAGGCACAACTCACCCTAACCGCATTGTTATTGGCATTTGGCACATCCCAATTATTTTGGGGGCCTCTGTCGGACAAATGGGGAAGAAGGCCGGTTTTATTGGGCGGCGTTTGTGTTTACGCTATTTCTGCGGTCATCTGCGCATTGGCACCCAACATGGAAGCATTGATTGCAGCTCGTACACTTCAAGGCGTGGCCATGGGAGCCTGCGTCATGGCGGCACGCGCTGTGGTGCGCGATTTGTACGAGCCGACCGAAGGTGCCAAAGTGATGTCACAGGCCTTGTCTGGCTTGGGCCTGATTGCCTGCACCTGCGTGCCAGTGGGCGGCTTGTTAACCGATTGGTTGGGCTGGCGTTGGGCTTTGAGCAGCTTGGTCTTGTTTTCAGTATTGACAGGCCTATTGATCTATTTTTATTTTGACGAAAGTTTAAAACAACGCAACCCTCAAGCACTCCAAACCAAAAGCTTGTTGATGGCTTTGAAGCGCATTGCTCCCAACCCGACCTTCCAAGCATACAGTGCGCTCTCAACGGCATCTTTTGCCGGCCTTTTCACATTTTTGGCAACCTCTCCTTTTGTCTTCACACAAAGCTTGGGGCTTAGCAAAACCGTTTATGGACTCTGGATGTTGTCCATGTCCCTGTCCTACATCGTCGGCACCTTCATTTGTCGTTGGTTATTGCTTCGCATCAGTGTCAAGCAGTGCGTGACTGCTGCAAGCTTTGTCAGTTTTTCCGCTGGACTGCTGCTTTTTACCTTAACCCATTGGTATGTTTCCGAAGAATGGTTTGGCGCTTTGGCCGTCATGTTGCCCGTGAATTTTTTTTTACTCGCTCATGGTATTCACCAACCCTGTGGTCAAAGTGGATGCATTGCGCCTTTTCCTGAAATGGCTGGAACAGCCTCGGCTTTCAATGGTTTTTCAATGATGCTGGTGGCTTTTGCGGTGGGCACTTGGATTGGCACCCACATGACCAACCCCCTCATGGCCTTGGCCGATGGTTTGTTGCTCTGGTCAAGTTGCTTGGCATTGATCGGATGGTTTTTCGTGCGCAAACTTCCTCTTCCCTTGCAAGCATCGCCATGACAGCAACTGCACTGGCCATTGCAGGACCCACTGCCAGCGGCAAAACTGCCTTGGCGCTGGCCATTGCAGCGCATTTAAAAAATCAAGGCGGCGCTGAAATCATCAGTGTCGACTCTGCATTGGTTTATCGCGGCATGGACATTGGCACCGCCAAACCATCTGCACAAGAATTGGCTGCAGTGGTGCATCACCTCATCGACATTCGAGACCCCTTGAACGCCTACAGCGCCGCAGAATTTGCGCACGACGCCAAAACTTGTATTGCCGACATTCAAGCCCGTGGCAAAGTGCCACTTTTGGTCGGTGGCACCATGCTCTATTTCAAAGCCTTGTTGGAGGGACTGAACGACATGCCTGGGGCCGACCCTCAGGTTCGATCTCAAATTCAAGCGGAGGCCCAAGAAAAAGGTTGGCCTGCTCTGCACGCCCAATTGCAAATGCTCGATCCTGAGACGGCGCTGCGCTTGGCTCCCGCTGACAGCCAAAGAATATCTAGAGCCATCGAAGTTTTCAGAATTTCTGGAAAACCTTTGTCCAGCTTTCACCAAAATTCTGCAAGTGCCTCAAGTCACCAAGGCTCCGCATTGGGTTGGAGCCAAGTGCCACTGATCAGCCTAGAGCCTAGCAACCGGATGTGGCTTCACCAACGCATTGAGCAGCGCTTCGATGACATGTTGGCCCATGGATTTTTAGATGAAATGAAGGCGCTTCGCCAAAGAGGTGATTTGACGGCTGACTTGCCAGCCATGCGGTGCGTTGGCTACAGGCAGGCCTGGGAGGCATTGGAAGGCAGCATACCCATGTCTGATTTGAGAGACAGAGGTGTCTTTGCAACGCGTCAATTGGCCAAGCGCCAATTAACCTGGCTCAGAAGCCTGCCGCAGCGCCACCCCTTGCAAGCCGATGGCCCTGCGGTTTTAGAACAGGCCTTGGATTGGGTCGACCGTCATCTGCACCTTGTGCCTTAGTTCCAAGATTAAGACCAATCAGGGAGACCCCGCTCAATCCCAATTGGCCTTGCTGCGCAAAGCTTTGGTCTGACCATGCTTGACCTTGCTTTCAACACGCTTCTTTTGAGAGCTGCGAGTGGGTCGGGTGGCCTTGCGAGTCTTGGGAATGTTTGCAGCCAACTCCAGCAAATCATGCAATCGCAGCATGGCTGCCATTCGGTTCATGTCTTGGCTGCGATGCTCCTGTGACTTGATGATGATCACACCCCCCTTGCTAATTCGATGATCGCGCATGGCCAAAACACGTTCTTTCATTTCAGGGGGCAAGCTGGAGACAGTTACATCAAAGCGCAATTGAATGGCGCTTGCGACCTTGTTCACATTTTGACCACCAGGCCCTTGTGACCGAACAGCGGTCAACTCCAATTCATCTGGCGAAATGTGAAAATTTATCATGGCAAACCCTGAGAAAGTGAGTCTCTTGTACGCTTTGTTTTCAAGCCTGATTGTGACTTGATTGTGGCTCGCTTAAACTGGGCGCTTAACAACCTCAAGGTGTCACCATGGCCAAAGGTCAGCAAAAGTCAAACAAAGAGTCCAAAAAACCCAAAAAGGACACTTCACCCCCAAAAACCATTGCAGTAGACACCGAGCGTCCAGTGCAAAAAACCACAGCCATCATTCCTCGTGGCAAGAAACCCGTTTAATTCAACAACAAGCTTCGAAAGCATCCCTTCACGATGAGTGATTCTGCGCAAAATCTTTGGCCACATGCTGGCTATGCTCAATTGAAAAAAGATGCGCGCGGTCATCTCACCGTGACAGATGATTTTTTAAGGGTCCTGTTGCTTCGTCCAGAACTTGCACCCATTGAATCTTCCTGTGCCAAAGAAATTGAGATTCACGAGCGCTTGCTTCAAGAGCCTCGTCTTGAGTTAAACGCAGAAGCCTTGAGTGCCATTCAAGACAGGGATGCAGCCGAAAACATCAGTGTCTGGTTGCGTTTTCGCAATCGCATTTTGGCGCGTCCCTCCCTAGAAGCCAGCTATTGGGCTTTGTTCGAAGGCGATGGCGTCGATGTCCCCCCGGTGTTGGTCAATCAAATCACACAGGTACTGGTTCAACATGTGCTAGGCGTCGATTGCACCGCCATTGAAGCCAGGGCTGCGGAGTTGCTGTTTAGAACTCAAAAAGTGTCTGTCTTAGAAGATGGCTCGGTCATGGCGGCAGACCATGAGACAGTAGAAAGACACGCTCTTGAAAGTGGTTTTGGCAGCGTGGGGGAATTGCTCAAACAGGGCGGCATTCCCCTGCGCACTGTCGACTTAGACGTGATTCAGGACAGCAACCAAGACACCTACTGGGATCGCAGCGAGCGCTTTGACATGGTCGCTTGCCTCAACTTGGGACAAGAATCGATGGATGCATTTTGCCGTGTGCTAGAACGCTGGGTTCAACACTTCACATCGGCCAGTGTACGCATTGAAACCGCCCGCGAAATTCAAGACGAGCGTTGGGTTTGGCATGTTGGACTGGATGCTCAAGCCAGCGGCATCCTCAACGACTTGTACACAGGCAACGTGGTGGATGAAGACAGACAGAGGCGTATGCTCTGCCTGTTTGTTTTGAGTTTCGACAACCAGAGCGACATGCTCAGTGAAGTAGCCGGAAAACCCGTTTATCTGGCCATGGCCATGGACACGCAGCAACTTCTCAAAATCAAACCTCAAAATTTGCTTTTGAATTTGCCTCTTGCCAGAAGGTCTTGAACATGAATGCGTCTCAGATGATCCTGAGTTTGGTCTTGGCGACCATGGTGTTTTCTGTCGCGCTCGAACTGCGCCTTGATGACTTTAAGCGAGTCGCTCAAGAACCCAAGGCGGTCATTTGCGGACTCATTCCTCAATTTGTGTTGTTGCCCGTTGGCACTTGGGCTGCAACGCTTTGGTTAGACCTGCCTCCTAATGTTGAGGCCGCCATGATTTTGGTGGCTGCTTGCCCAGGCGGCAGCCTGAGCAATGTCGTCACGCACATGGGGCGCGGCAATACCGCCTTGTCTGTCAGCATCTCGGCTGTCGCCAGCATCATTGCCTTGTTTGCCACGCCCTTCAATTTCAGCTGGATGATGGCAGCAAACCCCGAGACAGCATCCTGGTTGAAAGAGTTATCCATCGACGCCTCTGGCATTTGGATCAGCTTATTTTTGCTGCTGGGGGTGCCTTTAAGCTTAGGCCTGATGGCATCGCATCGAATGCCAGAATTGACTGAAAAGATTCGCAAGCCACTGGGCAACTTTTCTCTCATTGCCTTACTGCTTTTCATCGTTGCCGGTCTCATCAAAGAGCGGCAATTGCTCACCTTGGGTTTGCTGCCAACTTTGCTCTTGGTCATTTTGCACAACGCCAGCGGTTTGTTTTTTGGCTGGCTCACCAGCGTGGTCATGGGCGTCAGCGAACGTGACAGGCGTGCTGTCATGATTGAAGGCGGCATGCAAAATTCTGGCTTGGCCTTGGGCATCATTGCGGTGCAATTCAACAGCGATCTCGGCATGGTCACCCTGGCCAGTCTGTGGGGTATTTGGCACATTGTGAGCGGCATGACTTTGGCCTATCGATGGAGAAGAAAAGATGCTCGATTGCTTGATTAAAAATGGCACAGTGGTCGATGGCACTGGTCAACCGCCCTTCACGGCAGACGTGGGCATTCAAGGCGGCCTTATTACCCAAATAGGGAAGATCAACGAAGCCGCCAATGAAACCATCGACGCCACGGGGCTGTGGATCACGCCTGGTTTTGTAGACCTTCATACACATTATGACGGCCAAGCTACCTGGGACGAATGTTTCACCCCAAGCATTTACCACGGTGTCACCACGGTGGTCATGGGCAATTGCGGTGTGGGCTTTGCTCCCAAGCGCCCTGGAGCAGAAGATGACCTGGTCAAACTCATGGAGGGCGTAGAAGACATTCCTGGCGCTGCCTTGCATGAAGGCATTGTATGGAATTGGGAAAGTTTTCCACAATACATGAACGCACTGGCAGCCTCGTCTCACAGCCTCGACTTTTTGGTGCAAGTGCCGCATGACCCCTTGCGCATGTATGTCATGAAAGAGCGTGCCTTGGCGCATGAAGTGGCCACACCCCAAGACATTCATCACATGAGCGCTCTTTTGCGCGAAGCGCTAGAGGCTGGTGCTGTAGGCTTTAGCACCGGCCGAAGCGATAACCACCGCACCTCTGAAGGCAAAGACACGCCAGCAGCCAATGCAAGCCATGAAGAGCTGACAGGTTTGGCCAAGGCCTTCAAAGGTCTCAAGCACGGTGTCATTCAAATGGTGAGCGATTACAACTTGCTGCAGGGTCCCACCGAGTTTGATACAGAGTTTGCTTTGGTTGAGGCCATGGCCAATGCCAGCGGCAAAGCACTGTCACTGACCTGGCTACAACGAGATCCAGGCGGTGATCAGTATCTTCGCATTCAAGAGCGCGTGGAACAAGCCGCGGCCCAAGGCCTATCCATCTTCATGCAAACGGCTGCGCGAGGCATTGGTGTGTTGAATGGCCTTGACGCCAGCTTCCATCCCTTTATGGGGTTTCCGTCCTACAAAGAGGTTGCGCATTTGCCCTTGGCTGAACGCGCACAAGCGATGCGCGACCCTGCTAGAAAAGCTCGCATTCTTTCTGAAAAATCTGAACGCTTGGCAGGCAACGGCAGCTCAGTTCCTCCCTTGGTCGACATTTTGTTGGCCAAGATTGACATGATCAGTGGTCGCATGTTTCCGCTGGAAGCCACCCTCAATTACGAGCCCTCTGTGATGGAAAGTTTTTTGGTGCGTGCCAAACAACAAGGCGTCACACCTTTAGAAGTCATTTATGATCATTTGAGCGAAGGAAACGGCGACGGTTTAATTTACTTTCCCATCTTCAATTACAACGAAGGCAACTTAGATACCGTTCGCAAAATGCTGGCGCATCCGCGTGCCTTGAGCGGCCTTAGTGATGCAGGCGCGCATGTCGGTACAGTTTGCGATGCCAGCTTCAGCACCTTCATGCTCACGCATTGGGTGCTGGGTCGCAGCAAGGACGCGCTGCCCCTAGAAACCGCCATTGAAATGCTCACAAGTCGCAACGCCAACTACTTGGGGCTGAAGGACCGAGGCATGATTGCCGTGGGAATGCGTGCAGACATCAATGCCATTGATCCGCAAAAACTCAGTGTGGGCCTGCCTCAATTGGTTCACGATTTGCCTGCGGGTGGCAAACGCTTTTTGCAGAAGGCCGTGGGCTATGTCGCCACATGGGTTGCGGGTGAAACGGTGCAACGAGGTGGCAAGATCACTTCAGCGCGACCCGGCCATTTGATCCGCATGTCTTGATCAAAGCCATCAATCCTTGCGCCAAGCAGGCAAAAGCCAGTTGTTCAGGATTGCCAGTATTCTAAAAAGCGATGTCAACACGGCACACACCGTCATGCAAAACCAGGGTTCAGCTTCTGCGGCAGCCATCAAAATGTAGACCAGACCCCCAGCAAACGAACAAAGTGCATAGGGACGATGGTCTTTGAATGAGACTGGAATTTCATTGCACACGATGTCGCGGAGCACACCGCCAAAAATGCCAGTGATGGTACCCATCAAAATGGCCACTGTAGGCGACAATCCTAGAGCCAAAGATTGCGCAACGCCCGAGGCCGTGAACAAGCCCAAACCCAGGGCATCAGGCCACTGAATGGTCTTTTCGGTCAATTCAAAATGCTTTTGGCGCATGAAGCTGATGGACAAAATGCACAAGGCCAATACGGCCCACATGACAATTTCGTTTTCCACCCAGAAGAACGGCCTTTGATCAAGCAAAATATCACGCAAAGTCCCACCACCAAAAGCTGCCAAAAAACCCACCACACAGACCCCCACAATGTCCATGCGTTTGCGAGCTGCCTCCATAATCCCTGACAATGCAAATGCCAAGGTGGCCAGCAATTCAATGCTCAGCAACAACGTAGATTCCCAATTTTCAAAATTATCCATGATGACGGTACTTTAATCGAAGTACGCCTTTGCCTGAACAAACCTATCCATCTCTATCACTGACACCATGCTTCGACCCCATCTTCGCCTTGCAACTGTTGAAACACCCATCATCCCCACCATTGCAGCCATGGTCAGGCGCAATCCTGGCACCATTTCATTGGGTCAAGGCGTGGTGAACTACGGCCCACCCGCTGAGGCCATTGCGGCCCTGCCTGGCATGATGGGCGACGGCAGTTTGCACAAGTACCTAGGGGTGAGTGGACATCCTGGTTTGATCGAAGCCATTCAAGCCAAACTGGCGCAAGAAAACCATGTTCAATTAGGGTCAGAGGCCATGCTCATGGTCACGGCTGGCAGCAACATGGCCTTTTTGAATTCGGTCTTGGCCGTAGCCGACCCCGGCGATGAATTTATCTTGCCTATGCCGTTTTATTTCAATCAAGAAATGGCCATTCGCATGTGCGGCTGCGTGCCTGTGCCCGTTCCGACCCATGCCGACTTCAGCCTCGATGTCGAAGCCATGGCAGCGGCCATCACACCGCGCACGCGAGCCATTCTGACCGTTTCCCCCAACAACCCCACTGGGGCGGTTTACTCAGAAGCATCCCTGCGCGCCATCAATGCCCTGTGTGCCCAGCGCGGCCTTTACCACTTCAGTGACGAAGCCTATGAGTACTTTACTTACGAAGGTGTGAAGCACTTTTCGCCGGCCAGCATTCCGGGTGCCATGAAGCACACCTTGTCGTTTTTTTCCATGTCCAAAAACTACGGCATGGCCAGTTGGCGTGTGGGCTACGTGGTGTTTCCAGCCGACTTGTTTGATGCCATGAACAAAGTACAAGACACCAACTTGATTTGTGCGCCCATGCCCTCTCAATTGTTGGCACTGCAGGCCCTGCAAAAAGGCAAGCCATGGGTAGAGCCCAAGCTTGCTGCGCTGAGTCAAGTGCGTCAAACGGTCTACAAAACTTTAGAAGGTTTGGGCGACTTGGTGCAATTTCCCAAAACCCAAGGCGCGTTTTATGTGCTGATGAAACTGCCTGGCTTCAAAGAAGGCGTTGAGCCGATTGCCTTCAACCTTGCCATGACAGAGAAGTTCAAAGTGGCGACTATTCCAGGTTTTGCATTTGGATTGACGCAAACCCATGAGGCCAATTACCAACGTTTGTCATATGGTGCCCTGGATGCTGCCAGTGTGACGGAAGGTGTGCAGCGCTATGTGGCGGCAGTGCAAGATTGGTATGACGCTTAGTTTGAGTGATTCAATGCACTGTTTACTGAAGCCCATTCTTGATCGATTCAGGCATGAGAAGGGGCAACACCTCAATGCCCTCTTCCAATAAATTTTGCGTTTCTTCCATCGATGCTTGGCCTCGAATATTTCGCTCTTCCGATTCACCATAGTGCATTTTGCGCGCTTCATCAGCAAAGTTTTGGCCCACATCCTCGGTGTTGGCAATGACGTGCTTGACCATCTTCATCCACGCCTCTTGGACCATCTCTACTGCTTCAGGGTGAACTTGCGACAAGTTTGAAGCCACGGCCTCTGCAGAGCGTACAGCTGGTGAATTGACAGCTGTTGACAATGAACCAGAACCAGAACCAGAAACCGATGGCTCTTCCTGCGCGGTAGGTTTGGATGGGCGAGGATCTAGAGCACCCAAATTCAAACGGGGTGCCGAAGGCAACTTGCGAACTTCGCTGTTGGCACACATCGGGCAAGCTACCAAGCCTCTGTCACTTTGCGATTGGTAATCTTCCTCAGAGCCAAACCAGCCCTCGAATGTGTGCATGCCAGCACACTGAAGGTTCAAAACTTTCATGAAGCATTGACCCTGGTTTCAATCAGATGCGCGTCCATCTGATGGGTCATGCTCAATTGGCCAACATTTGAGTCACTGAGCGTGCGCACAGTGACATCAAAGCACCAGGCACAATCCCCAAGACCAAGACCAACAAGCCATTCAGTGACAAGACAATGCGAACATCTGCGTCTGCAGTGACGGTGGTAGCCGTTACAGCTTCGTCAAAGTACATCACTTTGACAACGCGCAAATAGTAGAAAGCACCAATCAA
>Ga0114981_10000562_pt1 | contig 24000 bp, 16 predicted proteins | sample S_140806_MF_Meta_FD_87028 | JGI IMG/M metagenome (GOLD analysis project Ga0114981, IMG submission 87028) | Freshwater microbial communities from Lake Simoncouche, Canada to study carbon cycling - S_140806_MF_MetaG | ecosystem: Environmental > Aquatic > Freshwater > Lake | place: Lake...
GATATAAATAATGAACTTTTCGAAGAACAGAATTTGGCTGTTCGGGAAGGCGTTTATATTGCAGGTCTTGCGTCTGGTGGTTCTGCAGAAGATGCCGGACTTAGAAAAGGAGATGTTATCGTTGCTGTTGATGACAAATTGGTAAAAAACACTTCAGAACTTCAGGAAGTAATTGTTGATCGATATTATCCTGGTGATAAAGTCACTGTTTCAATTTTCAGGAGTGGAGATAAAAAAAATGTCGCATTACGCTTAAAGGATAAAAATGGCCTAGTCACAAAACGTGCCAGGCCTAAATTTGCTCTCCCTAAGGAATAAAGTTATCTAACGATTGAAAGGGTTGTTTTGAAATATTGATTTCCTGAATTACCTAAAATAAAATAAATCCCTGGCGAAAGTTCAGCTATTGAAATCTTTTGATTTTGGGTTAGAGGTTTGTTTTCAAATATTCTATTGCCTTTAGAATCAATCAGAGAAATGGTTGTTTCGTTATTGGAAATATTAGAAAGTTCGAAATAATCAGTTGCCGGATTTGGAGAAACGATAACTGGTAATGGTGCGACAAAGGCCTCATTACTTCCGGTTGTTACCACAGGTATAACGATGCCAAAATTCGCACGAATACCAAGTGCACCGCTAGAATAACCATATAGGCTATCAGAGCTAAGAGCTGTCCAATAATTCCCGGAAGTTCCTTCATTTTGAACCCATACATATCCTGAAGCAATGACACTGCTGTCTGATGCAAGGTTGATTCCTGCAATGGTATCCGCAGCAAATCCAATCCAATAGGTTCCTGGGCTTAATGCAAGATCGTTATTCATGATGTCGGTAGTATACATTTTTACCGTAGTATCGGTAATGACAACTGGCTCCAACCATGCTAGAATTGTTGTATCTGGACCAGAGGCGGAAACAGGCAACACCATGCCGTTATACGTCATTCCAAGAATAGGATTTTTTACGTAAAAAGTTACTGAAGTGAGGGTGTCCTGAATTTTTGTTTTAAAAATCTGACCTATGCTGATAGTAGTATCGGTTTTAAAAGTTAAGGCTTCACCCTGAAAAGCGGATCTATCCAAAGCAAATACTGAATCTGTAACCTCCAGATTGAAAAAGGCTGAGTCATTGGTTGGGTCTACATTGCTCCACAGGTTTGGCGTACATAAAAGATTATATACTCCAGTTGCTTGTGGTATTATAAAAGAAGAATAAACGGAATCGCCTGAAAAAATAGAAACCTGTGCAGTATCAATTACAACGAACGACTGAATCGAGGTATACATTGAGTTCAGAATTTCAAATTTAAAATCCGGATCAATCATAGCGATGTACCCGAGGTTCATGTACTTTGCCTGAACCCAAACTGTATCTGTATGATCAGTGGGATACTGCGTATAGGGCGGTGTAACGCTAAGGTTTGTTACAGCAATATCAATTGCTACAGAAGTACTGTTCTGAGAATAGGCGAAAATACCCTGCAATAGGAATAGTAGGATGAGTTGTGTGCGAATCATCTTCAAAAATTGATGGTCTTTGTTAATAAAAGAATAAGGAAATGTTATTATTGTATAATTACCTATTTGATTATTTTATTTTAGTAAATTTAAAATGCATTTATTTCTTATTTGACCAAAGCCTTTACCAGAAGAGAATTTATTAAAAATGCAATCCTGGCATCTGGGGGAAGTATTGTTCTGGGCGCATGCACAAACGCAGAAGAATATCCTCCGGTTTGGGTAGCAGGTAACGTTAAACTTATTAGAAAACCAATTCATGTTTTGAATAATCAGTCAGATGAACTATTAGCGTTAAAAGAAGGAGTAGCCTATCTGAAATCAGTTTCCCAGTCACAGGATGTTAGCCTCGAAGGACTTGCACGACTACATGCCGCTTTTTGCCCACATGGTAACTGGTTCTTTTTACCCTGGCACGGAGGATTTACATTGATGGTTGAAGAGTGGATCAGAGAAATAACCGGATTTAAAACCTTTGCAATGCCCTATTGGGATTGGACTGTTTCTCCAGATTTTCCAGAAGCGTTTTATACTCCTGAAAGTCCATTATTTTATCCTAACCGGGATGTTTATGATGGTTCTATTGCAGATACTGCGTTTACTGGTTTTGAAGTCATCAACAGGATTTTAGCTTTGAAATCTTTCAAGGCTTTTGGAGGAGCCGAGTCGGAGAACCAGCGCCCATCAGTAATGCCTGGAATGGGTCTGTTGGAATCTGTTCCTCATGGGTATATACATCAGTGGACAGGTGCTGCAATGGCTGGTATCAACGCTCCCAGAGACCCATTATTTTTGGTGCATCATGCAACAGTTGACAGAATTTGGCAATCCTGGAATCAACTCGGTCATTTAAATCCACCCAACGCTACATTTACGAATTATATTTTCTCAAATCAGTTCAGGAAATTTGATGGTAGCTTTTTGGAATTCAGAGTGTCTGATCTTTCTGATTGGAAAAATGCAAACTATAGTTATGATTCGTTAATAGGTTTGGAAACAAAAAGCATAGCAAATGATTATAAAAAAGAAAATATTGTCCCAGATTTTGAATCATGGTATGAGGATGGCATATTTTATTTTAAATGTAATAGAATTGAAATTCCTGAAAATGAAATTCAAAAAGCAAGAAATATACTTTTTTGTTTTACAATACCGGAATCCCATCCGACTAATGTTTCAATACCAATTGTTATAAAATGGGTAAATGCAAAAGATGATTCTTTGATAAGTGAAAGTAGTTGGGAATTATGGAAAACCTGTCAGGATGTACAAATGAAGGACGGATTATGTACTTCATCAATTAATTCATTATTGCAACAAAAATTTGTTATTGAATCACAGGTGCCACTTGGTTATTCCGAGATAAAATCCATTGTATCTATTAAGCTGAATCATTCCGAACCTGACTTTTTTTGTCGTTTTCCCCCTTCGGGCACTATTTACTGATGAATAAACTTATTTACAGCCCGAATACAGGCATTAAGTCTTTCATCCCAGGACCCTGAGATAGTTTCATAAAGTAAGTTATTTTCCAAAAGTATAGATTTAAATTGGGGAAATATAAGATTTCTAAACTGTTCTCCTTCCCTTTGCGGGTCCGATTCCCATGGAATATCTGTATCAGTAAGCAGGTATAATGTTTTTGAACTCCAAAGGAAGTCAGGATTTTTCATCCATTCTGCATTTTGATATTTTTTTAGAAATAGGCCATCATTTCCTTTTGCCAAATCATATAACCATTCTGGCAAATAATTGAAATAATGGGTATGATATACGCAGGTAGTCCATTCATCTGTATCGCAAATAATCAGACTTGGATTTTTCCTGCTAATCTCAGATTCGAGTTTTAGCCGGTTAAATGTTATCTCCGGGATATCGGAAATATCTGGTAATCTGTTTTGCAAATTCACCCAGATACGTAGATACTCTTCAACTACCGGAGCATTAAAATGTTCCGCTAATAAGTTGGCCAGCCACGTTTTTCCTGTTGATTCAGGACCATGTAAAACTATTCTAACCAATGTTTTACAAAGATAAAAAAGAAAAAGGCCACCGTATGGTAGCCTTTTTCTTTAGATCTATAAAATCTTAGTGAAGGATATTTACTTTGTTGTAAACTGACTTTCCGTTTGAGGAAGTTTTAACAGTATAAATACCAGCTGGTAAACCAGCAGTTGCTACCGATACAGAACCATTTGTTAAGCCAGAAGTATAAACTGTTGCACCAAGAATATTCATGATTTCTACAGTACCTTCAAGACCACCAAGAGAAATGGTTAAATTATCATTAGCTGGGTTAGGGTATACTTTAACAGCTGTTTCAAGAGTTTCGTTTACGCTTGTAATTACAGAACCTGCACTTGGACCAAAATTAGGGCGAAGAATGAAAGACAAAGAGAAGGCAGCATTAATGTCTTCCAAAGCCTGCCATGCATAACCTGTTCCTGGATCAAAATAAGCCCATGCAGTTTGAGGAGTAAAGTAGCTTGTAGTATAAGCCATTGATAATAACTGAGGAACATCTTCAGTAAATCCAAAGAAGTAAGTACCTGCAGGTAATACAAGATCACCACCTGTAACATCAACAGTATAAACTGAAATTGTTGAATCAGTGATGGTTACAGGAACGAAAGTTGCCAGGTTGTAATTTGAAGGTATTGGACCAAAAGAACGAACAACACCATTATAAGTATCACCGAAAGCAGCTCCTGGGAAACCAACCAAGAAAGTCATAGAAGTAAGCGTATCAGCAGCATATAAGGTGAAGGTTTGTCCCATAACTCCGTCCAGAGTTGGATCAATACCTAAAGCACCAGTAGCAAAACCATTTTCCCGTGAGTAAGTTGAATCATCAATTACAACGAAATTAAAAGAAGTATCATTTGCTGCATTCATATCACCAATAGATGCTCCTGGCATAGAGATGAAATTATAAACATCTGGTAAGGAAGGAGTGAAATTGGTTGAAGCAGTTGCTGTTGCAAATTGGTTTACAGTCAAAGCACCAGTTGCAGTACCAGTTGCAGAGAAGATGCTAGTTAAGGTTCCGTCAAGAACTTCAAAAGCAACAGGAGCATTTGTTAAAGTTCCTGAACCAGTATTGGTCAGAACTGCACTCATTCCAATCGGTTGTACTTGTGAAGTAGGAATAACTACATAATCTGTTGTCAGATTAAGATTTGAAGTAGAAGCATCTGTATTCAGTTTCACAACAGTGATATCGTCAAACATGATACCATTATCATCATCAGAATCGTGGTGGAAACCGATGTAAATAGTTTGGTTAAGGAAAGAACCTAGTGGAAGTACATAGGTAGTAAGAATTCCACCATTAGAGGAATTGTAGTTTGTATGAACCGTTCCGCTAGAAAAATTGGTAGTGCTACTTCCAATACCTTCAGCAAATTCACCAATCATGGTTGTGAAACTTGAAGTATTGTTATTGCTGGTTGACACCATTACTTTATAGCCATCCATAAATCCACCTGCACCACCTTGAAAAGGAGCAGACTTGTAAACTAACGCAAGATTTGCATCACACACAGTAAATGAATCCATGATTAACCAATTGTCGGCTATTCCAGCAGGGTTAAACCAAGAAGATGCAGCAACACCATAATTAGTAGAATTGGTGCTTCCAAGTAAAGAACTGTCTTCACGAGAAATATAAAAGTTTTGTGGACGGTTATTTTGATCAGTACTACCATCAACGTCCAGATTTAACCATGTGGTAGGAATGGTCATGTTTTGGAAATCAACCCAAACCAGAGTATCACATCCGGCAACTGAAGTACGATTCCAACTAAGTTGAGTTACATTTTCAGTACGGGATTTTTTAATCGGAGAATTTCCAATACTTGCATTGGATTTTCTGGAGGAAAGAACAGATCCCGAATTTGATGCTGTCCTTTGTTGGGCTGAAACCCCACCGGTCAAACCAGCGAAGGTAGCCAAGGCGAAGGAAAATAATAAAAACTTTTTCATTTTTTGAAATTCAGTGTAAATATACCCACAACTCAAATAAGTCAGGTACAAATCGGGTAAAAAAATCACTTTTTACTTGCGAATTGTAAGATACCTGATAATTCAACTTTTTGTTGTGTTTCGGAAAAGTATCTCATTATTCATGCTTAAATCGATTTCAATGGCCTGTTCCTTCACTATTTCACCTGATAATAATTTCTTAGACAGCTCATTAACGACTTTTCGTTGTATAACGCGTTTCAATGGCCTTGCTCCAAATTGAGGGTCAAATCCAAGCTGCCCTAACCAATCAATAACTGCTTCACTGATGGTTGTTTCTATTCCCATTTCCTTCATACTTTTAATCAACTGATTCAATTGGATAGTTACAATTTGCCGGATTTCCTCTCTTTTTAGAGGAGTAAACATTATAATTTCATCTATTCTGTTCAGAAATTCAGGCCTTACTGCTTTTTTTAACAATTCAAAAATTTCAATTTTCAAAGAGGCCATTACTTCTTCTTTGTCCATAGCACCTGCTTCTCCAAGCTTTTCCTGTATTAAATGTGCTCCCATATTAGAAGTCATAACAATGATGGTATTTTTAAAATTAACTACTCGGCCTTTATTATCTGTCAATCTGCCATCATCCAGAACTTGTAACAGAATATTGAAAACATCGGGATGTGCTTTTTCAATTTCATCCAATAAAATAACCGAGTAAGGTCTTCTTCGTACAGCTTCGGTAAGTTGCCCGCCTTCATCATATCCGACATATCCTGGAGGCGCGCCTACCATTCTGCTTACGGAATGCTTTTCCTGATATTCAGACATATCTATCCGAATCATAGCATTCTCATCATTGAATAGATAGTCTGCAAGTGCTTTTGCAAGTTCCGTTTTACCTACTCCAGTTGAGCCTAAAAATATAAAAGAACCAATGGGTTTTCTGGGATCCTGAAGCCCTGCTCTGCTTCTACGAACGGCATTTGAAATAGCTGTTATGGCTTCTTCTTGTCCCACTACTTTTTGATGCAAGGCTTCTTCCATTCTGAGTAGTTTAGCACGTTCACTTTCAACCATTCTGGTTACTGGTATTCCAGTCCATCTTGACACGATTTCTGCAATGTCTTCGGGCTCGACTTCTTCCTTTAACATTCGTCTGTCCGATTGAATCAGATCCAGCTTTGCATTTAGTTCAACCAGAACTTTTTCCTGTTCGGCTATTCTTCCGTATCTTATTTCCGCAACTTTACCAAAATCTGCATTGCGTTCCGCTTGTTCAGCTTCAGTTTTTAAATTGTCAATATTTTCTTTTGCTGAACGAATACTTTGGATAATTTCTTTTTCATTTTGCCAATGCGAACGTAAACGGTTTCTTTCTTCCTGTATATTGGCTATTTCTTCGTTTAGTTCAACAATTCGTTCAGTTTCTTCTTCGCGTTTCATGGCCTCCCGTTCAATTTCAAGAGTCCTTATTTTTCTTTCGATTTCATCTAATTCTTCAGGTAAGGAATCAATTTCAAGTCTTAATCTGGCAGCTGCCTCATCCATTAGGTCAATGGCTTTATCTGGCAAAAAACGATCGCTGATATACCGTTGAGAAAGCTCCACTGATGAAACAATTGCAGCATCTGTAATACGCACGCCATGATGCACTTCATATTTTTCCTTTAGTCCTCTGAGAATGGATATTGCATCTTCTGCGTCTGGTTCTTCAACAAATACAGTTTGAAACCTTCTTTCGAGTGCTTTGTCTTGTTCAATATATTTCTGATATTCGGCTAAAGTAGTAGCACCAATTACTCTGAGTTCACCTTTGGATAATGCAGGTTTTAAAATATTTGCTGCATCCATTGCTCCATCTGTTTTACCTGCGCCAACCAGCATATGGATCTCATCAATAAATAGGATGATTTCCCCTTCTGCCTGTACCACTTCCTTAACGACAGCTTTAAGCCTTTCCTCAAATTCTCCTCTATACTTAGCTCCGGCAACCAGAGCTCCCATATCTAAAGAATATAAGGTCACTTGCTTTAGATTTTCAGGAATATCTCCTTGAATAATTCTATGGGCAAGACCTTCGGCAATTGCTGTTTTTCCTACACCGGGCTCTCCAATTAAAATGGGATTATTTTTAGTTCTTCTGGACAAAATTTGGAGCACCCTTCTGATTTCTTCGTCCCGCCCAATAACAGGATCCAGTTTCCCGGCAGAAGCCAAATCATTTAAGTTTTTAGCATATTTTTTTAAGGCATTGTATTGAGATTCAGCATTTTGGTCAGTCACTCTGGCTCCATTTCTGATTTCATTTATTAAGGATAGGACGCTTTTTTCGGTTACACCTGCATCTTTTAACAACCTTCCAGCCTTGTCTTCTTTTTTTAACAGACCTAAAAAGAGGTGTTCAAGGCTAATAAATTCATCCTTTGCCTTTTTAGCCTCAGCCGAAGCTTTTTCAAAGACTCCATTAAGGTCATTGGAAATGTATTGTCCATCAGCACTCCCAGAAACTTTTGCATAGGTTTCTATTATTTCCTGTGCTTTTATTCCTAGTTGAGAAACATTCACTTCCATTTTTTTTAACATTAAAGGAATTACCGACTCTTCCGAGCCAATAAGTGCCTTGAGGAGGTGAACAGGTTCTACGGCCTGATTGCGGTTGTTTTTTGCAATTTCAGCGGCTTCCTGAATAGCTTCCTGTGATTTTAAGGTATAATTGTTGAAATTCATATTCAAGTCCTATGAAACAAAAAACCCGCCAAAGCGGGTTTAAATGACAAAACGTCATGCTTGATGCCGATTTGTCAAAAAGGCACTTCAAATGATCCTTCAATATCTTCTTCAAAGTTCATTTTAGACGGAATCGTTTTAGTGGAAGGTGCAGGAGGTCCTTGTGTTTTGTATTTTTCTGAAGGTTCAAATGGCTTTGCAAGGGAATCCGTTTGGGTAAAATAACTTGAGTTTTCCCATTCCTGGAATCTTGCAAACTGACCATTGAAATAAAGTCGGGCTTCTCCTGTAGGGCCGTTTCTTTGTTTACGAATCAGAATTTTGGCCAATCCTTGAGTAGAGTTTCCTTCTTCGTCAGTGAGTTGCTTATAATATTCCGGACGGTGAATCATCATTACCACATCCGCATCTTGTTCAATGGAGCCGGATTCACGCAAATCGCTCAACTGTGGTTCTTTATCTCCTTCTTTCCTGGTTTCAACTGAACGATTTAACTGGGAAAGTGCAATAACTGGGATATTTAATTCTTTGGCTAATTCTTTAAGCGATCTTGAAATATTGGAAATTTCCTGTTCGCGGGTTCCATTTTTGTTGTTCATAGAACCTCTCATAAGTTGAAGGTAATCAATCACAACCATACCAATATCTTTTTCGCTTTTCAGTCTTCTGCATTTTGCTCGAAGTTCCATAATGGTCATGGAAGGACTGTCGTCTATGATTAGATTGGCCTTGGAAAGTTCATTATTCCTGTTGGTGATTCTTCTCCATTCTTCGTCTGAAAGATTTCCAATTCTAATCTGCTCCTGAGGAACTTCGGCTTCTGCTGAAATTAGCCTTTGTACCAGTTGAGTGGCAGACATTTCCAGCGAAAAGAAAGCTACTGGTATTTTAAATCTTACGGCTGCATTTCTTGCCAGGGTAAGAACAAATGCGGTTTTACCCATTGCGGGTCTTGCTGCTATGATAATAAGGTCAGAAGATTGAAAACCGGCGGTCATTTGATCGAGTTGGGAAAATCCGCTGGGTACTCCGGTGATAGAATTCCCTTTGCTTTTGATTACTTCCAGCTGACGGATGGTTTTCACAATCAAGTCTTTCATGGTGGAATAATTCCGCCTGAGGTTGTTTTCTGAAAGACTAAATAAATCTGATTCTGCACGGTCGAGCAATTCAAGTACATCAGTTGTATCTTCAAAGGCATCCCGGATAATTCTGTCAGAAATAAAAATGAGTTCCCGTTGCAGGTATTTTTCAGCAATTACTCTTGCGTGAAATTCAATGTTGGCAGCAGATGCAACTCTTGAGGTTAGTTCGGCTAGATAATAGGCTGAACCAGCTTGTTCCAGTTTTCCTTTGGTACGAAGGTGGTTGGATACCGTTAGTAAGTCAATTGGCTGGGAGGTCTGAAATAAATCAAGAACTGTTTCATAAATAATTCTATGTTGATCTGAATAAAAACTTTCTGGTTTTAATACATCCATTACCGCTGTAATGGCATTTTTTTCCAACAGAATGGCACCCAAAACCGCTTGTTCCATTTCAAGGGCATTTGGTGGAATTTTTGCAAGGCTTTGAAGGACAGCATTTGCACGCTGAGGTTTGAGTCTCTGTAATTTATCGTTTTCTGGCTTAGGTAGGCTTTCGCTATTCATGTTGGTGGAGGGATGCAAAGGTATAATATCTAAAAGCGGTATTAGTACTAAAAAAGAATAGCCTTAACATCAAATTTTATTTATAATTACTTGAATGTCAAGTTACATATTAACGCACTAATAACCAACAATGGTAACCCACAAGTGTTTATAACTACGCTCATGTTAATACACTGATAAAGAAGCGGTAACAATTTGATAATGTATGGACTGTTATTAAAAAAAAAGAGATGTGGAAACATTTCTTTTTACTTCATCCGTATATTTGCTTTGTTCTTTAACAACCATCAGGGTTTCCATTGAGGAAATAATAGGGAATACCGTTTTAACCGGTAGCTGTCCCGCAACTGTAAACGCAATTATTGCCCCGTGCCACTGAATTTTTTTGGGAAGGCAGGAACCGGCAGCGTGAGCCAGGATACCTGCCAGGGTGGTACATGAAAACTTTCGCGGAATGAAGTATTTCATGAGTCAATTTCATATGAAATCTGTGGTTTCATTTGCTTTGTCTCATCCGTGAAATCAGGCAAATTACCATAAGGTTCAAATGAAAAAATTCTTGTTTTTTTTAGTCGCTTCAGGATTTCATTTTCTGATTGCTCAGACCCTTCCTCAGGGCAAACTTCATATTTTGCACGAAGGTGCTTTTTCCGGTTTCGGTGAATATGGAATTTTATCTCTTCCATCAGGTATTTATACTCCTGTAGATTCTTTTACCGGATATGGAACCCAGTTGCTTATGTTTCATGATACGGTGGTAATGACTGATGGTGATGGAAACATTCTTGCATACAAAAATGACAGTTTGCTTTTTAGCATTTCAGCCAATGCAAGAACATTTACTTTTTGGGGAAATCAAGTGCTTACAGGAGGTAATGTTCCCCCTTATTTCAGATCTTATGATGTACAGACCTTGCAATTAATTGATACGCTCGGAATTGATAAGATAAACTCTGGAATAGAGGATTTTTATCTGGATGGAACTACACTATGGGCAGCAGCACCAGGATTTTCAAACGATAATAAAATCGTGTTAATTGACCTGATTACTATGGATACATCAAAAATGATTAGTGTAATGCCAAATCCGGTTAAACTCATTTCCGACGGAAATAAACTTATTGCAATGTGCCCTGAATATTTTGTAAACGGTCTAAGCCTTACAGTTATTGATAAGATGGCACAGCTTGCAGAAGATACAATTCAAACAGGTATTATTTCCTATGGGGGATTTGCAAAGGATGCATCAGGTGTTTTGTTTAATAATGATATAAGTACTGTTCCAGCAATTTCCAAACTCGATTTAACTACAGGAATTATTGATACTCTTTATATCCCCGGAGATTTTTATGCATTCATATACGACTCGACCTTGCAACAACTTTTTGTTTCACAAACAGATTTTGTGGCAAATGGATTTATGTATGTTTATTCAGATACAAGTCAGCAAGGCGTTTTTCCGGTTGGAATTTCTCCAAGGTCTTTTCAATTTGAACCATCATCTACTGGAATCGAATCCTCTCTTTCAAGCAATTCAGAAATAACTCTGTATCCGAATCCAGTAAAAGGGACCTTGTTTCTGAATGGAATTAAAGAATCAGACTTCCCTTTATCCCTTTATAATAGTCAAGGAAAATTATTGGCAGAGTATACAAAAGTGCCAATGGATGTTTCAAATTTGAAAGATGGATTGTATGTCTTAGTAAATATAAAAACCCAAAGCAGCTTTAAATTTATTGTGAATAATCAATAAATAGTTTAAATTGAAGTGTGGTAAAAACCAGATGGCTTGTAGCACTGCTTTTTTTGATTTATTCCTGTAAAAAAAAGGACACAGAATCACCCTTCCTTAGAATATCTCAACCCGTTGCTGGTGCTGCATTTGTCGCCTCCGATCCTATTTTTATTTCTGGAACTGCTGGAGATAACAAAGGACTTTCTGGAGTTTCTGCGCAAGTGGTTACTGCAGATGGCAGTAGAATTGTTTCTGCTGAATATAAATCTTTAAGTGGAACCGAAAGCTCCTTTTCCTTTTCAGTTCCAGCAGGTGACAGGTATATTTTTGGAGGAAGTTATAAAGTTATCTTTCGGGTGGAGGATATGTCTGGCAACAGTGATTTTATTAGTGTGCCAATTGAGATAGCTCCATATCCTCAATATTTCTTGGGATTAGCATTGTTAACTGGTTCTGGAAACAATCCGGCATCAGTTGTTTTACTCGATTCGATGCTGAATCAAACCACCACATACTCTACAGATGTGATTCCAGCTTCAGGCCTTTGGTTGGATAATTCTAATGGACTGCTGTATTGTTGTGGTTCTCAAAATGGCAAACTTCAAATCTATGATACCGGAATTCTACCAGGCACATTGATTGCTCAGGATAATGTTACCTCTGGCTCAGGAGAAAAAAGTTTTAAGGATGTTCATGGCTACAGGGGTACTTGTGTAGCGGGATTGGATATATTTCCTTTTGGAAGGTTTTATTCAGGAAGTGGTATTCCTTCTGGACAGGTGAGTGATTTGCCACAGGGCGTATCTAAAGTATTTATGGGTTCCGGGATAAGCTGTTTTGCAATGAATGGATTTTCGGAATATGAAGGAAAATTAACTATTTATGACAAATTTGCGCAAATGGTGTATAATACTAAAATATTTAATGTTAAAATAACTGGAATACAAAACCTGTCTGGAAATGAAATTGTGGTTGCAGGAAATGATATCAATAATTCGGCTCAGGTTTATGTGATGGATAAATATGGTTCAGCAGTGTTAAAAACCCTTACCCTGAATAACGAAGAAATCTATGATATATCTTGCTTTCAGAATAAAGTATGGATGGCTTGCAGTTCTGGCATCCAGGTTTGGGATATATTTCAAGCCAATTCGGAAGACAAATATTCTGTTTTGGCAAATGAAATTGAATTGGATACACTAAGAAATTGCCTTTATGGTATCCAGGATTCCACTTTGATTAAAATTGACTTAAACACAGGAGTTATAGAAACCAAACAGTTTTCATTTAACCTGAAAAAAGTGGCGGTTCATTATTCAAAATGAGATCAAACGGCTATTGAATATTCTCTCAGAACATCATTCAGGGAAGTTTTAAGATCAGTTGAAGGCTTTCGCTTACCAATAATCAACGCACAGGAAACTTGAAATGTACCGGAAGGAAATTGCTTTGGATAGGTACCTGGAATTACAACACTTCTTTCTGGAATGTAACCTTTATGCGTTATTGTTTCGCTCCCAGATACATCCAAAATATGAGTAGAACCAGTGAGGACAACGTTTGCGCCAAGAACCGCTTCTTTTCCTACCCTCACTCCTTCGACAACAATTGCCCTACTCCCTATAAAAGCATGGTCTTCAATAATCACGGGACTAGCTTGCAAAGGTTCGAGAACACCTCCAATTCCAACTCCCCCGCTCAGATGCACATTTTTTCCAATTTGTGCGCAGGAACCAACGGTTGCCCAAGTATCAACCATGGTTCCACTTCCCACATAAGCTCCGATATTGACATAAGAAGGCATAAGGATTACACCAGCTTCAAGAAAAGAGCCATACCTTGCCAGCGCCTGCGGAACAACTCTTACTCCTGATTGTTCAAAATCATTTTTTAGTGGTATTTTGTCATAAAACACAAAGGGACCAGATTCAATTCTTTCCATCCCTGAAATTTTAAAATATAATAGTATGGCTTGCTTTGCCCATGAATTCACAATCCAGTTTTCTGAATCCGGTTCAGCACATCTGACTTTTCCTGCATTCAACAGCATCATAGTTTCCTGCACTGCTGTTTTGTATTCCTGCTGCTCCAACAATAAAGGATTGTTATAAGCGGTTTCGATTTTTTCCTTTAAGCCTGAATAGTTTTCCATAAAACTTGAATGTTCAAAACTAAACAAACCAAAAAGAAATCTGTACTAATTGCAGGAATTCTTCAACCCTGGAATCATCCAAGAATGTTTGAAAAAGGAGCGAAAGTTTTGCAGGAAAATGGATGGGATTGTACTGTTTTTGGTTCCTCTGGCAATTCAAATCCTGTTAAATCTAATGGTATTCGTGTAATTACCGGAGATTTTATGGTGGGTTCCTGGTATTCAAGAATTAAAGCTCATTTAAAAGTATTGCGTTTATGTTTTGCCCTGAAACCGGATGTGTTACATATGCATAGCCCAGATTTGGCATGGGTTGGAGCTTTGAATAAAATAATTAGAAAAAATAAGTATATTCTCGATTTACATGAGGATCATTTTGATAATATAAAGGAAAGTTATAAAAAGAAGATAATTCTTATACGTTTATTTAAATCATTGATATGGATTAATGAGTTTCTATTCTTTTATTTTGCAGATACAATAATTGTAGCCGAAGAATCTTATACAAGGATATTAGCCAAATATCCCCAAAAGACAATTGTTGTCAGGAATTTTGCATTGCCATTTATTCCTAAACAGGGATCTAATTCTAATCCTGACAATTACATATTGTTTTATGGTACATTATCTGAGGAATGGGGATTATTTAGGGCAATTGAGTTTTGGCAATCTTTAAATAAATATAGAAAAACCAATTTGGTAATTGCAGGATATTCTGCGGTTAATAATACAATTGGCGGAAAAATTCTAGGTAAAGTTGAACCTGAAAACTTGGATTCTCTTACACTTTTAGGAGTAAAAGAATTTGTAAGTCCAGAGAAAATAAGGGCACTAATTTCAGATTCATTATTTGTGCTGGCTCCATACAATTATGCTGAACATATAAGTCTAAAAGTTCCGTCGAAAGTATATGAAACATTTGCTTGTAACCGCAAGATTGTTCTTCCTTCTTTTTTTAAATTTCTTCAAAAATCTGAATTAAGTCGAGGAATTATTGCTTTAGATTTTACTCAGAATTCAGAAGAAATTATCAAACAAATGCTTGGTATCATTGAAAATCCTGATAATATGAAAAGTTATGTAGATGAACAGTTTTGGAATTGGAATACTGAATGTTTAAAACTCTTAGACATATATAAGAAATTAAGTTAAAACTATTCCTTAGAGTAGACCCTGTGCAGTCTTTGGCTTAAATGGGTTAAAATTTCATATGGTATCGTTCCGGATGCGGTTGCAAGTTCATTCAGACTTATCCTTTTGTCATTTAGTGAACCAAATATTAATACTTCGTCTCCTTCTTTTGCTTCCGGTACATCTGTGATATCAACCATTAACATATCCATGCAAATTTTACCTACCACTGGTACTCTTTGGTTTCTAATTAAAAATGAAATTTTTTCATTACCTAGGTTTCTGGGAATTCCATCAGCATATCCCACTGGAATGGTTGCAATTCTGCTTTGCCGTTTAGTTATGTAACTTCTGTTATAAGAAATTCCTGTACCAGGAGGGCAATTGTGGATTTGAGAAATAGTGGAAATTAAACTAACCACTTCTTTGAATTCTTCAAAACCCGCTACCGGGGAAACGCCATATAGTCCAATCCCCATCCTGACCATTTCAAAAGGGAAATCCTTAAACCGGATAATGCCAGCTGAATTTGAAACATGTCTGAGAATAGGACCGGTAAATTTAAATAATGTAGAACAAAAGGATTTAAAAATCTCTATTTGTGTCAAAGTAAAAAAATCTTCTTCGGGGTCTTCGGCTCCTGCTAGGTGCGTAAATACAGAAATAGGTTTGAGCGATTTGTATTTTCTCAGTTTTTCCAATAGTAAAGTGAGCTCTTCGGGCTTAAATCCAAGTCGCATCATCCCTGTTTCTACTTCTATATGAATTCCGGCAGAACTATAACTGTTCTCTGAAACAATGCTGTGATATGTTTCCAATAGTGCTAGAGAGGAAATAGCTGGCTGTAAATTATTGTTAAGCAGTTGATCGAGCGTTGCCGGGTCAGGATTCATAACCATTATAGGTAGCCGAATTCCTTTTTCCCTAAGCTGTATTCCTTCAGAAGTATAGGCAACTGATAAAAAATCCGCCCCTGCTTTTTCCAATTCTGACGCAACTTCCCAAAGACCAGTACCATATGCTGAGGCTTTCACCATAGCCATAGTTTTGGTGTCCGGAGCCAGGCGACTTTTCATTATTCTAAAATTGCTTTTTATAGCATCGAGATTAATGGTTAGGTAGGATGCATGTACCTGAGGAACCAACTCAGGAATCAGGGATTCAAGGGAGAATTTTCTGCTTCCCTTTAATAGAACCGTGTGGTTGTTCAACCGGGATTTACCAATTTTATATAAAAGTGCTTTGGGGGTATCTGCCCATAAAACCCCTCTGGCTTCAGCAGGAAATTTAAACTGAGGGCCAGTAACACCAATATTTAAATAAGTAAAAAAACGAATTGCCTCATCCAATAATTGTTCATGCATTTGCAGGCTGTTTTTACCCAAATGTTCAAGATCACTTAGAATTATAAACTTTGAAGGCTGGGTAGTATCAGATTTCAATAATTGAAAGGCCTGCAGCACACTATCTGAATCTGCATTATAGGTATCATTTATTAAAGTAATAGCCGGATTTGAGGTAATAAATTCCAGTCTCATTTTTACTGCACCAATTTCAGAGGAATTGGACTGAATGGTTTGCCAGTCAAGTCCTATTTGTCTTGCAGCTAAAACTGAAAGAAGATAATTTTGTAAGGCAGTTTCGCCAGGTACATTTAAAATAAACGAAGTATTTAATTCTGATTCTTCAAATGAAATTTCCCAGCCTCTGTTGTCTATGCTTACTTCTGAATGAGGATTAAGCGTATCAGGAGAAATAGCCGAAATACCATTGAGAAAAGGAAGGTTTTCTAAAGGAGTCAGCAGAATTGGAATATCTCTGAACAGGATTAATTTTTCTCTGACTTTTTCTTCGAAGGAGGTAAATCCTTCCGCATGGGCAGATCCAAGGTGAGTTAATATTCCAAGAGTGGGTTGAATTATTTCCCTAAGCTTTTCCATTTCGCCAATTGTAGAAATGCCAGCTTCGAAAAACGCAATTTCATGCGCTTGGGAAATTCCAAGTACTGAAAGTGGAACGCCTATTTGGCTGTTAAAACTTTTAGGACTTTTGCAAAACTGAAAACTCCCTTCAACCAGGGTGGACAGCCACTCTTTTACAGTTGTTTTTCCATTGCTACCTGTTATTCCAATAACTGGAATATTGAATTTTTTTCTGTGAAAAGTTGCCCAGCTTTGCAGTGCTAAAATGGTGTTTTCTACTAGTAATAAGGAACAATCTAATGGAAGCGAACATTCAGCAGACACGATAAAATTACGGACACCTTTTTCATATGCTTCCCTAATAAATTGATGTCCATCTCTGTTGGCAGTTTTTATTGCAATGAAAACGGTTTCATGGCCTGGAAGAATTTCTCCGGAGTGTATTGAAACAGTTTGGAATATATCATTTCCGGTACCTGAAATTAATTTTCCGCCGGTTACAGTCTGAATTTCGTTTAAGGTATAGGGTAATCCTGTCATTGGATTTTCTGAGTAGAAGGTACTCTGGAGAATCGGAAATTAAGTAAGACAGCTGAAAAAATCAGTATACCCGCACTTATCCAAAAGCCATACAATACCTTTTCAGATTCCACTGAACTATCAAAAAAAGGTAATCCTAGCATAAAAATTAATATTCCTCTCAATGCAAGATTTACCAGTTGAAAAATAGTATTTATTCTGCCAATAATTTCATTGGGTACTATTTTTAGAATATACGTAAGCCTGATGACCCTTGCTCCGGCATTAAAAATACCAAGAAAAAATCCGCCAATTACCAAGATTGCCGGACCTGGAAACATTGCCCAAAGAATAAACAAAACTGCTGAACTCAATAACAATAGTATAATTGTATAGTCCGCCCGTAAAGATTCAAGCTTTTTTGATGCGTAAATGCCAGCTAAACCGGCAACCATTGCCCCTAGTGAATACACTCCTTCAAAAAAAGCAAATACAGATCCCTTTAATTTAAGGAAGGGACCAATATAAACGGGCAAAAGAACCTGAACCAACACCATAAGAACCAGAAAAATCATGAAGGAGCAATTTCCAAAAATCAACATATTGCGATCTGATTTAAGATAGGAAACACCTTCGTTCAATCTTTTTAGAATATTGCCTCTTGAAAGGATTCTTTCATTAATTCTGATGTATTTTAGTTGACTTAATAGCATAAATGAAATAAAATAAGCAATTGCATCAATGCCGAGGATGATATTCATTCCGACACCTTCAAACCGTATTCCGGGAAGAAAATCTTCCAGCCCATTTGAGCCTGATAACAACATAGAACCTACTGCCATGCCAAAAAAGGCAGTAATCTGACCCTGAAATTCGATGGCACCCGTTACTCTGCCCAGGTATTTGGTTTCCAATATTTCCTGAGTGAAAGCATACAAGTTGGGATAATGCAGATTATAATTAAACAATGTACAGGCTGTTACTGAAAACAATGCCCAATAAGGAACTGAAGAAGTAGTAGTACTTGACAATGCAGCAATTCCAAGAACTATTGCTCCTATAAGATTTAAGCCCTGAAATATTTTTTTTCTATCAAACCGATCAATAACAGGGCCTGTAAATAAGCTCCAAAACAATGTTAGAAGGGTAACGGAACCCATCATGATTCCATTTAATGAAGCACCTTCAGCTTTTCCGGATTGGTTAACAAGGTACCATGGAACTGCGAGCATGGTTATGCCATGTGCAAATCCCGCAATGGAATTGGCAGCAAACAATAAGGTAAGGGCCTTCCTGTTTTGCATGAATTAGCTGCAAAGGTAAATCTCCAGAAAGGATTTATAGTTCGGATAAAATTGAATAATCTATGTTCTATTCCATTCCATGCAAAAAAAAACTGCCTCCTTTCGGGGGCAGTTTTTTTAAGATTTGAAAATTTATTAGTGAGCAACCGTTAATCTACGAGTAAGTGTAGTTCCACCGAAAGTCAGGCTATAGGTATACAGACCAGAAGCTAGAGTACTAACATTCAGATTAATAGTGTTTGAACCTTGATTTAAACCACTAAGTTCTTGGGTATAAACCATGCGACCCATAAGATCACGCACTGCAAGGGAAACATTACCAGCTTTAGGAAGTGACATACCAATTTGAGTAGTCTCAACAGCTGGGTTAGGATAATTTTGTCCAACTTGGAAAGTTCCAACACCAGAAATGTCCTGAACAGAGGTTGCAGTTGAACCTTTCAGTACCACACGAATCATCATATCTTCAGTAGACTGGCTACGGTAAGGAGCCCAGGTATTAGAAAGAATTTCATAGGATCTGTTTGAAATTGGAGGTGCAGATTCAGTTCCAAAAACGATAGAATCGCCATTCATTACCCAGCTTACATAGAAACCACCGGAAGTAACAGTTAATGGAGAGGTCAAAGGCACTGTCAACCAGGCATAAGCAGCCTGAGGAATAACAGAGTTTGGTACCAATGAAGTATACAATGTTGTTCCAGGAGTATTGCTTGCACCATCATCATCAACTATGTTAGCATAGAAGGAAGTGGTAGGAGAAACAGTGAAAGTGTAGAATTGTAATGAATCAATTTCACATGGATAATAAGGAGGAATGAAGTACATACCGCCACCGCCATTGCCACCAGTCCAAGAAAGATCGCCATCCTGACCGTCATTATCATACTTTAATACAACGCTAGCCAAAGTAGAGTCAACAACGTTGATTTCTGTATCTCTTGTGTTGTTAGAAGGATCATCATCACCTGTTAAAAGAGTAGAAGTTCTCAATGTGAATGAGGAATGCGGTGCAGCATTGGTTGCCATTGGATCAAATGTTGCGCCAAAAGTCAGAAAATCAGACTGACCCGGAGTAAGAGGGGTATTAAATGAATCTGTTCTGTTGTACACTGGTGTAATTAAACCATAAGGAATGATACGTCCCTGTACATTAAATGTTGTATTAACATTAACATTACCAGTGTTTTTAATATTGGTAACAGGAGTATAAATCTGATCTTTTAACCAGAAGATACCACCGTTATCAGCATTGTCATTATACTGAGGACTTACGTCGTCAATTGCATAAGTAACTACATCTGGGTAATAAAACTTAACCGCAGTGTTTGGAGATGGATAAACGTTATTCGACACCTGTAATCCAACACTTCCTGTAAGATTTTCAATACCAACAATCAATGGATTTTGAAGAGCATCATAAGAAGAATTCCAAGTACCAGTTTGGGTTTTATACTGGAAAATAATTGAAGAATCATTACCACACAGGATAATCTGGAAGGAGTTTGCACCCTGCCAACCTGAAGTGGTATTGGTCCAGAAAGCAACATCTTCGTAGGAAATAATCAAAGTGTCTAAATTGTTGGTATAGTAGTAAACTTTTGAAGGATTTACAGTATTATCATCAGAATCATGCTTCAAATCCTGCAAAAATGGAGCAACAAAGTTATTGTTGTTTCCACCTGCTGTAGGAATATCAGGGAATCCAATAGCCGTTGAAGCAATGTTGCAATTTGTTTGGAATGAAACATATCCATTTGATCCAACCCAGAATTTTGGATTATCTGACCAGTAATAATGGAAATTGAAACCAATGTTGAAAGGTCCGACAAAATTGTCATCCGTAAGACCAGTAACCTGGGTACCAATGGTGGTGATATCAATCCAATTGTACACTACATCGGAAGTGTCAGTATTGTTTCTCCAGATGTAACCGTAGGCATCAGGTCCGCCTCCGGCATAACTTACGCCTGTAATTAGGCATAAAACCAAACTCAGAAATGTAGCAAGTTTTCTCATTTTATAAAATGCTTTTAGAACCGAAAGTTAAGTCAAAAGCGCTTACAAATCACATATTTGGAAAGAAAATCGTAAATTTAACCTTTGAGGTTTTATACTGCACAATTCAATGAAAAGGTTTATCGCAATTATTGCAGGTTTGATTGCCGGATTTATCGTAATATCCGGAATAGAATGGATTTCTGGTCAGATATTTAGTCTTCCTGATAATATTGACATCAACAATTATGAGGAAATGAAAAAAGCCATGGAAAGTATGCCATTTGGGGCTTTGCTGTTTATTTTGTTTGCATATGTAGCAGGTAGCTTTACAGCCGGGTTGGTAGCTGCAAAAATCAGTGCGCAAAATCCAAAAATTCAGGGGTTGATTTTGGGTGGGATTTTTACCGTAATGGGAATAATTAATATTACCATGATTCCACATCCGGTTTGGTTTATGGTGTTTTCTCTACTGATTTATATACCCTGTGTATTTCTGGGTATCATGGTTGCCGGAATGATTTCCGGGAAGAGCAATAACTGAGGATTAACACTCAAGTTTCAAACCATCATAGGCAAGAAAAACGCCTTCTGGTAATTCTGACTGAATAATATCATGTTTTCCTAATAAATGAGAAATATGGGTAAAATAACACTTTTTAGGACGTAATAGTTGTACTAATTGCAACGCTTCCTCTAGATTTAAATGGGAGATGTGAGGCTGTTTTCTTAAGGCATTTAGTATCAAAATATCCAAACCCATTAGTTTTTCTATAGAGGGTTCTGGCAACGTTTTTACATCGGTAAGATAGGCGAAATTATCTATTCTAAATCCGAAAACCGGAAGCATATAGTGGTAAGCCAGAACAGGTATGATTTCTATTCCTGCTGCTATAAAAGGTTGCTCGGAAATTTCAATAGTTTCAACTTCAGGAACGCCAGGATATTTATCTTCTCTGAAAATGTAGGGAAATTCGAGAACAAGATGGTCCAAGGTGCGCCGGTCTGCAAAAACTTCCATTGCCTTTTTATATTTATAATTAAAAGCACGGATATCATCCAGTCCCGCAACATGGTCCTTATGCAAATGGGTCAGTAATACAGCGTGGAGATCGGTAATGTTTTCTCTCAGAAACTGAGCTCTGAAGTCAGGCCCGGTGTCAATGACTATCGTTTTTCCATTTTTTTCAATTAAAACAGAGCTTCGAAGTCTATTATCTTTTGGGTTATCTGAATGACAAACCTCGCAGGTACAGGCAATTACAGGCACACCTTGTGAGGTTCCGGTACCTAATACAGTAACCTTCAAGACTCCGGGGTTGAAGTTTTTAATTTTCTGAATAAGGTCATTTGTTCAGGGGAAAAAGAACTTTCATCCGTATCAAGTGATTTCAGAATGTCAAGTAAGGTATTAATTTGCCCTTCGAGGGAATAAAACTTATTTATTACCACTACCTTTTCATCCTGTATTAGGCATGCGCCTCCTTTAAAAGTTCCTTTTTCATAACGAACCTTAAATCCTGCTGTATGTAACAGTGATTCTATTTTCTGGAACAGGGAACGGGAAACCTTCACAAGGTCAAACCTAAGGGAATATTTTCCAAAATTATGCACCTAATAGTGGAAAACAGTTTAAAACAGGTAACTGACCACTCTCAGGCCTTTGTGTCCCTTTTAATTATATGTAAATTTCGACCGGAACACATATGTCAGTTTTGGAAAAAACAAGAACCATCAGCTTGTCTGAAACCCTTTCTTTAACCGTTGAAGAAATCGTAAAAGATTACCGGACAGCCTTCCAAAGCAGGCAGGCCAGTTTAATCGGTCGAAAGGAAGTGCTTTCCGGAAAAGCTAAATTCGGAATCTTTGGTGATGGCAAAGAGGTGGCTCAACTTGCAATGGCAAGAGTTTTCAAACCAGGAGATTTTCGGTCTGGCTACTACCGGGACCAAACATTCATGTTTGCAGCAGGGATCTCAGATATCCCGAAATTCTTTGCACAGTTGTATGCAATAACAGATATTGATCTGGAACCTTCCTCTGCTGGTCGGTCTATGAATGGTCATTTTTCCACCCGTTGGCTGAATGAAAAAGGAGAATACCTGCCTCAGACTAAAATGAAAAATAGCTCTGCGGATGTTTCACCAACTGGTTCACAAATGCCACGACTTCTGGGACTAGCCTATGCCTCAAAACTTTACCGTGAAAATCCGGCATTAAAAGAGTTCACTGACTTTAGCATAAATGGTAATGAAATTGCTTTTGGAACTATAGGGAATGCTTCTTCTTCTGAAGGGATGTTTTTTGAAGCTGTAAATGCCGCTGGTGTACTTCAGGTTCCTATGCTTTTGTCCGTTTGGGACGATGGGTATGGGATTTCTGTTCCGGCAAAATATCAAACAACAAAACAATCTATTTCTGAAATACTGAAAGGATTCCAAAGAGATGAAAATGGAGAAGGATATGAAATTATAAAAGTCAGAGGTTGGGATTATCCTGCTCTTTGTAATGCTTATCAAAAGGCTGAAAAAATTTGTAGGGAGGACCATGTGCCTGTGCTGATTCACGTTGAGGAAATGACACAACCTCAGGGTCATTCCACCTCCGGTAGCCACGAAAGATATAAAAGTAAGGAAAGACTGGCATGGGAAGAAGAATGGGATTGCCTTAAAAAAATGAAAGAATGGATGATTTCAGAATCTATTCTTTCAGAATCTGAAATTGCTGCAATAGAAGCAGAAGACATTCAGTCTGTCAGACAACTGAAAAACGAATCCTTTAAAATATATTTGGATCCGATTAAATCAGAAGTTAAGATATTGTCTGATATAATTGAACAAATTGAAGCTGAGCATCCAAATTTCTCTGAAGTAATAAAAGGGTGGAGAAGTGAACTCCAAAGAAAATCTGATCCTTTCAGAAAGGACCAGATGGTTTTGATTCACAAGATCTTAATCACTGTTAAAGGCAATTTTACGCCAGGTATTATCAGATTGATTAACTGGAAAAAAGAGCAGGACATTTTAAATTACGATAGATATAACTCTTTCCTCTACAGCGAATCTGAATGGTCAGCAGTAAAGGTCCAACCTGAACCTGCAGTTTATTCCGACAGTTCACCACTTGTAGATGGTAGGGAAGTATTGCAGGCTTGTTTTGATGCCAACCTTGCAAGAGATCCTAGGGTGTTGGCCTTCGGCGAAGATGTCGGTCACATTGGCGATGTAAACCAGGCCTTTGCTGGCCTTCAGACAAAGTATGGTTCACTAAGAGTAACCGACACTGGGATCCGAGAAGTAACAATTGTAGGGCAAGGAATTGGTCTCGCAATGAGAGGTCTTAGGCCTATCGCAGAAATTCAATATCTGGATTAC
>Ga0114981_10000565_pt1 | contig 23935 bp, 19 predicted proteins | sample S_140806_MF_Meta_FD_87028 | JGI IMG/M metagenome (GOLD analysis project Ga0114981, IMG submission 87028) | Freshwater microbial communities from Lake Simoncouche, Canada to study carbon cycling - S_140806_MF_MetaG | ecosystem: Environmental > Aquatic > Freshwater > Lake | place: Lake...
GATCCTGATACTCAGGAATGGAAGCCAGGCTTTGATTCACAACGCGAAGAATGGGAACGTCAATATCAGGAAGCACAAACCCGCTTCCTTGCACATAAGAAGCAGAAGGCTGAAGCGAAGGCTGCCGATGCTGCTGCTCCTGATGTAGCTGAAACTGCAGAGGCCGTAGAAGTCGCTGCTGAATAAATAGTAAAAAAGAAAAGGGCTCATCTTCGGATGGGCCCTTTTCTTATGCTGTAAATATCTGGGCGGCGGTAGAGTTGGCGCTATGCGAACCATTGCTCTGACCGGTGGAATTGGCGCTGGAAAATCTCTGGTTGCACAGTATTTCTCTGAACTTGGTGCACGCGTTGTCGATGCCGATCAATTAGCCCGAGTAGCAATTGAACGTGGAAGTGACGGCTTTGATGAAGTCTTACTTCGCTTCGGAGAATCAATCCTGCGAGATGGAGATATAGATCGCAAAGCGCTGGCAGAGATTGTTTTTGCAGATGCCTCAGCAAGGGCGGATTTAGAAGCAATAATCCACCCAAGAGTCCGGGAACTTTTTAATAAAGTTGTCGCAGATCTTGCACCAGATGAGACTCTGATTTATGAAATCCCACTATTGGTAGAAAGCAACTCAGCTGCTAATTTCGATCTTGTTATAACGGTAGAGGCTGATCTAGAAATCCGTAAAGAACGCCTGCGCAAAAGAGGAATGTTTATCTCTGAAATTGAGCGCCGTATCGCAGCGCAAGCCAGCCGCGAAGAACGCCAAGCGCAAGCCGATCACGTGATAATTAATGATGGCGATGAGGATGCGCTGCTGCGTAGCGTTGAAAACCTTTGGGAGGACTTACCGCGGCAAGCAAAGTAGGCTAGGAAAATGCGCCCGATCTCTGACCTGCAACGCAAAGTTGAACCCTTTCAGGTCATCAGTGATTACGTTCCTGCGGGGGATCAACCACAAGCGATCGAAGAAATCGTAAAAAGAATTAACGCCGGGGAGCAAGATGTCGTCCTCTTAGGAGCAACAGGTACGGGAAAGTCGGCAACCACCGCTTGGCTAGTGGAGCGTTTGCAACGCCCAACTTTGGTCTTAGCGCCAAATAAGACTCTAGCTGCCCAACTAGCAAATGAATTTCGTGAATTGATGCCCAACAATGCTGTCGAATATTTCGTTTCATATTATGACTATTACCAACCTGAGGCCTACGTTCCGCAGACAGATACATTTATCGAGAAAGATTCGAGCGTCAACGATGAAGTCGAAAGGTTGCGCCACTCAGCAACAAACTCACTTTTGACTCGTCGCGATGTAATTGTGGTAGCGACCGTTTCTTGCATCTATGGTCTTGGAACTCCTCAAGAATATATAGATCGCATGATCCGTCTAAAAGTTGGCGATGAGATCGAACGCAACAAATTGCTGCGCCGTTTTGTGGATGTTCAGTATCAAAGAAACGATATGGCCTTTGAACGTGGCACATTCCGTGTGCGCGGTGACACTATTGAGATCATTCCAATGTATGAAGAATTGGCTATCCGAATTGAAATGTTTGGTGATGAAATCGAGAAGATCATGACGCTTCATCCGCTGACGGGTGAGATCCTGCGTGATGAGACTGAAATATATATTTTCCCAGCCACTCACTATGCCGCTGGCCCCGAGACCATCAAGCGTGCGATGAGTGATATTCAAGACGAATTGCAGATTCAATTAAATCTCTTTGAGAAACAGGGAAAGCTCTTGGAAGCGCAAAGACTGAAGATGCGTACAACTTTTGATTTAGAAATGATGGAGCAGTTAGGATTTTGCTCTGGAATCGAGAACTACTCACGACATTTAGACGGTCGTGGACCGGGTTCGCCACCAAATTGCCTGCTTGACTATTTCCCAGAAGATTTCTTGTTAGTAATAGATGAAAGCCACGTAACCGTGCCGCAGATCGGTGCAATGTTTGAAGGCGACGCCTCTCGTAAGCGCACATTGGTCGAACACGGTTTCCGTCTGCCAAGTGCGATGGATAATCGACCTTTGAAGTGGCCAGAATTCTTAGAACGTGTTGGTCAAAAAGTGTTTCTCTCTGCAACTCCTGGCAAATACGAGATGGCTAAGGTTGATGGAGATGTCGTTGAGCAAGTTATTCGCCCAACGGGACTTGTTGATCCTGGGATCATTATCAAGCCGATTAAGGGTCAAATTGACGATCTTCTAAATGAGATCAATATCCGCGCCGCCCGCAATGAACGCGTTCTTGTCACCACGCTGACAAAGAAGATGTCAGAGGATTTAACTGATTACTTGCAAGAACGTGGAGTGCGAGTTCGCTATCTTCACTCAGAGGTTGACACGCTTCGCCGGGTAGAGCTGCTCAGAGAGCTACGCACTGGTGAATACGACGTTTTAATTGGAATTAACTTACTCCGCGAAGGTCTAGATCTTCCGGAAGTCTCACTGGTTGCGATTCTGGATGCAGATAAAGAAGGATTCTTAAGATCTGCAACTTCCTTGATTCAAACTATCGGCCGCGCTGCACGAAATGTATCCGGCGAAGTTCATATGTATGCAGATAACATTACAAAGTCCATGGCTCAAGCAATTGACGAAACTAATCGACGCCGTGCCAAGCAAGTTGCCTATAACTTAGAACGGGGCGTAGATCCGCAACCACTTCGTAAAAAGATTGCTGACATCACCGACACAATTGCGCGAGAGAGTGATGACACAGATGATTTATTGGCCAGTGCAAGATCGAAGAAGGGTGGTAAAACCACCGTCCCGGATTTAGGTTTCCACAGCAAATCCGTTCTTTCGCTACCGCGCCAAGAGCTACTTGCCTTGATAGGCTCCCTGACTGAGCAGATGCGCTCGTCTGCGGCTAATCTGCAATTTGAACTTGCAGCTCGTCTGCGCGATGAGATCAGAGAGTTAAAGAAAGAGTTACGTGGAATGGACGAGGCGGGAATCTAAGTGAGCATCGATAAGTTAATCGTACGTGGCGCACGCGAACATAACCTGCGCGATGTTTCAATCGAACTTCCTCGCGAAGCGTTGATTGTCTTTACCGGTCTCTCAGGTTCTGGAAAGTCATCTCTCGCCTTCGATACGATTTTTGCTGAGGGTCAACGAAGATACGTTGAATCACTTTCTGCCTATGCGCGCCAATTCTTAGGACAGATGGATAAGCCAGATGTTGATTTCATTGAAGGTTTATCGCCAGCAGTTTCTATCGATCAGAAATCTACAAACCGAAACCCACGTTCAACCGTTGGAACCATCACGGAGGTATATGACTACTTGCGCCTGCTCTTTGCTCGTGCGGGCCGTCCTCACTGTCCAAAGTGCAAGAAAGCGGTTTCGCGACAGAGCCCACAACAAATTGTTGATCAGATTCTTACAATGCCAGCGACCACGAAATTTCAGGTATTGGCCCCAGTAATTCGTGAGCGAAAAGGCGAGTTTGTAGATCTATTCGCAGAACTTGTAACCCAAGGCTATTCACGCGCTCGTGTCGATGGCGAGACTATTTCACTTTCTGAGCCACCAAAACTAAAGAAGCAAGAAAAGCACACGATTGAAGTAGTAGTCGATCGCCTAACCGCCAAAGCTGAATCCAAGTCACGACTGACTGATTCAATCGAAACCGCTCTGCGCCTTGCCAGTGGCATCGTTCTTTTAGATTTTGTGGACTCTAAAGGAACAGAGAAAGAGCGCACCTACAGCGAGCATCTGGCATGCCATGACTGCAACTTATCCTTTGAAGAACTTGAACCGCGCTCATTCTCTTTTAACTCACCATTTGGCGCTTGTCCCGAGTGTTCCGGAATAGGCACCAAATTAGAAGTAGATGAAGAACTAGTAATTCCAGATGATTCCATCTCTATCAACGAGGGAGCGATTGCACCTTGGTCTAGTGGACACACATCTGAGTATTTCTTACGTTTATTAGAAGCGTTAGCGGAGGAAGTTAAGTTCTCACTAGATAATCCCTGGAAGAAGTTATCTGTAAAAGCCAAAGAGGCGATCCTCAATGGTTTCGAATACGAAGTTCATGTTAAATACAAGAACCGCTACGGCCGCGTCCGTAATTACTCATCAGGTTTTGAAGGCGTAATTCCGTTTATTCATCGCAAACATGACGAAACGGAGAGTGATTACTCACGCGAGAAGTACGAGTCTTACATGCGCCAAATCCCTTGCAACGTCTGCAACGGTGCGCGCCTTAAGCCTGAAGTTCTAGCAGTAACCGTGGGAGATAAGAACATCTCTGAGATCTGTGAACTCTCGATTTCAGAATGTGCCGAATTTCTAAAATCAATCTCGCTAAACGCCCGGGAGGCACAAATCGCAGAGCGAGTAATGAAAGAGGTCAACGCTCGTTTAGGATTTTTGCTGGATGTTGGTTTGGATTACTTATCTCTCGCCCGTGCTGCAGCAACGCTCTCTGGTGGCGAAGCCCAGCGCATTCGTCTTGCAACGCAAATTGGATCAGGCCTAGTGGGCGTTTTATATGTTTTAGATGAGCCAAGTATTGGACTTCATCAACGTGATAACAGACGTTTGATTGAAACGCTGACGCGTCTGCGCGATCTTGGCAATACCCTAATTGTTGTTGAACACGATGAAGAAACGATCCGTACTGCAGACTGGATCGTCGACATTGGCCCAGGTGCCGGCGAACACGGTGGAAAAGTTGTGGTCTCTGGTTCTTACGAAGATTTGATTAACTCTAAAGAGTCCATCACTGGCGCTTATTTGTCAGGCAGAAAGTCAATTGCCATTCCCGATAAACGTCGTCCAGTAGATCCAAAACGAAAATTAGTTATAAAGGGTGCGAAAGAGAATAACTTAAAGGATGTCGAGGTTGATATCCCGCTGGGTGTTTTTGTCTCAGTGACCGGAGTAAGTGGTTCTGGAAAGTCGACCCTTGTAAACGACATCCTTTACACAACGCTTGCCAATAAGTTAAACGGTGCTCGCCTGGTTCCAGGTCGTCACCGTACGGTTACAGGCGTTGATCAATTGGATAAGGTTGTTCACGTAGATCAATCTCCAATCGGTCGAACGCCTCGCTCTAATCCAGCTACATACACTGGAGTTTTCGATAAAGTTCGTGCGCTATTTGCTGAGACAACCGAAGCAAAGGTGCGGGGATACCAGCAAGGTCGTTTCTCATTTAACGTAAAAGGTGGACGCTGCGAGAATTGTTCTGGTGACGGAACAATTACCATCGAAATGAACTTCCTGCCAGATGTATATGTTCCGTGTGAAGTTTGCCATGGCGCACGTTACAACCGCGAAACTTTAGAAGTTCATTACAAGGGCAAGACAATTGCAGAAGTACTTGATATGCCGATCGAAATTGCTCATACCTTCTTCGAATCAGTTCCCGCAATTGCGCGGTACTTGAAGACTCTTTGCGATGTTGGTCTTGGCTACGTCCGACTCGGTCAATCCGCCCCAACTCTTTCAGGGGGAGAAGCCCAGCGTGTGAAATTAGCGACCGAGCTGCAACGCCGTTCCACTGGTCGCACTATTTACGTACTTGATGAACCAACAACAGGATTGCACTTTGAAGATGTCAGCAAGTTGCTCGGTGTCTTAAGTCGCCTAGTGGATTCGGGAAATACCGTTGTCGTAATTGAACACAACCTTGATGTAATCAAATCATCTGATTGGGTTATTGATATGGGACCAGAAGGTGGTTTCCGAGGTGGATTCGTCGTAGCAGAGGGAACTCCCGAAGATGTGGCAAAGGTAAAAAATAGTTTCACCGGACATTTCTTAGCCGAAATCCTGGCTAGCAATCGTGCGCCAGTAAAGAAAAAAGCTGCTGCAAAGTAAATGGCTGATCCAGCAAGTTATCGCCCGAAGGAGATACCTGAACTGCCGGGTGTTTATCGTTTCTATAACGGAAAAGATAAAGTTATCTACGTTGGTAAGGCAAAGAATTTAAAGAATCGTCTGACTACTTACTTTGGATCTAATCTGGCTCGCAAAACCCATCGCATGGTTAATGAGGCGGTTCGGGTTGATTGGACGATTGTTGGGACCGAACTTGAAGCGCTGGCTTTGGAGTTCTCATGGATTAAGCAATATCAGCCTACTTACAATGTGCAGTTTAAGGACGATAAGTCTTATCCATACTTGGCAATATCGATGCAAGATGAATTTCCGCGAATATTTATAACCCGCAAAGAAAAGCGACCAGGGCTTAAGTATTTCGGACCATACACAAATGCGTGGGCGCTTCGTAATACTTATGAAGTATTGCTAAAAGTATTCCCTGTTCGCTCCTGCAGCGAAGGCAATTTTCAGCGCGCTAAGCGCAGTAAAAGACAGTGCTTACTAGGGGATATCGGAAAGTGTGCCGCTCCTTGTGTTGGTTGGGTGACACCGGAAGAACACCGTGAAATCGCAGTTAAGTTAGATGCTTTCATGGAAGCTGGCATGGAAGATATTTTGCCCAAACTGCGCACCGAAATGGATTCAGCATCTGATCGTGAAGAATATGAACGAGCTGCACGTATTCGCGATCAAATCGAATCCTTTGAGAAAGCCCAACGATCAACACAGGGCAATCTTTCAGATGATTTAGACGGAGATTTTATTTCGATTCACGAAGAAGGCTTGCATGCTGCTGGTTCAATTTTTATGGTTCGCCGTGGATCAATTAAAGGTTCACGTTCTTGGATTGTTGATCAAGAACGAGCGCTGGAAGGCGATGATCAAGTCGCTTCTCTATTCTTTTCGATCTACAACGGTGCCGCGCCTGGCGATATTCCAAATGAAATATATTTAAATAAAGAACCAGCTGATCAACTTGCGTTGGAGGCTTGGCTGACTGAAATCCGGGGTGCCCGAGTTTCCATTAAGGTGCCACAACGCGGTGAGAAAGTAGAACTACTGCAGACAGTGGACCGAAATGCGCATTACGCACTAATCCAATTCCTTAGTAAGCGAGCAACGGATGCCGCAGTAAGTGGCAAAGCGCTGCTTGAGATCGAAGAACAACTGGGACTCAAACGCACCCCGCTTCGTATTGAATGCTTTGATATTTCAAATATCTCAGGAACTTCAGTCGTTGCTTCGATGGTTGTTTTCGAAGATGGACTGGCCAAGAAGAGTGAGTATCGTCGATTCATAATCGACACAACTGAAGCGAATGATGACACTCGCGCTATGCACCAAGTCATCACTCGACGCATGAAACGGCTGCTAAATGATCGCGCCGTTGACGAAAGCGATGTCGCGGCAATCGGAGGCAAGTTGAGTAAGTTCTCCTATCCACCACAATTAATAGTCGTAGATGGTGGTGCACCGCAAGTAGCTGCCGCACAACGCGCACTGGATGAACTGGGAATAACAGATATTGCATTATGCGGTTTAGCCAAGCGTTTGGAAGAAGTCTGGCGCCCTGGAGAAAGTGATCCGTTAATTCTGCCGCGCACCAGCGAAGGAATGTACCTTCTGCAGAGAATTCGTGATGAAGCGCATCGATTTGCAATTACCTTCCATCGATCTCGTCGCTCGAAAGTTATGCTCGAGTCAGTTCTTGATGAGATTCCGCAGATGGGGCAAGCACGCAGAGCTGCGCTATTAGAAAGGTTTGGTTCTGTAGCGGCCCTTCGTAAAGCAACGTTGGCGGACCTAGCTATGACGCCAGGCATCGGAGAGAAAATTGCCGAAATAATATTTAGCCATTTACAGCGCGAACCAAGCGTGGGCGCAGTAGATATGAAAACGGGTGAGATCTTATGAAGCACTTACAGATACTTGACAGTGCAGGCAGAATATAGCCATGGCTAATAAGGAGTTATTAATCGTCACCGGAATGTCAGGTGCGGGACGATCAACTGTGGCCCACGCCTTAGAAGATTTGGGTTGGTATGTGGTCGATAACTTGCCACCGGCCTTACTGCCAGAACTAGCGATACAAACCAGTGAATCAGAAATATCATCACTGGCGGTGGTGGTCGACGTTAGAGGCGGCAAATTCTTTGATGCGCTCAATAATTCGCTACAAACTCTCAAGAATAAAGACGTAGCTTTTCGTCTCTTATTTCTTGATGCTACCGATCAATCGCTAGTCCAAAGATTTGAATCAACTCGTCGACCACACCCTTTGCAAGGCAAAGATCGAATTGTGGACGGTATAGAACGGGAACGTGCCAAACTTGAAGAACTTAGGTCGCAGGCAGATGTAGTTATCGATACCTCGAATTTAAATGTTCATCAGCTCGAGAAACGCGTAGGAGAAATTTTCTCTGCAGGAATGCTCGATGCTATCCGCATAAATGTCCTCTCCTTTGGCTATAAATACGGTATTCCAGTAGATGCTGATCTTGTGCTGGATTGTCGATTCATTCCAAATCCACATTGGATTCCTGAACTTCGCCCACTCACTGGATTAACTCAAGAAGTTTCCTCGAAAGTATTAAACAGCGAAGGCGTTACCGAGTTTGTCTCTAGCTATGTATCAGTTATTCGACAGATGATGCCGGGTTACTTACATGAGGGGAAAAAGTATGTAACTATTGCAATAGGTTGCACCGGCGGTAAGCATCGCAGCGTTGCTATTGCTCAAGAGATCGCCCGACAACTTTCCGTTAATAAATCAGAGATTGAAATTTCAGCGCACGCCACACACCGTGATGTAGGTCGTGAATGAGTGGTGGCAATCCGCGCGTCGTAGCGCTAGGCGGGGGACACGGCCTCGCTGCAACTTTGTCTGCGCTTCGGGGCATTACTTCTGAGATCACCGCGATTGTTACTGTCGCAGATAACGGCGGATCAAGTGGACGATTACGTGAAGAATTTTCAATTTACCCTCCGGGTGATTTGCGTATGGCACTTGCTGCATTGTGCGCCGATGATGAATGGGGCCGCAGCTGGGCGCAGATCATGCAATATCGCTTTCAGAGTGAAGGTGATTTAAGCGGTCATGCAGTTGGAAATTTATTACTTGCGGCGCTGTGGAATAAAGGCGAAGACCCAGTAGCAGGTTTAGATCGAGTCGGTTCCCTTTTGAAAGTTATTGGGCGAGTACTGCCGATGGCGGAGGAGCCATTAGATATTGAAGCCACATTTACCAATTCAACAGGAAGATTCATTGTTAAGGGACAAGTTCAAGTCGCAACTGCCAAAGGAAGACTTGAATCGTTGCGACTATTTCCCGAAAATCCTGCACCTCGATCCGAGTCAATCGCCGCAATTTCGGCTGCGGATTGGGTAGTTATGGGTCCTGGTTCTTGGTTCTCGAGCGTTTTGCCACATCTGCTCGTTCCCAAACAACGAGAAGCGTTAATTTCAAGTAAGGCGAAAAAGATTTTGATATTGAATCTAGATTCGGCAGGTTCAAATGTTGCAGCAGCAGATAGCGGTGAATATGCCGGATATACACCGATTGAACATATTGAAATATTGCGTGAGTACGCACAGGATCTGCACTTTGATTACATAGTTGCTGATGAAAGTTTGGTCGGAAAGCGCGATGAACTCGAAGAATATCTTTCAAGTACAGGTGGAGAGTTAGTAGTCGCTGATTTACGCGATGATGGTGCGCTAATTCATCACGATCCGCGCAAATTGACCTTACTTTTGGCACACATGGCCCGTGAAATGCTGGTTGGATAACCTCATGGCAATGACAGCAGCGGTTAAAGACGAACTCAGTCGTCTCTCGGTGACTAAGCCGTGCTGCCGTAAGGCCGAGGTTTCATCCCTGCTGCGCTTTGCAGGAGGGCTGCACATCGCTGCCGGCAAAGTCGTAATCGAAGTTGAGTTAGATACTTCTCAAAGCGCACGCAGACTTAAGAAAGATATTGCCGACATTTACGGACACGATAGTGATCTTGCTGTTTTATCATCAAGTGGTCTGCGAAAAGGAAGTCGCTACGTAGTTCGCGTAATCGAAGCCGGCGATGCTCTTGCGCGACAGACTGGCTTAATTGATAGCAATGGTCGACCAGTGCGTGGATTACCTCCGCAAGTAGTTGCCGCAAATATTTGTGATGCTGAAGCTGCCTGGCGCGGCGCATTTGTTGCACATGGATCTTTAACTGAACCAGGTCGTTCTTCTTCACTTGAAATTACTTGCCCTGGACCCGAAGCCGCCCTGGCGCTAGTTGGCGCGGCGCGGCGCTTAGGAATCACTGCAAAAGCACGCGAAGTACGAGGTGTCGATCGTGTAGTCATTCGCGATGGCGATGCCATTGGAGTTTTGTTAACGCGCTTAGGCGCACATGAATGCGTATTGGCATGGGAAGAACGACGTATGCGACGCGAAGTACGCGCCACTGCAAATCGTTTGGCAAATTTTGACGATGCTAATTTACGTCGCTCGGCACGTGCCGCAGTTGCGGCAGCCGCACGGGTACAACGCGCGATGGAAATATTGGGGCCACAAATTCCAGATCACTTGAAGGAAGCTGGTGAACTTCGTATCAGCCATGGGCAAGCGAGCCTTGAAGAATTGGGATCGTTGGCATCGCCTCCGATGACTAAGGATGCAATCGCAGGCCGAATTCGCCGACTTCTCGCGATGGCCGATAAGCGCGCTAGCGAACTTGGCATCCCAGATACCGAAGCGGGCCTATCGCCAGATCTGCTCAATTGATCTCTTCACTTAGATTTACGCATTAGTAACCATTCTCGGCTGGTAAGGTTAGCCACGACCCCAATGATGTGGCAGTTTTAAAGCCCACACCCAAAAATGCGTAAAAGTGGCACGAGCCAATTAACAAAGCGCTGGGTCCTTACAATTCTTAAGCGAGGTTTTCACGTGGTTAATGTTGGAATTAATGGTTTTGGACGTATCGGACGTAACTTCTTCCGCGCATCACTTACCAACCCAAATATCAATATCGTAGGTATCAACGATCTCACCGATAACGCTACTTTGGCGCACCTTCTGAAGTATGACTCAATCTTGGGACGCCTAGGTCTAGAAGTTACATATACAGACGACACTCTTACTGTTGGCGGAAAGACAATCAAAGTATTTGCAGATCGCGATCCGGCAAACTTGCCTTGGGCATCAATTAAGGCCGATATCGTCATCGAATCAACTGGTCATTTCACCAAGGCTGCCGATGCAAAGAAGCACATCACAGCGGGCGCGAAGAAGGTAATTATCTCTGCTCCAGCATCTGATGAAGACATCACAATTGTTATGGGTGTTAACCACGAGAAGTACGACCCAGCAAATCACCACGTTATTTCCAACGCTTCATGCACAACTAACTGCCTTGCTCCAATGGCGAAGGTTTTGCAAGATAACTGGGGCATCGTGAAGGGTCTGATGACAACTATTCACGCCTACACAAACGACCAGGTAATTCTCGACTTCCCTCACAAGGATCTACGTCGCTCTCGCGCAGCAGCAACAAATATGATCCCAACTTCAACAGGTGCGGCTAAAGCGATCTCATTGGTTATGCCAGAGTTGAAGGGCAAGCTCGATGGATATGCGATGCGCGTTCCTGTTCCAACTGGTTCTGCAACAGATCTAACTGTCGAACTTGCTAAGGAAGCCACCGCTGCTGAAATTAACGCAGCTATGAAGGCAGCGGCAAATGGCGCTCTAAAGGGATACCTTTCTTACACAGAAGATCCAATTGTCTCTTCAGATATCGTCACCGATCCTTCATCTTGCATCTTCGATTCTGGTCTAACCAAGGTAATCGGAAACCAAGTAAAGGTTGTTGGTTGGTATGACAACGAATGGGGATACTCAAATCGTTTAGTCGATCTTGTTGGCCTCGTTGGTAAATCTCTTTAATTAATGTCACTAAAGAACTTTGATGTAGCCGGCAAGCGAGTATTCCTTCGCTGCGACCTGAATGTGCCATTGAAAGATGGCGCAATCACAGATGATGGACGTATACGAGCCTCGCTGCCGACTATCAAAACTCTCCTTGCAAATGGAGCCAGTATCGTTATTGCGGCGCATCTTGGACGACCAAAAGGGGAAGTCAAACCAGAGCTCTCACTCGCTCCGGTTGGGTTGCGCTTAGCAGAACTACTTGGAACAGAAGTAATTTTTGCAGGTGCAGTAACTGGCGCCGATGTCAGGGCTAAAGCGAAGGCGTTGCAATCTGGTCAAATATTGTTGCTCGAAAATATTCGATTCTCTGCAGCAGAGACTTCAAAAGAAGAATCTGAACGATCAGTACTTGCCAAAGAGTTATCCCAATTAGCAGATCTTTACGTCGGGGATGGGTTTGGCGCAGTACACCGTAAGCACGCATCGGTTTTTGATCTACCTAAACTTCTTCCACACGTGGCCGGGACATTGGTTGCTGCTGAAGTAGAAGTCTTAAAGAAATTAACTCAGAACCCAGAACGTCCGTACGGAGTCGTTCTTGGGGGAGCGAAAGTCTCGGACAAGATTGGTGTTATCTCAAATCTTTTGGGAAAAGTTGATGTCATGGCAATTGGTGGTGGAATGGTATTTACCTTCCTCGCCGCGCAAGGGAAAGAAATTGGAACTTCACTTGTTGAAACAGATTTAATAGAAACCGTAAAAGGCTTGATAAAACAGGCAGCTGATTCTGGAGTAAAACTCGTATTACCGACGGACATTGTTGTCGCACCTAGATTTGCAGCAGATGCGCCTTCCACCTTGGTTTCTGCGGGCGCAATTCCAGCAGATCAGATGGGTCTAGATATTGGTCCAGAGTCTGCAGCAGCTTTTGCAGAAGCAATTAAGAGTTGTAAGACAGTGTTTTGGAACGGTCCGATGGGCGTCTTCGAATTTGCAGCATTTTCAAATGGAACAAAAGTTGTTGCTCAGGCACTCACCGAAGTTGCAGGAATATCTGTAGTTGGCGGCGGGGATTCAGCAGCAGCTGTTCGGGCGCTAGGATTTAGCGATAGCCAATTCGGTTACATATCAACTGGCGGCGGGGCATCACTGGAATACTTAGAGGGCAAAGAACTTCCAGGTTTGACCGCCCTCGATCTTTAAAATTCATCAGTATCAATTAAAAGGAGCAGATAATGCGCAAACCGCTAATGGCAGGTAACTGGAAGATGAACCTCAATCATCTTGAAGCAATTGCAGTTGCGCAAAAATTGGTTTATTCACTCGATGATAAAGATTATGACGCGGTAGACGTTGCAATCATTCCTCCGTTTACAGATATCCGTTCCATTCAAACTCTTGTCGATGGCGATCGTTTACGTCTGCAATACGGCGCACAGGACATTTCACCCGAGACAAGTGGTGCATTCACTGGTGATATTTCTGGTCATATGCTGGCAAAATTGGGTTGCACTTTTGTTGTAATCGGTCATTCTGAACGTCGTGCAATACATAAAGAAGATGATGCGCTGGTAAACCGCAAAATTAAGGCAGCGCTTGCAAATGAATTGACCCCGATTTTCTGTGTTGGCGAAGAGTTATCTATTCGTGAATCTGGAGCTCATGTTTCACACGTTATCCGCCAAGTTCGCGCTGGCCTGGAAGGTTTCACTAAACCGGAACTAAAGAAAATTGTTATTGCCTACGAGCCAGTTTGGGCAATCGGAACAGGAAAGACTGCAACGCCTGAAGATGCGCAAGAAGTATGCGCTGCAATTCGCGAAGAAGTTCAATCAATTGGTTCAGCCGAGATTGCCGCCGGTATGCGAATCTTGTACGGCGGTTCCGTAAAATCTTCTAACGTGGTTGAAATCATGAAGCAGACCGATGTCGATGGCGCCTTAATTGGGGGAGCGAGCCTAGATCCTGAAGAATTTGCCAAGATCTCCAAGTTCTACGCTGCAGAAAACGGCTAACCCCTAGGCTCGATCTAGTATCCTTACGCTCTATCTCCATCCACAACTTGAGGAGTTTTACATCGTGGCTTTAGCACTCTCTATTCTGTTAATCATCACCAGTATTTTGATGATTCTTCTTGTACTGCTACACAAAGGCAAAGGTTCAGGTTTATCCGATCTTTTCGGTGGCGGCATTTCATCTAATTACGGCGGTTCATCCGTTGTAGAGAAGAATCTTGATCGCATCACGATTGTTGTTGGCGGAATCTGGTTCGGCGGCGTTGTCGCACTTAGTCTTGTTTTGAAGGGTTAATCAATGGCAAGTGCAATTCGCGGAAGTCGTGTCGGCGCTGGCCCAATGGGCGAGGCCGAGCGCGGAGATCAGATCGAACGCGCCACCGTTTCTTATTGGTGTGGCAATGGACACGAAGTTCGACCATCTTTTGCAGTTGAAGAAACTGTAGTCATTCCAGCCGAATGGGATTGCCCTAAGTGCGGCCTACCTGCTGGTCGCGATCGAAACAATCCGCCAAAGGCTGTTGTAAATATTCCTTACAAGACACACCTAGCTTACGTAAAAGAGCGCCGTACTGATACCGAAGGTGCCAAGATTCTAGAAGATGCACTTCGCAAGCTTCGTGGTGATGACGAGTAATTAAAGCCCTTGGGCTGCAGTAAGTAATTGGTCAATACCCGCAATTCGATTTGATAGATGCAATCGAAGTAGCGGGTATTTTCTTGTGGCGAGAGCTCGCGCATCACCGAGTGCTTGTGCCATCAGTAAAGTTTTAAAATCAAAGTCACGACCAGGTATCTCGAAATTACTTTTACATTCCCCGGTGATCTGCAAGAAAGAACCATTCTGCTGTCCACCTTTATGGAATTGTCCGGTGGAGTGCAGGAAACGTGGCCCCCAACCGAAGCTGACCGGACGTCCAGATTTTTCGGACAAGATTGCGCGAAGTTCTGAAATAGCGGCATCATCGCGGCGATCTAAGTAAGCCATAATTGCGATGTAGCCCTGCGAATCTGTTGTGGCGATTAAGTTCTTCAAGGAGGCTATCAAAGTGTTGCCGTCACCAAATATTTCCACAAAGTCATCAACTGATGGCGCGATTAATTCAGGCAGTTTGTTCGACCATTCACTTAATATCGCAGAAGTGGCTTCTTTCGCTTCAGTAACATTTGGCTGATTAAACGGATCGATTTCTAAAACCGCACTGATTAGCGCCGTTACCCATTCCCAGAAGAGAAAATGTTCCCCAAGTTCAGCTTCTACAACTAATTGCGCCCCAGGTGCAAAAGAAACTGAGAACGATCCGCCGCTTTGCGCTTGGCTAAAACCTTCGACCGCAATTGGTAATCGACCTACTTCTTCCTTGCCGGTTGATTCAGCAATTAACTGTTCGATCCAATCAGATAAACCGGGGTACTTCGATCCCGAATCTGTGAAACCAAGGTATTGATCGGCTTGGACAAGCAGCAGATATGCCACATCTAAAATAAACTGCGGATCAGAAACAATTTGATTTCGCGCATCGGCTGCTTGATCCAACAATACGGATGCGTCAACTCCCATCAGCGTCGCGGGGGTCAAACCAAAAGCGGTTAGTGCACTAAAGCGCCCACCAACATTTGGGTCGGCGTTAATTACAGTGAAACCAGCGGCGCGAGCTTGCAAATCAAGGGGAGAGCCAGGATCGGTAACAAAGAGCATATGATCAACAGGATTTAGGCCGGCTTTAATTAAATGGTCTTCGAAGAATGCACGCTGCGATGCGGTTTCAATTGTTGATCCAGATTTGGAGCTAACTAGAACTAAAAGATTTGCAGGCGATCCGGTGATTGCGTGCGCTAGATAATCGGGATCTGTTGAATCTAGTATGAAAATCTTCTTAGCAAATGTCTTGGCGATAACTTCTGGGGCTAATGAAGATCCGCCCATACCGCACAGAACCAAATCTGTGCGATCACGGAATTTTGCTGCAACTGCATCGAGTATCGGCAACAGATGTCTTGATGTCTCATCTAAGTCGACCCAATTCAGACGAACTGCGGCTTCGGGTGCAGCAGCGGTTCCCCAAGTCGAGGAATCTTTGGCTGCAATTCGCGGGTTGGTCTTCTCAAGTAGCGCGTATCTAGCATCGTTGCGATCTATCTTAGAGAGTGACGGTCCACTGACTTTGATCATTAGCGCAAGGCAGCTTCGATTTTGGCAGCGATTACATCTGCGCCGAATCCAAATTCAGCAAAAAGTTTTGAAGCAGAGGCCGATGCCCCATAGTGTTCAAGAGAGATAGCAATGCCGGAATCACCGATGTAATCACGCCAACCCTGTGCAATTCCGGCTTCGATACTGACCTTCAAGCGAACGTTTTTTGGAAGGACGCTCTCTCGGTAAGCCGGAGTCTGCTCAGTAAACCATTCCAGACATGGTGCGCTCACGACGCGTGCGCGAATTGATTTATTTGCCAGCAACTCTTGAACTGATAAGGCAATACAAACTTCAGATCCGGTTGCGATTAATACAACGTCGGCTACGCCATCTGCCTCTTTAAGAATATAGGCACCTTTATCTACTAGTTCTGCCGAACCATGAGTTGTTCGATCCACAACAGGTAAATTCTGACGAGAGAGCAGAAGCCCAACAGGTTTTTTGCGGCGCAAGATTGATTTCCACGCCTGGCGAACTTCATTAGCATCGCCCGGGCGCACAACTGCAAAGTTCGGGATGGCACGCAGCGCCGCTAGATGTTCAACTGGTTGATGTGTCGGTCCATCTTCACCTAAACCAATGGAATCATGGCTCCAGATAAAAGTGCTTGGTAGATCCATAATCGCAGCTAAGCGAACTGCAGGACGCATGTAATCACTAAAGACAGCAAACGTTCCACCAAATGATCGCGACAAACCATGCAGAGCGATACCGTTTAGAATTGATCCCATTGCATGCTCGCGAATACCAAAGTGAATCATTCGTCCGTAAGGATTTGCACCAGGCATATCACTGGATGCGGGTAAGAATGATCCTACGTTATTGATAGTGGTGTTATTACTTCCCGCTAAATCAGCTGATCCGCCCCAGAACTCTGGAAGTTCTTTCGCAATTGCTGCAATGACCTCACCTGAAGCTTTACGTGTTGCGACATCTTTACCAGCTGGATATTGCGGAAGATTGGTGTCCCAACCCATCGGCAACTCTGCTTTTACTAGACGCTGCAAAAGTTCAGAACGATCTGAGTTGTTTTTCTGCCATATTTGGAACTTTTCATCCCATGCCTGGTGCGCCGTTGCTCCACGATCTTTAACTGCACGAACATGCTTGAAAATATCCGTTGGCATTGCAAAGTGCTCAGTTGGGTCTAACCCAAGTAACTTCTTAGTTTCGGCGATTTCATCTGCGCCCAGTGCAGAGCCATGAGATTCGGCGGTATTCCGCGCCTTGGGTGCTGGCCAAGCAATTACTGAGTTCATGCGGATCAAGGTTGGCTTACTGTTCTCTGCCTTTGCTGAAATCATCGCCGCATCTAGCGCCTTTAGATCCACGCTGCCATCTTGCGCTGCAGCAACATCAATTACATTCCAACCATATGCCCGATATCGCGCGGATACATCTTCAGTAAATGCCAGATGCGTATCGCCTTCAATTGAAATTCGATTGTCATCGTAAATGACTTTTAGATTGCCAAGTTGCTGTGTTCCGGCAAGTGAAGATGCTTCTGCGCTTACTCCTTCTTGTAAATCACCATCTGAACAAATTACCCAGATTGCATGATCAAATATTGAACTTTGTGCGGGAGCATCTGGATCCAAGAGTCCGCGTTCATAGCGCGCAGCCATTGCCATTCCAACTGCAGTTGCAACACCCGCTCCGAGTGGGCCAGTCGTCATTTCGACGCCTGCAGTGTGTCCGTATTCGGGGTGACCTGGAGTCAAAGAGTTCCACGTGCGAAAGGCCCTTAGATCTTCAAGTTCGAGTCCGTATCCACTGAAGAAGAGTTGCGTATACAAAGTTAATGATGAATGTCCGCAAGAAAGAACGAACCGGTCGCGTCCGAGCCACTTTGGATCGGCTGGGTCATGCACTAAGTGGCGCTGAAAAAGATTGTAGGCAACAGGGGCCAATGACATGGCTGTTCCGGGATGTCCGTGACCAGCGTTCTGTACAGCATCCATGGCTAGCGCTCGTGCGTAAGCAACTGCACGATCATCCATTTCAGACCAATTATCTAGCGCGCTCATTATGAATGCCCTCCTGCTTTAAGTTTACGATGATTTGTCGAAGTTGTGATGAATACCAGTCGAATACGCCACGCTGCGATCCACACTAGCGTTGCGCCCAGTAAGTGCGCGGCAACCAATATTTCAGGAATTCCAGTGAAGTATTGAATATAGCCAATCGCGCCTTGTGCTAATGCAATGGCGGTAAAGATGTAGATTCTTTTCAAAATAATTTTATTTGCACGAAGAGCAACGGCAAGGGCAAGAGTTAACCCGAAGAGCGCGATTACAGCATCGGCGTGAAGAATTGCGACGGTGCGAATATCAAATCCGAAACGGCGCGCCTGCTGATCACCGGCATGAGGACCACTTCCGGTGACAAGGGTTCCAAGAACAATAACTATAAATGTAATAGCAATGTGCGATCTTGAAAGTAAGGACACTAATTTGTCAGTCTGTCTAATTCTTTCAACAGGTGCTTCACGACGATCATAAAGTGATACTGCGGCTGCTACTAAAATGATGGACAGCAAGAGATGGCTAGCAACCGGCAAAGGATGTAAATCAGTTAAGACGGTAATTCCACCCAAAACTCCTTGACCGAGAATCCCAAGAAGTTGGCCAGCTGCAAGCAAACGCAGATCACGGCGTTTAGTAATCAAGACGTGTGCTAAAACAATTATAGAAATTGCGACAAGACCAAAGGTGAGCAAGCGATTACCAAATTCAATCCATGCATGAAGTGCACCTTCCGCTTGATTTGGCACTGGGGTGTATGAACCTGGGGTGCATTCGGGCCATGTGGGACAACCCAACCCTGAACCAGTTAGTCGAACCGCGCCGCCAGTTAAAATCAGGCCAGCCTGCAGAAAGAGAAGTAGTCCATAGATCGCCCGCCGAAATGCCATGTCATAACCCTATGTCCTAGCGCGCCGCGTCCAAGTGGCGAGCGGGTGGGAATTACGACACAATAGTGTTGTGAAAATAGGTTCAGGGCCAGCCCTTAAATCCAGCGACGATCCGCGTACTCGCGACGCTGTCGCTCGATCAATTCTGGAAAACGGCCCATCAACTGCTGCGGCGCTGAGCGAACGTCTTGGACTAACCTCGGCTGGCATTCGCCGACATTTAGATATTTTAGTTTCAGATTCAATCTTGGAAGCGCGCGAACCGCGAATTTCCTCAACACGTGGGCGCGGGCGTCCTTCGAAAGTCTTTGTGATGACGGATTCGGGGCGAGAAAAGTTTGAACATTCCTACGATGACTTAGCGGTAGCTGCGCTGAAATTCATTTCTGCCCAGTCGGGGGAGCATTTGGTTGCAGCCTTCGCACAATCTCGCGCTGACGATATCGAGCGTAAGGCCGCGAGCGCGATTGCAAAGAGTTCAAACAAATTAGAGTCGCTCGCGAGTTTCTTAAGCGAACAAGGTTACGCCGCCTCTGTTGGCCCGCGCGGTAATGGTGAAGAACTTTGTCAGCATCATTGTCCGATTGCTCACGTCGCCGCAGAATTCCCCCAGTTATGCGAAACCGAAACAGAGGCCTTCTCTAAGTTGTTAGGCACTCACGTACAACGTCTGGCAACCATTGCTCATGGCGACGGAGTCTGCACAACCTACATCCCCAATTTAAAAGCAAAATCAAGTCGTAAAGAAGTAAAGCAACCACTAACAGCCGGAAAGGCGCGGTAATGACAACTGCACACCCAGAACTAGACGGACTTGGAAACTACGAATACGGCTGGTCAGACGGCAATGATGCTGGCGCTAATTCCCGACGCGGCATTAACGACGAAGTTGTTCGCGATATTTCATCAAAGAAAGATGAACCGCAGTGGATGCTAGATATGCGCCTAAAAGGACTTTCTCTATTCGAAAAGAAGCCGATGCCATCATGGGGTTCTGACTTAACAGGAATCTTTTTTGACACGATCAAATACTTTGTGCGCTCCACCGAGAAGCAGGCTGCTACCTGGGATGATCTGCCGGAAGAAATCAAAAATACTTATGATCGTTTGGGTATTCCTGAGGCTGAGAAGCAACGTCTGGTATCTGGCGTCGCGGCGCAATACGAATCAGAAGTTGTTTATCACTCAATCCGTGAAGATCTAGAAAAACAAGGCGTTATCTTCCTTGATACAGATAGCGGACTAAAGCAACATCCTGAGCTCTTTAAAGAGTATTTTGCATCGGTCATTCCGGTGGGAGATAACAAGTTCGCAGCGCTAAATACCGCTGCTTGGTCAGGTGGATCATTTATTTATGTCCCTAAGGGAGTGCATGTAGATATTCCATTACAGGCATATTTCCGCATAAATACCGAGAACATGGGTCAGTTCGAACGCACCTTGATTATCGCTGACGAAGATTCATATATTCACTATGTTGAAGGTTGCACCGCTCCTATTTACAAATCTGATTCTCTGCACTCTGCCGTTGTTGAAATCATTGTTAAAAAAGGCGCACGAGTGCGTTACACAACAATTCAAAACTGGTCTAACAATGTTTACAACTTGGTTACCAAGCGCGCAACATGCGCCGAAGGTGCAACCATGGAATGGGTCGATGGCAACATCGGGTCAAAGGTGACCATGAAGTATCCAGCGGTAATGTTGATGGGCCCACATGCAAAGGGTGAGACCTTATCTCTAGCTTTTGCCGGTCCCGGACAACATCAAGATTCTGGCGCAAAGATGGTTCATGCTGCTCCATACACATCTTCAACTGTTATCTCAAAGTCAGTTGCCCGCGGTGGTGGACGCACTTCCTATCGCGGACTTGTGCAAGTACAGGAAGGCGCGCATCACTCAAAGAGCACGGTTAAATGTGATGCACTTCTAGTTGACACAATTTCGCGTTCTGACACATATCCATATGTGGATATTCGCGAAGATGATGTATCAATGGGACACGAAGCAACTGTTTCGAAAATCAGCGATGATCAACTCTTCTATTTAATGTCTCGTGGACTTACTGAAGATGAAGCGATGGCGATGATTGTTCGTGGATTCATCGAACCAATTGCTCGTGAACTTCCTATGGAATACGCACTTGAATTGAACCGTTTGATTGAATTGCAAATGGAAGGCGCTGTTGGTTAATGACAACCCTTACCACCAATTACCTAACGCCAACTGGGCGCGAAGAAGCTTGGCGCTTCACACCGCTTAAACGTTTGGGTGGAATGCACGACGGCAGCGCAATCGTTGCCGACAGACATTCCCTTACCCTTAGCGGTTCTAAAGCGTCGGGAGTTTCATTTGAATTGAAATCAGCTTCAGATGCACCGGTTCTATCTGAATGTGATGACGCGATAGTCGGACGTATCCGCGAGGCAGCAAGAGATGTCGCAGTCCTGACAATTAGCGCAAACACCGAAATTGCTGATCCGATTATCTTGAAACGCGCGCCCGGTGATGTGCAGAGCGCAGAATTTGCCAGAGTGCAGATTAAAGTTGAGAACCATGCTCGCGCAACGATCATTGTTGAAAACACTGGTGACACTCACTTGGCCGAAGATGTAGAAATCTACGTTGCACCCGGAGCCAACCTCACCTTGGTTTCTCTTCAAGAGTGGGGCGCAAAGACGGTTCATGCAGGTCGCCAGCACGCAATTGTTGATCGCGATGCTAACTTCAAATCAATTGTTGTAACTATCGGTGGTTCTTTAGTTCGCTTGTTACCTACCGTTGAATTTGCAGGACCAGGTGCATCATGTGAACTCTTCGGTGTTTACTTTGCAACATCCGGCCAGTTCTTTGAACATCGCATGTTTGTCGATCATAAAGTTCCTAACGCTAAATCACGCGTTAATTACAAGGGCGCTTTAGCTGGAGATCAGGCACATACTGTCTGGATTGGTGATGTATTCATTCGAGCAGCAGCCGAAGGCACTGATACCTACGAGCTAAATCGCAACCTTCTCTTATCTGATGGTGCGCGCGCAGATTCAGTTCCAAACCTCGAAATTGAAACTGGTGAGATTGTTGGAGCAGGACATGCCAGCACAACCGGACGATTTGATGATGAACAACTCTTTTACTTGATGTCTCGCGGCATCAACTTATCTGATGCCCGTCGTCTAGTTGTGCGCGGCTTCTTCAATGAAATTATCTCTGAAATCGGGCAAGAGGAAATTCAAGTCAGATTGATGGATCGCATTGATAACGAGTTAGCTAAGGCGGGTGCGTAAATGAGCGATGTTTCATTTGCTTCGCTCACACCTGGCAAGCCTGTAAAGATTGAGAAGAATGGTCGCTCTATCTGCGTAACTCGTGTGCAAGATCAAGTCTTTGCAATTGATGACACTTGCTCACATTCAGAGGCATCTTTGGCCGAAGGCGATGTGACTGATTTTAAAATCGAATGCTGGCTACACGGTGCCGAGTTTGATTTACGTACGGGGGAGGCGCTAACGCCTCCTGCGGTTGCTCCAGTAAAAGTTTATTCAGTAATCGTTGACGGAGACTCCGTCACGGTAGATGCGTAGCGAGGTAAGTTGATGAGTACATTAGAAATTCGTGGCCTAAAAGTTTCAGTAGATACTGAAAACGGTGCGGTAGAAATCTTGAAGGGTGTTGACCTAACAATTAAGTCAGGTGAAACTCACGCAATCATGGGACCAAATGGCTCAGGTAAATCAACTCTGGCCTATTCAATCGCTGGCCATCCGAAGTACAACATCACCGGCGGCACCGTAACACTTGACGGAGTCGACGTCGTAGAGATGACAGTTGACGAGCGGGCTAAAGCGGGACTTTTTCTTGCGATGCAGTATCCAGTTGAAGTTCCTGGCGTTTCTGTCTCTAATTTCTTGCGCACCGCAGTAACTGCTTTGCGTGGAGAAGCACCAAAGTTACGCACCTGGGTGGGCGAAGTTAAGGGCGCCATGGAAGCACTTAACATGGATCCATCATTTGCTCAACGCAATGTCAATGAAGGTTTCTCCGGTGGCGAGAAGAAGCGTCATGAAATTATGCAACTGGAATTATTAAAGCCAAAGATTGCAATTCTTGACGAGACTGACTCGGGATTAGATGTTGATGCGCTACGTATCGTCTCTGAGGGTGTTAATCGCGCAAAGGCCGCAAATAACATTGGCGTCGTATTGATTACTCACTACACACGCATCTTGCGTTATATCCAGCCAGATTTTGTTCACGTATTTGCTAATGGCAAAATTGTTGAAGAAGGTGGCCCTGAATTAGCAGATAAGTTAGAAGCTAATGGATATGCGGAGTACGTAAGCGCGTAGCCCATATGACTTTAGACCCTAGCGTCATCCGTAAGGATTTTCCGATATTTAATCGGACTATTCGCGATGGCAAAAAATTGGTCTATTTGGACAGCGGAGCAACGAGTCAGAAACCGAACTCTGTCATAGATGCCGAATCCGACTTCTATCGAAACCACAACGCTGCGGCACATCGTGGCGCTCATCAGTTGGCGGAAGAGGCAACAGAGGCGATCGAAGGCGCACGGTCAGTCGTAGCAAGTTTCTTGGGTGGATCTGCCGATGAGATAGTTTTCACCAAGAGTTCTACTGAAGCGCTAAATCTTTTGGCTTATTCAATAGGTAGTGCTCCAGCAGGAAATCTCTTTCACTTACAGCCGGGCGATGAAATTGTTGTCTCCGAGATGGAGCATCATGCAAATCTAATTCCCTGGCAACAGCTAGCAAAACGCACAGGTGCGCTATTGAAGTGGTTTGAAGTCACTGAAAACGGGCGCCTAGATTTATCAAATATTGACGATGTGATAACCGAACGCACAAAAATAGTAGCTCTCACTCATCAGTCAAATGTTTTGGGAACAATCGTCCCATTGGGGGATATCGTCAATCGCGCACATGCTGTTGGCGCAATTTTTATTCTAGATGCCTGCCAATCCGTTCCTCATATGCCGGTAAACGTTAAAGCGTTAGACGTGGATTTCTTAGTCTTCTCTGGACACAAAACCGTTGGC
>Ga0114981_10000566_pt1 | contig 23886 bp, 18 predicted proteins | sample S_140806_MF_Meta_FD_87028 | JGI IMG/M metagenome (GOLD analysis project Ga0114981, IMG submission 87028) | Freshwater microbial communities from Lake Simoncouche, Canada to study carbon cycling - S_140806_MF_MetaG | ecosystem: Environmental > Aquatic > Freshwater > Lake | place: Lake...
CCGGCTACCGGGTACAGCGAAGTGGGCGGTCGCCCCTGGCAATCGGCCCAGCCCACCGACCTCAATTACTGGCGCCTGCTCAGCGAGCTCTATGCCAATGAGCCCGTTGCCCCCCGCGACCGGATGATGTTCGGGATGCTGTCGCCGCTGGGCCTTACGCCGGGCCAGGCCTTCAATCCCGATGCCCGCCAGGCGCGGATCCTCGGCGAGGCGGCCCAGCTGGGCGACCTGATGGCCCGCACGATCGCCTACGACAAGCGCACCCCCGGCGCCACCGTCTACCCGGGCAAGCACTGGGAGTACGCGGTGCTCTTCGATCTCGACCAGGAATCCCCCGACAAACGGCGGGTGCAATTCGAGGAGCGCAGCTCCTGGTTCTACGAGGCGATCGCCATGTCGGTGGGGATGCAGGGCCGGGTGTTGGGCTTCGGCCAGGTGTATCTGGAGGCCTCGAAGGATGGCCAGGGCCAGTGGCTTGATGGTGGCCGCACCTACCGGATGCGGGTGCCGGCCAACCCACCGGTGAAGCAGTTCTGGTCGATCACCCTCTACGACAACCTCAGTCGCGGCCCGTTGATCACCCCCCAGGGTGCCGCCGACCTCAGCTCCCGCAAACCCGACCTGGTGACCCATACCGATGGCTCGGTGGATGTGTTCTTCGGGCCGGTCAAGCCCGCCGGCGCCACCAACTGGATCCAAACCACCCCCGGCAAGGGCTGGTTTGCCTACTTCCGCTTCTATGGCCCCCTCGAGGCCTACTTCGCCAAGAGCTGGCAGCTCAACGACATCGAGCCGCTGGCGCCCGCAGCGCGCTGAGGCCCTGGGCCTCAGGCCTTCACCGGCTCCACGGCACCCGCCAGGGGAATCCCCGCCTCCTGCAGGGCCTCCACCAGCCGCAGCAGAAGCTCCCGCTCCAGCGGCCCCTGCCGTCCTGCACGGGTCACCAACACCAGGGCCACCTCCAGGCCCTGGGGGGTCACCTGGCGAAGGCCCAGCAGGTGGGGCGGCTCCAGCAGGTCGGCGCTCCAGGCGGGGTCGGCGGCAAAGACTTCGCTGGCCTGGCTGATCACGGCCAAGGCCCGGCGGGGATCGGCGCCCCCGTGGGCGAGGCTGAGGCGCAGCTCCTGGCCGGAGCGCAGCTTGGTGGTGTTCACCACCCGCTTGCACTGGTTGTTCGGGATCACCATCACCCGCTGGTCGCGGCTGCGCAGCTGGGTGCTGAGCAGATCCACATCAATCACCTCACCGCTGAGGCCGTCGATCGTGATCGCATCGCCAATGGCGTAGCGGTCTTCCAGGAGCAGCACCAGGCCGGCCACGAAATCCCGCAGCAGGTCCTGAAACACCAGAGCCAGGGCACCGAGCAGGGCGCCGCTGGCCAGCAGGGCGTTGTTGGAGAGGTCGCGCACGCCGGGGATGTCGACCACCACCCAGAGGGCCACCAGGGCGATGCAGGCCAGATGCACCAGGCGGCTCACCACCCGCTTGAGGCTGCGGTAGCGCTGGTTGCGGCGAGCGCGGCGCTCCGGCGCCAACGAAGGATTGCCATTCCACTGGCTCAGCAGGGCCGCCAGCACCGCCTGCAGCAGCAGGGCCAACAGCCAGCCGACCAGCAGCTTGCCCACCACCGAGAAGGGCTGCAGCAGCAGGTCGATCGCCAGGGGGATCTGGCCCGGCACCGCCAGCACCGCCACCCCCACCATCAGGGGCAGCAGCAGCAGCACGCCCGCCAGCAGAGTGCGGCTCAGGAGGTGCAGCGCCGGAATCAGCAAGTTGCTGGTGCGGCGTGGGAGATCAGCTGCCACCGCCGGCACCCGGACGCCTGGCTCAGGCGCCGCCCCCTGGGCCGTGCCATTGGCCAGGCCTGCGGAGGTCGCCGATCGCACCGCCGTGGTTGGTGCTGGCGGGGAGGCGGGCCGGGAGGCGGCCAGGGCCTGGACCTCCCGCAATTCCAGCTGGCCCAGCCGGCGCTTCACCAGGCTCCAGAGACCAAGGCCCGCGAAGAGCAGCCCCCCCAGCACCAGCTCCAGCACCGCCATCGTGCGAAAGCGGCGCCTCAGCACCCCCGACTCCAGCAGGTGGCGGGCGAAACGCAGCCGCTGCTCCAGCAGGGGCCGCCAGCGTTCCGCCAGGCGCTGGGGTGTGGTGCCGTTGAGCCGGGCGTCGTCATCGGTGACGCTCAGCAGGGGCAGGGGCAGCTCCCGTCCCGGCACCCGCGCCTGCAGCACGGGCAGGCCGCCACTACCGCCGGCCACCTCCACCTTCAGGGCGCCGGGCTCCCCCAGCAGACCCAGCTGGTTGCTATCGCAGGCGCGCTGGCCATTGCGCAGGAAAAACTGATCGAGGATGAATTCCCCGAGGCCTTCCGCCTCCGTGCACACCTCCTGAGCGCGGTAGAGCAGTTCGAGGTTGCCCTCAATCACCTGCGCCCGCCGCCGAGCATCCGGCCCGGCCGAACCCGTCACCACCGGCGAGGCCACGGTGAGCACCGGGATGCCGAGGATGCGCACCTTGGCGCGGTGGAAGCTGCCGCTGTCGTGCACGTCTTCGGCCTCCTGGGGCCGGGGCGCCGAGGCCTGGGGAGGGGCCATGGTCGTCGGGGCGGCCGCCAGGGGGGTCTGGCTCAACAGCCCGGCCAGCAGCACCACCAGCAACACCCCGCCCAGCAGCACCAAGCGCCGCAGAACGGTCCTGAGCAGCACGGTCCTCAGCCGCACGGTCCTCAGCAGTTCGCGCTGGGGTGGTCGCCCCGCGCCCGCAAGTCCGAAAGCGAAGAACGCTCTATTCCACCCTCCTGCCCCTCTGCCTTGAGGCTGGCGGCGGCTGGGCGGCGGCAAGGACATGGGAGGGGGCTGGCACGGCCCAGTCTGCGGGGGATGGAGCGCACTGCCCAGCCCGGAGGCCGCGCTGTCGCTCCGGCCTACTTACGATCACTCCATATCTGGACACCACTCTGGCCATGGCCGTCACCTATCCCCGCAAGCTCGTCAACAACCTGAGTCCTCGGGAGGTGATGGCCGAGGTGGTGAAGGAGCGCAAGGTACAGATGCTGTTCCTCAACAGCTACCGCTTCAACGAGCAGCGCTCCTGCCAGGAGCTCACCGTGCTGATCGAGGCCCTCGACGGCCAGCCCCGCGACCTCTGCCGTGAGCTCTCCCACCACATCAGCGACGAGGCCCGCCACGCCGTGTGGCTCACCGACTTGCTCTGCGACCTCGGTGAGGAAATCGGTAATCCCCCCACCGGCTCCTACATCGATGAGCTCAACAGGCTGTTCGACAAGAGCGGCGACCAGATCCAGCAGGAGGATGGCCTGATCGCGGTGCTCGCCTCGATCAACTCCACCGAGAAGCGCGGCTGCCAGGCCTTCTCGGCCCATATCAATGCCCTGCGCCACGCTCCGGCCAGCGAGGAGAACATCCGCATCCGCGAGACCCTGGAGAAAATCCTCCCCGAGGAGGCGACCCATGTGAGCTGGGGCAGCCGCTGGCTGGGCAAAATCGCCAGCCGCAGCGCCGAGCACCGCGCCCGCGTCAATGCTGCCAAGGCCAAGTATTCGATGATTGAGCACGCCGCCTTCGAGGCCGGCATGGACATCACCGCCGGCGCCGAGCTGCGCCGCGTGGCGAATCTGGTGGAGATCAGCAACACCCTGCCGGTCTGGGAGCGACCCGCCTACCTGATGGAGCGCCTGCCCCAGGCCATGATCGCTCCGGATCTGCAGAAATCGCGCTTCCTGGCGGTGCAGCGGGTGCTTCAGGACAAGCCCGAGAAGCTGGTGGACCAGTTCATCCCGATGTTCCTCAGCGGCTTGCAGCACCTGCGGCCCTCGGTGGCCACGGGGAGCTGAGAGCGACTGAGCAGCGGCTGGCGCGCCAATTCGCCAGCCGCCGTCTGCACCGCCCCCCAACTGATCGGCCTCGATGCTGTGGGCGCCGATGAGCTGCGCGTGGGCGGGATTTCCGACCATACCGGGCTGGTTGTGGTGCTGGGCTGACAGCAAAGAGTGCGTCACTCCTTGATCTGGCGCTCCGGTATTCAGGGCTCGGCTTTTCGGCTCTTCCGCTGCACGGCACTTCCGTTGCAGGGCTTCAGGCCTTCACGGCCTTCACGGCCTCGCGGCTTCGCGGCTTCGCGACGTTCTGGTGTGTCGGATCGCCACCCCTGCCTCTGGGCTGCCCGGATTCCGGGCTCTCAGCTACTTCACGTTTCTTTACAGGGATTGTCAGAATGGCTCTACCAGGCCTCCCTCCATGTCCACCCCCCTGTTGCTCGAGCTCTTCGCCGGCTTCCTCGCCGCCGGCATTGCCCTCTGGTTCGTGTTGCTGAGCCGCTCCTCAAACCCCAAGGAGGTCGTCGCTGACGCCCCTGCCTTCTGGCAGGGGGGCGCGGAAAATCGTTCGGCGGCGCTGCGCCGTTTGGCCTCGGCCTACTTCCTACCCGAAGGCCCCCTGGCCAACACGGCCCTCTTGCTCCTGCGCCTTACCATCGGCGTGATGATGATCCACCACGGCCAGGAAAAGCTCGCCGATCCCCAGCAGTTCGCCGACACCTATGTGGCGTCGCTGCACCTGCCCTTCCCGCTCTTCTTCGCCTACGCCGCCGGGTTCTCAGAGCTGATCGGCAGCTGGCTGCTGATCCTCGGCCTGCTCACGCCGCTGGGGGCACTGGCGATCACCGGCACGATGAGCGTGGCGGCTTACCAGCACATCCTCACCGCCGGTTTGAACATCTACGTGCTGGAGCTGGTGGTGCTGTATCTGGGTGGCAGCCTCGCCCTGCTGCTGCTCGGTGCCGGCCGGATCTCCTTCGATGGCGCCATCGTGCACGAACTGCTCGAAGAGCCTGGCAGCACCTCCGCCGACGATCAGGCCAGCTCGGCCCTCACACCGGCCTATGTGACTGTGCGCGGCGACAACCGGGCCTGATCCCGGCCAACACCCTCACCTCCAGCCACGATCGGGGCGACTCCGCCGTTCCGATCAGCCGAGGTTCAGCTCCAGGCCCAGCTGAATCATGGTGTTGTCCTCAGCCGCTGCTGGGCGGCGCCGACGGCGCCTACCACCGCTAGCTTTACCAGTGTTGGCCGCCAGTCCGGAGCGGCGTGATCCGTGCTTTTGCTGGATGGCATCGGCCAGTTCCGAGAAGCCCCGCTCCTGCCGTCGTGCCCAGAGCCGCTCCCGCGAGGCGCGGGCAGCGACCACCGGATCCACGATCGGGTGTGGGTAGTCCACCCCGGGGGCGAAACCGAGCCGCTGGGACGTGAGGGGCGGCAGGCTCCAGGGCTCATGCAGGTGCAGCAGGGGCACCGCATCCAGTTCTGGTAGCCACTGGCGCAGGAATTGGCCCTGGGGGTCGTGGTCCTGGCCCTGCTTGATCGGGTTGTAGATGCGGATCGTGTTGATGCCCGTGGTGCCCGCCTGCATCTGACACTGGCTCCAGTGGATGCCGGGCTCGTAGTCGAGGAAGAGGCGGGCCAGGTGCAGGCCCGTGAGGCGCCAGGGCAGCTCCAGGTGGTGGCTCGCCACCGACATCAGCATGGCTCGCATGCGGAAGTTGATCCAGCCGGTGGCGATCAGGGCGCGCATGCAGGCATCCACGAAGGGCAGGCCGGTGCGCCCCTCGCACCAGGCCGCCAACCGCTGCGGATCGGCGGCATTGGGATCGACTGCGGTGAGCGGGTGCAGTTCGCGGAACTCCAGATTGGGCTGGCTCTCCAATTTCTGGATGAAGTGGCAGTGCCAGTGCAGCCGCTCCTCGAAACCCCGCAGCGCCCGGGGCCATTCGGCCCGCTCAGCGGCAGGCAGGGCGCGCAGGGCGGCGCCCCGATGGCGGCTGGTCTGCACTACCTCCCGCAGCGACAGGGTTCCCCAGGCCAGATGGGCCGAGAGCCGCGAACAGCTCTCGAAGGCGGTGGTGGGACTGGAGAGCTCGCGGTGGTAGCGGGCGCCGCGCTCCTGCAAAAAGCTCTCCAGCAGAGACAGTCCCTCCCGGCGTCCACCCCGCTGGCGGCCCGGGCAGGGATCGGGTGCCAGCGCCAGTTCGGCGGCTGTGGGAATCGGGCAGGGATCGAGGCCCTCCAGGGGCGCCAGCGCCGCCGGGGACGGGGCGATCGGCTCAGCCATGCGCGCCTCCCAGCGGCGGGCCCAGCCATCGCGGCTGGCCAGCCGGCGAATCACACCGAACTGCGGGATCTGATGCCAGGGGATGCCATGCTCGCGCGCCCAGGCGGCGACGCGCCGATCGCGGGCGTAGGTCCAGCCGTTGCCCGTTTCCTCATGGCTCCAGAGCCCGGCGACGCCGAACTGCCGGCGGGCCCGCTCCAGCACCTCTTCAACCGCGCCGAGCCGTACCACCAGGGGCTGACCGAGCCGCGCGAGCTCCGTTCTGAGCTCCACGAGGCCCTCGGCGAAGAAAGCCCAGTGGCGCGCCGAGGCATCCTCTTGCCGCCAAAACTCCGGTTCCACCACCACCAGCGGCAGCACCGCTCCGAGCCGGCTGGCCTGCAGCAGCGGCTGGTGGTCGGCCGTGCGCAGGTCGCGCTTGAACCAGACGATCTGCAGCGGGCCCATGACGCGGGAACCTAACCTTAGTTCTGTTGTTCGATTTCTCCAGGCCGCCAGGTCTTGTTGAACCAGGGCTCAAGCGGCCCATAGAGACGCAGGATCATGAACCAGCCCTTGCCCGGTATCGTCTGCACCCAGTTCTGCTCGAAGCCTGCAGGAGCCTTGGTACCGAACCAGACGTCCACCGAACCATCGGCATTGATTTTGATGCCCTGGTTCTGGCTGCTCACGCTTGGTGCTTTCTGGTCGGTTTGCAGCATCGAACGGGTCTGGGTGTCATACACGATCACCGACCAGAAATCTGCCACCGGTATATTGGGCGGCAGACGCAGCCGATAGGTTTTGCTGCCATCCAAGCGCTCGCCTTTGGAATCCAGGGAAGACCATGGATATTGGGAGCCCTTGCCGACAATCTTTACTTCCATGGCCGGTGTTACGCCGGTTGCGAAGTAATAATAAAAAATGGAGCCGTCAAGGTTGGCCACACCTGGGGAGACTTCGAACTGATAACCACCAAAGAACGGCAACCGCCAGGAGCTGTTGGGGTAAAAGTAGGCTGCAGGCTCGCGAATCTTCAGGGCAAGAGTTCGAGCCGTCACGGCACCGATGTTGGCGGCGTCGGTGAGGATCTTCTTCATCCGATCGTCGGGGTTGAAGGGCTTGCCCTTGACAATGCCGATCGAGGCGAAGAGCCCCAAGGTCGTCGGGTCAGAGCCGGTGGGCGGTTCCTCCTGAATCACTTGATTGAGCAGTGGCCAGAAGGAGTAGTCGCCAGGGGCTACAAAGTTCGCCGGCACACCAGAGGCGTTGGCAAAATTGATCGCTGGTGGGTTGGCGACGTCGGAGAGCTGGTAGATCTTCAGATTCTTCTTGACGGATTCCACCCCGGGCTTGGCGGAGCCATTCACAAGAAAAGAGCGGAAGAATAGCCAGTTTCCGTAGGTTTTTGGTTTGACAACCACATAGCCTTGCGGGATGCTGGCTTGATACCCAGGGGGGAGGAGAAGGTACTTGCCGCCCGCGCCCTTGTCGGCCCCGGTGATGCCGATGTCCGCCACCCAGCGATACCAGAAGTCGTTCACACCGCCTAGCACCTTGGGGGGCACCTCGACCACCAGGGGCCCCTTTTTGGTGTCGAGCCAGATGAAGCTGTAGACCGTGTTGTCGTTGGCCGTGAGTTCCACGGTCTTTGGATCCACAAGGTTTTCCCAGATCACATTGGTGGTGTTCGCAGGGCCGAATTTGCGCAGGGATTCACGCATGCCGGCCTGATTCACGATCGGGATGGCCAGCAGATAGGCCTGCAGGGCCCTGGAGCGGTCGAGGTTGTCGTAGATCTTCTCAATGGTATCCGGCTTGGGGAAGCCATCGATCAGGTTCAAGGTGCCGATCGAGGTGTCGAGCCGATCGGGCGTGGCCACCCCCGGCGCGATCGGTGTGGTCATCTTAAAGGGCTGAGCCGAAGCCCCCGTGGCAGCATTCGCAACAATCGCGGCAAGGGCCAGACCAAGGCACCGCCGTTGGTGACGTGACAACCTCATCTCGACAGCTCCTGGCGCAACTGAATACAACGTCAGAATTGTATCTCAGGGGGGATTGGTGCGCCCCAACGACAGGACTGCGCGATCCGGGCAGCCCAGAGTGCTCGACTTTGCATAGCGGACGCTTTCCTTGGCGTGACAACCTCCAGAATCCGCTTCTGTACGTTCTCACGTTCGATTGGTTAGCCTTGTGAAAGCTCGGTCAAGGTGTGCAGGTATTTCATGAGGTCAATAGTTTGCAGTAGTCTTGTTCTCGGGAAAAGACGCATGCGCAGCAAGAAGACAGAATCGTTCAACGGATCGGGAATGGAGCCTGGCCGAGACAAGCCATGGCTTTCATGACCCAGGATCAACGGTTGAGCCCACCTGCCGTCATTGTCTTTTAATGATGTGGATACTTTAGCATCGGTCGAGTGAAGTGTTTTAGTTCGCTTCATTCAGCGCTTGCCTGCAAATGCCCAACCCTTGGACCAAACATTGTTGTCTCCATAGCTGCGATTTAGGCGCAAACATTTCAACCAATTGATTCTTTGTCCAATTATAGCAACTGGATTGGTCTCCCCACCAATATGAACGGTTTTCATCGCGCAGTGCCTTCAAGACTTGAATAAATGAATAAGTACCAAATTCGGCTATCAATAAGTCATAACGGCACTGGGGCAATAATGCTTGACACCAAGGACCCAATCCACCACGAATCTGATATGAAACCACTGCGGAGCCGAAAGGCTCGATGTTTATTGATCCAAATCTATGGGACAATCTTGAGAAGGATTCTGTGGTTGTCGATGGAGAAGGCAAAAGTTTGTAGGTTCCCGAACGCCCCAAACCCGTATGAAAATCAATGTGAATGACTTCCGAAGCATTACCTATCCACTCGGACAAATTGTGAGAGAGAATATCTTGAGTTTTTGATGAAGAATAGCCACCAAAGAACAGTCCTTTGGGAAAAACATACTGCCCAACTGGCAAAGCATTACTTAAGCTGGTCAATCCATATCTTGAAATAAGCCAAATAACTTTAAGCATATAGGCACCAAACTTTGACGGAGGAGATGTGGGATTAAGAAATGAATCAAATTTGGGATAATCCACAGGGCACCCTTCAAAAACCTCATCAGACAGCAAGAAGTTGCGATTTAAGTCAATGTTGTCTTCATTCCAACGCCTTAGCCAAGCAAAACCGTAGGGATTCAGGGCATGGATCAATACCAATTTACTACCGGACGAAGAAGCTAATTCTTGATATCTTTCTAAAAGCGCAAGTTGTATCGCAGACCCAAGAAAGCCTTCTACACCATGTAAGCCGCTAGAGATGACTATGGCTCGACCTGAGTTAAATTCATTACTACAGGCTACATCGATAGTTAACTCTTCCCCAGTGGGACTGATTTGGTTGATTGGATAAGCAGTGTGATGAAAACCGAGTGACGACGCCGCTGCTCGAAACTTTGTGCGGGCAGTAATATATTCTGGGGAAAAGGCTGACAAGTGATCCATTAATTTTTTCCTGGCTGATAATCAGTATCAGAAGTTATGCTGTATAGTTTTATAGGTATAATGCTCAAGACCAGCGGCGGGTAGGTGGCCAATGCATTCACCATGCACTGTTGGCGACAGCCCCTGGATCTTGATGTTTGGCGTGTAAGCAATTGCAAAAAGAGGAGCAAACATCATATCCAGCGTTGCAAAGCATCCAGAGTATCCGAGGGATTTGTGTTGAAGCAGATCTTGGAGTTAGGGGCGTGCTCATGAACGACGTTTATAAGCTTCTCAAAAAGAATAAAGTTACTCGGGACGGCTCGGACACCCGCACCAATCATAATGCAGTCATATTGGCGCTTTTGAAGTTCTGCGGTGACAACCGCCTCTGCTGTCTGGCCAAAATCAATAAGACAATGCTGTGCGTCATAGCCAAGAGCCTTTAGACCTTCTTCTGCTAAAGTAATCCCCGTCAACACTTTCTCAGCTGTCAAGCCAGGAAATGCAGCGAAATCTGGAGACAAGAAATTAATCAGGCAGGGGTCTAATCCGATAATCACAACACTCTTTCTTTCGGTGCAATTGGGATCATGCTGCGCCTCCTGATGTTCTGGGTTCATAAATTAGATAACCGACTGAAATTAATTGTAAGCTTGGCTCGGCAAGGCTAACAACATTTTGAGCGGTCAGCCGAAGTTCCCCAGCCTTTGCTATCTGTCCGCCTACCAGGCAAGCTCTCTGGGAGTACACGGCCCAAAACCGTTTCCATAGCTGGTGTCTTGTGGTGGAATGCACCAGTCCAAGCATCTTAGGCGGATCCGATTATGCAGATGTTCGATCTGTTACAAAAAGAGCATGACAGGCAAGAATCTAATCTAATCGAAGCAGATTCATCTCGGATCTGTCCATATCGGATCGGGCTCTCCAAATAAGACCTTGCAGAGGTTCCTGCAGGCTTCCGGGTCGTGGCCGCTATCAACGACGGCGGCGGCCGCAACCTCATTCAAACCGGGCACACCGCAGCCAGCGAGGTCTCTCGGATGAGCTGTTCGAGGACATCAACCTGATCGAGAAGAGCTATGGCCACAGGCGCTGCGGTGCTGTGGATATAACATGAGTTGAGGTCCTGACGGCAGTCCTAAAAGCCAAGAGCTGTGTCTCACTCCCTGGATCGCTCCAGCAGTCCTTCGATGCCTTTCCTCACCCTGTCGCTCTCGCTTGCCACATTGCTTGCCACCGCAGCTCCCGCCGTGCTGCCGGGAGAACTGAGCCAAGCCCAGAACCCCCCGCAGGCGGCTCCCCAAATCGCCCGGGACGAGTGGAAAGATTGTTTGTACAATAAGCAAATCATCCGCTGCCGGGATGAGCCTACGGCAGATGGACTGCGGATTGTCTGGGTGGATGGGGTTCGCACTCGACTGGAGCGCAGGCCACCTTCCCGCCCGGGGCTGCCCAGCTACTGGGGAGACCGCTACGGCGGGCTATGGCGCCGGGAATTGTTGATCCAAGGCAACACGATGCTCACCAATCTCGGCACGGGTAATCGCATCCTGATCCCCCTCCGCTATCCCTGCAAACCTCCCCTCAAGGGTGAGGTGGGCTACTGCCGCCACTGACAAGCATGCGGTGAGGGGGATCCAAGCAGGGGCATCAGGCCAAGACAGACTCCACAATGATCGCCCAGCCCCGACCTGGCGCGAAGGTGTAGTTGTTCGTCTCATCCACCATCCAGCGGCGGCCGAAATTTTTGCGACTGTATTGCAACCCAGCTCCATTGCGGCTGCCGTAGACCCCTGAAATCAGATCGAGATCACCATTGGGATCATTGACAATCACCGATTTCGGGTTATATCCCACCACGCACAGCCAATGACCGTTTCCAAATGGGGCTTCGACGGGCCCCTTGTGTATGAACCCACAGGGAACGGGAAAGCCTCGATCAATTTGCTCTTCCAGGGTGGAGAAATCGGCGTTGGCTTCAAAGCGGGCCTTGATGCCGAGGCTTTCCAGGGCCTGGATCTGGGCGACATTGCTGATGGTGTCACCGAATTGATTCACGATCTTCAGATATTGATCATCGGTGCCAGGCAGGGCTTTGGGTTTGAGGGTAGCGACGAGCATGGCGCAGCTGGAGCTGAAGCACATGCGGGAGGCCTGGTCTGTGCTGGAATCGAGTTGGGAGAAATAGGGAACGCTCAGGGTCTTGCTTGTGCCCGGGGGCTGGGCGATGGCGGTGGCGCTGAAAATCTGGGTGGTCTTGGCGTAGTAGGCCTCTCGATCATTCAGCCCATTGGCAGGATCTCTTCCGTTGACAAGACGTGAGATGCGACGGCAATTGGCGCCACCATCCACCTCCTCGTTCATGTGGTTGTTGTGCCACCAAAACCCTGCCGAGGTGAAGGGGTAGTTGCTGGCGACATAGGGGCAGCCCTCCATCACCTGGGGATCGCCGATGAATTCACTGAAGGCTTCATAGTTGGCGCGGCCGGTGAGCTGGATCACCCCTGCGCCCTTGAAGCGTTTGCCATCCCCAGGCTGGGTGTTGCCGAGGTCGAAGCGGCCTTCGTAGTCGCTGCCATCGGCGATTTCCTCCAACCATCGCAGCCCTCCCGATTCATGGGCGATTTGCGCCATGAAGTGAGCGATGCGGGCGGGTGTGTCGATCTCAAAGCGTTTCAGGCAGGCATTCAGATCCGCCAGCTGGGCTGGGGTGGCATCCCGGCCAAACACCTCGTTGCACTGGGCGGCCGTCACCAGATCGGGAGAGGCGGGTGGAGGTGGCGCCGTGCGGAAGCGCTGTGCGAAATCCTCCAGCACTAGCTGATCGAGCTGTTGCTGCAGCCATTCCCAAGCAGCGTGTTGGTGGGGCATGCCCCGGGTATAACGGGCGGCATCGGCTAGAGAAATCACGGCCATGGGGAAACAACGCTGTTCACCCATTTATGGCTGCGAGGTTTTGGAGATACAGAAATGCTGGTAAATCTTCGTAATCTTGTGCAGCCGTTCCACCTCCTGGGGGCCGGCACTCCAGCTGTTGGCAGGGCCGCCGTTGGAGGGGCGCCCGCCGATGAAGCGCTGACCATCGCTGCTGATGACGTTCAGCTGATCCACACCGGTGCCGGTGTTGGCGTTGAGGGGGGTGATGCGTCTGTGATTGTCGAGGTCGAGCTCAAGCGTGGCGCGATCGTCGCCACCTCCGCCTCCCAGTGCCTCGGTCCACTCGTTGGGAGGCGGATCCTGAACCCCAGGCGTGGGCTGCCTTGGAGTAGCGCCGGCAGCTCCGGAACCTCCAGCGGCGAAGAGGCCGATCGCGCGAAGGCTTTGGCGAGCGCGTCGATGGCCGCGATGTCCGCTCGCATCTGGCGGCCCTGGTTCTGCAGCGTCGGTTCGGGCGCCTGGCCCAGGAGCGTGCCCATGATTCTTCGCATGCCAGGGCAGGGTTGCGGATGGTCAATCCTCGTTGCCGCGGGAGCGGGGCCGGCGTTAGCAAGGAGCAGGCCCTCTCCGCTGTGGTCCGTCGGTGACCTTCACATCGGCCTTCTGCCGTCCCCATGCCTTCGTGGTGATGCCATTCGGCACCAAGCCGGCGGCAGACGGAAGCAACATCGACTTCAACCGCGTCTACGCGGAGCTGATCCAGCCCGCGCTCCAACAGGCCGGACTGAATCCCTTCCGCGTCGATCAGGAGGTGCGCGCCGGAGACATCCGCACCGACATGTTCCAGGAGCTGCTGCTCGCCGATCTGGTGCTGGCTGACCTGACGATTGACAACCCCAACGTCTGGTACGAGCTCGGGGTGAGGCATGCCCTGCGCAGCCGTGGCGTGGTGCTGATCAGCGGTGGCCATGTCACCACGGCCTTCGATCTCTATACAGACCGCAAGCTCCGGTACGGCCTCCGTGAGGGCGGGCCCGATCCCGCCACGCTGGCCAACGACCGCGAAGTGCTGGCCGGTGTCGTGCGTGCCACCATGGAATGCTGGAAAGGGCGCCGTATCAGTCCGGTCTACGCGCTGCTGCCTCAACTGCAAGAACCCGAGTGGGAGAAGCTCCGGGTGGGCGACGTGCGCGAATTCTGGGAGGCGCATGACGCCTGGGAGAACCTCATCGACCTGGCCCGCAAGGCGGAGCGGTTCGGCGACGTGCTCGTGCTGGCGGATGAGGCGCCAGTGGCGGCGTTCCGATCCATGGCCTGGATCGAGGCCGGGGTTTCGCTGCGGAAGGGGGAGCGCTATCGCTTCGCGATCGAGCAGCTCGATCGCGGTCTCGCCATCGAGCCGGACAATCTCCTGGCCCTGCAGGAGAAGGGCTGTTGCCTGCAGCGGCTCGCCCAGGCAGGAGAGCAGGGCTACAGCCTCGATCGAGCCCTGCAGCACTACGACAGCATCCTGGAGGCCCATCCCCTGGATGCCGAGACCTGTGCCCTCTCAGCTCGGGTGCATAAGGATGCCTGGCAGGCCCGCTGGCGCACTGGCGACAATCCCCCGGAGAGCCAGCGAGAGGAGGCGCTTGACAGCATCGACTTGCTCCTGGAAGCGCAGAACGGCTATCTGCGCGGCTTCCGCGCCAACCCGGCCCACTACTACTCCGGAATCAATGCCCTCACCCTGATGCATCTCGCGCGCCATCTCGGCGCGGGCACCCAGCGGGATGATGAGCTGCGCACCCTCGCCGGCGCCGTGCGCTTCGCCGCCGAATCCGAGAACGAGCGCGCGTCATCCTTCTGGGCCCTCACTACCCTGGCCGACCTGGCGGTGCTTGAGGGCTCCAGCGAGGAGGCCAAGGCCGCCTACCGAAGGGCGCTCGCCAAGCCGGAGATGGATTGCTTAGCGCTCAACGCGTGCCGCGACAACCTGTTGCTGCTGCAGGCACTCGGCTTTAGGCCCGAAGTGGTGCCAGCCGCCATCGCCATGCTGGACCGGGCGATCGAGCGCACGGCGCCGGACCAGCAGCAATGGCGGCCTCGCCTGGCGATCCTGTTCAGCGGTCACAGGATGGACGGCCCCGATCGTGCGGAGCCACGCTTCCCGCCGGCCATGGAAGCGGCTGCTCTCGAGAAGATCGAAGCGGCGCTCGGGGAACTGGGCGCCGAAGAGCAGGACATCGCCTTCTGTCAGGCGGCCGCCGGCGGGGATCTGCTCTTCCTGGAGGCCTGCCAGCGGCGGGGGGTGCGCTGCCAGGTATTGCTTCCCTTCGAGGAACCGATCTTTCTGCAACAGTCGGTGCTGCCTTCCTGGGATGGAGAGCGTTGGCGAGATCGCTACTACGCGATCAAGGAGCGGCTCGATCTGCCGGTGCGCATCATGCCCGAGGAACTGGGGGCTGGGCCGCCAGAGCGCGGCGCCTACGAACGCTGCAACCTCTGGTTGCTTTACTCCGCCCTCGCCTGCGGCATCCCCCGCGTGCGCTTTCTGTGCCTCTGGGACGGCAAACATGGGGATGGCCCCGGCGGCACGGCCCACCTGCATGGGGAAATGGCGCGACGCACGGGCCGCATTCAGTGGATCGACACCCGGTCTCTCCCCACCATTGGAAGCAATTTCTTATGAATGACTTCAGCACGAATCCCATCCTTACCAGCTTGCGCCAACCTGGGCCGAAGAGTTGTGACTCCTGGATCACGCGAAAAGCAGTTCCTTGGCGTTGATGAACGCCGCCACCGCCAGCTGGGACATGGTGTGCCGAGATGATGCCACCGTAGCCATGTTTGTCGTGACCTCTGGCTAGATGAAACCTCGACGACTGAGTCCGGCATGCCAACCTGCCTGTCGATATCAGGCTGTACCAGCTCGACGACGTGCGTAAAATCCTGATCGCTTAACCAGGCGGTTCCGGGTTCACCAACGTCACCGAGGCTTGCTTCACCCGCTCGGCGATCTGCTCTGATTCTTCCAGCTGAACGCGGCAGCTCGAGCGCAAGTCCGTCACTCCCCCACAGCCGCCGTGCGACCGCGGCGCGGATCCACCGCCCCCAGGCTGCCACTCCCTCGGGGCGCCAGCACCTCCACGCTGTTGGCCGCCCCCATCGCCGGGCTGGACTTGGTGATGTGCCCCATCGCCTCCAGCAAGCGACGGGTATCGGGAGAGATCCCCTCCTCCAGCGACAGGCGATCAGGCCAAAGCTGGCTGTGGATGCGAGGCGCCGCCACGGCCGTGGCCAGGTTGGCGCCCCATAGGATCCGCTGCAGCAGCACCTGGGCCACGGTGGTGATGATGCGGCTGCCACCCGGGCTCCCCGTGGCCAGCCAGGGCGTGCCATCGGGGCGAAACACCAGGGTGGGAGCCATGGAGCTGAGCGGCCGCCGGCCGGGCGTGATCGCGTTGGCCTCCCCCTGCACCAGAGCGAAGCTATTGGGGCGGCCCGGAGCGGCGGTGAAGTCGTCCATCTCGTTGTTGAGCAGGAAGCCGGCGCCCGGCACGGTCACACCGTTGCCGTAGGCGAAGTTGAGCGTGGTGGTGAGGGCCACCAAGCCGCCGTGGCGGTCCGCCACCGAGAGGTGGGTGGTGTTCACGCCTTCGCGCCTCGGCGGCGGCGGGGCCGCGATCTCCGCGGCCGGGCGGTGGCGGAGCGGATCGATGCGGCGGCGCAGTTGATCGAGGTAGGCGGAATCCAGCAAATCGGGCGGCGGGGTCGCCATCGAGGCCGGATCGCCGAGCCAGGTGTTGCGATCGCGGTAGGCGAGGTTCATCGCCTCGGTGAGCCGGTGCAGGCTGGCGGCGCTGCCGGCACCGCTGGCGGCCAGATCGGCGGGATCGAGAAGCCCCAACAGCTGCAGCAGGGTGAGGCCGCCGCCGGGGGGCGGCATGGAGAGCACCGGATGATCCGCAAAGCGGCCGGCCAGAGGACGCACCAGTTCGGCCCGGTAAGTGGCGAGGTCGACGGACTGGATCAGGCCGCCCCGCTGGCGCATCAGGTTCACCAGGGCGGCGGCCACCTGCCCCCGGTAGAAGCCGGCCTCCCCCTGGCGAACGATGCGGCGCAGGGTGGCGGCGAGCTCAGCCTGGCGGAGAACTTCGCCGGGCTGCAGGGCCCGCAGAGCGGGTGGGGCGTCAGGCCCGGTGCCCCGCCGCGCCGGCCTCAGATAAAGCGCCCGGGAGGTGGGATCGGCCGCCAGCAGGGGCAGGGCGGCCGTGAGGGAATCGGCCAGTTCCCGGTCCACCGGCACGCCCCGCTCGGCCAGAGCGATGGCCGGCGCCATCACCACCTGCAGCGGTAGGCGGCCGTAGCAACGCTGGGCGAGCAGCAGACCCGCCACGCTGCCGGGCACCGCCGTGCTCTGCAGGCTGCGGGTGGCCCGCTGCCGGTCGACGCTGCCATCGGCCCGCAGGAACAGGTCGGCCCGGGCGGCGGCGGGCGCGGTCTCGCGGAAGTTCACCGCCACGGCGAAGCCTTGGCCGATCGGGCGCTCGGGGCCTGGCTGGGCGTGCGGGCCCACCGAACCCGCCGAACCAGATGCCTCCGGCCCCAGACAGCCCCTGGCGCGGGCCGGCGACGCGCCTGGCAGCCACAGCACAAGGAAGCCCCCTCCCCCCAGATTGCCGGCCTGGGGCAGGGTCACCGCTAAGGCGAAGGCCGTGGCCACAGCTCCATCCACCGCATTGCCGCCCTGCCACAGGATCGCCGCCCCGACCGCAGAAGCCCGCCCCTCCTGGCTGGCCACCATGCCCCGCGCCGACCAGAGCGGCTGGAAGCGCTGGCCGGCCTCCTGGAGTTCGTTGGGGGCTGGTGCTGGGGTCGGAGCGGCGGGACGGGCGGCGGCCGTGGACAAGGCGCCGGAAACGAAGGCCCTGCGGGGCTCTGGCCGGATCGTTCCAGCGCCAGAAGCACCCTCAAGGCGGCCAGGCCGCGCCAACGGAGAACGAGCCAACCGGGAACCTGAAGCCTGGCGAGCGACGCTGAGCGGCCAGTGGTGCGAGGCCTTGAAGGGGGCCAACGGCCTGAGCGGGGCGCCCTGCGGTGACAGCGGCGACAGCGAAACAGGTTGAGACGGCGCGGCTTGAAGCGGGGCAGCGTGAAGCGGAGCGGCAACCAGCGGGGCGGCGACCAGATGAGCGGCCATCAACTGGAGGCCCGCCAGCCGCACCGGCACCCGGGAGGAAGAAGGAAATCGACTCAATGCTGCGCTCCTGCCTGCGGCGCCCCTGACTGCACGACAACAATGCTCGTGCTGGGCTCGGATCCGCTGCTCAGCCGCTCCCCGCCCTGCTCCCGAACGCCGGCGGAATCGGCGGGCGCGGGGTCCACCCCCCAGCCCCCGCCGCCGGGGGTCTCCAGCACAAAGAGATCGCCCGGCTCCATCGCCACCTGGGCCGAGCCCCCCAGCTCCTCGCAGCCTCCATCGGCCCGCAGCAACGCATTGCGGCCGCACCGGCCCTCGCCGCCGCCGGCCAGGCCGAAGGGCGCCACCCGCCGCGAGCCTGAGAGGATCGCCAGGGTGATCGGCTCCAGCGCCCGCAACACCCGCACCACCCCATCCCCCCCCCGCCAGCGCCCGATGCCACCGCTGCCGCGCCGCCGGGCGAAGCGCTCCAGTCGCACCGGGAAGCGGGCCTCGAGGATCTCCGGATCGGTGAGGCGCGAGTTGGTCATGTGGCTCTGCACGGCGCTGCAGCCGGCAAAGCCACTGCCATCGGCAAGCACCCCGGCGCCGCTGCCGCCGGCCACAGTTTCGTAGTACTGGCAGCGGTGATTGCCGAAGCTGAGGTTGTTCATCGTGCCCTGGCCCGCCGCCAGCACCCCCAGGGCGCCGAACAGCGCATTGGCCACCGCCTGCGATGTCTCCACATTGCCGCCCACCACCGCCGCGGGGAAGGTGGGATGCAGCAAACAACCGGGCGGCACCACCAGGTCGATCGGCTCGAAGCACCCGGCATTCAGCGGGATCGGCTGCTCCACCAGCACCCGGAACACGTACAGCACCACCGCCTTGGTGATCGCCAGAGGGGCGTTGAGGTTGCCGCCCTGCTGGGGGGAGGTACCGCTGAAGTCCACCCGCACCCGCCGCCGCCCGTGGTCAGGCTCGATCGCCACCACGATGCACGAGCCGTCGTCGAGTTCCACGACATGGCGACCGGACCGTAGCCGATCGATCACCAACCGCACCGCCTCGGCGGCGTTGCACTGCACATCCCCCATCGCGACCACCACATCAGCCGTGCCCTGCTGGGTCATGAGGCGATGGAGCTCGGCCTCCCCAAGCCGGTTGGCGGCCACCTGGGCCTGCAAATCGGCCAGCAATCGCTCGGGATCCCGCACCGGCTGGTGGCCGTCGGCCAGGCGTTCCCGCCACGCGCCGAGATCGAGGCAGCCGTTCTGAATCAGAGGCACGTTGTCGAGCCGGAGGCCCTCATCCAGGATCGAGCGGCTGAAGGGGGGCATCGAACCGGGCGTCAGACCCCCCACATCGGCGTGGTGCCCCCGGCAGGCGACATAGAAGAGGGGCAGACGGGCATCAGGAGCGCCTCCACCAAGCGATCCTGCACCAACCGAACCTTCCGCGTCGCTCCAATCCATCCCCACCCCTGGCGCAAACACCGGCGAGATCACCGTGATGTCCGGCAGGTGGGTGCCGCCGCTGTAAGGGTCGTTGGAGGCCACCGCATCTCCGGGGGCCAGGGGGGGCCGCTCCCCCCGGGAGATCGCGGCCAGCAGGGCCGCCACGCTCTCCCCCATCGAGCCCAGATGCACCGGGATGTGGGGCGCATTGGCCACCAGCTGGCCAGCCCCATCGAAGAGGGCGCAGGAGAAATCGAGACGCTCGCGGATGTTCACCGAACGGCTGCTCTGCTGCAGCCGCATCCCCATCTGCTCGGCGATGGCGGAGAAGCGGTGGTTGTAGAGCTCCAGCCGCACCGGATCGAGCGGGCTGGGCTGGCTGGGCTGGTCGGGCTGGTCGGGCTGGTCGCCGGAAGGGTCGGAACCAGAAGGGTCAGAGCCGGAAGGGTCGAAGCCGCAAGAGACTTCGGGTTCCAGGGAATCTGGAGCCGCAAACGGCCTGCCGCTGCCTCCAGGAGCGGCGCTTCCCCCAGGCACCCCCTGGGCCAGCGGCTCCAGCAGCAGCGCCCCATCGGGCAGCACCCGGCCGCCCCAACCAGGCTCCAGCACGGTGGTGCCCGTGGCCTCGAGCACCAGGGCGGGCCCCACCAGCCGCTGGCCCGCCTGCAGCTCCTCGCGGCGCCAGCAGGGCACCGGACGCCAGGCCAAATCGCCCATCGAGACCTGGCCGGCATCGGCAACCGGCAGGCAGAGGGACACCCAGCGGCAGACCTCCGGCGGGGAACTGGGATCCACGCGGCCCTGGCTGAGATCCCTCCCCGGGGCCAGGCCGCCGAACGGCGATCGGCGCGCAGCCTGGGCCTGGAGCTCCGCTTCGGTTGGCATGATCGGTCTTGAGGTGCCCAACGCATCGGGAGGAGTGGTGCTGCATGACTCGGCCCCGCTACCCCTCGCCCAATCGGCGGCAGCCCACTCCTGCCACAGCGCTGGTGCTCGCCCCGAACCGCGTCCCCCCTGTCCTTCACCGCCAGCCGGCAACAACACCTGGAGACGCTCCACCACCAACGCCTCACCCTCCACCACGTAGCCGAAGCGCTGGCGATGGCGCGTTTCGAAGGCGGTGCGCAGATCGCTTGTGGTGTCCGCATCGAGCCAGGGCAGCTCCAGGCCCCGCTCCCCACCGGCGGGCCGCAGCTCCAGGGTCAGCCGCGCTGTGGAGGGATCGCCCGGAAGGTCTCCAGCCTCGTGCAGGGCTTGGCTGGCCTCGGCCAGCAGGCCATCGCGACGCCTGCGCAGCTCGCTCAGCAGGGCCGGCTCCAGAACCCGCTGCACCGACTCGTGGCGCAGCGCCTCCTGCCGCGAGAGCCCGAGGCCATAGGCCGAGAGCACCCCGGCCAGGGGGTGGAGCAACACCCGCTCCACGCCGAGCCGCTCGGCCAGGGCGCAGGCGTGCTGGCCGCCAGCGCCGCCATAGCTCACCAGCACCGCGGTGCGGATGTCGTGGCCGCGCTGGATCGAGATACGCCGGATCGCCTCTGCCATCCGCTCGATGGCAATGCTGCGGGCGCCCTGGGCAAGGGTCTCCGGGGTCAGAAGCGATGGCCTCCCAGTGCGAGCCATCCGCTCTGGCCCAAGGACAGTCGTCGGCTCCACCCCGGAGACTTTCGCCCCAGGTCCTTCGGGCCGAGCAGGGGGCTGGAGCCCACCCCCGGCCTGATCGCTCCCACCGCCCGCCAGGCCCGCCGACGCGTCGATGGAGGGCTCCGATGCATCCGGCGCCGATGGGCCAGCAGACCCTTGAACCAGCTCGGCGGCCAGCGCCTCGAAGCCGCGCCGCACGATCGCGGCGTCGGGGGGCTGATCCCCACTGGGCCCGAAGACCAGCGGCAAGGCCCCCTCCGGCAGACGCCCCAGCAGCAGGTTCGCGTCGGTGATGGTGAGCGGCCCGCCGCGGCGATAGCAGGCCGGCCCAGGAATCGCTCCGGCCGACGCGGGCCCCACCTGCAACCGGCCCCCCTCCAGCCGCACCACCGATCCCCCACCGGCCGCCACCGTGTGGATCGGCAGGGTGGGGGCCTGCAGGCGCAGACCAGCGACGGCGGTTTCGGGGCTGAGCTCGATACCAGCGCCCGCCTCCAGATGAAACACATCGGTGGAGGTGCCTCCCATGTCGAAGCCGAGGATCGGCCCCTCCGCCAGGCCAGCGACACGGGCTGCAGCCACGGCGCCCCCCAGGCCCCCGGCAGGCCCCGAGAGCACCGTGTCCTTGGCGAGCAGTTGATCGGGGGGCTGCAGCACTCCGGCGGAGGTCATCACCCGCAACCTGGTGCCCGGCCCCAGTGCCTGCCGTACCTGGGCGAGGTAGGCCTGCAGCACGGGCCGAACGGCGGCCTCCACCAGCGTGGTGTGCAGTCGGGGCAGTAGCCGAGGCAGGCCTCCCACGCGGTGGGAGAGCAGCACCGACTCGAAGCCCAGCTCCTCGAGCCAGACCCCCAGGGCCAGCTCGTGGGCGGGATCGGCCACGGCATGAAGCAGAGCCACGGCGCAGCAGCGAAGCCCCTCGGCCCGGGCCTGTCGCAACAGAAGTTCCAGCTCGGGATCGCGGTGGAAGGGTTCCAGCTCAGAACCATCGGCGTCCCGGCGGCCGGGAACCTCCAGCACCCGGTAGGGGAGCAGGGGGGGGCGTTCCACCCGCAGGGCGAAGAGATCGGGGCGGTGCTGCTCGCCGATGGCGGCCACATCGGCGAAACCCCGGTTCACCAGAAGCAGCATCGGCTCCACCCGCCGCTCCAGCAGGGCATTGGTGGCCACCGTGGTTCCGAGCCGCACCTCCTCCACCAGGCCCTCGGGTAGGGGTTGGCCCGCCGCCAGGCCGAGCACCTCGCGGATGGCGGCGACGGCAGGATCGGTGGGATGGGCTGCACCCGCCGACCGCTGGCTCGCGGCGACCTCAGCAGCACCGTCGGCGGCTCCCTCCCCGACCGAGCGCCGACGCTCCGAGAGCACCTTGCGCACGACCAGGGAGCCATCCGGCGCCTGGCCCACCAGATCGGTGAAGGTGCCACCCCGGTCGATCCAGAATCTCCAGCCGCCCCAACCACCCTCCGAGCCCGATGGCGCCATGGCGGTCCTGGGGGATGATTGGCATTGTCAGGTCGATCATCGCTCAGGTGGACGGCGGGGGGGTGGCCAGGCATCGAGGCTCGCCTGGAGTCGATAGCCGATTCGGGCCACAACGATCCACTCCAACCCCACCTCTTCTCAAGGAAGCGTTTCAGTCCCCTCAGCGGTAGTTCTCGAACTGCAGCGGCACCTCCACGTCCTGGACCTTGAGGAGCTGGATCGCCTGCTGGAGGTCGTCCTTGCTTTTGCCCGTGATGCGCAGGCTCTCGCCCTGGATCGCCACGGTCACCTTCTTGAGCTGATCGCGCACGGTTTTCGAGAGTTGCTTGGCCAGCTCCTGGCTGAGCCCCTTGCGCAGCTTCACAACCTGCTTCACCTTGTTGCCTCCCACCGCCTCGGCGGGCTGGAAATCGAAGATCTTGAGCGACAGATCCCGCTTGGTCGCCTTCTGACGCAGCACATCCACCACCGCATCGAGGCTCATGTCGCTGGCGGTGGTGATCGTGAGGCTGCCCTCCTCTAGCTCGATCTCGGTGCCCGAGTCCTTGAGGTCGTAGCGCTGGCCCACATCGCGGCGCACCTGATCGAGGGTGTTCACCAGCTCCTGACGATCGAAATCGCTCACCACATCGAAGGAAAAGGAAGACATTGCGCTACGGGCTGATCCACTGCCCGGCAGCCTATGCGCCTTGGCATCGCCGCTGGCGCCCAGGTGCGGCAGCAGCCCGAAATTCAGCTGGACGGCCGCCCTAGCTGATCGGCGGAGGATTGCAACTGGCCCAGGATCGTGGACACCAGCTGTTCCGGGACTATGGGCGGAAGTTACGCCTACACCGCCGTGATCACCCCAGCGGTGCGAAACACCAGGTCCGAGACCCGCGTGTCGGCCTGGGCGGCCAGGATCATCAGCAACCGCTCCACGGTGAAGCGACCTGGATGGAGCTCCAGAGCCGAAAGGCGCGCCTGGTTGAGGCCACCGGCCTTTGGTGCCAGCAGCTTCTGGCTGAGCCCCCGCTGGCGGCGCAGGCCCACCAGCAACTGGGCCCCGTTGCCGCCCGGTAGGCCTCCAAGGCCCGCTGCTCGATGTTGCAAAGCTTTGCGCCCCGCACCCTTTCCCAAACAAGCCGTCTCACATCACTGATCTCTCAAAACCAGCGAGCACCTCAGCAGCCCAAGGCCCCCAAACGCCCAGCCAAATGGAGTGACTCAGAAGAGAAGTCCATACTCAATACAGGCACAATGCATAAACATCAGGCGCCCAATTCACCCGCACCACATGATCCATACACTCGCAATACACAGGCTGTCCGCTACCGATATCGCCCCCGAAACTTGACAAGCGAGGTGATGCTTAATGCTGTAGATTTGCTGAATGGATCAAGGGCCAGTCCTGATCCATCCCCGTCTCAAAACGATTGGCATCACCCCTCTCCCTACCGATCCACTCAAACCGCCACCTCCCACTTCATCCGCCAACTCGCATTCCGAACGATGGCCCAACTCCTGCTCGTAGGAACCGACCTCACTGCCAGCTCCAGCTTGGAGCAAGCGCTGCAGCTAGGAGCCTGTCGCACATAGCCCCCGCCACCCGCTTCTCCACAGACGCCCTCCAATCTGCCCAGATGCCAGTGACAGCAATGGATCTGGGCGGAAGAATGGGGCATGAGCAAGCCCAAAAC
>Ga0114981_10000568_pt1 | contig 23884 bp, 32 predicted proteins | sample S_140806_MF_Meta_FD_87028 | JGI IMG/M metagenome (GOLD analysis project Ga0114981, IMG submission 87028) | Freshwater microbial communities from Lake Simoncouche, Canada to study carbon cycling - S_140806_MF_MetaG | ecosystem: Environmental > Aquatic > Freshwater > Lake | place: Lake...
CAACAAATTCGCTCATATTTTTCAGTAGTGCTGACATTCGAGTAGAACTTTTTCTTTTTTTGTTATACAATATAGAAGAATAAAAGTTTAGAAAAAAACTGATAAAAATGGATTATTATGCAATATTAGGAGTTCCGAGAACATCAACTGATACTGAAATTAAAAAAGAGTATCGCAAATTGGCATTAAAATATCATCCAGATAAAAATGCAGGTGATAAAACGGCAGAGGAACAGTTTAAAAAGATTGCAGAGGCGTATGGGGTATTGGGAGATCCGGAAAAAAGGAGAAAATATGATGCACCACATAGTGCCGGCTCATTTAGCTTTGACGATTTTGTTAATGGGTTTGGCAGTCAAGGATTTAGAGAAAGACAGACACAATCTAGCGGTCGTGCTCGATCAAGCCAACATAGAACACACTCTCCTCCGCCAGCAAGCGAATACTTAGATATTAAAGTATCTGCTAGCATAGACTTAGCCGAGGCAGCTCAAGGTAAAAAGATTGAACTTAATTTTTCAAGAAAAAAAATCAATTATACTGGCAGAAGTGGTGACTTAATTACCTTTGTAAAAGAGGACGAGGAGAAGGAGATTAAGATTCAGTTAAATTTAAAAAAGACTTATCTTCAAATAAAGAAAGAGGGTAATCGGTATCTTTCAAAAGTAAGAGTCGGCAAACTTGGACACGAGGATGTTTATTCTAGAACGAATATTTGGGGAGAGCTTGAACAGTTACCTCTATTTGGAGATCTCTATGTGGAAATTGAAATTATTGTACCAGATAGTATAACACTAGAAGGCAATAATATTGCACAACGAGTAGATATTCCACTGTATAAAGTTATCACAAAAGGAGAAAAAATACGTATCGAAACTATCTTTAATAAGAAGTACGATGGCGAAATAAATCAGCCTCAAACACTTACTGATTTGAAATTTATTTTATCTTCTGAGGGTATAATTGACGAAAAAGGAAAGGTTGGAGACTATATAATAAAGTTTGATATCCTTACACCTGATGTAACTAAGCTAAACAAAGAAGAAAAAGCTGCTTTCCTATCCTATTTGAGCACCATTTGATAAGTGTACCATGAATTTTTTTACAAAAGCCTTAATAAATAATAAAAAAATTTAAGGCTTTGATAAATTCAAACAATAAGTCCAATAGTGAGGATGTAGTTCTTATTATTGAGAATGTTGGTCAGAAACTTGCCATACAAACTAACACCAAGAACGGAACCGTTTTAGAAGGTGTTTGTGCAGTATTTGGTGAAATGAACAACAATCGTAGAGTTTACGAGAAAAACGAGTATTTGCCTCATCTTTCCTATCTTAATGAGAAGATCGCAAAAAACCAACTAGTTGGTGCTCTAGATCACCCACAACATTTTGAGCCAAAACTAAGTGAAGCTTCACATATCATTGAAAACTTATCACACGATGGTGGTAACAAAGTAATGATTAAACTTCGAATCTTAGAAAACACGCCAAATGGTAAAATTGCAAAAGCCCTATTAGATGGAGGAGTTCAATTATCAATTTCTTCAAGAGCAGCTGGAACAGTTAATGAAAGTGGCCGTGTTACTTTACAAAGAATATTTACATATGACTTAGTTGGAGAACCTGGTTTTACTGATGCTGTCCTAAAACAAACAGTAAGCGAGTCTCTAAAAAATGAGTTTCAAATGATTACTGAGAGCTATTCTCACCTAAAAGAAATATCATTTATTTCTGCTAAAAAATTACAGGACGTTTCAGAAAGTTTGAATTTTGCAGATAATTTTAAAGTCTATAAGATAAATAATTCAAATAAAGAGTTAGGAAGTGTATTTCAACCGACTCAAAAAACACAAAAAAATAGCACAACAATGGCCGATTTTGTAACAAGAGAACAAATGGATCAGTACTCAGAAGTTTTGAAAAATCAGTTTTCTGGCATTAAAAAAGAGCTTAAAGCTCAAAAAGTAATGTTTGAATCAACTGGTTCAGGATCACCTGAAGTAGATAATTTAAAGCTTGTAGGTTTCGTTAACTACTTAGCAGAACAACTTGAAGGAGTTGTAAACTACGCAGACTATCTTTCTAACAAACTTAACGAGTCTATTAAATATACTGAACATGTAGCTGAAACTACAAACAGCGGTATTGAATATTCTAGTTATGTTGGTGAAAGATTAAACCAAAGCATTAATCATCAAGATTACCTAGCTGAAAAATTAAATCAAACGATTAATTATTCAGAGTATATTAAAGAAAATTTAAACAACTCTATTAAGTATCAAGGTTATTTAGCTGAAGAGTTAGATAAAGGACTTCAATACACTGAATATGTTGCTGAAGGAGCAAACAGAGGAATTGAATACTCTGAGCACTTAGCAGAAAACATTAATTTGAACCGTGAATATCAACAATACGTTGCTGAGAAATTAGGTCAAACTATCGGTTACACTGAATACCTTGCAGAATCTTTAAATGAAGGAGTTACAACAGGCGGAAAACGCAATGTTTTAGGTGGAGTTTCTAAATTAGATGAATCAACTTCAGTTGATGCGCTAATCGCAAAAGTTGACCAAGTAATCACTGAAGTAAATGATAATTCTTCTAAAGCAGTTCTTGAAAACAAATATCCTTTCTTAAAGGTTATGACTGATGCTAAGAAGAAAGCATTCTATACACTAGATGCAGAGAATAAACAAGCGATTGTTGAAACTCTTAACGCATCTGTTTGGTTCAATGAAGCTGATGTAACTGGAATCATGGAAGCAGTAATTGCTCACAAAAACGAAAACGTTCCTTCACATATTAAATTCATGCCAGCTGATTTCAAACAAGCATGGTCATTAATGAATGAAAATGAAAAAGCAAGAGTTAATGCAAAAGCTCAATTATATACTATCAAAACTCCATACCAAGCTATGACTTTCTGGAGCGAAATAGATATGAGAGGACTTAATGAAAGAGTAGAAATTCAAAAGAATAACGCAAAAATAGAAGCACAGCTCAACGAAAGCCAAGGTACAGAAGGCCTAATACCTGTAAATCAGGTTGTTGAGATGCAGAGAGGTTACTCTCAAGGTTACTTAGAAATGTTATCGCGTCAAGCAGACTATCGAAAGTAATAAAATTTAAAAAAATCAACAAAAACAATGGCACGTACTAAAATTTTTAGACGTTCAAGCGACGCTCGCTTGTCAAACACTTGGAAGCCTGTTCTTGAAGGATACGGAGCAGATATGTCGAAGACTCCATGGTTAGCTGAGTACGCTCACAACCACGCGATTTTCGATAATACTACACCATTATTCGAACAAGCAACTCCAGGATTATTTTTCCAACAACCATCTTCTTTAGGCGGTTATATGGGAGCACCAACTGCACCAACTTCTGGACAAACTCCATTTTCAATGGGTGCAAAAAATTCTTACTCAGATTCTGGATCTGGTGACAAATTCCCTTCACTTTTACCTGTAGCTATCCAAGTTGCAGCTAAAACAATCGGATTTGACTTAGTACCAGTAATTCCAATGGATTCTCCAGTAGGTTTCTTACCGTACTTAGATTACGTTTATGCAGGTGGTCGTACAGACAACCCTAACGGTAATGGGAATAACTTTGATCCTTATTTGATTAAGGTTGAAGGTCTTACTTACAATGAATTTCCAAGTGCAACCTCTGGTGATACTGTAAATGGTGCTGCTGACTTTACTGCAGAATTCGTAGGATTCTCTCGTATCGATGGTAATGTAATCATTAAAGTAAAAACAGATATTTCAACTGCAGGTGAAGGTTTCGTATCGGATAACGTACTTGGTTTCCTTGCTCCACTTACTATTAATGGTGACGGTCCATTTACAGGTACCGCAGTATCTTTAGTTTCTGCACTAGAAAACCACATCTCTGGTTTCACTTCAGTATCTGATGCTGATTATGCTACTACAGACTTCAATGGTCCATACTTACCAACTACTGGTACTGTACCGGGATCTATGAAGAGAGATAAAGCTGAGCTTTCTAAATTCCGTCAAATGGGATTAAGAATGTTCACTAAATTCGTAGAAGCAGAAGGTGACCAAGTGTCTATCTCTGCAACTGTAGAACAAATCCAAGATTTGAACCGTGTATGGAATTATGACGTAATCTCTATGTTAGAGAACGTTGCAGTTAACGACATCGCTCAATCTATCAACAAGCGTTTAGTTGACAGAGTATTAACTCTTGCAGCGACTCACTCTACTGAAGTAGCATTAGTTGAAGGTGCAGGTATTACTAACCTAGACCTTACTGCTGGTGGTGGTGGATTCGAAAACGTTTCTACATTACAACGTCGATTAGTGACTAAAGTTCTTGAAATGGCTAACTTGATTTATCATAGAGGTCGTTTCGGAGCAGCTACCTTCATGGTAACTAACGGTCGTATCGCTTCTGCTCTTGCAGACGTTGCTGGTTACTCAATTGCTCAAGTTCCAACCGATATGGCTGGAGTAGCAGGTAACCTTTACCCAGCTGGTAAAGTTTACGGAGTACAAGTATACGTAGATCCTAACATGCGTTGGGGAGATAACCGTGTAGTATTAGGCCGTAAAGGTGCTGATGAAGAACCAGGTATCAAATTCATGCCGTATATCATGGCTGAGTCTTTACAAACAATTGCAGAGGGTACATTCTCTCCAAAAATTGGTATGAAGTCTCGTTATGCTATCACAGAAGCAGGATGGCACCCAGAAACTCAATACATTAATATCGAGATCGATCCTAATGCTATTGGAGTTCTTACTGGAAGCACTGCTCCTGCTACATCATACGGTACGCTTTAATTAATAGTTTACTAAATAAGAATAGAGAGCCCGTAAGCTCTCTATTTTTTTGTTATAAGGATAAATAATAAAAATAACTCAAATAAATGGCATTTATTAATTGGGGGTCAGAGAGCCCGGAACAATTGGCAATACGTCGCAGATTCGAAGAGCAGACGATGTACGAACAGATGGTTCAAATGGCACAAAGTAGAGCAGGTCAAGCTCCTGGTGCTGCTGGAGTAGCTGGCGGTGGCGGGGATCCTTTAACTGGTCTATATGGAGTAGGAGCAGACGGTCTTATCTATAACTTAAATCGAGGAGAAGCAAATTGGCCTTATAATTTTGAGTCATTTTCTAACGTTACACAAATCACCTTAAACGGAGACGATGGGTTCCTATATGCAATAGTAGATTCTGGAGGCACTGTTGATTTTATAAGAATTGACAGGACAACTAGAGAATTTACATTTATTGACAACGATATTTCAGATTATGCGATGAAGGGAGCCTCGTCTCTCTATTATGAAGGAGACGGTAAATTTATCTACCTAGATAACCTATATAAAAAAGCAATTAGTAGTATTATTCGAATTGAACTAGACCCACTTTCACCAGAAGTAGCAACGGCAACTGAAGTTTCAGAAGTGGATGAAGGAGTAACTGGTTATATACTTAGAAACCTATTTCTCTATGAAGGAGTCACCTGGGCAGTTGCAATAGATACTGGGTCCCCAGTCTTTATTACTGGACCATTTAATATTAATTCAGGCACGTTTGACTATTCTAATATATTAGCCCCTTCACCAAGTGAATCTAATATTAATATTGTATCAATCGAAACAGTACTTGGAGTAGTTGAGCATAATGGCGTCGTATATGTAGCCGCAGTATGGTTCGATCCTGAAGTTAATTACTATTTTGGGCTATTTAAAATGGACACGGACAACGGCGGAGCTGTCGCCCCATATTATTTGACCTTTGTTAAAGACTTAATTATCGCGGAAGCCGAGGACGTTCCGATCGTTTCAATCACTCGTTTCTAAAAAAAATTTAATTATATGAGATTGTGTATACTATGCGAAGACGCAAACATCACCGAGGCTCGCAAAACCTCAGCTGAGGTTTTACCAAAATACGAATTGGCTGAGAGATTACTTGAATTAAAAAAGAGGAAGGATCCTGAAGCGGCACTAGAACATTTAAAAATACCTCTTTCCCCAACTGGAGAGTTACCAGCAACCCATTGGTTTTGTTTCATCAACGTAAACGACACAACCTATCAAAAAATGCTGGAGTCTCAAAAGTATACCATTATTGAAGAGGCAGTACCGTCTGAGTTTTTAGCTAAACATAACTTAAAGAAAATAAAAAGCTTTGGTCCAGGATTATAAGTTACTCAAAGGATTTGTCAGTCGAAGCGAAACTGAAGAAATAAAGGCTTGGGTCGATAGTTTAACTATTGAGTCAGGTTCGCCGAATCATCACCTTAGTGAGTTGGCTAAAGCCATAAATGGAAAATCCATTATTTTTGATATTGCAGACACTAGCTATACTAATTATATTACAAAATTTCAATCGATTTCGGCAGTCAAGAATGAGCCTGTCCCAGTGATCATTCTTAAGCTAATTGATAGAATTGCAGAAACTTTAAAGATTTCAAAAGATCATATCTTTCTACAGGCAGTAGACATGAATCGCGGCGGGCGGATTGCTCCGCACTATGACGCTTCAGTCGAAGGTTGTATCAATTATAAGTGTAATCTAAGCGTACACTCAGAAGATTATACGATGCATATTGATAAAAATAATGTGCTAATTCAGGAGACTGATCTATACTGCTTTGAAGCATCTCTTTACAAACACTGGACTGATCCTTTTAAATCACGCAGAATATTTTTAAGTTTTGGTTTTATCTTAAAATACGAAGAGTTAGGGAGGACCGAACTGGATCCTAGAGTAAGGTTGAGCAAGCGTATAGAAAAGTACTTTCAAAAATAAAATAAAAAAGGACCAATTTGGTCCTTTTTTTATATGGTGGGCATCCTTCAAAAGCCGTAAGATAAGTAGAATAATTAAATTGAATTTTGAACGAGTGAGGTTTGCTTTTTGAACTCTTGTGTCTTGAATTTTGAGAAAATCGCTATCTTAATCGTGCATCATTCTGTCAGAATTTGTATAGACGTGCAAGTCTGATATTATGCTACAGATAATACTTCTAGTGTCAGACGCCCATATTAGATCTGGGTAGTATTATTAAAATGATCCAATTTTTCTTGGATTGCATCCAATTGACCTTCGATTAGATCCATTTGCGAATCTTTCCACTTAATATCAAAGTGAGCTTCCATTTCTACTGAATCGTCAGCATATCTGTCGCGAAACCGCCCGTTTGTCGTGTTTAAACTACGAACGTTATTGATTTTAGTCTTTAATTCAGAAAGAGTAAAGATTTGGTCTCTTACTGGAGCAGAAGCAGTATGAATCTTGGTTTTTAGCTCAATTAGAGAAGTAACCTCTGCATTATATTCTTCCCAAGTAGCCTCAAGATCGTATGGCTTTTCTGCACCCTCAATTGATGAGTTATGTTGCGAAATACGGCTCCACAATTTTTGAATTTTAGAGACTTTTTTGTTCTTTTCTTTTAGTGCTTGTGCAATTGTCATGACTTTTTTCTTTTATTTTTAGATGAGTTATAATTAAATCGTTCTTTGATTGGGGTAAGGTCTGATACTAGCACAATAATTGGGCAATATCCATTATCTTCAGGATACTTTTGCCAGATTTCACGCATTCTGCGGCCGGCTTCACAATCTAAGATGAATAAACTGTCTTTTGCTGGGGTAGAAACTGCATACTCGTTTACGAGCGGTTTCTTTGTTTGATCCACTTGTGCCGAAATTACTTCGCTGACCAACAATAACAAACTAGTGATTAGTATTTTCATTTTACTACTTCTTCGTAAGATTTCCACAATACTTGACTCATTCCTTCTGCTAAAGGTTCTTCTCCCTCTTCGGGTTCTACTGGAAATGCAAGTAAAATATTTCCATTAATATCTTTTGCAACTGCCACGAAACCAAATCCTTCACAAATAATTGAGGTATAGTGTTCGTTCGGAAGACCGTCTGCGATTTCATGAATATCGAAATCTGATCCTATTCCTGTTTCATCGTGGATTTCACACCACTGCTTAGAAAATTCTGCCATAGTTTTTGATTATTTGCTTAAATTATACAAAGAAAAGTTATAAGGTTTCACAAAAGGTGAGGTTTTGCCTCATTTATTCCAGCATTAGTAACTATTACATACTCTGGATAATATTCATGTAGGTTAGTTGCACCAGCATAGGAAAGCGCAGAACGAACTCCATCTAAAAGACCATTAACTATAAACTTAGTGCCACCTTTATATGGAATAACAGTAGACTCGCCCTCTACATTTCGAGCAGCTTGTCCGTGTGCAACTTTAGTTTCAAGCGAAGCAGAACCCCGATATCTCTTATATAGACCATTTGTTTTTTCAATAATTTGACCAGGAGATTCGTCAGTTCCCGCAAGTAAGGAACCTAACATTACACAATTTGCGCCGACTGCTAAGGCTTTTGCAATATCACCACTCGTTCTGACTCCTCCATCTGCCATTACGGGCACGAGTGCTACATTTGAAATCTCTTCAATACAGGAAACATTTGGCACGCCGAATCCAGTTTTGATTCGAGTGGTACATAGTGATCCTCCACCGATTCCAACACGTAAACCATCTGCACCAGCTTCCTGTAAATCAATTGCAGCTTGCGCAGTTGCAATATTACCAGCAATAATATCTGCGCCACTATTAAATTTATCTTTACACCATTTAAGCATATCAATAACCTTTTGATGGTGTCCGTGCGCAACGTCAATCACTAGGACATTTGCACCAGCTGCAACTAATTTTTCTGCACGATCTCGATCCTCTACACCATTCACCCCAATAGCAGCAACAATAGGCACAGTATTTTTCCAACCTAAATCAATATAATTATGTCCGTATCCACCGTATATAGCGGAACATAGTTTCTCTATTAATTTTGACTGGTTCTCTGCACTCATAAAGCGATGAATACAGCCGGCTCCACCTAGGGTAAACATTTTATATGCCATTTCAAATTCACATACAGTATCCATTGGGGATGCAATTAACGGCATCATCATTGAATAGTTAGTAGTAAGTGGGGTACTAAGAGAAATTTCAGTTCGTGAATTAATTTTTGAAAAATTAGGAACAAGTTGGATATCGTCGTAAGTGAGTGCGTGTTTCATGATAGTATGCTGCATTTTGAGTTTTTTAAGATAACGTTTGGCGAACCAACGACTGATGTTTTATAGTCGGTTCGAATAAAGGAGTCACACGAATATGGATTATAATATACATCGGCTATTGATTTGCGTTTTGGAAGTTGAGTTGTATAACTATTGCAAAGGATAAACGCATGCACGTTTTTTCGACCCTCAGCTAACACCCTTTTTCTACCGGCTTCATATACTTTAAAATCTGCCCATGGCAAAAAGAGTTCTTCTTCGTGTGCATAGAGTCTGTATCCTCCTTTGGATTTATCGTACTTTAGTATACTGAAACACTTCTTATGTAGGTTTCGGTATATCCTGAATTTTCCCTGGTGCATTCCGTTATCAGAGTTAATATGATTTAATTAAAGCTTTGCGAAGTTCCTGAAGGTCATCTCTATACATCTGGGTAGTATCCTGCCTTTTAGTGAATTCCAATTCATTCTCTTTTGAATGAGTATCACCTAAGAGATCTTCGTATGTTTCCTTAGTTAGGGTATGAATAGGCAAAGAAAGTAAATAGTTATATGAACCATTAATCTCATCAAAATTAGCAGTAGCTAATGCTAGGATAATTTGCTTACGTGGAACGTTATTGATTTGTAGTTTACCGTCAATAATCATTTTAATGAATTGGGCTTTGTTTGAAAGCAATAAGAGTTCCTGATTAAGTTTATTGATTAAGTATTCCTTGCGTTTAATATAGTAAGTTAAACGGAATTTTACGAAATATTGGATAATTTGAGTTGCACTTTCAAAGATCTTAAGATTACCAGTTTCGTCCAATACAGTAAAGTTTTCAGACTGCTTTTCTTCCATTTTTAGGAAGCGATCAAGTCGGCTAGTATCCTGAAGAGATTTAAGATCTTCTCTTCTAAATTTAAGCACATAATTTACATTAGCTTTACAGTTGTTGTCGTAACCAGTAAGTCGTCGGGTCTCTTCTAAAGAAATTAGGTGAGAATCAAACTTTTCATAAGTCATAGAAGGCGGTAGCTCAGTAACGTCTAGTGTAGTAGTGTTCTTAACTTCGTATTTTCCTCTAAACAACCAAGAATTACTGTTTGGATCCTTAACACATTCACCAGAAAATCCATTATACCATGGAGTAGGTTCCTTGTATTTTTTTCCATCCAATTCTTTAATACACGCATCAATTAGGTCAAGCGGATTTCGGTTTAGGATATTTGTTGCGAATCCTACTGCAATTCCACTACCTCCATTTAGGAGAACTGTTGGAATAATTGGTAAGAAATAACTAGGTTCAATTTCATTACCCTCTTCATAACGAGAAGTAAGCAGTTCAAAATCCATATATAATAACCTAAAGTTCTTATGCAGTTTTGTAGAAATATAACGAGGTGCGCCGGCTTCAGGAGAACGCAAGGAACCAAACTGTCCAATTTCTTCAAGTACTGGCATTGAGTTCTTGAATTTTTGAGCCATACCTACGATTGCACCATTTAAACTGCCGTCTCCATGGTGGTAATGAGCATCAGACGCAACCTTACCGGCTAATTGAAATATTTTAAGTGGTTTTTCGCCACCGTTGCGCCAAACTTTATCAGCAACAAAAATTACTTTACGCTGAGTTGGTTTAAATCCATCAATTACTGATGGGATTGCTCTCTCTTCAACTACGTAAACTGCATATTCACGATAGTCTTGATTGAGGTAGTCTGTGACTGATTTAATTTCTGGTTTTTGCATCTTCTACTGGTATTTTAAAATAATTGTTTTCTACTAAGTAATTATAAAGACCCTTTAAATCTTTACAAATTTCAATGGTTCCATCAAATGCAGTAAGTTCTTTATTCACTTTTCCGTTGTGAATATAATCTTTTTCGTACATGAACCAGTCAAACCAATCTTTTCCATGATCTGTGAGTATATGTGACCATAAATTTGAGATAAGTACCTCTTGTGAATTATTAAAATCCAAAAGATCGATATTTAATTTATATGCTGCTGAAACCTTTTGATTTTGAGCAACCATGAGGTCAGCTAGTGTTTTAAATTCGTTAAACGTCATGTTATTCTGGTTTATTTAAGATTCTCTCTTTTCTAGGTGCAGAATCAGCTCCAAACCAAGCATTTAGTGATTCTTTATATTCTTTATCGTTCTTCAGCTGTACAACCTTTGGATCTTTGATAATTTCTTCATATTCTAAGTCTTCAAGGGCAGCTAGTCCCTTCTTATACTCAATATTCCAAGTATGGGCTTTATTTTTAGCTGACCACTTATCAAATTCATCATTTGTGTAAAAATTAATTGAGTCTTTGCCTTTTTTTGCAACAACTAGTGGAGTCATTACCTTATAAATTCGGCCTTGATCAAAAAGTTCTGGCCAAAAACGATTAAAGAAGTTAATTAGTAGTGCAGCGATTGAATTTCCATCAGGATCAGCGTCGGTGTAAATATAAACTCTACCATACCGCAATCCTTTTGGTTCTTCACCTAATTTTAGGCCAAGTGACGCCATTAACTGCACAGCTTCCTCGTTTTTGATAATTTCAGCGCTCTTCATCTCGCTAACGTTAAGGAATTTTCCTTTTAGTGGAAATGCACCTTGTGTTTGAGTATCTCTAAACTTTCGAACTGCAGAAAGTGCAGATAATCCTTCATAAATTCCTAAAATACAAGGACCACGATCACCTTTACGTTGGGCATCAATTAATTTTGGAATTTTTGTCTTGTCTAGGTTACTATTTAGTTTTCGAAGTTCGGCTCTCTCTTGAGCAAGCGCTTTTTTCTCTATCCAATCTAAAACTGAAGCAACTATTTCTGATTTAAAGACTAGTTTTGCAATTTTATCGGTTACTTCATGTCGAGTTGCAAAATCTTTAGGTTCAGTTATTAGTTTCTCTTTGGTTTGAGAACTAAATGATGAGTTAATTACTGTACACTCAATAAAAATTGACATATAATTACGAATATCACTTGGTTTTACCTCAACTTTATGCTTTTTCTTAATCATTTCACGTAATTGAGCGATCAACTGATTAACAATATATTCAACGTGAGTTCCACCATCTTTAGTGTGTACTGAATTGACAAAACTTACGTTAGCAAAGCCGTTTTCTGATTTTGCAAAGCCTATTTTCCAATCTTTTGACTCTTCATAGAAAAATTCTTGAGTATAAAGCTTGATATATTCTTCGAATGTCTTAAATTTTAAGGTCGAATTAGTGGAAACACCATCTTTTATTTTAGTAAACTTAACAGTGAGCCTATTATTACAGGCAGCAACATCTAAGCAGCGTTTAAAGATTATTTGAAATGATTTTTCATCGATTCCGTGCATCTTAAATCTTTCTAAATCTGGAATATAGGTAATTTCAGTAAATCCGCGTTTTGCTGGAGAAACGGTTGCCTTACTACGTTTGTGCATGTTATCAGTAAACTCTTGGTCAAATCTGTTTTTTCCATCGCAAGTTGAAACTGAAAACTTTTTACTGAAGATATTAGTTAGGGTAGAACCTACACCATTTGTTCCAGCAACAGTACGTTGTTCAGTATCATCAAAATTTGAACCCGCTTTAAGATTTGAGAAGATCATTTCGGGGATCCACTCTTTGTGCACTGGGTGTTTTTCTACTGGAATTCCACCGTTATCCCAAATTGAAATTTCGCTAGTATCTAAGTTAAGCGTTACTTTGATCTCATTTAATTTTGAGCTACGTCGATGTTCATCGACTGAGTTTGAAATAATTTCATCAAATAATTTGATGAAACCTGGATTATATGTAATCTCTTCGTTCCAAACTTTTTCACCATCAAACAAGTATTGATCTCCAGTATGAGGTGAGATTGAACCAATATACATAAATGGACGGAGCAATACGTGCTCAACGTCAGTTAGCTTTTGGTACTTGTTTTCTATTCCTTTTGTTTTTGCCATATTACTTTTTAGGTAATTTTTTTACTTTAAGCGCATCTAAAAAATATTGAGGCACTGTCTTATTATTTAATATTTGATCGAAGCATTCATCTAAGATGTAGGTCTCTGCCCAGTCTTCATCGTTTCTAATAGATCTGCCGTATGATTGCAAGAGATCAATTAAGGTTTTCCAATTATACCAATCTGGTCTGGTTTCTAGTCTCTTTTTTATTTTTGTACTCACTAAATTCGGAAAAGGTACTTTTAAAATTACTTGAAACCGAGAATAATCATCCTTTAAGTCAACTCCATTAATCATCGATGGAGATACTAATACAGTTTCTAGCTTAGAAGTTAAATGTTCGGTTAAACTTTTTTCTCTGGTTTGTGAATCATGGAAAATAAGTCGCTTATTTTTTATTGAGCTCTTGATCCAATTACTAAACTCATAATTTGAGGTATGGATAATTCCTTTATGTTCGCTGTTCTTTTCTAGAATTTTAGAAATAATTGGAATTGCTCGTGCAAAACTTTCCTTCTTATTGTAATAAGACATTTTGCCGAATTTTAGATAAATTACAGGTCTCTTCGCAGCTTCAAAAGGGCAAGGAAGAGCAATATAGGCAGATTCTTCGTCTTCAATTCCCATCATAAAGGAAACAAGTTCACGATTTAAGAGAGTACCAGACATTAGGATTATATGGTCATAGTTATCCCAAAACATTTCTTTAAGATAAAGATTTCCCCAAATAGGTTCAACTAAGATTCGAGTTTTTCCATACTGGTCTAGATCTTTTTCAAAAGTCCAGTTGGTTGCATAGTTTTTATGATCGTTGATAAATCGATTATATTTACACATTGATTTATCTGCATGATCTGCCTTTTTAATTAGGTCAAGCTTTTTAGCTCGACCTCTAGTGTCCTTTGCCTCTTCTAAAAGAGTTGAAGCTTTTGAATCTAATAACGGCACAATTACTCTAGCAACATATTCGGAAAGTTCTCGAATTGAAGTAATACCATCTAGATCACGTTCCATCCAGTTTTGCCAAATATCGAGAGCTTTTAGGCTTCGTTCAGAAAAAGAGGATGCGATAAAATCACAAAATGCCTCTTCAAAAGAATGAGCTTCGTCAATAATTAATAATTTAGAGTTGCGTTCCACCATCATGTCTGGCGAATACATTGCATACGAAGTGATAAGATGGAAGTTAGTTAAACTGAGTGGGTTTTTAAGAAAATAACCTTGTGCAATCTTATGCGGACATGCTTCACATTTCTTTTCAGTAGATTTATTTAGGATTTGTGCATCACCACAACCCATGTTTTGACGGCGACACCAATAGTTGTTTTTACCCTTTAGATTTGCTGCAAAACTGAAGTCTCTAACGTATTGATCCTGTAAGAGTTTGGTGTTGGTAATAATATCAACACGTGATCTCTTATTGATTTCACGTCGATACCACTCGGCGATCATGATAGCAGCATAAGATTTTCCTACTCCGGTAGGCGCATCAATCATTACGAATTTTTTGCCATCTGCAATGGAATCTTTGGTAAACTGAAGTATTTCTTCCTGCTGTTTTCTAGGAGTGAACTCCAATTTTATTTCTGCCATGTAATATTTACTACGAGAACTCGCAGCAGTTTTAAAAATTAATTATTTTATAGGATCGGAGTCACGTAACCCATACGACAAGCTAAACCACTGAAATTCACGTTCTACTAGTTTCTTGTTCATCCTAAATGTTTTTTTGGCCTCGGTAATAAACCACTTTTTCCATTCATCGTGCTGTTCTTTTGTGATAGTATTATTACTAAACCACTCTTTGTCTTGGGACAGCACAGTAGGGTCCACACCTGCAATCTCAAGTTGCTTGAGGATTGCAGTCATTGTAAATTCTTCTCTTTGTGTTCTAGTTGCCATATTCATCGTTCCAAGTATTTTTTTTTGTATTATAATCTATCCAACCCCAAGTTTGTTTCGCTTTCTCTACATCACCATCGTGATATTTGTGTACCCATAACCACTGTTCCCATTCATCATCAGTTCCTTGCTGTGCTCTGAATCCCCACCATAACCATTCAAATCTATAATATGGTTCTAGTTCACAACGCGGAGAGTCATATTTATCTTTCCATAATAGTTCTCTTAGGTGACTGTAATGCGGTTTCCATGTGAATGCATAATTTTTATACAAGTAAAATGTCCATTTCGGTTCCTTATATGTTGCCATCTTGATGTTTTATAAAATTTTTAAGTAATCCATCGATATTTTCTTTACCGACTGGATTGGCTGACTGTATATTATACAACGGTAAAGTCAATTGGTTATCAATGCAGTAATCAACTAACCATTTTGCGCAATCCATTCCAGTCATCTCTTTCTGCTTTAGTTTCCTAGATTCACGTTTAGACATGCCCTTTTCCCTAGCTTTAAGCGCAACCTCCATTCCTAAGTCGTGGTCAAAACAGATTGCATCTGGCAATCCATTGAATTTAATCCAATCCACAAATTCGCGATATGATTTTACCCAATATACAGTATAAGGTTGTTCAATTGGGCTAAATATTAGCCATGACCCACCGTCATTTTCAATGGGAGTAAAAGGATCTCGAATATCGTCTAACCATAGTAATCGTTTCATATTATAATTTTAGCAAATTTTTTGAAATGTTCAGGTCCATTATTATCAAAATGATCAATAATCTCAAACTCTACTTCTAGTCCTTCTGAACAAGTCACTATGTTTTTCATAGGGTCAGTTATATTAAAAGTATCAAGGTGTAGAGGCAATCTTCCTAAATAATATCCATTTTGGTTATCAGTTCTTGGCGTAGCATACCAAACTTCCCAACCGCTTTCTACTAAATGTAATGTTCCTTTCATAACTTTTCTATTTCCTTTTTAACTTCAAACCAATAATCATATCTTACCATTGAGTCCTGGTCATATAATATTTTTTTTAATTTGATCTACCATAACTAAGACACACTGTTTAGCTTCATTATAATCTAGTGACTTAACTTTAATTTGATAATCCACAATTAACTCAGATGCTTTTTCTCTTGGTGATGTATTCCATTCTTCGGTGTGTTCATAAGCTCCATCAGGTCCAATTTGAAAGTCATCTGAAATGTATGGCTCATTTTCTAAACCATCCATTAATGTTACATCCAAATCCTTTAACAAGTCTTCTTCTAATGGATCACAGTCACAATATGTAGTGTGTCCGCAGTAACATTTTGTTACCATTTTGTCTTCTTCAGGCGTAGTTATCTTTGCAAGTTTAGCGTATTGCGTATATGGTTGTTCACCTTTGCCTAACGGTTCACCTTCATTTGATACAATCTCAAACTCTACTTCTAGTCCTTCATTAGAGGCATACAACTTTAGTCCATCTATGTGGCCATTGTCTACTAATGGCAGTGAATTTTGATTTTTCTTTACAATGTTTTCTCCAATGATTTCATCATAAACTACAATCCATCCGCTTGGTGTTTTATGCAGTGTTCCTTTCATCTTTTATTTCAATTATTGTTTCTAATGTAGATGCTAATAGTTCGGAATAGACTTCCTCAAGTTTGTAAGCAAGTCTGAGTTTATTACTTTCAGTTACCTCTTCCAATAGCTCAACCTCTTGCTCGGCCAGGATACCTTTACCTAGGCCCCAATCTGGCAGTTGTGACTCGTCTTTTGCTTTAACTTTTATTTTTACAATTACTGTATGCATAATTATTTACATTGGGATTGATAATACCAAAAAGTTCGACCGTTTTTATCAAGAATAGAGCGATCGGATCTACTATAACACTTAATCCAGTTGTCAAATCCATCTGGCGGAACATCAAATGGGTTCGACCAGTCCTTTAACTGACCTCCTCCAATAAGATATGCTTCAAATGGGATAGTTTTACACAGTTCAAGTATTGCAGGATTATTAGTAAGCGCAGTACGAGCCTCCTCAAAGGGATCCTGGTTTGCCCTGTATAATATTTCAGCTCGTAAATAATTTCCTATACCATTAAAATAACGCTGATCCATGAGCACGAGATGAACCGGTTTAGCGAATGCCTTTTTATCAAAGGATTGGCAGATATTTTCCTTAAATTGGTCAAATTGAGTAACTGGACACGGTCCTCTGTTTGGCGACCACCCTGTGCTCCATTTCCATTTGGCAAAACGACGAGCATCTACCAGACATAGTGAATTACCCGAAACCGTTCTAAATTTAAGGTGAGTGTGCTTTGGAGCAGCCCAGCCTTTACATAGAACCCAGTGACCAGACATGCCCATTGAGACAGATAGTTGATATTTGTCAATGCCTGAAGTTAGAGTTAAGAGTAGTTCTTTACCTCTAGACTCGGCAGAAATGTCAAATATCTGTAAGTCAGTCGGCTGGATTAACGCAAGTCTTCTTTCAACCTCTGGTGAGACACTAATACTTGTAAAGTCTTCGCCAAGACATACATTATTGATGTATTCTGACATTATTTTTATCTCTGCTAATTCTGGCATATTGTTAAAATTGGTCTATCTCTAATAAACAATACTAAAAAAATCTTACAACATAAAGATAAATAATAAAAAAATCTAGGACAAAATGAGTAATCCTGTAATGAACTATAATCAATTCATGTCAGCTTTCAAAAAAGCAGCGGCTGGATACAGCGGAAAAGCTAATGTAGCAGACAAAAGTGCTACTGGTACTGCAAAAGTTAAACAAGAATTAGCAGAAGGACCAGTTAAAGGTAAAGGCACTCCTCACATTGACAAATACACTAAAGAGTATTTAAGCACTGTTAAGAAGAAGAACATAGTTAGCTCTAAATAATTCAATTATATATGAATAAAGCAATTGAGAGCTTCAATAAGTTCGCTCTGTACGAAAAGAAGGGAGACCTTAAAAAATTAGTCGGTAAAGACGACGACGAAGAACTTACTGTAAATGATGCAAAGAAACTTGGAGTTAAAATTGCAAACATGGAAGGTGAGGACAAGAAAAAGTATGTCGGAATTATTAACTTTTTAGGGGCTTCATGTAATATCTACAACGAAATTTGGAAGAATTACAAAAGAACAAGAGACCGTAAACCATCTTAATGACTAAACTTTTTGAAAAATATGGTGACGAGGCTAGTGCAAAGGACGGAGGTTTCGTCTTTCAAGCTATTGTTAGTCACGATGTAAGATGGGAAATTGACAATGGTGAAACTAAAATTGATCCTAAAAAAATTAATTGTGTTCTTCACCAGGTTGATATTTTCCCAGACATGAAGTTTAAGGAAGGTTATGCTACCTCTTCTTATGTTGTCTTAAGTGAAGTTAATATCCTAAAGAGAAAATTTGAATTAGCTAGTGAAGCACTTAAGAAAAGAATTAAACCAGAGTATGGAGTTGATCTTTTAAATCTTGCTAGCTCTGGAACAGGAATATCAGCAGTTAAAATAAAGGAGTTAAACGAAAAGTATTTTAAAAATACTTATTTCGAAGCTTCTCTAACGACTGATCATGTTGTGCTAAGAGAAGTTTCAACTAGTGGTTTAAATTCAGGACGCCCTCAAATCACCCTAAAACTTTCGACTGGAATGGTTGATACATTAGATGGTCAACCTACTGGAACATGGGATAAATTTAAGGTGACAGTAGACGGAACAACTTCAATTAGCTTAGACAATTCTGGAGACGAACCTATTTCTCGTATAAAGGAAAGAGATGATGTTGAAAATATTGAAGATATTGTTTTTAGAACAATTGTGCCGTCTCTGATTCTGGAATTCGTTGGAGAATCGGTTGCAATCGATACCTATTCTCATAGATCTACCATGGTTTCAGCAGGAGCCGCAGTAGATTATGATAATCTTTTTACAATTGAAGATACAACAAAAGATGCAGAGGCCAAACCTACTGCTTAATCAAATAAATAAAATAAAATAATCACAATAAAATGGCCGGTTTACCACATTGGGATAATTCAAGAGCTGCAACAAATTATTACGAACCTGTTTTCTTAAACCAGTTCGAAGTAGTTATTACACCTCCTGCAAGCATTACAGATAATGTTGACTTACTAGTTGAGCACGTTATGGAGATTAAAGGTTTGCCAGAGTTAACTGCACCTGATACTGTTACTCAAACTTATAAGTTTGCAAAACGTTCTTACTCTGGAGCGGTTCCAAAAGAGACAATTGCAGACTTAGATATTAAGTTTTCTGTCAACTTAAATGAAGAAAATAATATGTATATCTACAACATCTTAAGAGGATGGTTTGATCTTGCATACGACCCATTGACTGGCAGACAAGGTTTAAAGAAAGACTACTATGGTCAAATTTACGTAGCGATATTCAATAAAGCTGGTGATATTTTCAGAGAGTTTAGATTTACTCCATGTATTCCAAACGGCGGTTTAACTGCAATGGACTTAAATTATACTGCAACTGGTCTATATGAAGTTACTGCTAAATTTAGAGCAGATGCTTGGAAAGAAACTCGTATCGGAGAAATTCGCGTTTAATAAAAATATTATTATAGAAATGGAAATGTTTAATGTACATCGTCGAGATATTATGAGTTTTGACAACTATATGGATCTTAAAAAACCAGGATTCGGTGGACCTAGCTCTGCAAAAATGTATCGTGATAAAAGCGGTAAGAAAGTAAACGACAATCCAAAATTAGATGGATTTCAAAGAGTTGTAGATCGTCACCCAGCGTTTAAGCACGAGGTGTATAACCCTACATACAAAGCCATGAGCAATGATCTTGTATATAAGCAAGAAAAGAAGAAACCAATGAACTATCCTGATTCTTACGATCACATGGGTATTCCGGTAGTAATGGTCGGAAAGGCTGCAAACGAGGGAATGTCACATACTTCATTTAAACAATTCGTTAATGAATATTATGACCAAGCAGAGTCAATGGGAGTAAATCCAGATGATGCTACTAAAATGGGATTACGTGGAAAAAGTGATGGCGATGCAATCGGCGATGCTGAAGATAAACTAATGCAAGCACGAATTGATTTTGATAGTTTTTATAGAAGTAAAGACGGATCTCGTGTAGATTACTTAGATGCGGATGGTGATATGGTTGCTTTCGTTGATATTAAAGCAAGAAAATTACATATTATGCCAGATGCTCCAGTAATGGATGACGCTAAATACAAAAAGATCTTTGAACCAAACTCAAGTGAACCAACTGAGGACATGGAAGATTGGGAAGAAGATACTGAAGGTGGAGACGATGATGCATACGGATTCAATGAACCTCGTCAAAAGGAAGAAGACGAATTTGAAGAAGAGGAAGAAGACGCTCCAGCAGATATGACTAGTGTAAAAGCAGCTGAAAGATTATTAAGATCTTTTGAGACTGAAGAAGAGGAAGAAGACGAATACTAAAGTTCAACTTCTTGCTTATCGCCACTAGGCATCGAATAAACTAATTTCTTAGGAGTCACTAAATAAGACTCATTTTTAAAAAGGTCAGCATAATGTTGACCTTTTCCTTTTTTAATATATGCAATTGTACCATGAGGATGGTAATCAGGAAAATTGCTAGTATATTTTTTTGCAAACTGAGATTTTAACTTGGCATTGACTTTATGTAGCTCTGGTGAATTAACATCAAATTTTAGCACATCATACTTATCATTATTAAAACAAGAAGCATTGTGTAATTCCAATTTAGGATATTCAAATTTGTTACACACATGTAGAACATCTGATGCATCAACATCGCCATGGAACCCAAAAAGAAGAGTAGTGTGAGGCTCGTCTTCTAAGCCATACGAACTATCTCCGTCTTCAGTATAAACATCATCTGGAGAAATTGCGTCATGTATCTTTTGCATTTGTGGCATATCATAGTATACCATTGCACACCCATAATCATAGGCGTCTTTTGAAGATTCATTTAGGGATTTTACCCAAGCAGAAAAGGTTTTAATTATGCTCATATTTTTATTTTAGTTAACTTATCAATTGTATTAATTTGAGGTTCGTCTAGTGATTTAGACTCAATTAAAAAGTAGGAAAAGGCGAGTTCCGAATATTCGTCCTCTACGAAATCAATTGTGTTTAAGATAATTGACGCAGACAAGTTAGAATTTAGATAAACTACTCGACGATACTTTTTGTTTTTAATATTGATTGCCTTATCTAATAATTTCTTAATTTCATAATTGAGAAGAAAAGACTGTACTTTATTAGGCACAATAAACTTAGTATTGAATTTGTCTTTGATAATTTTACTAACGTTTAATACATAATCTTCCTTGTTCTTTTTTTCAAAAGCACTAATAAAATTTTTGTATTCTTTAACGAAAACTATTGAAACTTGTCGATCTTCCATATTATATGTCTAATTTTAAAATATCGACTCCAGCTTCTCGTAAGATAACTAAGCCGGCAAGGTCTCGATATTCTTCACCATAAATGACTCTCTTGATTCCAGACTGAACTATAAGTTTAGAACAGTCTTTACATGGAGAGTAAGTTACATACAGCGTTGCTCCATCTGTACTTTGCGAAGATTTTGCAACCTTTAAGATAGCGTTAGCTTCGGCATGTAAAACATACCAATAGGTATCACCATTTGCATCTTCGCAGTCGTTTAGAAAACCTTTTGGCGTGCCGTTAAATCCGTCTGAGATAATCATTCCGTCCTTTACGATAATTGCACCAACTTTTTTGCGACTACAACAAGAGAGCGTTGACCACTCCATTGCCATCTTTAAATAAGTCTTGTGATATTTTAAATCTTTTTGAGTCATTCTTTTTTATCGCTAACTGGTTGAGTAAATAGGAGCACAGAAATTGTAGAAATTCCTAGCCATTGCACATAAGTAATCTGCACATCGAATACTTCTTCAAGAGTACAAATCTTGAATGCTAAAAAACAGATTAATGAAGTCAATAAAACTGTGATTAATCTAGTGGTGAAAGGTTTAATGTATTTTATCATCTTATTTTATATTTGAACAAATCCACTTAAATAAAGGATCTGCGAATAATTCGTGATCGTCTTGAGTGTTATGGAATAACACATTAAGTTCTGAGGTTGGTGTGCCGCTTGTAGTAATTAAATTATTGTCGATACTTGGAATTTCTTCTCTTGTAAAATCACAAGCTAACATTTTTTCTACTGCATCAAAATGATGTTCGTAGATGTGGAATGAATTTGCAATATGAGTATATGAACCAAGTTCAAGAGTAGGATACGTAGATTTTAAGTGAGTATGTAATTGACTCTGTAAGATTGCAAAAAATGCAATATCAGTAGGCAGACCCCAAATAACATCGTTGCTTCGCATTGAAACTGTGAAGTTAAGTTTATTATCTCGGATTTGGAAGATTCCATACATCGTGCATACAAAATCTTTATTTGTAGTATACTGATGTTCTGGTAAATTAAAATGAAGAATCGCTTGGCGAGAATCTTTATCTTTAACTAGGGAAGTATATGCCCATTCATATTGAGTATGACCAAATCTGTTTTTCTTATTGAAAAGCAAATTGCCATATGAAGAGTTAACAGTGCCGTCCTCGTTTTGAATTGATTCCCAAAACTTTGCGTATTTTTTAATATATTCAACATCATTTCTTCCCATAAAATACCATATCAATTCTGCGGCAATGTATTTTCGCTGAGACGATCTAGAATCATTAGAATAGAGACAAGAAAGAGGATTTTCTAAAACTAGAGCAACATTCGTGTTTTCTCTGATCTTTAAATCCCTAGGCTTAGTTTCATATTCAGGATTTCGCATCAAGTCAGCTAAACTTGACTGATATAGAGTTGAAAAATCTTCAGCTTGGTATACTTTCATATTCTGCTTTCTATTTTTATACACAAGACTGTGTCGAAAGTTTTTATTTTTGAATAAATATAATAAACACCTACTGACTTTAGTGGCAACTACCCCAATATACCCTTTAATTGATTTTTCTACCATCGACTACGATAAAATACCAGTTGGTGCATTCCTAATTGGGTTCGATTCGAATAATTTAGGTTATTTGTCTAAAATGGATCATTTTGGAAACATTATTGTTCTTGAAGGTGGAGGAGGTGGAGGAGGGCCACAAGGACCGCAGGGTCCACAGGGTAATCAAGGTCCGCAAGGAACACAAGGTACACAAGGTAATCAAGGTCCACAGGGACCGGCCGGTAACCAGGGACCACAGGGAGATCAAGGTAATCAAGGTCCACAGGGTAATCAAGGTCCACAGGGTAATCAAGGAACACAAGGTCCACAGGGTAACCAGGGTCCACAGGGTAACCAGGGTCCACAGGGTAACCAGGGTCCACAGGGTAACCAGGGTCCACAGGGTGCTAGTGCAACACTCCCTGCATTGACTTCAGGATCTGTATTATTTTCAAATGGAATAACAATAGCTCAAGATAATGCTAACTTCTTTTGGGATGACACTAACAATAGACTCGGCATAGGAACATCTGTACCAAATTTTTCTTTTGAATCGCTGTCTACAAGTGCAATAGATAGTGTAATGTATTTTGACGGAGGCACGGCAGCTAATTCAAATTTAGTTTCCGCATCAGATACTTCAATTAAAATCCCTTCTATAGTTTTATGGGATAGAGGAATTGGCGCTTATAGTGGTCCAGGTAGTTCCATGTATATAGGTTTAGATAGAGCGGCAAGTAGTCTGTATGCATCAAGAAATGATGCTATATATGTTAATAATTTTTTAAATAAGGGTCACTACTTTATCACAAACGATTCTGGTGTTAAATCGGTTAAGATGAACATATTAAGTAATGGTAATGTTGGTATAGGTACATCTGCGCCTACCGTAAAGTTAGACATTAGAAATACAACTTCTAGTGCAGATGGTACTATATACGCTAAAACTA